>ERZ809407.642-NODE-642-length-36601-cov-21.671127_pt1 | contig 36601 bp, 30 predicted proteins | sample MGYA00520792_ERZ809407 | MGnify/ENA primary metagenome ERZ809407 (study PRJEB31576, sample SAMEA3212665) | Homo sapiens | biome: human-gut; feature: human gut; material: fecal | place: Sweden | collected 2012 ...
GATATTGACTCTGTTTATGGAGTTCAATACGAAACTTATAAAGATGCTACTGGAAAACTACGTAAAATAGAATTTAAAGATAATTCTAATAATGTTTCTTATGTAGATTATCTTAATTATATTGGCGATAGAGGTAGTATATTATATGATGATAATGCAAAAGGACAAGCTGTTGAAACAGTTAAAGCTATTAAACAACTTGATAATAATACATATAAACAACTTAAAGAAGAACGTGATAAAGTTATAGAAACTATAGCTGAGCCTCTTAGAAGTAATATTAAAGAAACTGAACAAATTGCTATTAAACGTCTTAAAAAGAAAGGTTTTAAGGGTAAAGAACTTATATCTCAAGTTCATGCTAATTTAGCTTCTAGTTATAAAGAATTACTTCAACAAGCAATAGATGATGAAGCTGGAGATTATGTTATAAACAATCTTAAAACTTTTGTAGATGTAGAAACAGAACTATTTAATTTTACAAATGGTCTTTCTACAATAGCTAAAGATTCTGAATTAAAGAATGCTCGTCTTTCTCAATTAGTAGAACATAATATTGAAACTATTGAACAACAAGCAACTAACGCAGGACTTCTTAGTTATGAAGATTATAAAAAAGCTGTAGATAATAATCCTGAAGAAGTTAATAGCAGAAAAGCTAGAAGTAATAAAATAGTAGAAATAATGAGTAAAATTTTAGGAGATGCAGCTTCTCTTGAAGAAAATCTTATGAGGTCTAATTTTGATGCTATTACTGAAGAGCTTAGAGTTAGTATGAATAAGAATCTTAAAGAAAGACGTAGACTTAGAGATCCTTATAATATTATGGACCAAGTTGATTGTCAAACTGATGCTACTTCTACTCTTAATCTTAAAGGACAATCTGTATTTCTTGATAATATGTGTTCTGTATGTAACACTGTTCAACCTACTCTTACAGATCCTATAACTATTGTTTATAATAGTGATGATTTTAAATCTTCCAATAATACTCCTAAAAAAGTTATGAAACGTTTTGGAATTGAACATAAAGGAGATATTGGTAAAACTTTTACTATTAAACATACAGGTTATGGTTGGACTGGTACTAAAGGAAAAGAACAATTTAGAAGCGTTACTAATGCTATTTTTACAGCTTATAGTTCTCAAACTACTGCTCACACTCTTGATGCTATAAAAGAAGGTTCTGTTCCTAATGTAAATACTTATAGTTTTGCGACATATAAAACTCTTCTTAATATAGGTTCTGATTATAAAACTGCTATTAATTTTATAATGCAACCTGGTGTTAAAAGAATAATAGATGAAGTTAATAGTAACAATTCTGTATTTAAAAAGACATTTGGTAATCCTATTCATGCTGCAATTAAAAAACTTGCTAAAGAACTTGGAGTTGAAGCTAATGTATCTACTCCTATAAATACTGTTTTATCAAGTCTTAATCAAAAATATGGAGTCGATTTTAATTATGTACTTGGACAAGGAGGTATTCCGATTACTATAAGTCTTAATAAAACAGCTCTTAGAGATATTCCTATAGTAGTTAATTTATTAGTAGATAGATTAAATAATAAAGGTAAGTTTAGTGATAACTCCCCCGTAAGGAATGATGATCCTGATCTTAATAGAAAATTATTCGACCTTGCTACTATACTTACTTTTGCTAAACTTCATCGTATTGCAAGTCAAGTAGGTTCTGTTGCTGCTTGTTGTAATCCTGATAAGTTTGGTGCAAAAGCTACTGTGTTCGAAACAAAGCAAGTATTTGATGATATTCTTGATAATATTTATTCAGATGCTAATTCTAATCTTCTTGTTAGAAGAGAGCGCGAACCTATTCTTGCAGTCGATGGAAAGAATATGCTTATGAGTATTTATCCAGGTATTGAAAATGGTTTAAAAGGAATTTGTGAAAGCAATGATGCTGATAGTTCTTATCAAACTCTTCATTCTTTTCTCAAATACAGTACTGCTTTAAGTATTCTTACTGTTAGAAAAGTTCTTGATGTAGAATCTAAAGAATTTAGTAATTTAGTTTATGGCATAAAATATAAATTTACTGGTTCTGATAAGAGTATGGATGCTGATACTTATGCTAAGGTTAGAAGATATGTTTTAACTTATCTTTATAATAATGTAAATTCTATTAAGTTTGCTAATAAAGTACAACTTATGAAAACAGGTTATAAGTTTGTTCTTGATTCAAATGCCGATAGTAGTGGAACTATACAACAAAAGATTGAAGCTGAACGAATGAGAGTTTATGGTTATAATAAAGCTCCTAATCTTATTGTACCTATTATTGTTGATGGTAAAACTACTTATAAGAAATTTGAAGTTAAAGATTTAAATAATCCAACTCAAGATGAACTTAATGAATTTGCAACTCTTTCTCCTGCTCAAAAAATAGAATTTATAAGAACTCATGCAGCAGATGCTGGAATATTTAATGTTTATAAAGTAGATTTATATGTTAATCCTAGAAGAGGTAAAAATCTTGTAGGCAGACAACTTATAGAATTTTCAGCAGATAGTTTTGATTTAAATGTTATTCGTAACGAATTTTCTAAAGCATTTTATAGTAATAATCCTCTTATAGCAATGACCGCTAGAGATGTTGTAAAATATGCTGTAATTGTTGAAGGTCTTAATATGACATCTACTGCTGTAAATAAAACTATTCCTAATAAAGTATTATATGAAAATGGAGGTTCTAGAAATCTTGACGGATTAGGATTTGTAAGTGATATTCGTAATATGCTTAGTGGAGTTGGTAAATTTGGAAGTATGTTTAATAGTGTAGAAACAGCTGAACATATTTATGAAAATTATTTCAGATCTCATCCTCAAGATAATCATATAAAAAGTATTTTTATAAATAAAACTACTATTAATAAGTTCAAACTTGATAGACTTCCTCATGATATGTATCATCTTACTCCTCAAGACGATGAAAGTATTGATGATTATCATGAAAGGCTTACTAATATGGGAGTTATGTATTTGAATGATAATACAGGATTGTATGAACCTAATAGTTATATTAAGTTTCAATTTGGTAAGAAAGATATTAGATTATATAAAATAAGACAAACTGGAAACGGTATTGTTCTTTATCCTCTTCATGCTCTTAATGATAATGAATATGGTATTTGGAGTGTAAATTCTAAATATAGAAATGGTGTTTCTTCAGCTTATTATGAAGCTATTATTAGAGATTTAAATTTAGCTAATAAAGCTACTAGAATTAATACTCAAGAAATATATAATCAAATTAATGAATATAGAGCTACAGAAGAAGTTAATGGAAGAAATCTTTATCAAGGCTTTTGGGCTGATGATTTAAAGAAGTTTTCTTCTCAACTTGGAACAAGAGAATTTGATATTAATGAACTTGCTAAAGAGAAACATGAAATAGAACTTAAACTTGATATTATAAATAAAGCTTTTGGTGATGGTGAAGTTTATCAAAATTCAGGTAATAAAGGAAAATTATATTTTAGAAGTTTAGCTCTTCTTGATTATATTCCTATGGATGGCGGATATTCTCTTCAAAAAGTTAAGATAAATAATACTAATAAGTATATTCTTATTAAGAAAGTAAATACTAAATATTTAGCTAAAGAATATCTTAAAAAAGATAGTTTTGGTCATTCTAAAAAATCTACAGATAAAATAGATAATGTTTATCTTAGACATATACTAGAATCAGCTTCTAGTAATATAAATAATCTTTATTCTGTAGAATTAATGCCTATGAGTGATTTAGAGAATAATGAAGAATTTGATGTCTTTCCACAGTTCCATTTTAGAGGATGGTTATAATTTACGACTTTTGTAATTAAATAAAAATGCAAACATCAGATATAATCAAACAGACGTATATAATATGTATTATTCTATTCGTATCATGCGGACAGAAGAAGCCACTGGCTATGCTTCGGGCAGAGAAGATGGCCGGGATGTGCCTTGACAGTGCGGCTGCATACACGGAAAAGCAGGACGTAGAGCGGGCAATGAGATTTCTGAAATATGCGGAGGGGCTTATACCAGACATCGGCAACGACTCGCTGAAATTCAAAATATACCAAAACATAGCGCAAATAAACGGGGAAAAGGGTTCGCCCAACCTCGCTTTAAGCTACCTGAACAAGGCTCTGAAACACGCAAAAGTCTCAAAAAACGCCCATTTCATCGTGGATGCGTTATTAGAAAAGGCTCACGCATACGAGGAAATGAACCTCACAGACAGCGCGTGGGCCGCCGTAGAGCTGGCACAGGTGTATTATCCGCGCATCGACAGCAACAGGAAATCGGTAATAATGCGCCTCACTGCCGAGCATGAACTGGCGGAAAAACAGACAAATGCTGCCGAAACACACGCTTATAAGGCTGCGACGCTCGCACAAGACCCGTTGGAAACAGGCAACGCTCTCGGGCTGTTGTGCCGCATATACATCATGCAGGGACAGGAGGACAAGGCTAAGATGCTGCTTGGGATAATGCCTTCGAAAGGTGGCAGGATTCTGGAATATAACCGTCTGCTCATGGAATGTGGTATTCTTGAGCGGCAGGGCGATTATAAAGGTGCGCTGGAGACATATAAAGGGTTGAAGGAACTGGACGATTCTATGGGTTCTTCGGTAAACAGAACCGAGGTTGTAAGGATGCAGGCGCAATACGACCGGGGTGTAGCCGACCGCGAACACACACGTTTGTTGCTGCGGATTACGTGGGCAATGGCACTCGCCGTAATGGCCACTCTCGGCGGTTGGTGTTGGTATCGGCGCAGAATGAACCGTATATATACCACATACGAGACCCAAATCGATGACATTCGCACGGAAATGAAAATGTCGTTAGGGGCTAAAGACACCACCATCGAGGAGATGAAAAAACTCATTGACGGCAAGATTAAGGAGATAAGCATACTTCAAAAGAAGATGCAGAAAGCAGGAAAGACGTCAAAAACCGCCAATTTCATCGACACCATAAAGTTAGGAACGGATGTACTTTACACAATTTACACAAGGAGGAACATTAGTCAGTACGGCAGAAAGGAGCAGAAAGCGGTAACGGAGGTAATGCAGATGATAAACACCCAACTGTCGGCGATACTCTCTAACGAGGCTCTCGCGCTGACTCCAAAGGAGACTTTTTATCTTATAATGGAGTATTACGGCATCAGCGACACGCAGAAAGCCATCCCGTTCTGCTGTTCCGAGCAGGCAGTCAGGTCTACAAAGAGTCGCCTCAACAAGAAACTCGACATACCAACGGCTCTGCAAACAGACACTCCGCAGGTTTAAGGAGCGACCGGCAGGGCTACAGACTCAGGTATTCCTCCCTCATCTTGCGCGTGAATTTCTTCACCACCTCATCTAATGAGTGGTCTATCAAATGACAGATGAGTGCATCGTCGGCATCACAATCGAACCTGATTTGATTCCAATACTTCTTGTTGAAATGCCACGCCGGCTCCACAGCCTCATATTCCGCACGCAGTTCTTCGGCATATCCGGCATCGCATTTCACCACAATCATGTCGGGTTTATCAAGGCACAGCACGGCAAACATCTTACCCATGACCTTAAATACAAGCGTCTCCTCATCGAAAGGGAAGCTCTCCTCGCACCCTTTCTTCGTCAGGCAATATTCTCTCGCTGTTTCAATATTCATAATGCCGGTATTTGGTTTTTGTGCAAATATACAAATAAATAACGTAAGTTCAACGATATTTTGAGCAGTAATAATAACACATTTTGCGTTCTTGATTTCGTTACCAAGACTTTACAAGATTATTACAACTGTCTTGTAATGAGATTACAAAGGTTCTGTAATCAAAGAAGTCAGATACGAGATGCTATGTTTTTCAGATATTCCTCCACATCATCCGAGTCCTTGCGCTGCCATATATCACCGAGAAAGGCAGCTCCGCCAAAGCCCCAAGCCCTCACTTGCGGCAAACTGTCGCATGAGATTCCGCCGAGAGCAACGACCTTATTGTCGATTATTCCACGCCCGGCAGCTTGTTTTAATGCAGCATAAGAAAAGGCGGATTCATAGCCTTCTTTGGAAATACTGTTGAAGACAGGGCTGAGGAAAACATAGTTGCATTGCGGTTTGTTTTCCATCACTTCATCCAGGCTGTGGCAGGAGCGTGATATGCTACCGCGGAAACCGGTCGGCGGCACAGGATTACGGCGGTTGAGATGCACTCCATAGAGCGGAAATTCACTGGCAAGCTGAAAGTAATCGTGCGTTACGATGCAGTTGTGCCATTCGCGGGGAATCTCATTCAGCAGTCGGCGGCAGTCTTCAACCGACGCATCTGGCTTGCGCAAATGCAGCAAGTCCATGCCACAACGGAAAAGTAAGTCTATAAAAGTGGCCTCTCCCGGCACAAAATCGGGAGAGGTTATCACTATCCATTTCATATATCGTGTTACTTTTTGAGTTTCTCAATGATAAGGTCGGCAACCTTTTTGCCCGAAAGGAGCATACCGCCGAATATCGGTCCCATGCGTGGAGTGCCGGCCACGGCCGACGAAGCCATACCGCAGACATAAAGTCCGGGATATACCTCACGTGTACCTTCCACCACCATGCGCTCACCTTCCACCACATCCAGCGAGCGTTCACCGATTACACCTCCTGTGGCTGTAGCAAGTTCGATGCCGTTCTTGCTCGCAACGACCTTACACATCTCGCTGTCGTGGCCGGTTCCGTCTACCACACACTTGGCGATTATGTTGAGAGGATCCACGTGCAGGCCCTCGCGGAGCACCGGAGTCCAGTTCACCACTACGCCGTTCACAACATTATTCTTGAAGATAACATCCTCCACCGAATAGCAGTTGAAGATTGTCGCTCCTGCATGAACAGCATGGTAAAGCAGCGAGGAAGTGCTTTCCACAGAGTCGATAGTGTATAGTCCGTCCTCGAACGTATTGTAGTTGATGTCGAAATCCTTCACGATGTGCATGGCTTCCTCTTGGATTACGATCTGATTGAACATCATGGCACCGCCCCACATTCCTCCGCCGGGCGACAACTTACGGTCGAACTGTGCCACGCGCAGACCGGCTTTTGCCAGATAATAGGCTGCCACGATGCCCGAAGGACCGCCGCCCACAATGGCAACGTCAAGATTAAGATTACGCTGAAGTTTGTCAAAATAGGTACTGATGATACCTTTAGATACTTGTGTCTCTATCATTTCTTATATATTTAATTGGTTTTATAACTTTATTTATTCTCCTCACAACTTTTTAGCGAGTGGCTGATTCGTGCAGCGCAGAAGTTAGGTCCGCACATTGTACAGTAGTTGGCATCCACGCGATTGCTGGTCTTGTAATATTCAAGTGCGCGCTCAGAGTCGAGAGACAGGTTGAACTGGTCTTTCCAACGGAAGTCGTAGCGTGCCTTGCTCAGTGCATTGTCGCGCACAGTCGCACCCGGATGTCCTTTAGCCAAATCTGCGGCATGAGCAGCAATCTTGTATGTTACCACTCCAGTGCGTACATCCTCCTTCTCAGGCAGGGCGAGATGCTCCTTCGGCGTAACGTAGCAGAGCATTGCCGTGCCGTACCAGCCGATCATTGAAGCCCCGATTGCAGAGGTTATGTGGTCGTAAGCCGGTGCAATGTCTGTCACCAACGGCCCGAGAGTGTAGAAGGGGGCACCGTGGCATTTCTCTATCTGACGCTCCATATTTGCCTTTATTTTGTGCATCGGCACATGACCGGGACCTTCGATGAAGGCCTGTACGTTCTTTGCCCAGGCACGTTCCACCAGCTCGCCCATTGTGTCAAGTTCGGCAAACTGCGCGGCATCATTGGCATCGTGGATGCTTCCCGGGCGTAGACCGTCGCCAAGAGATATGGCAACATCATATTTTGCACAGATGTCGCAGATGTCGTCGAAATGTTCATACAGGAAACTCTCCTGCTGATGCACCTGACACCATTTAGAGATGATGCTTCCTCCGCGGCTCACAATGCCTGTAAGACGACCGTCGGCAAGATGGATGTTCTTTAGGCGTATGCCGCAATGGATGGTGAAGTAGTCCACTCCCTGCTCGCACTGCTCAATGAGGGTGTCGCGAAAAATCTCCCACGTGAGTGCCTCAGCCTTGCCATTCACCTTTTCGAATGCCTGATACATAGGCACAGTGCCGACTGGTACGGGACAGTTGCGCAGAATCCACTCACGTGTCTCGTGAATATCGTTGCCTGTGGACAAGTCCATCAGTGTGTCGCCGCCCCACTTACAGCTCCATACAGCCTTTTCCACCTCTTCCTCCATGCCCGAGGTCGTGGCGGAGTTACCTATGTTGGTGTTGATTTTTACAAGGAAGTTGGTACCTATAATCATTGGTTCGGCCTCCGGATGTTTCTTGTTGGCCGGAATGACCGCACGTCCGGATGCCACTTCCCGGCGCACGAACTCAGGAGTAATGTGGGTTTCCACGCCCAACTCCTCGCAGTTCATGTTCTCACGGATGGCCACATATTCCATTTCCTGCGTAATGATGCCTTTCTTGGCTAAGGACATCTGAGTCTCGCCCTCCTTGCGTCCGTCAATCCACGGCTGGCGTATACAGGGCAATCCCTTTCGCAAATCAATCTCAATATTCGGGTCGCTGTAAGGCCCGCTGGTGTCGTAGATATACACAGGGCTGTTTGCCTTTTCTTTCCGCTCACCGTTCTCGATAGTAACGGTTGGGGTAAGAGTCACCCGCCGCATCCCCACACGGATGTCGGGATATATCTTACCGCCGAGATAAACCTTCTCGGAAGAAGGGTAGTTGAATTTAATACTGTTTTTCATTCTCGCATATTTTTATGATTCGTTTCATCTCCTCTACCGGATTTTCCGCATTCAGCACGCTTCCGCTAAGGGCTATGCCGTCCACTCCTGTCTGCATAATGTCCTTTATGTCCCCGGCTTTTATCCCTCCGATAGCTACCATCGGAATATCTATTCCTGCGGATTTCATCCGAGACGTAATACTGCGATAGCCCTCCAAGCCCAATATCGGAGCAAGTCGCTTCTTCGTGGTCGTAAACCGAAACGGGCCACACCCGATATAGTCTGCACCATCCCGATAAATCCGCTCCACATCCTCAAAGGTATTGGCCGTACCACCGATGATTTTGTTTTCACCCAAAAGAATGCGCGCCTCGGCCACGGGCATATCGTTTTTGCCGAGATGCACGCCGTCAAGGTCTAACAATTTGGCTATCTCCACATTGTCGTCGATGACGAACTTTGCACCATATTCCCGACAAAGTTCCTTTACTTGTTTTGCCACCGGTATGATTTCATCATCGGCGCAGTCTTTCATACGCAACTGTATCCAACGGCACCCTCCGGCAAGAGCCAGTCTGATGCCTTGCAAATGACTGTATTTGGCATTACTGTTTGATATATATTGTATCATATCCGTTCGCTCGTTATAGTTGTTTGATGATTAGTTTGTCTGGATTGTATAAGTGGTTCACAGGGCCATATCCCTTACCAGTCTCCACATCCTTGCCTGCCCCGATGGCTTCCGACAAGTATTTCTTTGCCGCACCGATGGCATCGGCGAGGCAAAGGCCACGGGCAACAAACGATGTGATGGCCGAGGAGAGTGTACAACCCGTGCCGTGTGTGTTTCGGGTCGGTATCGTTTCGTGTTCATAGCGTTGCACCGGACGAGCCGCAAGTTGTCCTTCCACGATACTATCATCCCGGACATACAGCATATCCACTTTGCGGTTGCCTTCTGAATGTCCACCTTTTATCAGCACAGCCCGACAACCTAAGTCAAGGATTCGGTGCGTCGCAAGATGCATATCCTCTTCCGTGAGGATTTTCATCCCCGACAGAATCTCGGCCTCGGGGATGTTTGGAGTGAGCAGGGTGGCAATAGGCAGCAACAGGGAACAGAAATCGGACAGGGCATCTTCCTGCATCAGCCGGCATCCGCTTGTGGAAACCATCACGGGGTCGACAATCACCGACTGCCACACATCGCGGAATTGAGACAGCACACCGGCTATCGCTACAATCGTGTCGCGGTCGTTCACCATACCTATCTTAACAGCTTGTGGACGAATGTCCTCCATCACAGCCTTTATTTGTCCCCCCACGATGTCGGGACTGATAGCCTGTATGGCACTCACGCCAACGGTGTTTTGCACAGTTACCGATGTTATGGCAGACGCGGCATACACTCCCAATGCCGACATTGTCTTGATGTCTGCCTGTATTCCTGCTCCGCCACTACTGTCGGAGCCTGCAATTGTCAATGCACAGATATACTTCTTCATAGCAAATTGTTTTTCTAAATGGAAAAAAGATGTGCTATGCTTGATAGGAAACTAAGAATTACAGAATAGAAATAGCCCTATAACGATATACATTATATTATATAGAGCAATCCCTTCGGCAGTGCTAACTGCATCAGGTTCTATGGGTATAATCTCAGCAGCATAATCATGCGGCACCCCTATTTCTCTTTACTATGTTGCAAAGATAATATAAACTATTCATACGGCAAACAAAATATGAGATTATTCAGGATATTTATGCTTGAGTAAGTCACCCAAAAATAAACGATACTATCTATGATAACGCATATCTTTTACATCGGTGTTCTCTAAAATGCGATGTAAAGTGTCTACAAACAAGACAAAAAAGGCAAATTACGAAAAAAGTTGGATAAAAGTTTGGCCGTTTCAACAAAAGATAGTACCTTTGCACACGCAAAACAAGAAACAAGCACCCTTAGCTCAGTTGGTAGAGCAACTGACTCTTAATCAGTGGGTCTAGGGTTCGAATCCCTAAGGGTGTACAAGAAAAGGATGATTCCATACAGGAGTCATCCTTTTTTCGTTTCAAGTACGACCTCACCACAACCGTGAAGTGGACTCACAGCTTCGGCTCATCCGATAAATACAGGGGGGCAACCTCTTTCGGCCGAACAGCATAGTACTATGGCGCAATACTCGAGTAATTTGGGCGCAGTACTCAAGTAATTTGGGCGCAGTACTCGAGTAATTCCGGCCTGATTACTCAAGTATTTTGGCTTCAGTACCGGAGTAATCCAGCCTTAAATACTCTGAGCATGGCGTAAAGTGTGTGCAAAGGTGCGACATAATATCTAATAAAAGACTTCCCCTATATTTATCGGGTGAGTCCTCACGGCTTCCCCCACACAGGAGAGCAGGGTGCAAAAAAACGCCGGTGCCCCTTTCGGAACACCGGCTAATCATCTTTTTATGTTATGAAAATTGAGAGAAAAGAAACTTCACAGTTTCCTTTTTTGTTTTACTAAACATAGATTTATATTATAGAAAGCATAGAAAAAATTCTTATTTCAGCAACACCGGACCTTGTTCCGGCGCAATCTTTGGCAGCGTATCGGTCTTTGCCGAGTCTACTTTTGCCACCGAAAGCCCTTTCTGCGGACGTGCATATTCGGCCATATTCACTTCCGGCTGAGCCTGCTCCTCGTTGAAAGGCACCTGTATGGCGTTGCCCAAAGTGAGCATTATTGCCACCACTGCTGCCGCCTTGAACATCGGAGCCAGACGCTGACGCAGCGTTATCGTGCGCGCCTTCACCACCTCCGGCTCGTCAATCAGAGCCAATATCTTATCATCGAAATCGCTGTCCAAAACTTCCTCAGACTTTGAAACAGCCTGATACACGAAGATGTCGCGATAAGGAAGCAGACTGGCAGGTATGTCCTTCTGACTAAAGAAAGCACGCAGGATATTCTCCTCCTCAAGAGAAGTCTCTCCGCTCCAGTAGCGTTCCAAAAGCTGTTCGATATATTTATAATCCATATTGCTCTAATTTCTGATACTTTTGCTTTATCGCCTGACGCGCTCGGAAGATGTTCACTTTCACCTGTTCCTCGCTGATGCCAAGTATTTCGGATATTTCCTTATATTGTTTTCCCTCAAAATCCCTTAGTTGCAAGCAACTCCGCTGTTTCTCAGGAAGCATATTCACAAGTTGTCTGACGAGTGCAATCTTGTCGTTGCGTATCGCCTGCTCGTATGGAGTAGATGATGCTTCGCGGATGTTTGCCGTGCCTTCGTCTATGGTCTCATGGCCATTGCCTTTCCGTTTGTTCCGGTCGAGAGCCAAATTGCGGCATATCGTAAGGCTGAATGCCTCTATCGAGTCGATATTCTGCCAACTGTCGCGGCGATTCCAAATTTTTATCAGGGTGTCCTGAACGACATCTTCCGCCTCTTCGTGATTCAGAGTGATACGAAGAGCCAGTCGATAGAGCACGTTTTTCAACGGCAACACATCGTTTCGGAAACTGATATTATTCATCTGCTCTATTTAAATGACGATTAAGGGGTATTGAAAGTTACACGGATACGGATTTTTTTTGAAAGTTTTTTCGCATCATCAGGCTTTCTACTCTCGTAACCCGCTGTTTTACCGGACATTACGTCTTTTCGCAATGCCATCATAAATAATAGAAAAAAGTTATTTCCTACTATATATTTACATTTCCCGAGACGTATCGGCGGACGGCGTTGCGGATAGAACGGAGACCAAATTGCTCTGTCTGAATGTTGTCGGTGGCCATCCAAACATATTCCAACGCATCATCCATTGCCTTCACTTGTTGCGTGTCCGCCACTTCGCAATGATAGAAAATATCGAGAGTGGGGATGTTGAACCCGCTATACAGATACTTGTTCGGCTCGCTAAAGAGATATTCTGCGCGCGTTACGTCAAGCCCTGTCTCCTCTTTCACCTCGCGGATGATGGCTTCTTCGGCAGTCTCGGCAATATCGCAAAAGCCTCCCGGCAGGTCGAGCGTTCCCTTTCCGGGATCTTTCTTGCGTGTCAGGACAAGCAGTTCGCCCTTCTCGTTCGTAATAAATGCCGCCACGGCACTGCTCGGATTAAGGAAGTACTCAAAGCCACAGTTCTCGCAATGCTTGCTTTTCTCGTCCTGAATCTCAAAATGTGAACTGCCGCAAACAGGGCAGTACCTGAATTTTTCTAATGGATGCATACTCTATAGTGTTTAATATTTAGTGCTTAACGCTTATGAACAGAAGCCTGATGTTCAAATATAAAGTGCTTAAAACCTTACAGTTAGACTCCGATTCACTTCTCCCAGTTGTCTGTCCTGAACGGGAACAGCGGAAGAAAGGCGGCGTTTTTTACTATGGCGTCGTAGTCATCAAACGATATGGTGTGCGGAGTGTAGCCTGCGGCCGGCGTTTCCACCTTTACGAGCCATCTGCCGTCCTTTCCCGCCTTTGCCGTATAGGTCTTTTCCGACCACGAAACGGCCACTTTCACGGTCTTGCCCTTGTCCGACCATCCCCATAAACGGGCATCGGAACATTGCTGCAGAACCATATTATCAGCAATAAGATGGGGTAATTTCACTTTAGCCTCGGCACTCGCAACAGTTGTTAATATGATTGCCGAAATCATTAAAAATCGTTTATACATGGGCTGTAGGCTTTATTTCGACTGCAATATTACGAAAAAATGTTTATCTTTGCAACATATCAAACTAAAAAGCACCATAAAAAAGCATTGATTATGAAACTTAGACACCTTATTATATTAATTGTATCAATAGTTATCTGTATGCCGGCGACGGCACAGAAGATATTCGATATGGACCTGTATCAGGGCAAACCGGGCGTGAAAAGCAGCGACAAGACGGATACGGCGCGCGTCCGTGTCTACCTGCCCGAGGCCAAACTGGCTTCTGGAAGGGCTATCGTGATATGCCCGGGTGGCGGCTATGAGCATCTCGCAATGAAGAAAGAGGGCTACGACTGGGGCGAATATTTCATGAACAAGGGCATTGCCGCCGTTGTATTGAAGTACCGTATGCCGAACGGGAAGCCGGAAGTGCCCATCTCTGACGCCGAGGCTGCGATCCGCCTTGTACGCATGAACGCTCAGGGGTGGCACATAGAAAACAACAATGTGGGCATCATGGGATTCTCGGCCGGTGGACACCTCGCATCAACAATAGCCACGAAGTCAAAAGGCGACGCTGCTCCCAACTTCCAGATACTGTTCTATCCCGTGATAACGATGATGGAAGGGTTCACTCACGAAGGCTCTCGCAAGAACCTGCTTGGCAACAAACCGAGCAAGAAAGAGGAGCGTCTGTACAGCTGCGATATGCACGTGAGCCGCAACACTCCTCGCGCTTTCATCGCTCTCAGCGACGACGACCGTGCCGTTCCGCCTGCAAACGGAGTGGGATATTATATGGATCTCTACCGCAACGATGTGCCGGCGAGTCTTTACGTATATCCTACGGGAGGCCACGGATGGGGTTCTAACATGGGATTCAAGCACCACTTGGAGATGCAACTCAACCTTGAGGCGTGGCTTAACAGTTTCTAAGGCACTGAAAGGAGACTGGAGACAGGAGTTCTGGAGTTCAGACAATACCCTAATTTACATAAACAGCGAGGGCTTTCCGATTTGGAAAGCCCTCGCTGTTTATTATTGCTTATGAGATATTCTTATTATTTGTAGCTCATATTTATTGCTTTTTGTCTGTGGCCGCAACAGGTTAACGCTCCTATTTCATCCTTTATGTTGCCATTGTCTGAACTCCAGGACTCCTGTCTACTGTCTCCTAAAAGACTACTTCTTCGGCCTTCTGCGTGCCCATCCCTCTTCAGAGAAGTCAGGTTCTTCGCCCACAAGCTCTATTATGTCGCCTTGAAAGAACTGTTTCCAATCGTCTTTCCGCCCACTTTCCTTGCGCACGTTGCCCTTACGCTTGCCACGTCCGTTGTCGTCGGCGGATGATTTGCGCTTCGATTTTTTCTCAAAGCGGTCAAAATTGCCCGTTTCATCGATGTTTTTACCGGCACGCGAGCCACGATCGCCCTGTCGCTTGCCCTTTCCTCCGCCTCGTTTCGCATCATCTTCCGCGTCATTACAGCGCACCTTGCGGCCTTTATACACGGTTCCATCGAGCGCACGCATCACCTTCTGCGCATCGCCTTCGGGCACTTCGATATATGAAATGGTGCTCAGCAGGTCGATATGTCCCACCTCCTGACGGCCATGCACATGACGGTTGATATACTGCATCACCTCGCCGGGATAGAAACCGTCGGCCTTTCCGAGATTGATGAACAAGCGTTTGAAGCCCTCTTCGGGTTTGCGTGCGCCACCGTTGCGGCCTCCCTCGCGACGCTTTCCGCGCTCCCCACGGCGTCCGTCACGCTCGCCACTGCCGCGTTCTTTCTTCACCACGCCAATCTCCGGTGCATCGGCATAATACGAAAGGAACTTTCCAAACTCTAGACTGACTATTTTCTTTATCACGTCCTCCTTGTCGATGTATTCAAAATAGCGGCTGATATCGTCCATGAACGGAGCAATCTGCTCCTCGTCAACGTCGGTTTTCAATATCTGGTCCATTACCTTGAAGAGCTGCTTCTTGCAAATCTCCTGCGGTTCCGGTATCTTTCCCTCAACAAACTGCTTGCCGATGGTCTTCTCCACGGCCCGAATCTTATGACGCTCACGGGTGTGTACGATGGCAATCGACGTACCTTTCTTTCCCGCGCGGCCCGTTCTGCCGCTCCGGTGAGTGTAGCTCTCTATGTCATCCGGCATACCGTAGTTTATCACGTGCGTCAAATCGTCCACGTCGAGACCGCGCGCAGCCACGTCGGTAGCCACGAGCAACTGCGTGAGATGCTGGCGGAACTTCTGCATCGTGAGGTCGCGTTGCTGCTGCGACAGGTCGCCGTGCAGGCTCTCTGCGTTGTAGCCGTCCTTTATCAGCTTGTCGGCAATCTCCTGTGTCTCCACTTTCGTGCGGCAGAAGACAATCGCGAAGATGCGCGGATTATAGTCTACGATGCGCTTCAGAGCAAGGTATTTGTCCTTCGCGTTCACCATATAATATATGTGGTTCACATTTTCCGCGCCCTCGTTGCGGCTTCCCACCACAATTTCCTTATAGTCGTGCAGATAGCTCTTGGCTATTTTCTCAATTTCCTTGCTCATCGTTGCCGAGAACAGCAGCGTGTTACGGTCTTCCGGCACGCCCGCCAAAATCTCGTCGATGCTCTCAGAGAATCCCATGTTCAGCATCTCGTCGGCCTCGTCCAGCACAACGTTGTTCACCTCGTCAAGGTTGGCTTTCTTCCTGTTCATCAGGTCGATGAGCCGTCCCGGGGTGGCAACGATAATCTGCGCCCCGTGTCTCAACGCGCGTATCTGCGTCTCGATAGACGTACCGCCATACACCGGCACCACATTGATACCTTTTATATACTTGCTGAAATCGTTCAGGTCATCGGCGATTTGCAGGCACAGCTCGCGCGTCGGACTGAGCACAAGTGCCTGTGTGGCCCTGTTTGCCGGGTCTATCCGTTGCAAGATGGGAATGCCAAACGCAGCCGTCTTGCCCGTACCGGTCTGTGCCAGTGCGATAACATCGTTTCTATTGCCAAGCAAATAAGGGATAACCTCCTCCTGAACGGGCATCGGCTGTTCAAAACCGAGTTCCTCGATAGCGCGGCGAATATCCTCGCTCACGCCCAATTCTTCAAATGTCTTCAATTCAAAATCCTTCTTATATTGTTTCAAAATAGCCACAACCTATCTTTACCCATATCAGACCAGTTAGGGCTTATCGGCTGCAAAGGTAGTGAAAATAAACGAGTTGCAAGGTTTTTTGCCATGATTATTTTGTCAATCGGGGGCAAAGGAGTATCTTTGTAGCCCCCTACCCCCAGCAGGGGGCCAAAACTAATTAGTATGAAGATAGCAATTTACTGTTCGGCGAATGATAATATCGACCCGGATTTCTTCCGCATGACCGAAGACTTGGGCCGATGGATTGGTGAAAACGGACACAACGTGGTGTTCGGAGGGTGTAACATGGGACTCATGGAGTGTGTGGCAAAGGCGGCGCACGAGGCGGGCGGCATGACCATAGGCATCGTCCCGTCGCTCATTGAGGAACGCGGACGACAGTCCGACCACGTCGACGTGTGCATACCATGCGACAACCTGAGCGACCGCAAGGCGCTGTTCATGCAGCAAAGCGATGTCCACGTGATACTGCCCGGCGGCATCGGCAGCCTCGACGAGCTGTTCACCGTAGCGGCATCGGCCACTATCGGCTATCACAGCAAGCCCACCATATTATATAACATGAAGGGATTTTGGGATTCGCTCATCGCCCTGCTCGACGATTTGCAGCAGAAGGGTATGATACGTGGCCGTTGGCGCAATGTCATCAGGGTGGTTAACGACTTCGAGGAACTGAAAAAGGAGTTGGAAGCCCCCCTCTAATCCCCCCAAGGGGGGAAGATCCAACAGGCAGAAATAGTATAAATGAGGAAAGAGATGGGGACTGCCATTATTATTTTAGTATTACCGAAAATGAGTAACGGGACCTATATTTAACAAAAGTTGACAAAAAGAAAACGAGGCTGAAAACAGTAAATAATGTTTACAAAGCCTCGTAAAAACCGACAACAGAATCAGGGCTAAGGAAGCCTTACTTAATATACCTCACCCCACCGGTATCTATATCTCCTACCCCGCGCTTCGTCTTCTCAAGATTGCGCAGCGTACCGCTCAGTTCGATGTCGCCAACGCCATAAAGGTCGCAGATGACGGTACCGCAGTTATCCATCTTCAAATCTATGTCGCCGACACCATGCAAGTCGACCGTAGTCCGCTCCACGTCAAACTGCTTCATATCTATATCGCCCGTACCATTCAGCGAGATGCTCGACCTGCGGCACGCCAAATTATCGATATCGATGTCGCCCGTGCCCTTCAAACGCACGTCGATGTTCTCGCACACCACACCTTTCATCTTGACATCGCCCGTACCGCTGACCCATACTTTCAGCGAGTCGGCATCGAGACGGCGTTCCACGTTGAAGTCGCCGCAGCCATTGATAACCACGCTGTTGAGAGTTGGCGAAACGATGTAGAGGTCAACGCTCCTGTTTATCACATTCTTCATAAGGCCCTCGTTTTTCCAATCTATCACCAGTTCGCCGTTGCTCACGAATGTCTTCACGTTCTTCACCGCATTCTCACGCCCCACGACGATGACCGAAGTGGTGTCGCCCTGACGGAAATGGACATCACTCGCGCCTTTAATGCAGATACCCGTGAACGGCTCCACCGTGCGTTTCTCCTTCATTTTCGGACTATTGTCTCTTTTCATATTGGTGATATCCGAACATGAGCAGAGAATTCCCACCACAGCAAATGCTGCAAACAGCAGCGCAATCTTTCTTTTCTTCATAATTATAGTGTTTATATGTCTTTATTTAATTCGAGAAATGAGGATTGAAAAACACCTTATAAAAAGGTAGCAACTCATAAACTTGTCAACCCATCAACTAAAAAGCATTTGTCTGAACTACAGACTACTGCCTCCCATCTCCTGCCCAAAGGGCTTTATTAATTAGACGTAATTCGGTTGAAAAAAGTTGCATCCGGGACTAAAAAAGGAGATATACCATCACTGGCACATCTCCTCACGTTTTCGGTAAGTATGCAATTTTAATAAAGTTGCCTTGTCCAAGAAGCCGGTTTGAGTGTTCCGGCAACACCGTTGGTTACAGCATCGACTGAATTTCGGCATCGAGGTCCTTTATCTGGACATCGCGCTTGCTCAGGACATTGTCCTTGCCGATGAGGAAGAACGTCGGGATGCTCTGCACGTTGTAGTTGGCCGCGTTCTTCGAGTTAACGCCGTCGGGGTCGTAGACGCTTATCCACGGCAGGTGTTCCGTCTGCGTTTTCCAGAAGTGCTCATTGGGATCGAGCGACACCTGATATATCTCGAAGCCTTGCGCGTGATACTTATTATACAGTTCACGCAGCATCATGATGCGCTTCATCGACTCTTCGCCGACGCTGAACACGTGGAAGTCGAGCAACACCACCTTGCCCTTCAATTCTGTAAGATGGCGCATCTTGCCGTGATTGTCCATGAGTGGCACGTCGATAAGGTTTATGTCGCTCACCTTAGACGCATCTATGGTCATTCCCTGCTGTTGGCTTCGCACGATGCGCTGGTCCTTCATGCCCTGGATTGCGATGTTGTGAAGATTCTCGCCACGCTCCGAATTAGGATAGAACGTGTCCCAACTCGTTGCCACGGCACCGTAGACCTTGATGTCTTTCCCGTTGGTGCGCGGGTTGAAGATGAGTTGTGCGGTGTTGTTCACCACGATATACTGAAACAGGGCGAAGTAAGCGTAAGCCTTCATCGGCTCTTTGTAGATATAGTTGCGCTCCACATCGTTCTTGTAAGCGTCCACGAGAGCATTTATCACGGTCATGGCCGAATCCACATTTATATTCGGATTGCTTGCCACGGCCTGACAGCGGCTCTGCAAGTCTATCTGCTTCAGGGCGAGTTCCTTAATCTTCTCGTTCTCGTAAGAGCCTTTCACATCATAGTCGGTGGCCATCATCGGATAGCTTGCCTTCACGTTTACGGTCTCGGTAGAGTCTATCGCGATGTTGATTATCTGTCCCGCTATGCGCAGCCGGTAGAACTCCGGATTGTCCATTGCATCGCCTTTGAATGCAAAAGCGCCGTTTTCATCGAGCTTCACCGAGTCAATCACGGAGAAGCCTTCCAGTCCGTTGTGCTCGAAATAGAGCATCGAGTCCTTTGCATTGGCTATTGAACCGTTCACCTGGAACTTTCCCTTGCCACACGAAGCCATGCCGCACAGCGTAAGAACTACTGCGAAGGCAGAGGCAAATCTTGTTACTATCTTTCTCATTTTCCGGTTTTTTATCGTTGTTTATTCTTGTTTTCGGTCTACAAAGATAATGTAAATAACGCGTAGTGCAAAACAAAACGGCCTGTTTTAATGTATTTTGGCACGCAAAGACATATCAGATTGCAACACGCCAGCCATGATTTTCGTCCGAAACGGCATTTCTCTTTATTAAAAATATGAAAATAACCGGCTGATTATTCGTTAATTACACGGGTTTTGAGTATCTTTGCCCGAATTTATTTCAGATGTAGATTAAAACAATAAAGAATTTAGATGAACGTAATTACGAAAACAGTTCAATTGCCAGATGGAAGAACCATCTCGATTGAGACCGGAAAAGTTGCAAAACAGACCGACGGCTCTGTTGTCCTGAGAATGGGCAACACCGTACTGCTCGCAACTGTTTGTGCAGCTAAGGACGCAGTTCCGGGAACAGATTTCATGCCTTTGCAGGTAGACTATCGTGAGCAATACGCAGCAGCGGGACGTTTCCCGGGCGGCTTCACAAAGCGTGAGGGCAAGGCCGGCGATAACGAAATTCTCACATCGCGCCTTGTTGACCGTGTGCTCCGTCCGCTCTTCCCGAGCAACTACCACGCCGAGGTGTTTGTGAATGTGATGCTTCTCTCAGCCGACGGAGTAGACCAGCCGGATGCATTGGCAGGTTTCGCAGCTTCGGCAGCGTTGGCTTGTTCAGATATACCTTTCGAATGCCCGATTTCTGAGGTTCGCGTTGCCCGCGTAAACGGCGAGTATGTCATCGACCCGACATTCGAGCAGATGGCCGAGGCAGATATGGACATCATGGTCGGTGCGTCTGCCGAGAACATCATGATGGTGGAAGGCGAGATGAAAGAGGTTTCAGAGCAGGACCTTCTGGGTGCACTCAAGGTGGCTATGGATGCCATCAAGCCTATGTGCGAGCTACAGGTTGAGTTGAGCAAGGAACTTGGCAAGGACGTGAAGCGCGAGTACGACCATGAGGTGAACGACGAGGAGCTTCGCGAACAGATAAACAAGGAGTGCTATCAGCCGGCTTACGACGTTACGAAGCAGGCTCTTGAAAAGCACGCCCGTGCTGAGGCTTTCGAGAAAATCCTCGCTGATTTCCTTGAGAAATACGACGCTGCGCACGCAGACCTGACAGAGGACGAGCTTGAGGAGAAGCACGCTATGGCCGCACGCTACTACCACGACGTGGAACGCGACGCCATGCGCCGTTGCATTCTCGATGAGGGCATACGTCTCGATGGCCGCAAGACTGACGAGATCCGCCCGATTTGGTGCGAGGTAAGCCCACTGCCGATGCCTCACGGAAGCTCAATATTCACACGTGGAGAGACACAGTCGCTCTCAACTTGTACACTTGGTACGAAGCTCGACGAGAAAATGGTGGACGATGTGCTTGACAAGAGCTATCAGCGTTTCCTCCTTCACTATAACTTCCCACCGTTCTGCACAGGTGAGGCTAAGGCTCAGCGTGGCGTTGGACGTCGCGAAATAGGCCACGGACACCTTGCATGGCGCGGATTGAAGGGTCAGATTCCTGAGGATTTCCCTTACACAGTGCGTCTGGTTTCACAGATTTTGGAGTCTAACGGTTCGTCATCAATGGCAACAGTGTGCGCTGGAACACTCGCACTCATGGATGCCGGCGTTCCGATGAAGAAGCCGGTATCGGGTATCGCAATGGGACTTATAAAGAATCCGGGCGAAGAGAAGTATGCCGTTCTTAGCGATATCCTCGGCGATGAGGACCACTTGGGCGACATGGACTTCAAGACTACGGGTACGAAAGACGGTCTGACTGCTACACAGATGGATATCAAGTGCGACGGTCTGAGCTTCGACATTCTTGAGAAAGCACTCATGCAGGCTAAGGCCGGACGTGAGTACATCCTCGGAAAGATAACAGAAACAATCGCAGAACCACGTGCAGACTTCAAGCCGCAGGTTCCACGCATCGAGCAGATTGAGATTCCTAAGGAGTTCATCGGTGCTGTCATAGGCCCGGGCGGTAAGATTATCCAGCAGATGCAGGAGGAGACAGGCACCACAATCACTATCGACGAGGTCGACGGTGTGGGCAAGGTTCAGGTGTCAGCACCTAACAAGCAGAGCATCGATGCAGCAATGGCAAAGATTAAGGGTATCGTAGCCATACCTGAAGTTGGTGAGGTTTACGAGGGTACTATCCGCTCGATAATGCCTTACGGTTGCTTCGTCGAGATTCTGCCGGGCAAGGATGGTCTGCTCCACATCAGTGAGATAGACTGGAAGCGCTTGGAGACTGTCGAGGATGCAGGATTGAAAGAAGGCGACAAGATTACCGTCAAACTGCTCGAAATCGACCCGAAGACAGGTAAGTATAAGCTCTCTCACCGTGTGCTTCTGCCGAAACCGGAAGGTTATGTAGAACGTGAGCGTCGCCCGAGACCTGAGCGTCGTCCGCGTCCGGACCGCCGTTAGGGAAACGGACAGCCGCATCGTGAAGGCCATCACGATGGCAACCGCGAGACACGCGACTTCAACGACTCTCTCGACTACGAGTAAATCGTCGCATCTTTGCATATAAAGATGATTCATATAGGATGTGCCTGCAATGCGGGTACATCCTTTTTTTTGCTACAATAATCCTGAATGAGGCCTCACTTTATATGCCTGCACCGCCATTTAGCGAAGTTTATATATCGAAATACGCATTATCTCGGATTTTTCATGTACATTTGCAACAGCTTTAAGGGCTTGGATAACAAGGACGATAACAAACAAGAAAGATTATGATAGAGATTACTGACAAAGTTTATTACGTAGGAGTGAACGACCGCAACAAGTCGTTGTTCGAAGGATTGTGGCCACTGCCAAATGGCGTTTCTTATAACTCGTATCTCATTGCCGACGAGAAAGTGGCACTGATAGATACGGTCGAAGTGGACTTTTTCTCCCAATTCATCGAGAACATACAGGCTGTTATCGGCGACAGGAAGGTGGATTATCTCGTAATCAACCACATGGAGCCCGACCATAGCGGCTCTATCGCACTGATAAAGAAGTATTATCCCGAAATAGAAATCGTGGGAAACAAGAAAACCCACGGCATGATTGAGGGCTTCTATGGCATCAACGACAACGCAAGAGAGGTGAAAAACGGCGATTTCATCGACTTGGGAAGCCACAAACTGACGTTCGTACTCACTCCGATGGTACACTGGCCGGAGACTATGGTTACGCTCGATACGACGACAAACACACTGTTCTCGGGCGATGCTTTCGGCTGTTTCGGTGCGCTCAACGGCGGAATAATCGACAAGGACATCAACTGCGACACGTTCTGGCTGGAGATGGTGCGCTACTACTCCAACATCGTGGGCAAATACGGCGTGCCGGTGCAGAACGCACTGAAGAAACTTGCGGGCGTGAAGCTCGATTATATCTGCTCGACACACGGTCCGGTGTGGCACGAAAACATAGATAAGGTAATCGGGATGTACGACCGTATGTCGAAGCAGGAGACCGAGGAAGGACTCGTTATCTGCTACGGCACGATGTATGGCAACACCGAGCGTATGGCCGAACACATCGCACGCGCAGCATCGGAGGCGGGAATAAAGAACATCGCGATATACAATATCTCGAAAACTCACCATTCTTATATCTTGCGCGACATCTTCCGCTATCGCGGACTGATTGTAGGCGCACCGACATACAACGCCGGACTGTATCATGAGATGGAGGTCCTGCTGAGCGAAATCGCAGGCCACGACGTAAAGAACCACCTCTTCGGCTGGTTCGGTTCGCACGCTTGGGCAAGCAAGGCCGTAGCGAAGATAGAGGAATGGAACAATAATCATCTGCATTTCGAGGCCGTAGGTGAGCCTGTCGACATGAAGCAGGCTCTCAACGATAACGTGAAGGAGCAGTGCGCGAAGCTCGGCAAGGCTATGGCTGAGGCTCTGAAGGCCCCCCTCTAATCCCCCCAAGGGGGGAAGACCCAAGAGGTAAGAGGTAAGAAGTGAGAGGTAAGAGAAATGCTTTCTTTATTTCTCCTTCCTCCTATTACTCCCTATCACTCCCCATTACTCCCTATAATTATGAATAATCAAAAACAAAAAGGTAATCACTCCCCTCTCTCTTGGAGAGGGGGCGGGGGTGAGGCTGCCGATAAGCTGTATATGCGCCGCTGCATTCAACTTGCCCTTAACGGCAGACAGAACGCGCGGCCGAATCCGATGGTGGGTGCGGTGATTGTGCATGAGGGCCGTATCATCGGCGAAGGCTATCATGTGCGCTGCGGCGAAGGACACGCAGAGGTGAACGCTTTCGCATCGGTGAAGCCCGAAGATGAATGCAAACTGCCTGAATCCACCATATACGTGAGTCTCGAACCGTGCGCCCATTACGGCAAGACACCACCATGTGCCGACCTTATAATAAGGAAAGGTGTGCGCAGGGTGGTCGTAGGATGCGTCGACCCGTTTGCTAAGGTAAGGGGAAAGGGCATCAGCAAAATCCGTGAGGCAGGCATTGAGGTTACGGTCGGAGTATTGGAGAAGGAATGCGAGAAGCTGAACAGCAGGTTCATGACATTTCATGAGTACCACCGCCCCTACATAATTCTGAAGTGGGCACAGACAATCAACGGTTTCATCGACGACAACGGGCAGGCTCTCGCCATATCTACGCCATTCACGAAGATGCTCGGCCACAAGCTGAGAGCCGAGAACGACGCCATTCTTGTGGGACGCGTAACCGACGAACGCGAGCATCCGGCACTCACGGTGCGTCACTGGAGCGGCCCGAATCCTCGCCGCTTCGTGCTTTCCCACAACAATACCATCGAGTCAATCCTCGCCGAATGTCATGCCACAGGACTGCAATCGCTCATCGTGGAAGGCGGACTGAAGACCCACGAGGCGTTTCTCAGTGCCGGACTATGGGATGAAATACGCGTGGAGACGGCTCCGATAACCGTCACGGGAGGCACTCCTGCGCCTACACTGCCGGCGGATGCGAGGATTATCAGTCGTGAGACATACGACGGGAACACTATAACGACATTCAAAAAATGAAGATAGGAAATATTGAATTCGGGCAGAATCCGCTGTTTCTTGCCCCGATGGAGGACGTAACAGACATTGGTTTCCGTATGCTCTGCAAGCGGTTTGGGGCAGCAATGGTATATACCGAGTTCGTGTCGGCCGAGGCGTTGGTGCGCTCCATCAAGTCAACCGTAAGCAAACTGACTATTTCCGAGGACGAGCGACCCGTGGGAATACAAATCTACGGACGCGACTTAGACGCGATGGTAGAGGCTGCGAAGATTGTTGAGGAGGCCCGTCCTGACGTGATTGACCTGAATTTCGGTTGTCCTGTGAAGAAGGTTGCCGGCAAGGGAGCCGGTGCCGGTATGCTGCGCAACATCCCACTGATGCTCGAAATTACACGCGAGGTGGTTAAGGCGGTGAAGATTCCAGTAACGGTAAAGACCCGCCTGGGCTGGGACTGCAACAATATAATTATCACGGAGTTGGCCGAACAGCTTCAGGACTGTGGCATTCAGGCACTCACAATACATGGAAGGACGCGCAGCCAGATGTACACCGGCGAGGCCGACTGGACTCTGATAGGCGAGGTGAAGAACAATCCTCGCATACATATTCCAATCATCGGCAACGGCGACATAAAGACTCCTGAGCAGGCCCGCGAGGCTTTCAACCGATATGGGGTGGATGCCGTGATGATTGGACGAGCCACTTTCGGCTGTCCGTGGATATTCAAGGAGATGAAAGAGTATATTTTTAGAATGGAGAATACCTGCATAAAGGATGGAGCTGAACAGCAAAGCAGTTCTCTCTCCTCTCTCCCCTCTCCACTCTCCACTTTCTCTCCCCTCACCTTAGATGACAAAATCGATATCTTGGAGGAGCAGCTTCGCATCAACGTAGAGCGCATCGACGAGTACCGGGGCATACTCCACACGCGCCGGCACTTGGCATCCAGTCCGATATTCAAGGGCATCCCCGACTTCCGCCAAACCCGCATAGCCATGCTTCGTGCCGAGACCGTAGCCGACCTCACCGCCATTCTCGAAGAATGCCGTGTGCGGTTGAAGCCAGACAAGCAGTAGAAATAGCACAAAATATTTTATTTTGCAAAATTATCGAGTCAAAAATTTGGTAGTTTCAAATAATCACCGTACCTTTGCAACGCTTTTAGAGCAAGGGCGTTTAGCTCAGCTGGTTTAGAGCATCTGCCTTACAAGCAGAGGGTCGGCGGTTCGAATCCGTCAACGCCCACTGGGGTGTACCCTGTAGTCTTTCGAGATTGCAGGGATTTTTTTTGCCCTTTACAATAAAAATTGCGCCTGCAATGACATATAATACTTATACATTGGGATGCGGACTGCGGGTGATTCACAGACATAGTGAGTCGCCTGTGGTGTATTGCGGCTATCAGATTAATGCCGGAACGCGCGATGAAAAGCCCGGTGAAGAAGGCCTGGCGCACTTCTGCGAACACATAACGTTCAAAGGAACGGAGCGACGAAACGCCCTGAAGATAATCAACACGCTCGAAAACGTGGGCGGCGAGCTCAACGCTTACACTAACAAGGAGGAGACGGTATATTACGCCGCCGTGCTGAAAGAGCATCTGCCAAAGGCGGTCGACTTGCTCACGGACATCGTGTTCCACAGCATTTTCCCGCAGACGGAGGTCGAGAAGGAGAAAGAAGTGATTTGCGACGAGATTGAAAGCTACAACGATTCGCCTGCGGAACAGATATATGATGAGTTCGAAAACGCGCTGTTCTGCAACCATCCGTTGGGGCATAACATCCTCGGAACGGCGGAACGGGTGCGTTCATACACGTCAGACAACGCACAACGCTTCACCGGCAAGTTCTATACGCCGCAAAACGCTGTGTTCTTCCTATACGGAAACATCGATTTCCAAAGGCTCATAAGGTTGCTTGAGCGCGCTACTTCCGACTTCGCCGCCGCCCAACCGCTATGCCTTGACATTGCTCCGGCCGACATTTCGCCATACAAGGCGCAAGACATCGAGCTTCGACACGGCACTCATCAGGCTCACGTGATGCTCGGCAACCGTGCTTTCCGTGTGGGCGATGCACGCCGTATGCCTCTCTATCTGCTTAATAACATACTCGGCGGACCGGGCATGAACGCTCGTCTGAACCTGTCATTACGCGAGCGTCACGGTCTGGTATATACCGTAGAAAGCTCTATGACAAGCTATTCCGACACGGGAATATGGGCGGTTTACTTCGGTTGCGACCCTCACGACGTGAACCGTTGCCTGCATCTTGTACGCCGGGAACTCGATAAGATGATGGAAAAACCAATGACTGCGGCCGCTCTTTCCGCCGCCAAACGACAGATAAAGGGCCAGATAGGCATTGCGTGCGACAACCGAGAAAGCCGCGCTTTGGACTTCGGCAAGACGTTCCTGCACTATGGTTGGGCCAAAGACATCGAATCGTTATACAGCAGCATTGACGCTATCACGGCGGAAGAAATACAGCAAGTGGCCCGCGAAGTGTTCAATCCGGACAATATCACGCTGCTGAAAATCATTTAAGGTTATAAGGTTTCAGGTCGCTTCGCTTTCAGGTTTTGAGGTGAAGTTGGCTCATCCGATAAATACAGGGGGCAACCTATTTCGGTCGACCAGCATAGTACTATGGCACAATACTTTAGTAATTTGGGCGCAGTACTCGAGTAATTTGGGCGCAGTACTCAAGTAATTCCGGCCTGATTACTCAAGTATTTTGGCTTCAGTACCGGAGTAATCCAGCCTTAAATACTCTGAGCATGGCGTAAAGTGTGTGCAAAGGGCGACATAATATCTAATAAAAGACTTCCACTATATTTATCGGGTGAGCCGTGAAGTTACTCAAACAAGGACATAACAAAAAACCGTTTGATACTCGAATGCGTATCAAACGGTTTTTTGTTTACCTATATATAAAGGGAGTTTAAGACAACAAAATCACCTTACTCTCCACGACCTAAAACCTTATAACCTCAAAACTACATCAGTCCGAGCGCACGAAGAATGTCGTTCAAGTTTGCAACGACCATGAGGAGGATGAGCAGAGTAACACCCACATACTCAGCACGTATCATGAATGTTTCGCTCGGTTTGCGTCGAGTGATAATCTCATAGAGCAGGAACAGGACGTGTCCGCCGTCGAGTGCGGGAATAGGAAGGATGTTCATGAATGCGAGAATAATACTGAGGAAAGCCGTCATCTTCCAGAACATATACCAATCCCACGTCGGCGGGAAGAGACTGCCTATTGCTCCGAAGCCTCCAAGCGACTTCGCGCCGTCGGCGGTGAAGACATACTGCATATCACTGACGTAACCTTTGAGCACGTTCCAACCGTATTTTACACCTGCCGGGAAGCTCTCGAGAAAGCCGAATTCATCGGTCTTAGGCGTATAGTAGTCAGCTATCGAAGTCTGATATATACCGAGTTTCAGGTCGGAAGTGAGTACTGTTGTGAGTGTGTCGGGCTTTGCGGCGTTCTGATGCTTAACCACAAACGTTGCCGTGCGCACCTTCAAAGAGTCAGCCGGAGTCTGTGCCTGCGTCATAATATCCTCTATTCTGCCTATCTCCGTGCCAAATTCATTCCACGAGTCTATGTTTTTTCCGTTCACGGCGAGTATCACATCGCCGGCCTTGATGCCTACCTCAGACGCCGGAGAGTCCTTCGTTACATCCTTTATCTTAGCCGGAACGAACGGACGGACAAACGCCGGGTCAGCCTTCAACATATTAAGCAGGTTGAGTCCTTCCTTGATTGGAATTCTTACCGCCTTGCCGTCGCGCTTCACATCCACATATTCTGCTGTTGAAATGTCGCGGAACAGGTCGGCACCGAAGTCTTTGAATGCGCCTTTGTTTGTGCCGATGAGGATGTCATGGTCGTGAAATCCGAGTGCTTTGGCCTCGTTGTTGAACTTCATTCCCATATTCATGTCCTTCACCTGATAGTATGTGTCGCCCCAGACGAACATTATCATGGAATAGATGAAGAGCGCGAGCAGGAAGTTTACGAGCACTCCACCAATCATAATCAGCAGTCGCTGCCATGCCGGTTTGCTGCGGAACTCCCACTCTTGTGCCGGTTGCTTCATCTGTTCAGTATCGAAACTCTCGTCTATCATACCGGAAATCTTGCAGTATCCGCCCAACGGCAGCCAGCCGAGACCGTATGTCGTGTCGCTGTTCTTAGGCTTCCACTCGAACAGATGGAACCACGGATCGAAGAAAAGATAGAACTTCTCCACCCTTACCTTGAAGAGTTTGGAGAAGAAGAAATGCCCACCCTCATGCAAAAGGATAAGCAGCGAGATTGCCAAAACAAACTGTAACAGTCTTATCAAAAATATTTCCATGTCTTTTTCTTATATTAGGCCTCACCCCCGCCCCCTCTCCAAGAGAGAGGGGAGTAATATGCCTTATTGTTATTACTATTATTTAAATTATAATTTATCCCTTAGAGTATATCTGTTCCCCCTCTCTCTTGGATAGGGTCAAGAGTGAGGCTCTTTGCAAATCTGCGCGCCTCTGCATCCGTTTGTATGTATGTATCATAGTCTGGGGCCTCGACGAAAGGCACACGCCCCATTGTTTGCTCTATGATTTCGGCCATTTGCAAGAACGAACATTGGCCTTTGCGGAACGCAAGATTCACGATTTCGTTGGCTGCGTTAAGGATACACGGCATATTTCCGCCCTTCTTGATAGCCTCGAAAGCCAGTTCCAGACAGCGGAACTTCTTCATATCAGGCTCGAAGAACTCCAACGGACGGGCGAACAGGTCGAGACGGTCGCCGTTGAGGTGCAGCCTTTCAGGGAAAGAAAAGGCGTATTGTATCGGCATTCGCATATCGGGAACGCCAAGCTGGGCTTTCACGGAGCCGTCGACAAACTGTACGGCACTGTGAACGATGCTCTGCGGGTGTACCAAGACCTGTATCTTGTCGGCCGGAACGCCGAAGAGCCACTTCGCTTCTATTACCTCGAAGCCTTTGTTCATAAGCGAAGCGGAGTCTATCGTAATCTTCGCTCCCATATCCCATGTGGGATGTTTCAGCGCATCGGCAGCCGTAACACATTCTATCTGCTCCTGCGAGAAGGTGCGGAACGGGCCGCCCGAGCACGTGAGGAGTATCTTCTCGATTTCGTTGTCGCCCTCTCCCACTATGCTTTGGAATATCGCCGAATGCTCACTGTCCACCGGAAGAATCGGCACATGATTCTCTTGTGCGAGCTTGCAGATTAGTTCGCCGGCCACGACAAGCGTCTCTTTATTTGCGAGACAAATCTTCTTGCGTGCCTTGATGGCGTGTATCGTAGGCGAAAGGCCGGCAAATCCGACCATCGCCGTAAGTACCATATCGATTGGTTCGGCCTCAACAATCTCGTCCAATGCCTTCACTCCGGCATACACCTTTATGTCGGGAAGGTCGGCCAACGCCCCTTTCAAGTTGTCATAATAATCTTCGTTTGCTATCACCACAGCCGCGGGATTGAACTTACGGGCCTGTTCTGCGAGTTCTTTCCACCGGTTGTTTGCTGTGAGGCAGTAGGCTTCGTATCGGTCGGGATGCTGTTCTATCACATCGAGAGCCTGCGTTCCAATCGAACCGGTAGAGCCGAGAATACATATTTGCTGCTTCATATTTCTTTATTTTCTATTAAGAGGACATTCTTTAGGATGATGGATTGAGGATTGGGGATTGAGAAACGACCTTATGGTAACGTCTTAACTCCCACCCTCCTGACTCCAGTCTCCTTCCCTACAATTCCAAAATTCCTTCTGGCAAAGCCATTTCTATCTCATGGGAATCGGCATTTACGGACACGATAAGGTCTTCCGAAGCAGGCAAGAGCAGTTCTTTTCCGTCTTCGGTAAGCACTTCAAAGAGTAAGTTTATAGTGGAATCGTCAACGTGTGTGATTGTTCCGACAGCCTTTCCTGTACATGAGTCGATGATGCGGAAGCCCACTATCTGCGCCCACGACAGTTGTTCGTCGTCGCCATCGGCATATTCTCGCATGAAATAGACATTGCATCCGGTGAGCGGACGGGCCTGTTCCTGGGTGTCGATGTCGCAGAATTTGACGAGAGCGACAGTATCGGAGCGGAACCGATACTCCTCAAAGAAGAAAGGAACAAGAATTCCGTCGATGTCGAGAACAAGGAAATCGGCATCCGTCCGGTCGAAAACATCATCAATGAACTGTAATGTCAGCTCACCTTTTACGCCATGCGGCTTACCTATCTTTCCTATCTTATAAACCTCTTCGTGGGTTATCATCCTCTTGTTGACTTGCTTTTATATTTCTCCAGACTATTGTTTATAACACGAAAACACATTGTTTATCATGCGCAAACATATTATTTATCACTCGAAAATCATTTGTTTGTTCGGCTGATGTGCGCTCCCAACGCGTTCAGACGGGCCTCAATGTTCTCATATCCACGGTCTATCTGGGCGATATTGTCAATCCGGCTCGTGCCGTTCGCACTCATGGCTGCTATCAGCAGGGCTATTCCCGCACGAATATCAGGACTTGTCATGCGTCCTGCGCGCAACGTTATCTTATGGTCGTGGCCCACAACCACGGCGCGATGGGGATCGCATAATATTATCTGTGCACCCATATCAATGAGCTTATCTACGAAGAACAGGCGGCTCTCGAACATCTTCTGATGAAAAAGGACACTGCCACGGGTCTGCGTAGCCACCACAATGAGTACCGAAAGCAGGTCGGGCGTGAGTCCTGGCCACGGTGCATCGGCCAACGTCATTATCGAACCGTCGATAAAGGAGTCCACTTCCATGCAGTCCTGACGCGGAATGACGATGTCGTCGCCTTCGATTTCCATTTTTACGCCTAAGCGTCTGAATGCGTCGGGGATGATTCCGAGGTCCTTCACCGACACGTCTTTGATGCGCATACCATCGCCCACCATTGCCGCCATGCCGATAAACGAACCAACCTCAATCATATCCGGCAGCACCTTGTGGCTCGTTCCGTGCAGCTTCTCCACCCCTACAATCGTCAGAAGGTTTGATGCGATACCGCTTATCTGCGCTCCCATGCGGTTGAGCATATGACAGAGCTGCTGAATGTAAGGCTCGCACGCCGCGTTATAGATTGTCGTAGTGCCCTTAGCCAGCACCGCCGACATTATTATATTGGCCGTTCCAGTTACCGAAGCCTCGTCGAGCAACATATAAGTACCCGTCAGTTGGTTTGCCCTTATCTCATAAACGTTGCGGTTGTCGATGTGGACGAACTCCGCGCCGAGGTACTTAAAGCCGAGGAAATGGGTGTCGAGACGTCGCCGCCCGATTTTATCGCCGCCCGGTTTAGCCACCACCGCCTTGCCGAAGCGACCCAGCAACGGACCAATCATCAGCACGCTGCCGCGCAGTGAGGAACATTTCTTGACGAAATCGTCGCTTTCTAAATAATCAAGATTAAGCTCATCGGCCTTGAAAGAATAAGTGCCGTGCTCTAATTTATTCACCTTCACGCCGATGTCGCAAAGCAGTTTGATAAGATTATTCACGTCGAGAATGTCGGGAATATTCTTTATTATCACTTCTTCGGCAGTCAGGATAGCCGCACAAATCACCTCCAGCGCCTCATTTTTCGCGCCCTGCGGAGTGATGGAACCTGTCAGTCTGTGACCACCTTCTATGATGAATGAGTCCATTTTCTATATAGAGTTAGGTTGTGGAATATCGGAGTTGAGCCTTATTTATCTTCTCTTGCGCTTCGGTTCTGCCGGTTCTCTGTTATCTATCTTCCGGAACTTGAAGGTAGACAGGTCGAGTTGTATCACCCCGTCGGTAAGTCTGGCGAGATCGGATGCCACTTTCTCGTCGTCGCACGAGCCATGACTCCACAACACGAGCGACCTTTTCATCTGATTCGCAGCGAGAGCCGTCAGCGCATCGCGCTCTGCTCCCGGCTCCATTGTCTTCAGTTTCTCGAACATATCGCCCATCATGCGACCATAATGGCGCACGCTGTTGACCTTAGTCGGATAAGATACCGGCTCCGGTTTACCAGCCAGCTTCAGTGCCTGGGCCACATCATACGGATAGTCGATATCCAGACGGAAACCGCTCATAATGGCGAGATGATCCCAAAGTTTCTGCATATAGTCGCCGCTCTCCCTGTGTTGCGGATTCATACGCGCCATGATGCTCACTATTGTCTCTGCGCAGCGCTGGCGTTCCTCCTTTGTAGGCAGACCGATGGCGTGTTCCACCATCTTCTGTATCTCCCTTCCATACTCCGGCAAGACCAGTTTGTCGCGCTGGGTGTTATAGTCCAATCCTTCTATATTCATATTGTAGAATGTATTTCTGTTTATTTCCAATCTGCCTTACAGCAGTTTCTTCGGTGTCTTCGCCACGAAATCCTTGAGATAGGCGGGCACGAAATAGGCCACATCCTCAAACTTTCCCGCCACGGAACGCTTCTCGGCCAGCGGAAACATATTTTCGGCCAGTGGCTCGATATCGCTTATCAGGTGTGCGTTCGGATGATTGATGGTGTCCATACACTTGGCCGCGCCGTTGCCGAAAAAGTACACCGGACCTTTATCTAAATACTCCTTGTAGGTCTCTTCCGTTACAACGTCGGCCTGAATTGGGCGCACAGTATTCAGCGCGCGGTCGAAAATCTGCGCATAGACTTCCATCCTACGGGCGTCTATCATAGGACAGAGCAGCGCATTGTCCTCTATCTCGTACTTTCCGAGCAGCACCGGCACGCACAATATCTCCAATGTCGGCACTCCGATAAGTTTCAGTCCGCGTCCGTAGCAGATGCCTTTCGCCATCGACGTGCCTATCCTCAGTCCGGTATATGAGCCGGGACCGCTGCTCACGGCCACCGCATCAAGGTCGATACCGTGTCCGTCTACATACGAAATGGCCTCGTCCACATACACGCCGAGCTTCACCGCATGGTTAGGGCCGCTGTGGTCGTCTTTCCTAAAAACACAGAGGCCGTCGCGGCTCACGGCAACAGAACACACGTCTGTGCTCGTTTCGATATTTAATATACAAGACATATACAAGCTGGTTTATATCAAAATAAAGTGCAAATTTACGCTTTTTTCAGTCAAAAATAGTACTTTTGCATAAATTTAACGTGCAAGATATATGATACTATCAATGACGGGATACGGCAAAGCCGTAGTAACTTACAAGGAAAAGAAGATAAACGTCGAGGTGAAATCGCTCAACAGCAAGACTCTCGACCTGTCTGTACGCATCGCTCCGCTATACCGCGAGAAGGAAATGGAGATAAGACAAACCGTGGCTAAGGCCACCGAACGGGGCAAGGTGGACTTCTCTATCTGGATTGAAAAGGACAACGTGGTAGACGCTACGCCTATCAACGCCTCATTGCTCGACAACTACTATCATCAGATAAAGGAAATCTCGGCGAAAACGGGCATCCCCGAGCCGCAGGACTGGTACGCCACTCTGCTCCGTATGCCTGACGTACTGACCAAGACAGACGTGGAAGTGCTCGAAGACGGGGAGTGGGAAGCCGCACGCAAGGCCATCGACGAGGCGCTGCAACAGCTCTGCGATTTCCGCAAACAGGAGGGCGCGGCACTTCAGAAGAAGTTCACCGAGAAGATAGACAATATCGCCGAGTTGCTGAAAAGCATCGAGCCATACGAGAAGTCGCGCGTGGAGAAAATCCGTTCTAAGATTGTAGACGGTCTGAAAAACATTCCGGAGGTGGACTACGACAAGAACCGTCTGGAGCAGGAACTGATTTATTACATCGAGAAACTCGACATCAGCGAGGAGAAACAGCGCCTCGCCAACCACCTGAAATACTTCCGCGAGACTATGGATGAGGGCCACGGACAAGGCAAAAAGCTCGGTTTCATAGCTCAGGAAATGGGCCGAGAAATCAATACAACAGGCTCGAAGAGCAATCAGGCCGAGATGCAGAACATCGTGGTGAAGATGAAAGACGAGCTTGAACAGATCAAGGAACAGGTACTAAACGCGCTATAAGGAAATGGAAACAAAGGTTATCATCTTCTCCGCACCAAGCGGAAGCGGCAAAAGCACCATCATCTCATGGCTCATGCAGCACGAGGAGCTGCGCCTGAAATTCTCTATCTCGTGTACAAGCCGGCCGCCACGCGGACAGGAAAAGCACGGCGTGGAATACTTCTTCCTGTCGCCAGATGAATTCCGCGAACGTATTGCGGCCAACGAGTTCCTTGAATACGAGGAGGTTTATACAGACCGTTTCTACGGTACGCTGACCTCGCAAGTGGAGAAGCAGTTGGCCGAAGGTCAGAATGTGGTGTTCGACGTAGACGTAAAGGGTGGCGTAAACATCAAAAAGCACTATGGCGACCGCGCACTGAGCATATTTATCCAACCACCGTCGATAGCCGAGTTGCGCCGCCGTCTCGAAGGCCGCGCAACTGACTCGCCGGAGGTTATCAACGACCGCATAGCCCGCGCGGAGTTTGAACTGGGCTTCGCCGACAAGTTCGACCACATCGTTGTGAACGATGATTTGGAGAAAGCAAAACAAGAAACACTTGAGATTGTAAAGGGATTCTTGGCCTCCCAGCCCCTCTAATCCCCCAAGGGGGGAAGAACCAACAAATGTGATTAGCATGACATTCCACGCTCCACAATCCTCTATCATCAAGCCACCCCCCACCGGGGGGCAGGGAGGCCTCGCTCCACAATCCGGCCATCCCCCCTTGGGGGGAAAGAGGGGGGCCATCGGTATCTACGGCGGTTCCTTCAATCCCATTCACAACGGGCATATAGCTCTGGCGCGCAGCTTCCTCACGAAGGCCGCGCTCGATGAGGTATGGTTTATTGTATCGCCACAAAACCCTTTCAAGGTCAACGACACATTGCTCGACGACCGCAAACGCTTCCTTATGGTGGAGGAGGCGCTGAAAGGCGAGCCGGGACTTGTGGCTTCCGACTACGAGTTCCACCTGCCCCGCCCTTCCTATATGTGGAACACCCTGCAATCCTTGAGCCGTTCCTATCCCCAGCATACGTTCACCTTACTTATAGGTGGTGATAACTGGGCGGCTTTCGACCGCTGGTATCATGCCGACGACATCCTGCGCACATACCGCATAGCCGTATATCCGCGCCGGGGCGATACCATCCGACAGGCTGACCTGCCCGACAACGTGATGCTCCTCGACACCGAACTCATAGACATCAGCAGCACAGAGATTCGCCAACGCATAGCCGAGGGATTGCCGATAGACTCGCTCGTGCCTGAAAGAATAGAAAAAAAGATAAGGAGAGAATATGAAGAGAGAGGACTTTTTCTGAGGTGAGAGGTAAGAGAAATGTTTTATTAAGTGAAGAACGAAGAATCCAACACTTTAACGCCATTCTCAATCCTCCAAATCGGATTTGTCATAACTCCTGTCTACTTTATATATTCTTTTGTAAGGTGAAATTTGTTTTTGGGGAAATCCAACCTCACAACCTGAAAGCAGAGCGACCTTAAAAGTATTTTTTCTTTACAATTAAAAATCGAGTCTCTCGTGCTAACGAACGTTAAATATAGGTCTCGTTACTCATTTTCAACCGTTTTCCGGCCTGAAAAATCCCAATTCAAAACTCAAAATTCGTAACTCAAAATTCCAAAACGGCCTCCGTTGTCTTTCCCTAGAAAAAGTTGACTCGCAAAGTCAATAGTTATGTGGAAATACA
>ERZ809407.649-NODE-649-length-36184-cov-21.870077_pt1 | contig 36184 bp, 28 predicted proteins | sample MGYA00520792_ERZ809407 | MGnify/ENA primary metagenome ERZ809407 (study PRJEB31576, sample SAMEA3212665) | Homo sapiens | biome: human-gut; feature: human gut; material: fecal | place: Sweden | collected 2012 ...
CCTCAGCAATTTAGAGTAAACTCTATTGCATTCGGCTTGCACTATCTTTGCATAAGAGAATAATAACAATAAGAAATATGGCGACACATCCTTTATGGTCGGACGAATACTGGCTGCTGCTCATGCAGGTGTTCATGAAAAAGCCGGTGGGCATGAAACCACTCTACTCTAAGGTGCTCGTTGACCTTAGTATTGAGCTGCATATTCCGCCGCAAGTACTGTATGAACAGATGTTCAGACTGAGACGGGCAGACTCGCCGCAGTTGGAACTGTTGCACAAGACGTATGGAGGCAACCCGAGAAAACTGAAAAAGGAAACGGAGAGAATCAGAAGGATGAGGGGATTCGGCAACGGGGGCGCTTTTTACGACGGCGTGGAGGTGCGCGAGTCGTTTGAGCGCGACTTCCGACCGATAGACCTTGACGAGACTGACGGGTTCGGAGCTGCACCTGTGCAGAAGGCCAACGAACAGCGACTCATGCCGATAATGATTATATTGATTCTCGACCTGTACTTCCGACTGACTCCGATTACGATGGTGGAGGAGACACCGGAGATTGTGGAACTGGCAAGACTGATGCGCGTCAGTGCCTCAACGGTGGTGGAGGTGATGGAGGTATTGAAATTCTGCGACCCGTACCTGAACCGCGCCGACTTCATGATTTCGCCGCTGGTAGAGCCGTGCCAGGAGGTGTGGAACCGCTTCGGAAATGACAATCCGGAGAAATTATCATCGCTCGCAGCACAATTAAAGGAATATTTCAAGTAGGGTCAGAATAATTTTGTAATTTTGCAACGCAATAACACGTGAGGGCTACACCTTAATTAAATATAAAGGTCCGCCCCCACCCCACTCGGACAAGGACAAAAAGTTATGGCTCAGGAACTCACTCAGATTCAAACGCAGCAGCAACAGCAGGTGCAGCGGCTCTCACAGCAACAGATGTTGCAGGTGAAGTTGCTGGAAATGCCTCTGACCGAACTTGAGCAGAACATCGCGGCCGAGCTGGACGACAATCCGGCATTAGAGGAACTGCGGGAAGAGGGAGCCGAAATGGAGGACAATACGCTGGATGCGGAACACGAGGAGGAGGATTTTGAGGCGCAGACGGAACGTGAAGAACGCGAGGATGCGCTCGACTCGGCACTCGAAGGACTGGGCCGCGACGACGAGATGCCGGAATACCGAGGGGGCACAGGAGGGCAGGACAGTGCCGACTACGAGGAGATTGTCTACGGAGACACGACATCTTTCTATGACAAGATGAACGAGCAGGTGGCCGAGCACGACCTCACGGAGCAGCAGAAACAGATAATGGAGTATCTGATTGGTTCGCTCGACGACGACGGCCTGCTGCGCAAGGATCTCGATACGATAGCCGATGAGCTGGCGATATACCACGGGATAGACTGCTCGAAAGAGGAGATTACGGAGGTGCTGCATATATTACAGGACTTCGACCCAGCGGGAATAGGCGCGCAGTCGCTGCAAGAGTGCCTGCTGTTACAGATTGAGCGCAAGGACAACTCGCGGCTGAAGGAGCTGATGCGCTGTGTGATAGCCGACTACTTCGATGAGTTCAAGAAGAAACATTGGCACAAGATAAAGGCAGGACTCGCCCTAAGCGACATCCAAGCGGAAGCGTTGGAGGCGGAAATCCGCAAGTTGAACCCGAAGCCGGGGGCCTCGATGGGTGAGACATTAGGAAGAAACACGCAACAGATTACGCCCGACTTCATCGTGGACACGGCCGACAACGGCACCGTAACGTTCACCCTGAATCAGGGAAACATACCGGAACTGTTCGTGTCGCGCACGTTCGCCGATATGGTGGACTCTTACCGCAGCAACAAGGAGGGCATGAACCGCCAGGAAAAGGAGGCGTTGCTCTACGCAAAAGGCAAGGTGGACCGGGCGCGCGGATTCATAGAGGCAATCAGACAACGCCGCCATTCGCTCTATCTCACGATGAAAGCCATCATAGAATGGCAGATAAAGTTCTTCCGCGAAGGCGACGAGAGTGATTTGCGGCCAATGATTCTGAAAGACATAGCCGACAAAACAGGGCTTGACATCAGTACAGTGTCGCGCGTGAGCAACATAAAATACGCACAGACGAAATGGGGAACGTTCCCCCTGCGCTTCTTCTTCAGCGACGGATATACCACCAACGACGGCGAGACAATGTCGACGCGCAAGATAAAGATAATGCTGAAGGAAATCATAGACAAAGAGAACAAGGCGAAACCGATGAGCGACGAGCTGCTGACAAGGATTATGGCGGAACGCGGATTCCCGATAGCACGACGCACGGTGGCAAAGTATCGCGAACAGATGGGCATCCCGGTGGCCCGGCTGAGGAGGTAGAAAGATGAAAGAAAAGAAGATAATAACAACCGCAAAGGTGGTGAGCATAGTGTTCACCCCATTCTATTTGCCGCTGCTCGGTATGATAGCGCTGCTCGTCTTCAGCTATCTGAATATGCTGCCGACATACTACAAGCTGTCGCTGCTTACCATTATATATTTCTTTACGGTGCTTCTGCCTACATATCTCATCCACCTTTACCATCGTTATCAGGGCTGGTCGCCGTTGCAACTTGGGCAACGCGAACGGCGTATCATACCATACGTCATTTCCATTCTGTGCTATTTCACGTGCTTTTACTTGATGAACTTGTTCAATATGCCGCACTTCATGGGTTCTATTCTCGTGGCGGCACTTGCCGTGCAGACGTTCTGCGCCATTATAAACCTATGTTTCAAGGTGTCGACACATACGTCGGCAATCGGCGGACTGACAGGCGGTATGCTCGCGTTCTCGTTCATCTTCAACTTCAACCCTATCTGGTGGCTGTGCCTGCTGGTATTCCTCGGCGGCATGGTAGGCTCAAGCAGGATGATACTGAGGCAGCACAACCTGTCGGAAGTGGTGTCAGGATATGTAATAGGAGCGTTCGCGGCATTCACGACAATACTGTTTGTGTAAAGCCCCCCTGCCCCACGGAGGGGGCGATAAGAGGTAAGAGGTAAGGAGTAAGAAGTAAGAGATATGCTTTTCATCGTATAAATCCCCGTCACTCCTTATTGCTCCCTGTTACCAGAGGCTCGGACATAATAACATAAGAAAACAATAGTAATCACCCTACTCTCCCCCTTGGGGGAGTCGGAGGGGGCTTAAATATAACAAATTATGAAACCATTAGTTAGTATTATCATGGGCAGCACAAGCGACCTGCCCGTTATGGAGAAGGCCTGCAAGTGGCTTGATGACAACGAAATACCGTTCGAGGTGAACGCATTGTCGGCTCACCGCACGCCGGACGCAGTGGAAGCGTTCGCCAAAGGGGCACAGGAGCGTGGCATTAAGGTGATTATCGCAGCGGCGGGAATGGCTGCAGCACTGCCGGGAGTTATCGCAGCATCGACCAATCTGCCCGTTATCGGCGTGCCTATCAAGGGTATGCTCGACGGACTCGACGCGATGCTGAGCATCATCCAGATGCCACCGGGAATACCGACGGCCACTGTCGGAGTGAACGCGGCACAGAACGCGGCCATCCTCGCGGCACAGATTATCGGTCTGAGCGACAGTGCCGTGGCTGCAAAAGTGGCAGCACACAAGGCCGGACTGGGCGCAAAGATTGAGAAAGCGAACAAGGATTTGGCCGAGGTGAAGTATAATTTCAAGACTAACTGATAAAGAACAACCCGATGGAAGACCTTTTCAACTATCGCCGCCGGGCCACAACGACCGTACACGTCGGTGCTACCGAGATTGGCGGAGAGAACCCGATAAGGGTTCAGTCGATGACAACGACCAACACAAACGACACCGCGGCGTGTGTGGAGCAGGCGAAACGCATCATTGAGGCGGGCGGAGAGCTGGTCAGACTGACCACGCAAGGACGCCGGGAGGCCGAGAATCTACGCAACATCAACAGTGCGTTGCGCGCCGAGGGATATACAACGCCACTCGTGGCCGACGTGCATTTCAACGCCGGCGTGGCGGATGTGGCAGCTCTCTATGCCGAAAAGGTACGCATAAACCCGGGTAACTACGTTGACACGGCACGCAAATTCCAAAAGATAGAATATGCCGATGAGGCGGAATATCAGCAGGAACTGCGCAAGATTGACGAGCGTCTGATGCCGTTCATAAAGATTTGCAAGGAGAATCACACAGCCGTGCGCATCGGAGTGAACCACGGTTCGCTGTCCGACCGCATCATGTCGCGCTATGGTGACACACCGGAGGGAATAGTAGAGAGCTGCATGGAGTTTCTGCGGATATTCAAACGCGAGCAGTTCAACGACGTTGTGATTTCCATAAAGGCCTCAAACACGGTGGTGATGGTGCGCTCTGTGCGTCTGCTCGTGAGCGAAATGGAGAAGGAAGGCATGAGTTATCCGCTGCATCTCGGCGTCACCGAGGCCGGCGAAGGAGAGGACGGACGCATCAAGAGTGCCGTGGGCATTGGCGCGTTGCTGGCCGATGGCATCGGCGATACCATCCGTGTGTCGCTCAGTGAGGAGCCGGAGGCGGAGATTCCCGTCGCAAAGCACCTCGTGGAATATATAGGAAAGAAAGCCGGACACCTGCCTATTCCGGGCAAGACGGCTGCGGACTTCGATTATCTGCGCCCTGAACGACGCAAGACTAAGGCCGTAGGCAACATCGGAGGCAATAACGTTCCGGTGGTGATTGCATCTTCACTACTCACTTCTCAATCCTCCAAGACCGCTAACCAAGCACCCGACTACGTTTATGTGGGCAGCAACATTCCCGAAACTCTCAATGCCGAGACTCGCTATATAGCCGACTTCGGCGCTTATTCCGAATATATCACCGCCCATCCGGATAAGGAAGACAAGGCCATCTACCCTATTTTCCCACACAACGCCATACCATTCATCGGCGCGGTGAAGGCCAACATGAAGTTTCTCGTACTGCAATACGGTGCTCCGAGCGATGAGTATATCGCCTGTCTGAAAGCCCATCCCGAGGTTGTCGTGGTCTGCATGAGTAACCATCAGAACCGCTTAGGCGAGCAGCGCGCACTGGTTCACGAGCTTACGACAAACGGAGTGGAAAATCCCGTGGTGTTCTGTCAGATGTATCGGCACACCAACGAGGAGAAAGGCGATTTCCAATTAGAGGCCGCCGCCGATATGGGCGCACTGATGATGGACGGACTTTGCGATGGCATCTGGCTGCTCAACGACGGTGATATTCCTGCCGACATCATCACAGATACGGCATTCGGCATCCTTCAGGCGGCCCGTTTGCGCACCACCAAGACGGAGTATATCTCCTGTCCGGGATGCGGCCGCACGCTCTACGACCTGCGAACGACCATCGCCCGCATCAAGGAAGCGACCAAAGACATGAAGGGTCTGAAGATTGGCATCATGGGATGTATCGTCAACGGACCGGGCGAGATGGCCGATGCCGACTACGGTTACGTTGGTGCGGGTGTAGGAAAAATCTCCCTCTACCGCCAAAAAGAGTGCGTGGAAAAGAACATTCCGGAGGACGAGGCAGTGGAGCACCTGCTCAAACTGATAGAAAACGATCGGGAGAAGAAATAAGACCGTAGGCTAACAAGAACGGAAACGGTCGGCAAGAGATATAAAAACGACCGGGAAACAAGCGATTCCGCAAAACAAAAGTGGCTTTTAGCGTTCCAAACGAAACAGCTAAAAGCCACTTTCTTTATAATCATTCGTCTGCTTTTTATATCCCCCTCTCAGCCCAATCGCCACGGTCGAGGTTCCGATAGTTTATCGCTTCGGCGAGATGGTGCGGCAACACGCACCCGGAACCGTCGAGGTCGGCTATCGTGCGGGCCACTTTCAGTATGCGGTTGTAGGCGCGCGCCGACAGCGACATACGCTCCATTGCTGTGCGGAGCAACTCGATGCCGGCCTCATCAGGCTCGGCAAACTGGTGAATCATGCGCTCGGTCATCTGCGCGTTGCAGTATATGCCCTTGAAACCTTTGAAACGCTCCTCCTGAATGCGACGGGCGGCAATGACACGCTCGCGTATCACCGCACTCGGCTCGCCCTGAGAATACTTCGATATGTCGCGGAACGGCACGGGAGTAATCTCCACCTGAATGTCGATACGGTCGAGCAACGGTCCGCTAATCTTGTTCATGTAACGCTGAATCTGTCCGGGCGAGCACACACAGGTGTGGGTCGGGTCGTTATAATAGCCACAGGGGCAGGGGTTCATGGATGCGACAAACATAAAGGAACAGGGATAATCCACCGAATACTTGGCCCGACTGATGTTTATACGGCGGTCTTCGAGCGGCTGGCGCATCACTTCGAGGACGTTGCGCGAGAACTCCGGCAGCTCGTCACAGAACAAAACACCGTTGTGGGCAAGCGAAATCTCGCCCGGCTGCGGATTGGTGCCGCCTCCTACAAGTGCCACCTGCGTGATGGAATGGTGCGGACTGCGGAACGGCCGCTGCGAGATGAGCGACGTGTCCTTACTCAGTTTGCCGGCCACGGAGTGTATCTGCGTTGTCTCAAGGCTCTCGCCGAGCGTGAGCGGGGGCAGAATGGACGGCAGACGCTTTGCCATCATCGACTTTCCGGAACCCGGCGGACCAATCATTATGAGGTTGTGGCCGCCCGCAGCAGCCACTTCGAGCGCACGTTTCACAGTTTCCTGACCGCGCACATCAGCGAAATCAAGGTCGAAATTGCTTTGTTGCTCGTAAAACTCCCTACGGGTATCGACCACCGTAGGCTCAAACGTCTTCGTACCGTTAAAGAAGTGTATCACATCCACAAGACTTTCCATGCCATACACTTCGAGATTGTTCACCACCGCAGCCTCGCGGATGTTCTGCTTCGGCACAATCAGACCTTTATATTTGTCGGCTCTGGCCTTTATAGCGATAGGCAACGCGCCGCGCACGGGCTGCAACCGACCGTCGAGACCGAGTTCGCCCACGAGCATATAATCCTTCAACCGGTCGCTTTTCAGGTTCTCTATCGACGCGAGAATGCCGACAGCCAGTGGCAGGTCATATCCGCTGCCCTCCTTCTTAATGTCAGCCGGCGACAGATTTATAGTCAAATCTGCCACCGGCATCTTATATCCGTTGTTATATAAAGCCGCCTTTATGCGGTCGTAACTTTCCCTTACCGATGTGTCGGCGAGTCCCGACAGATGCAGCATGGCACCGCGTGTCATGCTGATTTCTATCGTTACGGCAATCGCCTCAAGCCCCATCACGGCGGCACTATATGTTTTTACAAGCATTGTATTTATCTTTTTATACGAAAGACAAAGATATATAAATATGTGTAAAGATAAAAGAAGGCTCGCATTTTTCTTTACAAAAAAATGGGAATAAGGATTTATTAACCCTTACTCCCTATCGTATTTCCGACCCAAAAACGGAATTACATTCTTTCTGGAACCTCTATTCCGAGCAGCGCCATGCCGTTCTTGATGGTCTTAGCCACATTCTTGGCTATCACAAGACGCACGGCCTTCTCGTCGTCGCTATCGGCATTCAAGATGCTGTAGTCATGGTAGAACTGGTTGAAGAGCTTGGTCAGCTCGTAGCAGTAGTTGGCTATTCCACTCGGAGAGTAGTCCTTACCGGCCTGCTCCACGGCAGCACCATACTCGTTCATCTTCTGTATAAGCTCTATCTCCTTCTCGTTGAGCGGCGCATTGTCGGCCAACACAACCGGAATATTAACGTTTGCCTCTGCCGCCTTGCGCAGGATGCTGCGGATGCGGGCGTAAGTGTACTGTATGAACGGACCCGTGTTGCCGTTGAAGTCGATGGATTCCTCCGGATTGAAGAGCATATTCTTGCGCGCATCCACCTTCAGGATGAAGTATTTCAGCGCACCCATGCCCACGATGCGGGCTATCTCGTTCTTCTCGTCCTCGCTTATACCCTCGAGCTTGTTCACCTTGTCCTCGCTCATCTGCTTGGCGTCGGCCACCATCGTAGCCATCAGGTCGTCGGCATCAACGACCGTTCCCTCGCGGCTTTTCATCTTTCCGTTAGGCAATTCCACCATACCGTAAGAGAAATGCACAAGCTCCTTGCCCCACTTGAAGCCCAGACGGTCGAGCAGGATAGACAGCACCTGGAAGTGATAGTTCTGCTCATTGCCCACGACATATATCATCTTGTCTATCGGAAAGTCGCGGAAACGCATATCAGCCGTACCGATATCCTGCGTCATATACACGCTGGTGCCGTCTGAACGCAACAGCAACTTTTGGTCGAGACCGTCAGCCGTGAGGTCGGCCCACACGCTGTTGTCGTCCTTTCTGAAGAAGAGACCCTTCTCAAGTCCTTCCTCCACCTTCTTCTTTCCCTCAAGATAAGTGGTAGACTCATAATATATCTTGTCGAAACCGACGCCCATCTGCTTGTATGTCTCGTCGAAACCGGCATACACCCAGTTGTTCATCTTCTCCCAAAGAGCGCGCACCTCCGGGTCGTTCTGCTCCCATTTCACGAGCATTTCATGCGCTTCCTTGATGAGCGGAGCCTCGTTCTTGGCCTTCTCCCCGGCCTTCTCGTCATCCATGCCCTCGGCAACGAACTTGTTTTTCAGCTCTTCCACTTCGGCACGATAGTGCATATCGAAAGCCACATAGTAGTCGCCTATAAGATGGTCACCTTTCTTTCCGCTTGTCTCCGGAGTCTCTCCTTTGCCCCATTTCAGCCAAGCCAGCATCGACTTGCATATATGTATGCCCCGATCGTTCACGATATTAGTCTTAACCACCTTATTTCCGTTGGCCTCCATGATTTGTGCCAGCGACCAACCCAGCAGGTTGTTGCGCACGTGTCCGAGGTGCAACGGCTTGTTGGTATTGGGCGATGAGTATTCAATCATCACCAGCGGACTGTCCTCCGTGGCTTTCTTCTCTCCGAAATGCTCATCGGCACTGATGTCGTTGAGCAGTCCAAGCCATGCCGCAGGAGCAATGACGAGGTTCAGAAATCCCTTCACCACATTGAAATCGGCCACAGCCTTGCAGTTCCTTTGCAAGTATTCGCCAATTTCCTGAGCCGTGTCTTCGGGTTTCTTACGCGACATCTTCAAGAACGGGAACACCACCAAAGTGAGGTTTCCCTCAAAGTTTGCCTTTGTTTTTTGCAGCCCGACCATTGTCGCGGGCACATCCTGACCATACAGTTCCTTTACGGCCTCAATCACCGCACTGCATATCTGCGCTTCAATATTCATGCTGTTATAGTATAATATTTCCTGTTTATTCGGCAAAATTACTATAAATTAGGCGAATAGCAAAAACTATCGCGGTTTTTGTGAGGTTTCCTATCGGCTCTTTCTTAACTCTTTTGTACCCCGATAAGCCACCGTCGCATTCCAATAACATAACATCCTCATTCTGTTATGGGCTGTTTGAAGTCGCCCAAAGAGCTTATCGACGAGGTAACATTGCGCCGCGCTCTTACGCTGCTAAAAGACTCAAACAAGTCGGTAAAGGAAATTAGTATCGACTGCGGATTTCCAAATCCTGGCTATTTCTCGCGCTTCATAAAGCGCATGATGGGAATTACGCCACAGGAGTTTAGAGAAGAGAGAAGAGTGAAGAATGAAGAATGAAGAGTGAAGAATCAAATAGCAAGGCTAATGTCTGAACTCCTGTCTCCTGTCTCCTGTCTCCTGAGCTAAGTGAAGAGTGAAGAGAATGGATATCAAACATAAAAAGGGGCAACGCTAATAATCGGCGTTGCCCCTTTGGTTTTATTTAGCTTTCAGAGCTATTCAGTCTTAGAGCTTCGGTCCGGCAGCTACGAGAGCCTTACCAGCCTCGTTGCCTTCGTACTTAGCGAAGTTCTTGATGAAGCGTGCAGCGAGGTCCTTAGCCTTCTCTTCCCACTTGCAAGCGCAGTCGTAAGTGTCGCGTGGGTCGAGGATGTTTGTGTCAACACCCGGCAACTCTGTCGGAACAGTGAAGTCGAACATAGGAATCTGCTTTGTAGGAACCTTGTCGATGTCACCGCTCAGGATAGCGTCGATGATACCACGTGTATCCTTGATAGAGATACGCTTGCCTGTTCCGTTCCAACCGGTGTTCACGAGATAAGCCTTAGCGTTGTTTGCCTCCATCTTCTTAACGAGCTCCTCAGCGTACTTAGTCGGGTGCAACTCAAGGAATGCCTGGCCGAAGCAAGCAGAGAATGTAGGAGTAGGCTCAGTGATACCGCGCTCTGTTCCAGCCAACTTAGCTGTGAAACCAGAGAGGAAGTAGTACTTGGTCTGCTCCGGAGTAAGGATAGATACAGGAGGAAGTACACCGAAGGCGTCAGCCGACAGGAAGATAACCTGCTTAGCTGCCGGTGCAGAAGAACCCGGCTGTATGTTGTTTATGTGGTTGATTGGGTAAGAAACACGAGTGTTCTCGGTTACGCTCTTGTCAGCGAAATCGATCTTACCGTTAGCGTCAACTGTTACGTTCTCGAGCAGAGCGTTGCGCTTGATAGCGTTGTAGATGTCCGGCTCGCTCTCCTTGTCAAGGTTGATAACCTTAGCGTAGCATCCACCCTCGAAGTTGAACACACCGTTGTCGTCCCATCCGTGCTCGTCATCGCCGATGAGCTTACGCTTCGGATCGGTTGACAATGTAGTCTTACCTGTACCTGAGAGACCGAAGAAGATAGCTGTGTTCTCACCGTTCATGTCGCAGTTTGCAGAGCAGTGCATAGAAGCGATGCCCTTCAGCGGCAGGTAGTAGTTCATCATAGAGAACATACCCTTCTTCATCTCACCGCCGTACCATGTGTTGATGATAACCTGCTCGCGGCTTGTTGTGTTGAAAGCAACACAAGTCTCTGAGTTCAGACCCAGCTCCTTGTAGTTCTCTACCTTTGCCTTAGAAGCGTTGTAGATTACAAAGTCAGGCTCAAAGTTAGCGAGTTCTTCCTCTGTCGGACGGATGAACATATTTGTAACGAAGTGTGCCTGCCAAGCAACCTCAACGATGAAGCGCACTGCCATACGTGTGTCCTTGTTGGCACCGCAGAATGCGTCTACCACGTAGAGGTTCTTGTTGCAAAGCTCGTTCTTAGCGATTTCCTTAACCTTAGCCCATACATCCTCAGACATCGGGTGGTTATCGTTCTTATATTCGTCAGAAGTCCACCATACAGTGTTCTTTGAATTCTCGTCCATGACGATGTATTTGTCCTTAGGCGAACGTCCGGTGTAGATACCTGTCATCACATTAACAGCACCGAGTTCTGTGTTCTGACCTACCTCAAAGCCTTCGAGACCGGCCTTTGTTTCCTCCTCGAACAACTGCTCGTAAGAAGGATTGTGTGCGATTACCGTAGCTCCGGTAATGCCATACTTTGTCAAATCCAAATTTGCCATTTTGTCTTAAATATTTAAGTGTGAATTAATTCGTTATCTTCTAATACCTTAAAAATCACGGCAAAGTTAGCAATTTTCCCTTTTACAAGCAAAGGTTACTTCTCGAAAAGACTGTTTTCTAACACCTTTTAAGGTTAAAGAAACAAAAAACAAAACTATTGTAAATACATTTGTAATTCTGACTTTACAAATATTGCCGATTATTTCATATATTTGCCGGGAGAAAAAATCCACCTGGGGAGGAGACTGGAGTTTAAAGAGGAGACTGTAGACTGGAGTTCAGAAGTTCAAAGAGGAGACTGTAGGCTGGAGTTCTGGAGTTCAGACAAATGTGGCATAAAGGTTGACAACCCTGCGATTACCTCAAAAGCTATTGTCAGAACTCCCGAACTCCTGTCTCCTGACTACTAATAAATATCTTATAAAGATGGAAACAATAAATCTTAGCAATCAAAAATCGGTCATCAACAGCTATATGGCCGAACTTCGCGACAAGGAATATCAGCAGAACCGACTGCTTTTCCGCAACAACATACGCCGCATAGGCGAGTGCATGGCCTACGAAATGTCGAAACGGCTCTCTTATAAGATGCAGAAAGTGGAGACGCCGCTTGGCACCGCCGAGATTGAACTGCCCGAAAACGACATCGTCGTGGCTACCATCCTGCGCGCCGGACTGCCGTTCCACGAGGGTTTCCTCAACGTGTTCGACCATGCCGAGAACGCTTTCGTGTCGGCTTACCGTATGTATAAGAACCGCGAACACACCGAGGTGGGCATCCACACCGAATACATGGCATCGCCGAGCATCGAGGGCAAGACGCTCATCATAGCCGACCCGATGCTTGCCACCGGTGGTTCGATGGCTGCGGGCTACGAGGCTTTGCTCAAGACGGGTACTCCGCGCGCCGTCCACATTGCCTGCGTGATAGCCACTCCCGACGGTCTCGGCGTAGTGGAAAAGGCTGTTCCGGCCGACACGACAATATGGTGCGCCGCCATCGACCCGGGCATGAACGAGCATAAGTATATCGTTCCGGGATTCGGAGATGCCGGCGATTTGTGTTACGGGGAGAAACTGTAAGCAACTCAAGAGGTAAGAGGTAAGAATTGAGAGGTAAGAGAAATGCCTCTCAATTCTCATTCCTTCCCCATCATTTTCTATGTACGAACAAAAAACACCGTTTCATAACTTACTTATAAATTTTTGCTCGTTCTTATTCATTTGGTTTACAAACTCATTAAAATTGGCACAACCGGAAGGAATCCTTAAACCATGTTTGATGATTGTTCCACCATTCATTCCATCTACCTCGGTCTTTATCTTTAAGTAACAAGCCTTTACTTCTTCATCAGGATAAGGATAGAATAAGAAAGCCTTATCACTACAAAACCGATACATATAAGTAATTGTCTTATAGTAGATTGATGTCGCTTTTTCTTCACTATACCAACGTTCCGTATTAAGAGGAATGTATTTTGCATCTGCCACTATTGACTTATCAAGGGATAAATAATCTGGTATGATTTGCTGGAAATTATCAAACAGATTGAATTTTTTGCCCTCGTCTTTTAGATAGTGAACATATTTTCCTTCAAGTAAATGGGCCAGATATTCTTCCCACAACCAAGCCGCATCAATAAGAACACCATATATCTCATCCTCTTCCTGTCCATACTTTAGCTCTTCGCACCTAAGGATTTGCAAGCATAATCTTTGTAATGGAGCATACTCGCTATAATAAGGATGAGCTACCGAACAAAGATTTTTATTGATAATGGCTCTAACTTCACGAGAAACGAAACTCGGTGTAGCATCTATAATTTGCGAAACAGCCTGATGTGTATCCATATCTATATTTAGCAATTCATCGCCTTTATATTTTCTGATGAACTCTATTGTATGCCTTATAAGTTGGGTTACATCATTATCATAACTATATTCTCGGGTTGCATAAGCTATTTTACCATTAAACGGTTCATTATGTCTTATATGCCTACTTACATCAACAACGCCCCTTACATTCGCATCATTATACTTCTTTGTGATATATTGTTTATAAATACCATGATTTATGGCTTTCTTCAAGTATAAAGGGAACAGATAAGCCAAGAAATCAAATACACTATCCTCGTCCATTGTATGCTGAAGTCTAAGCAAATTTATCTTAGCAACCTTCTGAAGCATATAATGCAAAAAGTAATCTTCCTCACCATCATCCGCAAATCTTGAATGGATTGACAGATGGGTGTTGTTTCTGCCAATAAAACCGACAATGCTATTAGTGTATAATTCCTTTCCATCATTGACAATATTGCACACCGCTTTATTTCCAAAATCCCTGTCATATCTTTGGAAGGAATCCGGAAAAATAAGCAGATTGGGATAATCTTCATGTGTTATTTCAGATATTCTCACATCTGCTATCGTTTTCAAATCCTGAAGTTCCGCAGGATTGATGGTCTTTCTATGATAATCAGAAGTAATCAATGTGCAATAGTATCATTATATGCGGTCTTTAGTCTTTCTATCTTTGCTTCAATATTGGATGTACCCCTAAGATATTCATAAAGCAAACCTTCAATATGATTAGCCCACAACTCATCAAAGTTATTTTCATACATACATAGTTTAAGGAAATATGAAGCACCTATCTGATAAGCCTTCGTAAGCCCAATCTTATCCTTCGGAGACAGTTCTTCCGTTCCATATTTATCAATGATGCAAGCGTTAAGGTTGTTCATTCTGGCCTTGATTTCATCAATAACGCCCTGACCAGGCTTTTTGCCATCCCAGACACTCTCATCATCAAGCATGGACTGTCTTGATTCGACCGTAATTTCCTTCCAGGCAAATCTTCTTCTCATAGCAAAATCCATACTTTCCACACTTCTGTCAATATCATTCATCGTTCCAATGACATATACATTTTCAGGCACATAAAAACCATTTTCGTAAATATCGCCTTCTTCTATCATATTCTGATATTGCGTTTGAACTGTTCCCGATTCGCCCCTATATCCCGGATCGATTGAAAAGAACAGTTCTCCGAATATCTTAGAGATTTCCCCTCGGTTTATTTCATCAATGATAAATACAAAATTCTTACGTTCAACTGTTTTTACCTCAATGGTATTCTGTCTCAGATAATTCTTATACAAGAAATAAAGAGTGGCCCAATATGCAGACGTATTGCATCCTTTAATGGCCTCTCTAACCGCTTTATCTATATTAGATATAGAATCGAGAGAGTTCTTATCTTTATATACTAAAGACAATTTTCTCAACCTTCTATAAGAAATGGTATATTTTACGGCATCCGAACCTTTAGCTTTAAGTATTAAATTATTATTATCTGAAACTCCCACTATTTCCATACTCATATTATTTGACTTTAGTGGTATTTCTGTCAATTCTACATTTCTGACTTTATCTATCATTTCATCGTAAGCCGCCTGAAACATTGCATCTTCACCGATATCCTTACTACTCTTCTTACTATTGATAAGATTTTCAAGCGCCTGCACACAGAACTCCTTAAAAGAACCTCGTCTCAGTTCAAATCCAATACTGCCATCATTTTGATTATCTTTTGGTCGCAGCCCTTCAACGAAATCTGTATAATCATACGATGGATGAAACTGCACCATCTTGCACTGATGATTCTCTTCCGTTGCTCCTAATTCTTTTGCTATTTTCTTTGCCAAGAAAGTCTTTCCCGTACCCGGAGCACCCGTGAGAATTAAATTATGATTGCCCAAAAGTATCTTTTTGCAATTTTCTACCATCTTATTGCCCATAATTTTATTAATTGCAGCACTTATTTTATTTTGAATATTCGGTTGGTGTATTTTGCATATACCCTTTTGCTGTTCATACCATATCCTATCACTCTTTGGCAACTCCCAAATAATGGCATCTGCGACACAGTTCCAATCCTCATAATCTATCTTGTATTCCTCAAAATCTTTCTCAAGTTTTGGATTTTCAGTGCAAGGATATCTTTTGCTTTTCACTTGCGCTATTGCAACTATACTAAATCCCTGTGCAATAGCAACAAAGTCTCCCATCCTTATATCGTGATTGGCACAAATAACTATTGAATGTTTCTTCAATAAGCAATAATTGTCCGGTTTACCCGACCCCCAATTACATCCCGACTTAAAATAATTCATAATTTAACGTGAGTACTACGAAATATAACTATAAATATTCGGAGCCTAACAAGAATTACCATAATTATATGGTTCTAAAACCTTCTGAATTATAGGCAATTATCACGAGACCACCGAGGACAAAGTTATAAAATTATTTTATATGAGCATTGATTTTGTATATTTTTTTGATACGATGAAGTGAAAACATATTCTAAAATTGAATAGGAAACAAAAGTATCATCATGATTCAATCATTACAAAGTATGACATTTCATTTTACAACTACAATTTTGAACATTCTGAGGGGGCAAAAGTGAATGTTTTTCTTTGAGTGAATATGACTCGGTTTGTAAACGATTTGAGTCAAAAATCTTTACATTTGAAAATTGACTCTCTCGTGCTAACGAACGTTAAATATAGGTCTCGTTACTCATTTTCGGTGATTTTTGTGTCTCAAAAATCCCAACTCCAAACTCAAAATTCGTAACTCAAAATTCCAAAAGTGGCTCCGTTAGAAAAAAATCGGGTCATTTTTCATCAAAATTTAGCGTCCGGGAAAATGCGGGAAAATGCCGTTTTTGTCCGATTTAACGTCCGTTAGCACTCAAAAGTGGCACTTTTAGAGTGCGTTTCAGGCTGTTTTGGAACGCAACGGGATAGGTTTTGGAGGTCAAAAGTGGCTCCGTTGGCGTCTAACGGAGCCTCCGTTGCAAAATAACGAGGCTAAAAACGCGTCCTAAAACGGCCAAAAATAAAAGAAAAAGGGATAAGCCTTTGATTATCAAAGACTTACCCCAAAATTACCTAAAATGCCGTATTTTGCGATATTTTCAAGCTCGGAAGATTTCGTTTGAAAATACGCGAGTTTTCAGCCCTTATTTCTAAAACTTTTAAAAGTATTTCCTTTCTATTATTTCACGATTTTCTTGCCAGCAATCACATATATTCCGCGAGGCAAAACCGACGCATCCGTGCCGATGAAACGACCGTCGAGGGTGTAGATTTTGTTGTCGGCACGCTTGTCGGACGGATTGGTAGTGATACCCTTGATGCCGGTCTGAGAGGGGGCGGAAGCCTTGACTTCATCGAGGAAGAACCGCTTCGTTGGCGTGAAGGTTACTTTGACATTTCCCGTTCCGGTAATGGTGGCGGTGAAGTCGGTCCATTGATTTTCCTTCATCGTGAACGAAGACGGACTTATCGTGGCTCCGTTGCTTGCCGAAAGAGTGAGCGTCGTGCCGTCTGAAGACCACGGAGCAGCGCGGAAAGTGAATGTAGCGGTGCCGTTGACCGTGAATGACGGTGTTGTTACCTCACCCAGATTTTTACTTGAGCCAAATTTTGCACATCGGTCGGCACCAAAACGCGAACTGGAACTCCAACCGCCGTTATCTGGAGAGAATGTACCTTGAGCTATGCTCCCGCTCCACAATCCGTCGTTGCCTCCCGTGCCGTCGCAGTCGTTAAAGGATTCGTAGAACAACGATTCCCCGGGAGATGGATTGTCGCCACTGTTGCCGCCTGTATCATCGAACTTCAGATTGAACGACATGGTTCTGTCCGAGTTCAGCGTAATGTCAGTAACCGACTTGTTCATGCGCTTCGTACCGTCTGTGTTGGCGTTATACAGCGATGCGTATTTGGTGGAATTGGTCAGACTTTTAGCCGTAGACTGCTTGAAGGGATCGCCAAAACCATAGAAATACTCTATTTCGTCAACCCATTCCGAATCGTAAACGCCATCGGCCGGGATAACGGTGCAACGCTGATGGTTGTTGCCCGAATAAGTATCCACTGTCGTATTAACCTCATTATAAGCCCATACGCCAGCGTCATAATCCACGTGTATGGCCAAAAGGCCGTAGTCTTCGAGTCCTGCATCCCACCCCACGTACTGACGGTTTTCCAAGAGGAAGAACTCGTTCCGGTTGGCCTCATTATATAATATGTAGGCCTCGCCCCCGTCGCTGTAAGGCTTCAGGTTCTGCACCTCCATGTCTCCGGTCATCTCAATGGGCTGTTTCCATCCCACAGACATCTTCTCAAAACTTGTATATCCGGCCGGAATGAACCCGCCAGAATTATAGCTTCCACTGTCCATAAGGCTCCATGAACACATTCCGAAGTTGCCGCTATACGAGGTGTCGTACATATCCATAAGTCCGAAGCAATGGGAGAACTCGTGGCAGATAGTGCCTATACCGTCAATCTTGCCGTCAGATCCCAACTCGCAACTACAGGCGTATGAGTTGATTCGCACGCCATCAAGGGTAAGGGTTATATTCGCGCCATCCTTGAGTTCCCACGCATGGGGCCAAATGGTGTCTTCGTCATCCCATGAAGCCTCGCCATGACCGGCATAAACCACGAAGATTTGGTCCACTTCGCCGTCGCCGTCCCAGTCGTAGTCCTTGAAGTTGACTGTGGCATCGGCCAACTTACATGCTTCCGCTACCATTTCCTCGGGATGATTGTCATCACCGTACAAGTTGTTTCCACCATAATAGGCATAGTTTTTCGACACCGTCACCGGGCCGACGACATCTATGTCGAAATCGAACTGGCCGTCACTTTGGTCATGGAAGTAGTCGCGCACGCTGCCACGGAAACCGAGCGAGGCATCGGAATAGTCCTGTCCGTTCACGATTTGCTTGTAGAGGGCAAGATTATGTGAACTCTCAAATTTTTTATCGGGAAACTGGGCGAGAATCAGCAGGCCTTTTTTAGTGCCTGTATATGCCGGTGACGCCTTTGCCGCACCGGAAGTCTTTGCCGCCTTCGCCATCTTCTTGGCACGCACGGCAGACATTGTCTTGCGACGTGCGGAGGCGTTGCGGCGGATAGCTTCCATGTCGGCAACCTTGTATATTCCCTTCATTTCGGATGCTACATAGCGCACGCCGTCGGCCGACTGCCAATAATGGCCGTGCTCGTCGCCTCGCAATTCCACCCTCACTTTTGTGCCGTCGGCAAGCGTAACGGTCTTGCTCAATCCGCGACGGGCAGGTACGGCAAATGTCATTGCCGCCATTGCGAATAACAATAGTGTAATACTCAGTTTTTTCATATCATGCTTTTTTATATTCTATTGATTAGATTAATTCGTATCAGGGATTATTCGGGAGCAGAATGGAACACAGGTCGTGCATTCCTTCAGACGCTCCTTTCTCTATATAGGTGATGTCGCGGCGGATATGCACGGCCACTCGGTCGGGGTCGATGACATAGACGGGCGTGCCGGGGGCTACGTAATTGAGCAGTCCGGCAGCAGGATAAACGTTGAGCGAGGTGCCGATGACGACGAAGATGTCGGCTTTCTGCGTCTCTGTTATCGCGGCATCCATCATCGGAACGTTCTCGCCGAAGAACACAATGAACGGACGGAGCAGCGAACCGTCGCCCGCCTTAGTGCCGGGGATGACCTCGGGGGCGGCCTCGGTAAGCTCTTTTATAAAATGAGGATTGTAAGGATCACGGCTCGAGCAGACCTTCGACAGCTCTCCGTGAAGGTGGATGACGTGTCGGGAGCCTGCTTTCTCGTGCAGGTTGTCGACATTCTGCGTTACCACCGACACGTCATAATGCTCTTCGAGGGTCTTTATGAGTTTGTGTCCGTCGTTTGGCTGCGCCGCATAGAGTTTCTTTCGCAGCATATTATAGAAGTTAGTAACAAGTGTCGGATTGGCTTCCCATCCCTCGTGGGATGCCACTTGCTCTACGGGATAGTCCTCCCAAAGTCCGTCGCTGCCGCGGAATGTCTTGAAACCACTCTCTACCGACATTCCCGCACCGGTAAGAAATACAATCTTCTTCATTGCTTATAAGGTTTTAAGGTCGCTGCGCTCTCAGGTTTCAGGTTTTGAGGTGATACCTTTGTAAGGTTTTAAGGTCTCTCCTATTTCAGGTTTCAGGTTTTGAGGTTGCTTCGTTTTCTGGTCGCAGGCTATCAGGTTGCTTCACCTTATAACCTAAAACCTCATGACCTTATAACCTAAAAAGCGCAGCGCGCTGAACATTAATTATATGCAAATATAGATATTTTTACTGAAACGCATCTTTATTATTGAATAAAAATAGTATCTTTGCCCACGTTTTTAAGACATTATATTATAATAATTTGAATATTTATGGATAAAGTAAGTTACGCTCTCGGCTTGGGTATTGGCCGCCAGCTTTCGCAAATGGGAGCCGGAGAGTTGAATATCGACGATTTCGCACAGGCTATAAAAGATGTTATCGCTGGTGAGAAGTTGAAAGTTTCTGACTCTGAAGCGCAAACAATCGTACAGGATTTCTTTAAGAAACAGGAGGAAAAACAACGCGCTGCGGCTGCCGAGGCAGGCAAGGCAGCACGCGAGGCAGGAGAGAAATATCTCGCAGAAAACGCAAAGAAGGAAGGCGTGGTAACATTGCCAAGCGGCTTGCAGTATAAAGTGTTGACCGAAGGCAACGGTAAGAAGCCGAAGGCAACAGACAAAGTGAAATGCCATTATGAGGGAATGCTCATCGACGGAACGCTCTTCGACAGCTCTATACAGCGCGGCGAGCCGGCTACATTCCCGCTGAACGGTGTGATAGCAGGATGGACCGAGGGCTTGCAGCTCATGGCCGAGGGTTCTAAGTATCGTCTCTTCATCCCTTACAACCTCGGATACGGTGAGCGCGGAGCAGGCGCAAGCATCCCTCCATACGCAGCTTTGGTGTTCGATGTTGAACTGATTGAAGTATTATAAAGCCCCCTCCAAATCCCCCAAGGGGGAGAGACGCAATCGGAAAAAGCAAGAAGAAGGGTGAGAGGTGAGAAGTAAGAGGTGAGAGGTAAGAGAATACTGACATAAAGAATGAGGAGAAAGGCATTTCTCAATCCTCTATTCCCAATCCTCAATCCACGAGTAAATATCCTCCATCCTCGAGTAAAAGAATAAACATTACTTAAGTATAAAATAACAATGAAGAAATTATCAATCATGGCCGTAACGGCCATTACAGCCGCAGCAGCATTCACAGGCTGTGGCAACTCGGCTCCTAAGGCCGACATGAAAAGCGACATCGACTCTCTGAGTTATGCTTTCGGCGTAGAACAGTCGCAGGGTGTGAAGATGTATCTGCAACAGATGGAAATCGACACAACCTATATGGACGAGTTCGTAAAGGGTATCACAACAGGTGCTAAGGGTGCGGACGACAAGAAGAAGGCCGCTTACAACGCCGGAATCATGGTTGGACAGCAGCTCACAATGATGCAGAAGGGTTACAGCCGCCAGTTGTTCGCAGACGATTCTACGAAGTCGCTTTCTATGAAGAACCTCATCGCAGGATTCATCGCAGGCACAACGGGCAAGAACGCTAAGATGACCGTAGAGCAGGCTCGCATGATTGGCCAAAAGAAGGCTACGGAGATACAGGAGAAGCAGGCTCTCGTGAAGTTTGCTGACAACAAGAAGAAGAGCGACAACTTCATGGCAGCAAACGCTAAGAAGGAAGGCGTGAAGACTCTCGGACAGGGCGTTCAGTACAAGGTTATAAAGGAAGGAACAGGCGCAATGCCCGCAGCCAACGCTACTGTAAAGATTAACTACGAGGGAAAGACCGTAGACGGTAAGGTGTTCGACAAGCGCGACGACGCTAAGATGCCTATCGGCGGTACTATTCCAGGCTTCACCGAGGCTCTGTCGCATATGCCGGTTGGCTCAAAGTGGGAGATTTACATTCCTTACAGCGCAGGCTACGGCTCTCGTCAGGTAAGCCAGGAACTCAAACCGTTCTCTGCTCTCATCTTCACCGTAGAGCTTTTAGGCATAGAAGAGGCTCCTAAGGCTCAGCCGGTGGCACCGAACGCTGCTCAGAACGCTGCTAAAAAGGCTAAATAAGAGATTGACACAGCAATGAGAAAGATAATGATTATAGCACTCGCCATGATGGCGGGTGCTTCTTTTAGTACGGCAGATGCCAAGACAAAGAAGACGTTGAAGAACGCTCCGGTGGTGGAAAAACCAAAGCAGACGGTGCTCAACAACGGCGTGGATTCACTGAGCTATGCTGCCGGAATGGCTATGACAGACGGTCTGATACCGTTTCTGAAACAGAATTATAACGTGCCTGACAGTCTTATGGGCGACTTCATAAAGGGTTTCCAAGAGGCTGCGGCAATGCGCAACAACGGTGCTTTCAAGGCGAAAATGGCCGGAATGCAGATTGCCGAGATGGTAGAGAAGCGTATGTTGCCCGGTCTTAAGAAAGATTTCGGCGGCGATGAGGCTATTATCGACAGTCTTGTGTTCGACGGCTTCGCGGCTTCACTGAAGAAAGATTACAGCGTTTACACCGACTCTGCGGCGCAGGCGAAGTTCACCGAAAGCAGAACGGCATTGCAGGAGAAGAAGCACGAGGCTCAGAAGAAGCAGGGTGAGGACTTCCTTGCAGCCAATAAGCAGAAGGAAGGAGTCGTAACGCTCGACAACGGACTGCAGTATAAGGTGCTGAAAGAAGGCAACGGACCGAAACCTACGGCCGATGACGAGGTGGAAGTAATCTACGAAGGCCGCACAATAGACGGAAATGTGTTCGACTCAACGGCAAAACACGGCACGAAATCGGATGTTTTCGGCGTGAGCGGACTCATCAAGGGCTGGACTCAGGCCTTGCAGATGATGCCGGTAGGCTCTAAATGGGAGCTTTACATACCTTATCAACTGGCTTACGGAGAGCGTGGCGCAGGCGAAAACATCAAGCCTTACTCTGCCCTTATCTTCACTTTGGAACTCGTAAGCATAAAGACCGAAAAGAAAGAACCGGCCAAAGAGACTGCAAAGAAAGTGGTTCCGGCAGCGAAACTCACCAAAGCGCAGCCTCGCAAGACCACTCCCAAAAAGAAATAATAACCGTATGAACATATATTGAGAATCGTTTTAGCATATATAAAATATGTGTATAAAAGTTCATATTAACTTTGTTTACAAACGAAAATAAGTATCTTATTTGTTCAAAAAATAATCAAAATGCGCCTTAATGGCGCATTTTTTGTTTCAAAACGTTGGAAGTTATATTAAAAATAACTATTTTTGCTATCAATTTGTAAGCATAATTATCATCAGACAGATTTATAACAAGCAATCAATGGATAAGATAGACAACTTAGACAAGAAGATTTTGAGCATACTGTCGAAGAACGCAAGGATTCCGTTTAAGGATGTTGCAACGGTATGCGGAGTGTCGCGTGCGGCAATACACCAACGCGTTCAGCACCTCATCGAGGGCGGAATAATCACCGGAAGCGGCTTCAACGTAAACCCAAAAAGCCTCGGTTACACTACATGCACATACGTCGGACTGAACCTTGAGCGCGGAAGTATGTATAAATCTACCGTGGAGCGCGTGGCAGCCATCCCCGAAGTGGTAGAGTGCCACTTCACTACAGGCCCTTACACAATGCTCGTGAAGCTCTATGCAAAGGACAACGAACAGCTCATGGACTTGCTGAACAACCAACTGCAAAGCATCCCGGGAGTGGTAAGCACAGAGACTCTTATCTCATTGGAGCAGAGCGTGAAGCGCGAAATACCCATCAAGACAGAAGACTGAACAGATGGAATACAACCTGAACAAGCATCTTGAATGTATATATTCCAACTGTGAAGAGGCTGAACAACGCCCCGTAATCGGCATAACAGCCAACTACAGCAACGGCGACACAAGTCTGTGTGAGCGCTACTACAACCAGATTGTGGCTGCAGGAGGCGTTCCCGTGCTCATTCCGCCTGTTGCCGACAAGGACGTCATCATCAATTCGCTCGACAGGATAGACGGATTGTTGCTCAGCGGAGGCGGCGATTACAACCCGTTATGGTGCGGAGAGGAGCCTTCGCCCAACCTGCATGGCATCAATGCGATGCGCGATTTGCCTGAGCTGCTTATCACCCGACTGGCTTACAACCGCCAAATCCCAATGCTGGGTATATGCCGTGGCATACAGACACTCGCTATGGCGCTCGACGGAGAGGTGGCGCAGGATATAAATGAAGAATTAAGAATGAAGAATGAAGAATGCAGAATGAAGAATGAAGAATCTCATAATGAAGATTCAACATCGCAAAAGGACGGGAAAAATTCTTCATTCTTCATTCTTCATTCTTCATTTAACCCTCTCAAGCATTCGCAGGATGCCGACCGCAGTGAGCCTACCCACAGCGTGAATATCGCCGAGGGCACAATGCTGATGGACATATATAATAATGTGAAAATACACGTCAACTCGTTCCATCATCAGGCGGTGAGAAAACCTGGAAAGCGATTCCGCATCTCTGCAACGGCTCCCGACGGCGTGATAGAGGCTATGGAGAGCAGCGAACACAGGTCAATCATTGGCGTACAATGGCATCCTGAATGGCTCGGCAGTGATGGGTTAAAGCTGTTCCAATGGCTCGTAGGGAGAGCCGATGAGTTCCGCCGGGCAAAGAAACTGCACTCATCGATGCTCACGATAGACAGCCATTGCGACACGCCGATGTTCTTTCCGCAAGGCGTGGACTTCCTGAAACGCGACAACCGCATACTCGTTGACTACCACAAGATGACCGACGGCCGTCTCGACGCTGTGTTCATGGTAGCCTATCTGCCGCAACCGAAACCAGGAGAGAAGTTCACCGACAAGGTGGCCTTCGACGTATCGGGGCCAAAAGAGTATGCCGAGCTAATCTTCAACAAGATAGAAGACATTGCGAAAGCCACCGACCCGCAACTCATTTCCATTGCCCGCACAAAGGATGACTTGCTTATAAACAAGCACGAAGGACGGAAAACGATATTCCTCGGAATAGAAAACGGACTGGCACTCGAAGGTAATTTGTCAAACATCGAGTACTTCGCAAACCGCGGAGTGAGGTATATCACGCTCTGCCACAACGGCGACAACGACATCTGCGACAGTGCGCGAGGCTCGCAAACACACGGTGGAGTGAGCGCGTTCGGAGCCGGAGTGATACGCGAGATGAACCGCTTAGGCATCATGGTTGATATGAGCCACGCTGCCGAATCGAGCTTCTACGACGCTTTAGAGATTAGCAGCAAGCCCATAGTGTGCAGCCATTCCAACTGCAAGGCACTGTGCGACGTGCCCCGAAACCTCACCGACGATCAGATGCGGGCACTCGCCAAGAAAGGCGGAGTGATGCAGATAACACTCTATCACGGTTTTCTGCGCACCGAAAGCGAGGCAAGCATCCTCGACGCGATGGCTCATTTGGAACACGCCATCGACATTATGGGCATCGACCACGTAGGCATCGGTACCGACTTCGACGGCGACGGAGGCGTGCCTGGCTTCAACGACGCGTCCGAAGCGATAAACTTCACCATGCATCTTTTGCGCCGGAAGTATTCCGAAAGCGACATCCGCAAGATATGGGGAGGCAACTGGCTGAGGGTGATGAACGCACAAAAATAACTCAAAGGCAGGTTTTGAAACTATTGAAATAAGTATGAAGAAGATTATAATACCATTCGGCATCGTTGCCACAGCCGTAATATTATTCGGCTGTGCGGCCTGCAAGAATCTCAAAAAGAATACCGGCGGCAACGATACCACAGCCGTTCAGAAGGCCGTAAATATCAAGTTCGACGCCGATTCGGCCTACGCTTTCACAGCCGCGCAATGTGCTTTCGGACCTCGGACGATGAATTCCGAGGCTCATGAGAAGTGCCTTACGTGGATTGCCGATAAGTTCCGGCAATACGGTTGCAGCGTTAAGATGCAGAAAGCCGACCTGAAAGGCTACGACGGAACGATACTGAAGTCGACCAACATCATGGCGAGCTACAATCCTGAAGCCTCAACGCGCATCCTGCTATGCGCCCATTGGGACAGCCGTCCGTGGGCAGACAACGACCCGGACTCTGCCAATCATCGCAAGCCGGTGATGGCGGCGAACGATGGAGCGAGCGGTGTGGCGGTGATGCTCGAGGTTGCCCGCGTGCTTAGCAAGGACACAACGCTCAACATCGGAGTTGATTTCGTATGCTTCGATGCCGAAGACTGGGGCTTCCCCGAATGGGAAACGGGAGATGATCCGGGCGATACGTGGGCCTTAGGCTCGCAGTTTTTCGCCGCAAACCTGCCAGAAGGCTACGAAGCCCGCTACGGAATACTGCTCGACATGGTAGGCGGCGAGGGCGCACAGTTCTATCGTGAGGGTATGTCGATGAAGTATGCAGAGGCCATTGTCAATAAGGTTTGGGCGGCGGCGAAGGCTGCCGGATACGGAAGTTATTTCCCGGAAAGCGACGGTGGCTATGTCACCGATGACCATGTTCCGATGAACGAGGTGGCCGGCATTCCCACAATAGACATCATCGCCTATTATCCCGACTGCCAGCAGAGTTCGTTCGGCCCTACATGGCACACCGTCAACGACGACATGGACCACATCGACAAGAACACGCTGAAGGCTGTGGGGCAGACCATCATACAAGTATTATATAGTGAAGCCCCCCTCTAATCCCCCCAAGGGGGGAAGACAAGAGGAGTGAGAATTGAGGATGAAGAATACTTCCATAAAGGCTATTTAAAATTAACAAAGCATTTCTCGCTCTTTCATCTTCTTACCTTCCCCCCCTTGGGGGATTAAAAGGGGGGCCATAAGCCTATGTCTTTATTACAAAGAAAATATCCTTTCGATGCAAACGGATACCGAATACGAAGCTCTGTCTTGTCGGCAGTAATTGTGTTCGGTCTGCTTTACGTGATGCAACCGTTCGGGTTCAACCTCTACGAGGGCAACAAGGCGGCCGTGGCGGCAGGCTTCGGTGGAATAACATTCGCTTGTCATGCGCTGTTTTCGTTTGCGGGCGCGAAGCTTTCCGGTCGTTTTATCAGCAAATGGACGATACTTTCTATGAGTATTTGGCTTCTCACCATGATACTGTTTATCGGACTTTGCAACTTCTTTTTCGGCATTTACGCCTACAATCTCGGCTTTTCCATCGCCCTGTTGCCCACGTTCATGTATTGGACGCTCGTCTTCGGCATCATCATTACGGCGGTTCACATAGCCATCCAGTATAACACGGCATTACGGAAACGCCTCAACGAACTCATAGACAACAGTTCGGAGGAGCAGAAAGACATCACCGTAACCATTCACGACCAGTCTGTCCGCGGCAAGGACATCGTCATTCCGATAAACGATTTCCTCTATGCCGAGGCGCGGAAGAACAATGTCGCGGTGTATTACGTCGACAACGACAGCCTCGTATGCACCGAAATACGCTCCACTCTCGCTGCCATCATGGAGAGTATGCGCTACGACAACATCTTCCAATGCCACCGTTCGTTTCTTATCAACACGAATAACATAACGTCGGGACACGGCAATTCCAACGGCTATCAGCTCACGTTGCGCAACTGTACGAACACCGTGCCGGTGAGCCGCACATACGTTCCTAAGTTGAAAGCATTTATCTCGTAGTCATACGTCCCAAATATTAGCATTTCATCAAGCGATATAGTCATCTGTATCGCTTTTTTGTTGTCTGTCACTGATATTTTGACAGACGCTTTTCCATATCTATTTTTGCAGGAGAAAAGGGAAGTAAAAGAAGTTTTCCACAGCTCCGTTAAACTCCCAAAAAGCCAGTACAAGAATAGTACAACACTCTTGTACAAAAAGTACAGAGCCTTTGTACAAAAAGTACAGAGCCTTTGTACAAAAAGTACAAGGCCTTTGTACAAAAAGTACAAGACGCTTGTACAAACTGTACAAAGGCCATGTACTAAATAGAACTCATAATAACGACATCCTGAAAGGGTATAAAACGGTATATTAAGAATATGAAGAGAAGCATCATAACAACTGTCATCGTCCTGCTTTGCACCTCCGTTCAGTGCGTCGCACAAGGCAATATACGAATGATTTCCGGCACCGTTACCGATGGAAAAGAACCTCTCGCGGGCGCAAACGTATTCATATATGGCACTATCGACGGCTGCACCACCGACTCTCTCGGCAGGTTCCGCTTTGAAACTGACGCGAAAGGAGAGGCTGAACTATGTGCCACATATATAGGACAAGCCCGAGAAATGATAGAAAAGGCGCGGCAAGCAATAGCAGCGATAGAGAAAATGCCTGCTGCCGATGTGTCAGACCTATGTATGCTGCGTGGCTTCCTCTATACTACGATAATCGTACAAGACCCCATGAAAAACGGACCGCAGTATTATCGTGATGTGATAGAGAACTTTGAGAAGGCTCTGAAAGTTAATCCGGACAACAAATTAGCCCGCGAACTGTATGAAAGATTCAAAGAAGGAATGAGAGGCGCGCGCTGACAAAGCACCATAAAGTGCGACCGACAAACTCCATAAAAAATATGATGCTTTTTCAGAATTTTACCCCAGTTCGGGATAACCGAGTGTCTTATACAATATCACGGCCTTCGGGAAATACGACTTCATCGTACCCTTGATGAAGAACATATAGTAGTGTTTGAAATTGCGGAATGTACCGAAATGGAAATACAACAAAATAGTCATGATTTCGCTGTCAGACAACGAGACTTGGCGACGTCTTCGCTTAACTCCGCTGTTGTCTTCAAGTAAATTTCCCGCATTTTCTGCATTAAAATGTTTGCAAAACTCGTCTATTATACAAAATAATTCTGTAACTTTGTGGTTTGAACAAACTGAAGGTCGTGCCCGCAGACAAGAAACGGACTGACCGCCGTTCTTTTAGGTGGGTTTTCATTTTCAACAATATCGAAACGTCATGATTTGTTCTGACAAAACATTATACAACAATTCTCTTGGCATCGCTTTGGTGCTGATGCTGTTTTTTGCTTGCTACTTTCTTTTGGCAAAGACACCGGACAAGAGCATTTTCGCAAACTATTTGAAGTCGCGGCGACTCATGGCAGGAGCCCTGTTGACATTGTCGGCCAATTATGCCGTACATTTGTTTTTCGCTCCTCGGTTCTTGTGGCAAGAGGCGGCTGTCATGATGAACCTCTCCACCTATTACATTACCTACTGGTTCTTCAGCTGCGCGTTTTTGACGCTACTTAATCCTCATTATTTCACGGCCAAACGGTTTCTCTGGTACATCGCGGGCTGGATGGCTTACGTTCTCATTTCCATAGCTGTTCTGCTATATCTGCCCAAGGACGGTCCCCAACAGGTGGCCATACTGCTCATGGCTCTATGGCTTGTAGCCTACGGTATCTATCTGTCGTATAAGATTATCCAGACCTATCACCAGGTAGTCATGCTGTTCGACAACACCCATTCCGACGATATTGCCGCATACGTTAGCTGGATGTCAATCTTCACCTGGTGGGCACTGATATATGGCGTGGGATGCGGTTTGCTCACTTTCCTTCCCGACAGATATGTGTTTCTTTGGGTCTTGTCGAGCATCCCGTTCTATATCTATCTGTTTTGTTCCTACCTGAATTATCTCCTTTTCTATGAGAAGGTAGAGCATATATTAGAAAAGGAGATGACTACGGAACCGGATTCAGAGCTTGATGATTCCGAAACGGAAGAGCCACCTGCTTATCATGCCGAAATCAAGGAGAAATTGGAAAAATGGATGGCCACCGAAGGATACAGGCAGCAAGGACTCACCATCGAGGAAATGGCAGCCTCGCTGGCAACCAACCGCACCTACCTCTCGTCGTATATCAAAACGGTTTATCACACATCGTTCCGCGAATGGATTGTCGATCTGCGCATCGAATATGCAAGGCAACAGTTGGTGAAGCACCCTGAACTGACTGTGGCAGCCATATCCGAGACTTCCGGTTTCCTTTCACTAAGTTATTTCACAAAGATATTCACGAAGAAAACAGGCTACACACCGTCCAGATGGCGTAAGAAGTTAATAATCCCATAACAAGAAGAACCGAGAATACCAACATCGGTGCCGTCCATAGGATGGATTTGACTTTTCCCAGTAGTGGCATAGTGTTGAATATTGTTTTGGTCATCATGTCGGTGTATTAAAGCCTATTTTACTTTGAAGTTATACATTTTTCCATAGTCTCTCAGGATAGCCAGACGAAGTGACTTTTCACTGAGGTTGTAGAGGCATGACCATTGGGTCTGAGATGTGATATTTGTCAAGTCGGCTGGCTGTGAAACGTCAGACAGCAGCGACATGGCATCATCGGAACTCAGCTGGTAGTTGTTCTCGGCGAGCTTGTTTCTTATCTTCCAATAGCGCTCCTTGCCATGGTCGGAACCCCAGCCGTCATTGGTGCCTACCATCGTAGGTGAGACATAGAAGTTGGTGACGCAGCGCAGCGTGTCATTGCCCGTCAGCTTTTCCATAACAGTAGGAATTTTTTCGCCCTTTTTGAGAGTATATTCCACAATGGCATAGTCGCCTGTGGCATCAGCCATGAAATAGTGATAGTTGCTGTGTCCGCTGCCTTTCATATTCATATCGTATTGTTTAAGCATGGCCAAGGCTTCCTTGACGGTGGACGCACGGTCGAGCAACATACGTATGGCTGTCGTTGTGCCTATGCGTGGTTTACCTGTGTTCTGCTGTGTCTGATTCTCTTTCAGCGCAAGGACGCCTATGGCAAAGCCGTCTTCGTTGATACCGTCGAGGGCAGCGTAGGGCAATCCCATCAGCAGGGAGAGGTCGGTTTCGCCATCAGTATAAAATCCCTGACCGTAACCTAATTGCATGCCGTCCACCATGGAGATGGATTTCTTTCCACCCGGAGGAGCGGTGTGAACAAGAATAGCCGCTATCGACTTGTAGCTTTTTTTGTCTTCAGAGGCATGACAGAAGTCGTAGTTGCGACCCATCAGGAAATTGCCGCTCTGGCAATCGGGCACTGCAAAGGCACTGCATCCCGCGTCGAACGAAACCTGCGCCTTGCTTTGGGGAAGTCTGTCGTAAAGCAGATAGGCAATGTAGTTGAATAGTTGCTCGGTTTCTGTGTAACCGGACTTCAATACATCATCGAGTTTATAGTCGACAGTGTAATCGATTTCGTACAAGCGTCCGCTGCCATCCACATCTTTCATAGAGTGCAACATGGCCAGTTTGCCCTCATCTTTGATAAAAGTGGCAGGGTTCTGTTTGGGTACTGTCGGTGCATCGTCATCATCGCTGCACGAAGCAAGCAAAAGGATGAAAAGCACAGTAGCCACAGACACGAACAGGCGGGTTAACAGTGTGCTGGGCTGTGCGGTGATAAGTTCTTGATTCTTTGTCATAGTTATAAAAATTTAGATGAATTGTCATGACAAATTTATGAAAAAAAATATGATTTGATGATGATGATATGGTTATTAATCCGTTTATTTTGGTTATATAGCAAATAATTGACGTTAGGACAAAGATGAGGTTTGCGAAATGCGCATAAAATTGTTGATAGAGCAAGTTGGCTCAACTGTTCGTAATGGACTGTTTTCGCCACTTGGATGGTTGGCAGCCTGCTTTCTTTGTGAATATCTTTGTGGTAAGAGTAAGAGCCTTTACAACTGTCCGGCCTCAACCTGAAGGATTACCCTCTCGGTGAGTTTGTCAACACCTTCCGGGTCATATTTCTTTGTAAGCGACGCTCCGAATGTCCACGCGAAAGCCTGATAGAAACCAGAGCGCACCGGTCCGAGAAAGGCTTTTATAAGATTATAAGTCGAGGAATTGCACTCACGGTAAATCAACTTAATGAGTAGTTTGCCCTGAGCGTAAGTCAGTTTCTTCATCCTCGGCTTATATTCATTTATAATATCTTTCTCTACGAGCTTCATGTGAGCGTCTTTCGCCTTCTTGTTTGGCAGGGTCTCAAGATATTCGTAGGTCTCTATTATTATCTTGTTGGCCTCTTTCGCTATCGGAAGCACCTTCTTAATGTTATATACAAGCCTGTTGTATGCGGCCCGTTGCTTCGCATTCTTAAACTCAGGCTCGGGAAATACGTATATATCGTTCGTCTGTACGTACTGAATGGAGTCGTTGTCGTAGAACACTTTGCCCACTTTCACCGTCGAGACAAACGTAGGATTATCCATATCCACCGCTCTATCCTCCGGATTTATATAACCCGGACGGCCACTTTGCGCCTTCACCTGAAGGCCGCAAAGCAGTAGTATAGCCATTATAGTGATAATCCTTACGCTCATATACATTGGCAAATGTACATATTATTTATAAGACCGCATAGTTGTTTTACCTTATTTAGCATTAATTTCAGTTTACTTTCCATCAATATTTGTAATTTTGCACGGCTGATTACACATTATATAATAATGTATTATACATTATATAATAAGAAGCAATAGAATAAGGAATATAAAAAAGAAGAATATAAATGTTTTCAAAACTAAAGTCTTTACATCTTGAACGGTCGGTCGTTTCGCCTTTCATGGCCGTGGCATGGAATATCATTCTGTTGTTTGTGATATACACATTGTGCCGTGTTGAGTATCTGTTGGAGAACTACAGCTACTTCGTCCAGAGCGTAAGCGAAGGCCATCTGACACGTCTTTTTATGGGCGGAATGGTGTTCGACACTCCAGGAATCATGTACACCAACGCCTTGTATGTACTGCTCATGCTCCTGCCTCTGCACTGGAAAGAGAACGCTGCATACCATAAAGTATGCAAATGGCTGTTCGTTGTAGTCAACGGACTGGCTATTTCAGTGAACCTTGCCGACTCTGTTTACTTCAGTTTCACATCGCGCCGCACCTCATCGGAAGTATTCGGAGAGTTCAGCAACGAAGGAAACTTAGGCAAAATCATCGGCACAGAGATGGTGAGCCACTGGTATTTGGTGCTTCTTGCAGCCTTGATGATATGGGCATTGTGGAAACTTTATTTCACGCCGAAGATGGAAATAAAGCTTCAAAGTAAGCCAAGATACTATCTGTTGCAGACACTCAGTTTGGTATTTTGCGGCATCTTGTGCGTCAGTGGAATCCGCGGCGGATTCCTCAATCATTGGTATCTGTATGTAGCCGCTGCCTTCCTTGCATACATTTCCTATAAGATGACACCGAAAAACCGAAGTATGACTGGCCTGAAACGTGCTTTGGGACTGGCTGCCATCGTACTCGTGGTGAGTGCTCCGATAGGCGGCTGGCGTCATAGAGACATCCGTCCGGTGGCATTGAGTAACGCAAATGAATACACTTACCGCCCGATGGAAGTGGCACTGGTGCTCAATACGCCGTTCTCAGTACTCAGAACACTGGGCAAGGCGGTATTCACAGACCCGCATTACTATGACAATAAGACTGAATTAGCAAACATTTATACGCCCGTTCACAAGCCGGTCGTGACTTCGCCGATGAGGAAAAAGAACGTGGTCATAATGATTATAGAGAGCTTCGGACGCGAATATATAGGCGCACTGAACAAGGAGATGCTCGGAAAACGCAGCAAGAGCTACACCACCTTCACCGATTCGCTCATCCAACACTCCGCAACCTTCCGTTATTCATACTGCAACGGACACAAGAGCATCGACGGAATGCCAAGCGTTCTGTCGTCAATTCCGATGTTCATCAAGCCTTTCGTGCTCACACCGCAGGCCCTGAACCGTGTCGACGGCATTGCCTCGCTGCTCTCGAAGAAAGGCTACAGCACGGCGTTCTTCCACGGAGCGCGCACGGGTAGCATGGGATTCAACGGCTTTGCCAACTCTATCGGCTTTAAAGAGTACTACGGACGTGAGGACTTCGACAAGGACAAACGCTTCCACGGAGACGAGGATTTCGACGGATATTGGGCAATATGGGACGAGCCTTTCATGCAGTTCTACGCCACCAAGATGTCGGAGATGAAGCAACCGTTCGTCACTGCGCTCTTCACCGCATCGAGTCACCATCCTTTCCACGTGCCGGAGAAGTATCAGAACATATACAAAGAGGAGGAAATGCCTATCCATAAGTGTATCCGCTACACCGACAACGCATTGCGGAACTTCTTCAACAAAGCTAAGAAAGAGCCGTGGTTCAAGAACACTATTTTCGTAATGACGAGCGACCACACTAACATGAGCGGCTTTGAAGAGTACAAGAGCGACCTCGGACGGTTTAGCGTACCGATTATTATATATGATCCGAGCGGCGAGATAAAGCCCGGAATGCGGGACGCCGTGGCTCAGCAGATTGACATTGTTCCTACGGTGCTTGGGCATTTAGGGTATGACGAACCGTATTTAGGCTTTGGCATCGACGTGCTGAATACTCCGGCAGAAGAAACTTGGGCCGTGAACTATCTCAATGGAATATACCAATACGTTAAATTCGGATACGTCTTGCAGCTTGAGGGCATGAAGACTATCGGCGTGTATAAACTCTCCGACAAGCTCATGAAGCACAATTTGGTGGGCAAAGTGAAAGAGCAGGAGCAGATGGAGCGTGAGCTTAAGGCCATCGTACAGTCGTATATGGACTGCATGATAAACGATAAGCTGTTGCCATAAAATCCTGGCAACATTACAATACATAAAAATCCCGAAACACTACAGTTCGTGTTTCGGGATTTTTTACTATATACAGAGAAATCAACTGACTTCCAACATCCGCTTGATTGGCTTCACTGCTTCGCGCGCTATGTCCTCATCTACAATCACCTCGGGCCATTCATACTTCAAGGTATTGTATATCTTTTCGAGTGTATTGAGCTTCATATACTCGCATTCGTTGCACGAACAGCCTACTGAGCCTTCGGTTATCTCAGGCGGAACGGGATAGAACTGCTTATCGGGACAACTGCGTTGCAACTCGTGGAGGATGCCCGACTCGGTCGCTACAATAAATTCTGTGGCATCGCTCTGCTGCGCATACTTCAACATCACGGCCGTACTGCCTTGTATGTCGGATATGGCGAGAACCGGACCTTTACACTCCAAATGAGCCATCACAAGTGCGCCGGGATGCTCTTTCTTCAGTTTGGCAATCTCGGCCACTGAGAAACGCTCGTGAACATGGCATCCGCCGTTCCACAGAAGCATATCCCTGCCCGTCACGCTGTTGATATACGAACCGAGGTTATAGTCGGGTCCGAAAATGAGTTTGGCATCCTTAGGGAACGAATCGACCACTTTCTTTGCGTTTCCACTTGTCACCACCATATCAGTGAGAGCCTTTACAGCCGCCGTTGTGTTTACATAACTAATCACTTCGTAGCCCGGATGCTCGTCCTTGAACTTCTTCAAGTCCTCCGCCTTGCATGAGTCGGCCAGCGAACAGCCTGCGTTCAGGTCGGGAGCGAGAACTTTTTTCTCTGGCGAAAGAATCTTGCAAGTCTCTGCCATGAAATGAACGCCACACATAACCATTATCTTTGCGTCGGTCTCGGCAGCCTTACGGGCCAGTGCCAAAGAGTCGCCCACAAAGTCGGCAATCTCCTGAATCTCCCCCCTCGTATAATAATGTGCCAAGATTATAGCCCCTTTTTCTTCGCACATTCTTCTTATCTCAACTTTCAGATTAACCGACTTGTCTATCGCTTCGTCGATAAATCCCTTGTCTTTCCACTCTTTCTTCACCATAACATTATTATTATATATTCTTATTTTTATAGAAAGAAAAAGAAAATGTTATTGATGATGTGCCGTTTATAAGTGTAAAACTTTTTATCAGAATACTTGCTTGTTAAGTTATAAACATCTTGTAATGTTTTATTCACAACTTATTAATTACTTTATAGTCTGATAATCAGCATTTAATCATAATTATCAACAATTTCCTTCTTCGTTGCAAAGTTAATAAGTTTATATCTTTTTTCGTTCTAAAACCGTTGAAAACTTCTATAAAACTCCTTTATATCTATGTTCATATCAACATTTTCGGGCTTCCATTATAGCCTGTGTTTATATCCCCATAGTTATTAATAAGGTTTTTAACAGGGTTTTCAACAGTTTTTGTTGATAACTTTTCATAAATGATTGGCACACTTCTATGTTTTTATATTATTTTCGCCATATTGTAATTTTATGCCAATAATGGAACATATAATATCATTTTTTTCATTACCTTTGTGGAAACAGGAATATATATAGAATGAGAATACTATTGTTAGGTGAGGCGAGTTTCGTGCATTATACACTGAGAAACGGATTTAAAAAACTCGGACACGATGTAATTCTTATGTCTGGAGGAAACAATGAACGTAATTGTCCTCGCGACATAGATCTGAAACGCAACATGAAATATGGAAAGTTAAGCGGTATTATTACATTGTGGAAACTGTTACTTAATGTTCGTAGACTTGTGGGTAACGACATAGTACAGATACATAATTACCAGTTTATACCGTTGAGAGGACGATGGAACGAGATAATAATGCGACTACTTAAACTCACAAACAAAAAAGTTGTGAAGTGTTGTTTGGGCGATGACTTTATTATATTCAACAGACAAGCCGCCGGAGTGTTGAAGTATTGCGACACAAACATAGGTAATCGCGTCATAAATAAAAAGGAAAACGCTTGGAGAATAGAGGAACAGATGCTCCCAAACTTAATGCATTGCTGTAAATACACTAACAAACAGGCTGATGCTTTGCTTCCTTGTCTTTATGAATATTATCTATGTTATGATTTACCGGAGTACCATGATAAATTATATTATATGCCTTTGCCGATGGAAATATCTTCTTTTG
>ERZ809407.650-NODE-650-length-36088-cov-16.091361_pt1 | contig 36088 bp, 41 predicted proteins | sample MGYA00520792_ERZ809407 | MGnify/ENA primary metagenome ERZ809407 (study PRJEB31576, sample SAMEA3212665) | Homo sapiens | biome: human-gut; feature: human gut; material: fecal | place: Sweden | collected 2012 ...
AAAAAAACAAAATTACGCATAATGGATTTCAAATGCGAGTAAGAGATAAATTAGGATTGAGTTCAAGTTCTATTCGAAGAATTCAGGATATAGGTACATATTGTAAAACGGGTACATATCCAGGAAAAGAACCAAAAAAAGATGCAACGCTTATTGAAATCATGAAATGTTTAGGTATTTTTTTAAAGGATGATGAATATGCATATTTAGACGAATATTCAAAGAAAATTGAGAATATGACTATAGATCAAAAATTAAATTTAATTGAGCAACTTATAGAAGAAATAATGCTTTTAGAAAATCGTGAAATCTATATAAAAAAGATTCAGTCAAAATTAAAATGGTAAAATTTTTTGCCATTTTTTTGATATATATTCTTTTACAATGAATGTATCAAGAAAGTAGGAATATTATGGTAAAAAAATTATTAAAAGGTATTTTGGTTACGGGTGTAATGGTTATGGGAATTAGTGGATGTTCTTCAAATGTACAAGATGATAGTAAACAAAAAATTATATCCATACAAAAAATGGATAAATCTTTTAAAAGTGAAAAAAGAGAAGAGAAGCTTGATACGTTAAAGAAAGTTTTGAAATCGCAATCTAAATATTTAAAAGAAGAGAATCAAGATAACAACGTTTTGGACCAGTATAAAAAAACAGTGACAAAAATGAGAAAGTATTTTATTTCAGATTATGAAAAAAGTATAAAAGAAAATACATTGGAAAATGTAGAATCTATTCAGGATAAGCAACAAATTAATGAGAAAAAGGATAATTTAAATGCCTTAAAAACACTGGTGAGTGAGGAATATAAATTTACGTTAGATTCAAAAAAGCAATATGATTCTTATATGAAATCTATTACAGAAATAACGACTCAATATGATGATAGAATTGCAGTTCTAGAAAAAGAGGAAGAAATGCAAAAGCAAGCTGAAATTGAGAAACAAAAAGAAGCACAAAGGACATATTCTAATGAATTTTTTACAATTACTGTACCTGAAGAATGGGGTTCTAACTGGTCAATTGAAGAAGATACATCTTCTACAAAAGTTCTCGATGGAATTACTAGATTACGTGCTTTTTATTGCTCTTACATGCCAAACACGCCTTATCCTGCAGGGGGAGGAGCATATATTTATGTTTTAAATATGTCTGATTATGGGATTGATGAAGAGCATCGAAGTTTAGCTTTTTACCGAAAGTTAATTCCTGTGCCGGAAGATCAGCAACAATATTTATATTCACCAGATGGAGAAACATCACAGGGTTGGGTTGTTTTTGTTCAAAATGTTGCTGCATCCTTTATTGATGATGGAGCACGACATACAGTTCCACTCGCAACAATCACATTGAACTAGAGAGAGGTTTATATGGTAAAGATAAAAGAAAAATTGAATAATTCGATTTGTTTTATTAAAGAAAATCCCATAGAAGGAACGGCTAAGTACATTCCTATACTTATATGTGTATTTAGTACATTATTGACAATTATTAGTTTGATTCTATTTACGACAAGCGGTGGTTTTTCTCATCAGTCGATTCAGGTTAATCAAAATTTTAATTATGAAGGTGCAAATCTACCTGCTACAAAATTTGTGACAACTTTGGTAGACTTATTGTATTTAGCAAATATTATTGTTATATTGACACATTACTATCAAACACAGACTAAGAGTAAACGAATAGTTGTGGTTGGATTGTTTGTGGTTGGAGTCATCGCAAAAATTTGTTTTTATTTGCATTTGTTCAACGGAAATGCCAACTATGTAGTTTGGGCAGTTTTAGGTATATTATTCTTGGTGGGAATATTTACTTATGAAACAAATGAAATGACAAAGCATATGATGATATCTTATATTATCGTAAAGATTGTTTTACCTGCCGTTATTTTTGTAGTCGAAAATATTGGAGCTGTCGTTGGAAATATTTTATATGTAGTTTTCTTTGGTGTGATTATTTGGATTTTGATGAAAGTCTTTATTAGCATTGATTTTAGCTCAACTAATAGTACATCATCTTCATCCGATAAAGTGCATATAAAAAAAGAAGTGAATGAGACGCAGAAAAAAGAAAATATAGATGAAGTTCGAGTTATTGAGGTAGATCCAACATTAAAAGTTATGATTATAAAAAATTTCCTTGGATTTTACTTTATTCGAACTAAAAACTTCATGGGAATTCAAAGAGAATTGTGTCCTTTAAAAGATATGGAAAAGGGAAAAGTGAAGTTAATTTGGCAAGATACAAAAAAAGAGATTCCATTATCGAGAATCCCTTATGAAGAAAATGCAAAGTAGTTTATTTAAATGACGATAGACGTTCCTTTGTTTTATTATCAATGTAATTTAGAATTTCTTTATTAACAATATCAAGAAGCTTTTGTTCCTGAATTTTACGAAATGTGATTTGTGAAAAATACGAAAATGTGTTTTCTCCAAGAAACGTTAATAATTCAACAAAGGCTTCTTTTTCAGAATTACTTTTTGGGATAGGATGGTTCCAATAATTATTGATTTTTTCATGACAATTTAAAAAATTTTCAAATTCATTAGGATGAATGGAATTTTGAATTAATGAGCAAATATCATCTTGATTGGAATATTTGAAATTATTTTGTAGGTAATTTATAAATCCTTCTGCATCAAACTGAGTTTGTACCGAACAAGTATAGGCAATGTAGTAGTTTTCCATTCTCTTTAATATTTTTTGAGATAAATAGTTTTCAATACCCGTTTCTACAATGCGCAATAAATGAATGTTGTTGATACGATTTGTAATATCCTGAAAGGACTCATTTTCAAACATAGTATTGATAAATGAGGCTTGTTCGGGATGATAGTGTAACGATTGTACACTGGTATAATTCAAGTTTGTATATTGATGTGCAGTTTCAACATCCATGTTGGCATTTTTAGAAATTCCAAGTAAATAATTTACATCACACTCTAATAATTCAGCCAATAAAAGGAGTTCATATCCTTTAGGAATTGTATTTCCACGAATATAGGATCGAATAGTCGCTCTATTTATATACTTCTCTTCGCTTATATTATACTCCATATATTTTTCGGATAGTTTAGCTGCTAATTCTTCTTGTGTAAATCCCTTTTTTTTCATTTGTTCTTGTAATCGATTTCCAAATTCGTTCGAAAAGCTATAATAATCTTTCATTTCTATCTCCTTGATATTTTTAAAAATGATATATAATGATTGTTTTATATACCATAAATCTAATCTATAATTTGGATACAGTCAAGGAGGAAAATAAAATGCTTTCAAAACAACAAATCCAATATTATGAAAAGCAATACCTTACGTGTTTTTCAGATAGAGAAAAGGCAACCATCATTTTTAATGATCCACAAGCCAGTCTGGATGACATTCTATTGGAATTAAAAATAGAATGTCTAACGTCAGATTTGAATTTAAAAAAAGAAATTGAAGAAAGAATAGCATATGAAATATTTAAATATCAAGATTTCGTTAGTAATAATCAACAAAACTATTTGTATTGCCTTATGGATGAAGACGAATTCATTTATGGAGTGTATGAAAGTTTTGATTTAGCATATGATAATCTTAAACAAAAAGTACATGAAGATTTAAATGATGATTTTTTTCTAAAAAGTGGGTATAAATCTGAATATCAAATTCAAAAATTTAAACTAACGAAAACAAGGCAAAATTCAACCTTTGAATGTTTAAAAGAAATAAAGAAATCAGAAACTCAATTTCAATCAGCATTCATAGGTAATATCCAATATAAGGAAAATTTAAATATTCAATCTGTTTTTAATAATAATGCAGAACCAGGATATTTAGATAATTCGAATCGGTTTGAAAATCAGTTTATAGAAATCTATATCCCTTTTCAAAAAGGAGATATTGTTAAATGTTTAACGAATCAACTAAAAGAAGAAGTATATTATGTAGTTGAGAAAGGTGCAAAAGAATTTAAAGATGTTCATTCAATGTTGAAAGGCAGCGAGGACTACAGTGATTGTGCTTTATGTGTCTATGAATTATCAGAAAACGGTTCTTGGAATCATCATCATTTGAATCCTTTGTATTTAAAAAAAATATGTATTCAAGATCAAACTCTTTCAGGTGTGTACAAAGTAATGAGTGATTATTGTAATGGAGATAAAACAGAAGATGATGTTTTAAAAGCAACGATTGATTATGAAAAGCATAAGATTGAACAAAAAATAATCAATCAAAAATATTTTATTTTTTAATATCAGTAAAATTTTTTTCTAAAGACTAACATTTGAATTCGTTATACTAGCTTTATTTAAATAGGAGGACATAATATATGAGTAATTTCACTTGGAGTATGTTTGATGCGTTTCATGAAAGAGTAAATGTAAAAGAATCATTGTGGGAAAAACATGAGCCTGTACTCTTTTGTAACTTCAAACCAGAGGGCTTGCAACTCAATACAGTTGTACAGGTAAATGAAAAAATTCAAGTTTTCGATGTTTCAAATAATCCGGATTCTTGCTTATACCGATTGCATTATTATCAAGAATTTCCTGCAAATGAACAAGTTCTAGATCGTTTGATTCAAAAATTAGAAAAGAAAAATACTATACGGTTGAAAGGAAATGACAAATTTGAAACACGCATTTATGAACCATTGAAGCCCGATGAACGATTTAAAGCACACCAAGTCATTTATACAGATATAGATTATTATGTAAGTCAAAAAGGACAACAAATCTTCGATGCGAAAGTACTGGATTGGATTCATACAATACTTCCAGAAAGTCCAACAAAAAAGGATTTACTCTATATTCATGCAACTACGGGTAAAAATATTGGGCTTTATGTAAAGGATGTTGATGCAGATGATATATTGCTTTGTATATATGGTAGTGCCATTATGCGCAATGGTAAATGTATTCATGGAAATGGTTTGTTTAAGGAGAATTCAAATTTATTAAATAATTATGATGAAATGTTTGATTATGTTGTTTATAAAAAATTTGATGAAAACAGAAGTACAGATATTTCTGATTTAATTGAAAATGAGGAGAAAGAACAATGAAACTAACAAAAAATTTATTTGAAGATGTAGTGGCGTATATTTTTGCGAACCTGGAGCAATGGGAGCAGCAGGAAGTATAGAATGTTTAAAAAGTAATGGTGAAAGTTTTATCTTCCTTTATATAGATGAAGAAACAAATTGGCAGAAAACAAAAGAATGTTTTGATGGAATCAATGGTTGTAAGTTTAATGGGCCTCATCCTAAAACGTTCTATAAAGAGAGTCTTCTATCTTTTGGTGGAAATGATGAGATTGTGACAAAAATCAAACCTGGATGGAAAGAGATTGCGTTTGATGCAGGAAATCATTTTGTTTGTAAAAAAGAATATTCACGAGGATTCATTGATTTTTTTAGTGGTATGAAGCCCTATGAAATTATTGTAGATGGTATGAATAAGATAAAAAAAGAACACTTCTATGAAAAGTTAGATGATATAGCCAATGCCTTTTACAGACAAGAAGAGGCAGACCAAGAACTTACCTTAAAATTAGAAGAATTAAATAAAAATCCAGAGTATGTAAAAAGAATCAAAGAGTGTACGCGAGAACAAGGCGTTGATGCCATGCTATTAGTGTTAAAAGAGTTTGGTGTAGAAATTACATTTATGGAATTAAAACAATATGGATTCCGTAAAGCAGGCCTCATGTGAGCCAATACATCAGAGGTTATAGGAAAAGTCAAAAATAAAATATATGTTGATAAATGAAATAAGGAGCAAATAAATGGCTTGTTATGCGATAAGTGATATTCATGGAAGATATGATTTGTTAAAAGATGCTGTGGACACATTTATAGATTTAAGCAAAGATCAATTGATTTTAGTAGGAGATTATATTGACGGAGATGAACATGCTGATTCTTATAAAACATTAAAATACATTTATTCACTAAATCAAAAATACAATGTGATTGTATTAAAGGGAAATCATGAGGAATGGTTATTAAATTGGTTGTTTGATTATACTTCCTTAAGTGTAAAGTGTTATCCAGATATTTATACGATTCAAGATTTTTTAGGGGAAGAGCAATTCAGTCGGATTTTTGCACAGGCAAATAAGATGGAAGATAGTTTAACAGACATGTTATATCCATTATGTAAAGAGGCTATTTTAGAAAAAGATATAGAACTTTTATATTGGTTAAAAGAATTACCTATGTATTATGAAACAGAACATGAAATTTTTGTTCATGCAGGAATTGATGGTAAGCATTGGAAAGAAACCAATGATATCAATGATTATTTAATGGCACGCCCGAATTTTTTTGATTTTAAAAAAGTTATTATTTCAGGGCATACACCAACATTTAAAATTGTCCATAATTCACATTTTCATGGCATTTATAAAGAAAAAAATCATATATTTATTGATCCTTGTGTAAAAAAATATAAACATTTAAATGTCTTAAAAATAGAAAATCAAAATTATTATGAGGTAAAAAAAGGAAAGGTAAGGGTATTAAAATGATACCATTTAAAATAATTCGAAAATTTATTAGTATAATAGATCCTATTAAAATATGCCCAGAAGAAGAAAGTGATAATATATATAGATTTAGAAAAGAGATTCCTGATACGTGGGATGAATATTATGTTTCTAGCGTGCATGTTCGAGAAGATAATAAATATAGATGGGAAGGGCGTGCACTCAATTATTTGGAGATTTATTTGAAGAAAGAAAATGATATTCAAACTTCTTTACCATTCACAGTCAAAGATTTAAAACCTTATATTTCTACAATCGATCGTATTAGTGTGTGCGATTCTGAGACTTTATACTATGAAAATTATGGTTCTATAGAATATGTTGGAGAAGAATATGACAATATGTATGTTTATGGATTTGGGCCTCGCTTAATTGATTGGTGGGATAAAAAACACAATTGTTTAGAAATTATTTCTATGCTTGAAATTATGGTTTCCAAAGAACCTAGAGAGGATATGAAAGTTGAATAGAGTATTTATAACTGGTGACATACACGGGCTTATAGATATTCATAAATTGCCCATGTATTTTGGACATAAAAAGAATTTGAATAAACAAGATTATTTGATTATTTGTGGGGATGAAGGAATTGTTTGGGATTGTCAAAATCAAGATGCACAAGTTCAAAGCATTCTACAAGATTTGCCTGTAACAACATTATTTGTAGATGGAAATCACGAAAATTTTGTTGCCCTTAATGAGTATCCTGTTGAAAAATGGCATGGGGGAAAAGTTCATTTTATTTGCGATGATATCATTCACTTAATGCGAGGACAAGTATATACCATAGGAACTCAGACATTTTTTACCTTTGGAGGTGCACATTCAGTTGACTGGTATCAAAGAACAGAAGGAATATCTTGGTGGAAAGAAGAAATTCCTAACCACCTAGAAATGCAAGAGGGACAAGATAATTTAATGAAAATGAATCATAAAGTGGATTATATTATTACTCATACAGCTCCATATGAAGTATTGGCTGAAATGGGAATGGATATTAGTGATGAAGAGGAAATATTTTCTATTTATCTAGATCATATTCGCAAGATAGTTGACTTTAAAGATTGGTATTTTGGCCATTTACATTTTGATGAAGAACTAGACAACTTTCATTGTATCTTTGAAAATGTTGTTGAATTAAAGGATAATTAAGATTATGACAGTGTATGTAATGGGTGATATGCATGGTGATTTTGATCCGATTTTTACAGTACTTTCGTATATAGAATTTAAAAAAGATGACATTCTCTGCTTATTAGGAGATAGTGGATTAAACTATGATGTACATCCAAAAGAAAAGGCATATATAGATACCAATAAGAGTCTTTATATAAAACACAGTTTGAATGATGGCTTATATCGGTGTTTAGGTTTTTTATCTACATTATTCATTGTTCATGGAAATCATGAAGCAAGAGCTAACACGGTTGCAGGGTATGAAAAGAAAATGTGGAATAAAGGAATTGTCTATGTTCAGATGGAATATGCTAATCTGTTGTTTGCCAAAGATGGGGAAATATACACTATAGATGATCATACATTTTTAGTTTGTGGAGGGGCTTATTCGGTCGATAAAGAACAACGAATTCGTTGGTTTCATGATGAACAACCTGATTCGCAAATACAACAACAAGTACTAAAACATATACATACTCATGTGGATTTTGTTTTCACACATACGGTACCTTTTAAATATATTCCTACAGAAAGATTGTTGAGTGAATTTGAACAAAAGAATGTTGACCAATCAACAGAAGTATTTTTAGATAAAGCAGAGTCGAATCTAGATTACACACATTGGTATGCAGGACATTTCCATTGTGATAAAAAAGTTAATGATAAATTTGACATTCTATATCATTCGATTGAAAGAGTAGGTGATTAAAATGCGTTCACGATTACAGAATAGAGAATATGCAAAAGAAAATTTAGAATATGCCAATACATATTATTCGGATGAAGTTTTACATTCTAGAAAAATGACAAGAGTATATGATTCAAATACAAATTTTAATTGTATAGAATCTAATCAAAAACCAAATATTCAATTGGTGCAAAAAGATACAGTTTCTGCATTGTTTGAGGATATAACAGAAAAAGATGGACATGTGGGAATTTTAAACTTTGCGAGTTTTAAAAATCCAGGTGGAAGTTATTTGAAGGGAAGCTATGCACAAGAAGAAGCTTTGTGTCATGTAAGTACCTTATATAGTATGTTGTGTAGTCAATCTCGATTTTATAATGTGAATATACACCGCTTAAATAATTCTTTATACACCAATCGAGCCTTATATAGTCCAGACATTGTCTTTTTTTCAGAAGATTATGACAAGTATGCAGATGTCATTACATGTGCTGCGCCTAATCGAAAAGCAGCCTTAAAAAAAGGAATGAGTGAAGAAGAGAATGAAGAAGCCTTAAAATCAAGAATTAAATTTATTTATAATATTGCCAATGAGAATCAAATAGATACTTTAATTCTAGGTGCATATGGATGTGGTGTTTTTGGACAAGATCCTAAAAAGGTAGCTTCTTTATTTTTAGAGTGTGCACCAGGGAAAGTAAATACAATTTTATTTGCGATACCTAAAGGAAGAAATTATGAAAGCTTCAAGGAGGTCTTGTGTCATGATTAAACTCATTCCATCTAATCAAGTGCAGGAATATTTAGATTCAATTCATTTTACATTTACAGATTTTGAAAAGGCTACTTTGATTTGGAATAATCATTTAACGACAAAAGAAGAAAAGTTAATTGCTTTAAAAGAAATGATGAATTCAACCAAAGATGAAATGTTAAAAAAACAAATCTATGAGCGATTGGATTATGAACAAAAAGTATATGTTGATTTTATGGATGATGCAGATGATGAATATGTATATAGTATTGAAAATAGTCTAGATTTTGCTTGTTGTAAAAAGGCAAAAGATGCCATTGAATATTGCTTGAAATTATCCGATGTGGAATTAGAAAAAGTAACAATCGTTAAGCATGAGGTGAAGGATTTATTTCATATTGATGAAGAGGATATAGTTGCACGTGCAGATTTTAATGAGAAAAAAGAATTGTGTATTTATAGTAAAAAGTATGACAAGGATTGGCAAATAGTAGATGATTGGAAACGTTTTGAACAACATTATGTTTACATTCCCAATGAATTTCAACGTGGAGCTATTTTAAGAAATGTACGAAAAAATGAATATGCGGTTTTGGAAGAAGATAATGAGCAAATATGTGCATTTATAGAGCGTGCAAAGACAAAAGGGTGGGATCTTCATTTTTATGAGGTAATGCCAAAAGGGTACGTGTTGCGTGATGGGATTTGGTATTTATCTTTTATAAATGTAACAGAACAAGAAGTTGCCATCTTGCCAAAAGAGAATAGTTCTAAATCATATGCTTTAGAAGCAATGAGTGATTATGTATGGTATACAAGAAAGGTAAAAGAAGGAAAATTGACTTCTTACCCAGATCAAACAGTTGTAAAGGCAACTAAAGAGTATGCATATTCTCTTACAAAACAAACGGATAAGATTATAAGTGCAAAAACAATAGAGGATTTGATTGTGGATACAATATGAAGACTTTTGAATTAGAAGATATCAATAACGATACTTATTTATATGAATCATAATTCTGGATTAGGTGGACCTAGATATATTGAATTCATTACACGGGATAAAGTATATATTTTGTCTTTTCTCAATAATCCTTTTAACGAATAGGCTTTAGAAAATATTCATCCTTTCTTAAAAAGAAATATGAATTATTATGCATTTGAAAAGCTTGAATTTAAAAAATTAAAGTCTTATGTATATGTAAAAGAGACAAATTATTGGATTGAAGAAATTGGAGAATATGAATATGGCGAATTTTCAAAAGCTTTTTCCAAGTTAGAAGATACTGAAGACTTTGTGGTTGACTTATTAAAAGGACGTAATTTTAATAAGAATAATGTAGTAAATTCTCTTTCAAAAAAGGAAGAACAAAATGAAAGAGTTCGGTATTATAAACCAATAGTATTGTTTGGTGGAAATGCATATAAAATTATTGAACTCACTAAAAACATTCCACATAAAGATGCTGCTTATAATCTGATGGAGTATTTTAAAATTGATGAAGATTTGGCTGAAGAATCTTGGAGTTGACTGTAAAAGATTTAAGATGCTTAAATAAGGCTAAAGAGATGCTATGAGCAGGAGGTGTATATTCATGATTTATGTAATGAGTGATTTACATGGTTGTTTTGAAGAATATAAAAGGATGCTAGAAAAGATTGATTTTAAAGATTCGGATATACTCTATATTTTGGGTGATATCGTAGATCGTGGAAGTCAATCTATCGAAATTCTTCAAGATATGATGTTAAAAAGCAATGTGTTTCCTATTCTGGGAAATCATGAATATATGTTAAATGAATGTCTTGATTTTATGTTAAGCGAGATTAATGAAGAAAATATTTCTACAATTAATGATTCTAATATTATTCAAAAGTTAACTTCTTGGATTACAGAAAATGGAGGGGCAGCAACTTTTGAACAATTGAATCGTTTATCAAAAGATGAGTTGTTGGACTTACAAGATTATTTAATGGAGTTTGAGATATATAAAAGTCTAGAAGTAAATCAGAAACGCTTCGTTTTAGTGCATGCAAATATGAAACCTGAATATCTAAATGATATAGAAAAATATTTGATGAATATGTTATTTGAAAAAACGGATTCTACAAAGAATGAATTTAAAGATGCTTATTTAGTAACAGGGCATGTTCCAACTGAGGATGGAAAAATCTTAAAGAAAAATCATCATATTTGTATAGATGGTGGTTGTGTGTTTAAACAAAATCTTGCATGTTTATGCTTAGATACAATGGAGGAGTTTTATGTCAAGAAGTTATAAGAAGACTCCAGTGCTTAAAGATAGTAATACTTCAAAAAAAGCGGGTAAAAGAGTGGCAAATAAGATTGTAAGAAAAACAGATTTCGATGTATTCATTGGAAAATCCAAGCAATTTCGAAAAGTTTCAGAAACTTGGAATATTTATGATTATCGGATATATGATGTTGAAAAACGATGGACGAGGAAATAGATATGATTTATTTTACAAGTGATATGTATTTAGGCCATGAAGCTATTATTCATATGTGTAATCGACCTTTTAAAAATGTGGAAGAAATGAATAATGTTTTGATTCGTAATTTTAATAGTATGGTGTATAAAAATGATACAGTTTATCTTTTAGGAGATGTAACCCATCGTGTTTCATTGGATGAGGCCAATGAATTGATATCTAAATTAAATGGACATAAGATTTTAATTTGTGGAAATCATGATAAAAAATATGATGAAAGCTTGTTTGAAGGTATTTATGACTTTTTAGAGTTAAAAGGATATTGTTCAACAAGTATTTCATTGATGCATTATCCAATGTTGGAATGGCCTAAATCAAGACAGGGTTCGATTCATTTACATGGACATCAGCATAATCCTTTTGAATACAACATTCAAATGAAGGAACAAGGTATTAAACGCTATGATGTTGGAATGGATGGCAATGATTATTTTCCTGTGAGTTTAAATCGAATATTAGAATTTATGGAAGTGGAAAAATGAATATTACAGCATATGAAAAGTTATTGGAGGATTTAACACCCTACCAACAAGCTACCATCATCTATAATGATGTACACATTTGTGAAGAGTATAAAAGATACATGCTTCTAGATGTACTAAAGATTGCGGATGGTGCTTTGAAGAATCAAATTGAAGAACGTTTGAAATTTATGCTTTTAAAATCAGAGGATTTTGAGCAAGATAAAGATGGTTTTGTATTTGTGGTAAGAGATTGTAACCATAAAATTCTTTCCATGTTTTTAAAGTATGCGGATGCGAACGATTTTGTATGCCAGTATCGTTATGAGAAAGGAATAAATCTGAATATTGCTAAATATTGCATGTCAAATATATATGAGTGCACATACTGGTCGCCATTTGTATCGATGAACCAAAAAGTTAAAGGGAATTGTTTTGTTGGAGAAGAAAATTCAAGTCAAGTTATCGTAAATAACTGTTTTCAAGAGGGAAATTATTTTAAAAATAAATCACGTTTTGAATATGGCTTTTTCCATATACCAAATCCTTTTAGAAAAGGAGATATAGTTCGTTATAGATATGACGAAAATAATTATATGATTTTGATGCATCAAGAGGAATATCAAAATTTGTTTGGATATGAAATTCAAGCTAGTTATCTAAGAGTCTGTTATTTGGATGTGGATGGATTATGGAAAATCAAATATTTAAATCCCTTGTTTTTAACTTCTCAAAAAATTGAAGAAATGAGTAAATCAGAGACTTATAAAGAAGCTTATAAATTACTTCATGATTTTTTAGTAAGTGATGCTCCATGGGAGTGTGCGGATACAATGAACGTATTGGTAAATTCTAGAATGTATATGATGGAGAGCGAAAAGTATTTGAAACATAGTCTTGAAAGGGTTCAAAAAAATAAGTTAAAGGTGTTAAATGCACATAGTGTTGAAGATATATTTGGGTTGGATAAAGAATATGAATTTAAATGAATTGATTGAATTATTAAAGACGGCAAAGAATGCCGAAAATATTGATAAATATAGAGAAGAGATTATTGAATTGATTCCTACACTCAAAATTATGGTTGATTTTGATCAGAAGAATCATGCGCATCAGTACGATTTATGGGTGCATTCTTTACATGTTGTTGCAAATCTTCCTAGAAATTTAGAGGATGATATGCTTTATCTGGCTGCTTTATTACATGATATTGGAAAACCGGATTGTCAATGTAAACCTACAAAACCAAATGATATAAGTATGCATTATTACGGACATCCTAAAAGAAGTATGGAAATCGTGAGAGATATTATCATTCCTAAATTAAATTGTATAAATGCAACGGATGCAAAACGATTATTTTACTATGTAGAATATCATGATGATCGTGTGAATTAAAACATGTTAATAGACACATGAAGATAGCTTCGTTTGAAGAATTTTAAAAATTGATGCTTTTACAAGTAGCAGATGCCAAAGCTCATATTATATTACCGATTATTCAAGAAAGAATTGATATTTGTAGTGATTTAGCAGGTGTAAAAGGTTTGGAATTATATCAAATGTATTTAAAACAAAATACAAGGAGGAAAAATAATTGATCAACTTCATTGAATATAAGAATTTACCTTCAAGTTTTTGGGATAAAGTGATTTATTACGAATACTTTGTTTCTTTTTCTGGTTTTGTAAAAGATGAACCATGTATAACTTTTTGGACTACAGAAAGAAAAGTATACTATTTAAATATCAGTGAATTAAGAGATGGTCGTTTTGAAAGAGTGATTCCTTTTTTCGAATCTATGACCAATCAGGAAAAGATAGATCAGGGAGATTTATTTTAATTGGCGATTAATCCCTAAGGGATGGAAATGCTATTGTCGGCCTAGTCTTCGTTGTTTCATCCCAGAGGTGGTTTATAAAGATTTTTGCTCTAGATATGAAAAGATGAAAAGTAAAAATGATAAAGAAAATATCGAAGGTATAATATCGCCATTTGTTGAATGGAAAATAGCGTTGAAACAATCGTATCAAGATATTTATGGTTGCAAGATCAATGAGGATGAAAAGACCTGTATTCGTCTTAATGAAAAGATACATGTATATTGTGAGCCTTGTGTTGAAAAGAATTTAGATATAAAGAATCTTAGTGGTGATATCATTCATAAAATTAAAGAGGCCGCAGTATGGGAAATAGAGTATGTACCGGCAAGTGATGGATTTCGTAATTGCATACAAATTATATTGTTTTTTGAACAAGATGAACCATTTGTGTTTACCTATGATTTTCAGATAAAAGAAAGGTCGGATTATATGACTGAAGATGAATTCATGAGTTGCTTTAAAAAGACATTTAAGTGTGATATTGGAAATCATGAAAATGGTTTTAATTTTGACAATCCTATAAAAGGATATCATTTGTTCAAACAGAAAAATGTATTTTGGATTCGAGATGATCTTTACCAAAACAATTATAAGAATGTTATAGAGCCATTTATTCATTATTCAGAAAATAAAAGATTTTTACAATCTATCATTTGTGGGTGTGTGGAGAATAAAAATTTAGATAAAGAGGAAAAAGAATGAATGTAAAAGAATTAATGTCAAAAGTAGATGTGAATCGTGTTATCGATGCCTTTTTATTGATGGATTTTTCATTTAGTGCTAGTAATTATGAAAATACGTTTTTAGAAAAATATGAGGCACTACCAAATCTAAAAAAGGTGATTGAAGATAATGTCCATTTATTTGCAGAATGTAAACCGAATATGGATACAAATCCATGTACAATATTTATTTTTTATAATTCAGATGAAGATGACTTTGAAAATAAAAAGAAAAAGAGTTTTGTGAGTATTGCGGTAGATGATGACGATGTGGTTCCAATTTTAGATAAAGATTTCCATATGTTCGATGATGAAGGAGAGGTTAGATTACAATACTATGCATATAATCATATTTCGATGAATGAAATGGCAAATTATACAATTGCCAAAAATTCTATTGAACAGTTTGGAAAAGAAGTTTGCGCAGCACATATTCTTTCCGAGATATTTTTCTGGGGATTATATCCAGAGGACCGCGAAAATAAGGTAAAGGCTTTGGAAGAAAGAGTACAAAGGTCCATGGATGAGAAAAATCTATATACAGAAAAAGAAGTTCATGAATTGCTTGACGAAGATTTTTATATGTCTGATGATGAAAAATTGTATTATGAAGAAAAGCAAAAGTTCGAAGAAAAAACAAAGGGTGTAATCAACCGTTATGTTGCCAAAATAAACGATGAGATCCATCAAGAATATATTTATGCAGTTAGGCAAGAATATAGTTCAAGATAGCAAGATAAGAAAACGTTTTTATTAAATATTTTAGCGGTGTATACTAGAGACAAAGGAGTGAGGGAATGGAATTATTAATTTCAATTTTGGCAATTATCATATCATTAGCTTCGGTATTAGTTACAGTTTTGATTTATAAAAAAGAATTAAGAAGAGCACAAAAGCAAGCAACTTTAGATGCTTATAATACTTTACAGTGGCAAGTTTTTGATGAATTGAATAAATATACCTATTATGATATTCGTCATGTTTGCAATGTTTGGAATCAAGTTGTGGAAGAAAGAAAGACTCATAAAAAAGTACAATTAACTCAAGAAGAAAAAGATGAAAGAGATAGATGCTTTAATGAATATCGAACATTGTCGGGATATTTGGCTAGAATCGAACATTTTGCATTGGGCGTAAATACAGGTATATATGATGTGGAAATTGCAGAAAGAGCAGGAACATTATTTTTAAGAAGCTTATATAAGGGGAAATTAAAACCTTTAATAGAAACCAAGAGTAAAGGCAACTCTAATATTGAATATTACGCAGAATTTAGAAAGTTAGTAGAATCGATAGAAAAGATAGAGGAGTAGTATGAAAAAAGAAAATATAGAATTTCAAATGAACGATAAATATCAAAAAAATGTTTATTCGAATAACAGTGTTTTTTATATCGATAATGTTTGTGATTTTTTGAAAATTAGTAATCCTTTTAACTTTGATTTTAAAAAATTAATGAAAGGTTATTATCTAACTCATAATAAATGGAAAAATAAGATAACATCGGAGGAATATGATGCTTTATTGGATGGCATGCCATATACAAATGATAATGAAGCTAATTGCATAAACTATTTAAAATATAAATGCGCGGATTTAAATTTATTGTCTTTATGCAAACTTTTTGAATGCGATGGATCAAATGGATCATGTGATTTAAGTATAGATATATATAATAGATTGTGGGGATTCACATCAAATATAGAGAAAAATGCAAAATTTGGCATAAGACTAGGACCAGACACAATGTGTACGGTAACAAAAACAATAGAAGAGCTTTTTAGAGAAAATCAGAAAATATCAATTCGACAAATATATAATGAAATTGTAGAAAATGAAAATACAGAAAAAACTCAAAAATTAAATGATATTTTTGGAGAAATATTTGTTAATTTTTCAACTTTAGGAAATTTTGTATTAGTACCATTTAAATTTAATAAAGCACGGTTCTTATTAACCAATGATTTTTGGGATTTATCTTTAGCACTATTAGAATTAAACGAGGATAAAGAATTGGATGGTATTTTATCAAAATGTGATTGGAATCAGGAAACATTTACAAAATATATAAATTTAATGTTTTTATGGGATTTTATTGAAATTAACAATAAACAATATCATACAATATTGTTTGTTAAAGATAAAGATTATTTATTTGAAGACATATCTGAAAAATATGATGAAATAAAAAGATATTTTAAAATAATGAATAATATTATAAAAAGAAGATCATTGTTTATGACGTTGATGTTGAGATTGTCAATGATTGATAATTCTGTGCTAATGAAAAACCAAGAAAAGGTGGAATTAAGTAAATTTTCAAGTCTTTATGAAGAAATAGTAAGCAATGTTTTTTTTAATAAAAATGGAACGAATAAGATTTATAAAGGATACAAAGAAGTTTTTGATGCAATACAGAGTTGTCTTGAAAATAATCTTGGACTTGACAATTCAGATGTGATTGATTTCGTAAAAAAAGTGGAAGAGGAAATTGAACGAATAAAGTTATGAAAATGTAAGCTAAAAATATAGGAGATAATAGAAAACGTAATGGAAATGTTTAATAAAAATTTTTGTTATATTGATGATGTATTGACAACTAGAGGAAAAGGACCATTTGATAAGAAAAAATACTGCTATGAAAAAGATAATTTGGATCCAGATTGTTATAGTAAAAAATTGTATAAAGATTTGGCTAAAGTTTGTAGTGGCACCATAAATGGACATAGGTTTCAGTTTGATGATGATAATTTGAAATTAAAATTGATTGTTGATGGCAATGAAGATAAATGCTATCGATTTAGTTCTGATTTTATTAATCCGTGTTCAAAGTTTATAAAAGAAGAATACGAGTTTTCTGATGAAACACTAGCAAAATGGTTCCATGAAAGTAGAGTACTGGGAGGTCATATCATTTTTTGCCGCCATGGTCAGGCAAGGTCAATAAATAAAGCAAAGGGTGGAAAACCTACATATGATCGATTTGACTTATGTTTGGATGAAATACATGATTTTTTCTTAAATAATAATGGAAAAGGAAAACACAGCAATGGCTTAAGAAATGCAATAAAAGACGATAAAGAATTTTTTGCTCTTTTTGGGGAGGGGAAAGAAGGATTCCAAAATTATGTTAAATTTTTTAAATTAACAGATTTTGTGGATAAGGATTATAATGTTATATCATTAGCGTGGTCTGATATAGTAGAAAATAAGATTTTTTCAATAGACACAGAATACAATGATATTAATAAGTATAAAGGAACCGAGTTAAAAAAATATTATACATATTTACCTGGTAGAAATCTTTATGTAAAAAGAGTTGAAGAAGATAAAGAAAAAAAAGAACCAACTCTAGAAGAAGAAAAAGACTATGCTATTAAATATGTAAATAATGTTTTATCTTTAATAAAAAGAAGAAATGATAAAATGTATCTTGATTTGATTAAGTAACGAATATGATAATTAGCTAATATGAATTTTAAAGATGCCTTACTTAAAATAAAAAAAGAAGGATTATTGGATTGCATTGTGGATGAAAGTAATGATTATGAAGTGTGTTCTTCTATTGAAAATGAGATTGATTACTTGCTTTCTTTAGAACATTGTTCTTCATCCATTGAGTCTATTGTGTGTATTCGTTCTTTGGAAGAGGAACTTCAAATGGATGAAAATCGGCATTACATTATTGAATCGGATGTAAAATATCATGAGACTTACAATGTATGTTCAGTTCGGGATGATTCTCTTTATTCTATTTTATATGTGGATTGGGATAAGATTATTGGTGCAGATATATTAGATAGTTGTATTGAGCGTTATGGTTTTATTACTGTGATGGCTAGTATTCTCCATGAGTTAAGTTATGGTTATTCTCAATGTAAAGAAGAAATAAACAATGCATTAAAAATCACAGAAAAAGAGATTCTTGATCAGTCTGAAAACTTTATAAGTCTCGATGATTTTAGTAAAAGCCTTGGATTTCCTGAGCGTTCCCAAGAAGAAATAGAGTTTGTTCAAAAAGTGCATAAACATGTTTTTTCTGAATTTGAGAAAGAAAAAAGAATTTTAGGATTGAATATGTAAAATTGGCTCCTTGTTTGGAGTCTTTTTCTTTCGATTACAGTGGTTTACTGAAAATAAATGTAAGAAAATGCTTGCATAAATGAAAATGTAGTGTTATTATAAACGCACAAAACACAAGGAAATGGAGTAGTAAAAGGAAAGCCTTTGTTAGAGAGTTGTCGGTTGGTGCAAGACATAAAAGATGGAACTTTGAACTTACCATGGAGTGGTCAGGTTGATAAGACTTGAACGTAGGCTTAACGTTAATAAAGCAGGATGTGATAGCATCTGAAATGAGTGCATTCTTAAATGAATGAAGAAGAGTGGTACCGCGGAAGTATTGTAAATCTAACCTTTCGTCTCTTCTGTCTAAACAGGCAGCAAGAAACGATTGGTTTTTTTGTTAGCTTGTTGTGCACGCTATAGGAGGAAAAGTATGAAAGCACAAAAAGTTGGAAAAATGGCGATATTTTCGGTAGGCGCCGTATTATTCTCAGCACATGCTGGAGGTGGATTTGCCACAGGAAATCAGGCAAATACATATTATGTAGGCATAGGATGGACTGGTATTGTGAGTGCCATAATAGCTATGTTGCTATTGATATTGACAATGCGAGAAGCCATGGTGATGTATAACCAGAGAAATTTGACAAGCGCAAAGGAATTGTTTGAAAACTTATATCATCCATTCGATAAGTTGGAAATCTTATTTGAGATCTTCTTTAATATCATGGTTTTGATGGCAGTTGCAGCAGCTATTAGTGGAGCTGCAAGTGCATTACAACAATACTTTGGATTTAATTATTATGCTTGTGTCGTTGCGGTTGGGATTGTTGTTCTTTGCTTAACAATTTTTGGAGCCAACGTGGTTCGTATGGCAAGTACATATATGGGTATGGCTATTTTGGTAACAGCTATTGTTATTTATGGTATGGGAATCATAAAAGGTCAAAATATTGGAGCTATTTTAGCAAATGACTTTTCTGTAAATGGTTTTATGAATATGCCTAAAGCCATCTTAAATGCATTTACATATGCAGGTTTTCAATGTGTGACATTACCAACAATCGTAGCATGTGGAGCTATCTTACCAGATCGAAAATCTTGTTCAAAAGCAATGTGGATCTCATTTGTGATGAATGCTGTCGCATTAGTATTAAGTGTATTGATGTTAATTTCTTGGAAGAGTGTTTACGGAGAAACAACTCTACCTACATTGACAAGTTTAAATGCGATGAATGCAAACTGGATGGTTGTTGTATATGGTATTTGTTTATTACTTTGCTTAATTTCTACAGCAGTAACAACAACATTCGGATTTGTGGCTCGCTTTGAAAATATTCGTGTTTTAAAGAATGTAGAAAATCCAGTAAAGAAAAGAATTATTGTATCTGCCTTTATTATTATTGTATCCATGACAATTTCTTTAGCTGGATTAACAAATATTATTAAATATGGATATGGATATTGTGGATATTTAGCTATCGCAATCATTATCGTTCCATTCTTAACTGTAGGTGTATACAAGAATTATCATACAAAAAGTGTTGAAGTAAAAGAAGGAGCAGAAGTTTATGAAAACAATTGAAATGTCTAATTATTCAGTCGGAGAAAGTTGTTACAACGAAATCCCAGGTGTATGCGAAAAATACAATGTTAAAAAAGTTGTATTGATTGGTGGTAAAAGAGCTTTGGCAGCTGCTGAGCCAAGAATTCGTGAAGCCATTAAAGAGACTGATATTATTATCACAGATTCAATTGTATATGGTATTGAATGTACTATGACGAACGTACATAAATTGACTTCAAATCCAAACGTACAAGAAGCCGATGTTATCTTTGCGATTGGTGGAGGAAAAGCTATCGATACTTGTAAAACCGCATCCATTGAAATGAATGACAAAATGGTTTTCTCATTTCCAACAATCTGTTCAAACTGTTCGGCCGCTACAGCTATTGCCGTAGTATATGATGATAATGGAGCATTGGACCACTATTCATACCCTCATTGTCCAGCTCACATCTTTATCAATCCAGATGTTATCGCAAAAGCACCAAGTGAATATTTCTGGGCAGGAATTGGGGATGCGTTGTCTAAACAATGTGAAGTTGAATTCGCAACACAAGGAAAGACTTTAGATCACACGGCTACAATGGGATTGGCATTAGCGAAAACTTGTACTGCACCATTGTTGGAATATGGTAAACAAGGTATGGAAGATTGTAAAAATGATAGAAATTCAGCTGCAATCGAAGCTATTGCCTTGGATATTGTCGTATCCACTGGATATGTTTCAAACTTAACAAACCAGCCAGAATATTATTATAATTCAAGCATTGCGCATGCCTTCTATAATGGTAGTTGCTCAATTGCACGTGATGGACACCATCTACATGGTGAAGTTGTGTCCTTTGGTGTATTAGTATTGTATGCATATGCCAAAGATGAAGAAAATTTAATGAAAATGGCAAAATTCAATAAATCAATCGGCTTACCAGTGACTTTAGCGGATGTGGATTTGGATGAAAGCCATTTGGAAGCTTTGACTGAAGCGGCTACAAAAACAAATGAGTGGAAAAATGCACCTTTCCCATTCACAAAAGAAGAGTTTATTATCGCTATTAAAAAGGCAGATGCAGTAGGTCAAAGTTTATAAGAGATCGAGAAATCGATCTTTTTTTTCTGTTTTAATATTGTTTTCACATGAAAGGATTAGAATGAAGGTGTATGTGAAATTTTGTGATTTGTAGGTTGATTTGATAGGTATGTTATAATTAGTGATGTAGGTGATAAAAATGTTACTGTTTTTTAAGAGTTTACCAAGACTAGTACGCAGTGCCAATAAAGACATGCACCGTCATTTCTCGATGACCTTTTCTTCCATTGTATCGATTGGCATTGCTTTATTGATGGCTTTGTTTATATTTGTGATTTATATGAATGTCGGAAGATTTACGAGTCAAATTGAAAGTGAATTTATGATTCAAGTCTCTTTAAATCCAACACTAGAAGATGAAGAAATTAGTGAATTATCCGATTCAATTTCATCTCTTGCTTCCGTAAAAAAAGTAACGTATTCAAGTAAAGAAGAGGAATTGGATGCGTTGATCAAAGAAAACGGAGCTATGTTTAAACAATATAAGGGAGAGGACAAGAACCCTTTATATGACGTTTTGAATGTGGAATTAAAAGACAACACAAAAATTTCAAAAGTGACAAAGAAAATTTCTAAAATGGATGGTGTTGTTCAAGCTACATATGGAGGTAGTGCTATCAACACGACGATTCAACTGTTTAAAAATATCCGTGTATGGGGAAGTGTCTTTGTTGGATTGATGGTTTTGATCGCCGTATTCTTGATTCGAAATACTATTAAAATGACAATTTTAGTACGAAAAGATGAGATTGCGATCATGCGAACAGTTGGTGCCTATAACTGGTATATTTCTTTACCATTTGTATTAGAAGGAATCTTTATCGGCTTTTGGGGTGCATTAGGCCCTGTTTTGATTTGTATATTTGGCTATACAGGACTTTACCACGTAATGAATGGTATGTTTTTTAGTGACTTGATGAGTATGCTGAAACCATATCCATTTGTATTGTGTACTTCAGGAGGCATTCTTTTGATTGGAATGGTTGTAGGAATGTTAGGAAGTTATTTAGCCGTTAGAAAATATTTGAGGTGGACAAGATGAGAAAATATAAATTCTGTGCAGGTTTTCTAAGTTTAGCTATGGCCTGCTCATTAATCATGCCTGTTTCAGCAGAAGACTATTCGGATACAGAAGCCTGGTATGCCAAGTGTAGTCAGGCACAAACTTCACAAGCTGGCGTAAAAGCTTGTCAGGGATTTCAGGAATATCAGAAGAATCGTAAACAAAGTCTGCAAAACAGTATTGAAGCTTATACTTCAAGCATCGCTTCTTTGCAGAGTGATACGACAAAAATGGAGCAGCTTGCCAAGGAACAAAAAGAATTGGTTTCCAATCTACAAACGCAGATAAGTGAAAAAGAAAAATCGATTGAATTGATTGAAAACAACATTAAAGAATTGGAAGAGAAGATTCAGGCAAAACAAGCTGAAATTGATGTTTGGAATGAACAAATCGAAAATCGTATGAAAAATGAACAAACAACGATTGGAACCAATATGATTATAGACTTGATCATGGGATCGGATAGTTTAAGTGATATGCTTCGCCGTATTTCTGGAGTTGAAAGAATCACAGAAGATGATCAGTCGCAAATTAAAAAGTTAAATAAATTAAAGAAAGAACTTGTTTTGCAGCAAGATGAACAAAAACGTTTAGATGAGGACGCAAAAAGTCAAAAGGCAGAATTAGAATCGCAAAAACAGCAGGCCAGTGAATTAGAGGAATCTTATAATAAACTAGTTGAAGAATATCAGAAAAAAATTACAGAATTAGAAGCACAGAAACGTTCCGCACAAGTGGACATGAATAGCATTCGAGACTTTGTGATTTCAACAAACTTCTCAGGATCGATTGAATCCGTATCTGGATTTATACATCCTATACAAGGTGGAAGTAAAAGTGCAGGTACATGGGCATATCCTGGTGGAGGCATGCACTTAGGACTAGATTGGGCAGCTCCAATTGGTACAACTGTAGTAGCTCCGGCAAGCGGTGTTATTTTATATGCCGCAGCCCCTGTAGGAAGCAACTCAGGCTATTTGGGTAACTGGTCAGGATATCCTTATGGTGGTGGAAACACAATAGAAATGTTGTGTAATGTGAATGATACACTTTATGCCGTAAGTTTCTGTCACTTGTCGCAAACAATCTACGTAAGTGCAGGACAAAGCGTTTCACAAGGACAAGCAATCGCATTATCGGGAAATTCAGGAAATTCAAGTGGGCCACATACACATGTTGAAGTCTATAATCTAGGTTCAATGTCTGTAAGTGATGCGGTAGCTCGTTTTAGTGCGAGTGCTGATTTTGCGTGGGGAACAGGCTGGTCAGGTACAGGTACTTCTTGTGAAGCTGGCAAAGCAGCGCCTTGCAGGGAAAGACCAGAAAAGTTCTTTAGTTAGGAGGAACATTATGATTGATTTAAAAGATGTTTCAAAAGCATATCCCAATGGAGTACATGCTTTAAATCATGTCAATTTACATATTGATAAAGGTGAATTTGTTTATGTGATTGGAGCCACAGGTTCTGGTAAATCTACATTGATCAAAGTGCTAAATGGAGAAGAAGTTCCAGATGAAGGTACAGTTATTGTAGATGGTATTAATGTAGGGGCTTTAAAACACAGAAAAGTTCCATACTATAGACGTAATGTTGGCTGCGTATTTCAAGATTATCGTTTACTTCCAAAATTAACTGTCTTTGAAAATATTGCCTTTGCCCTAGAAGTTGTGGGTATGCCACGCAAACAAATTCGTAAACGTGTAATGGAAGTATTAGAGCTTGTTGATTTGAAAGAAAAGGCTAGAAGTTATCCAGACGAATTATCTGGAGGACAACAACAGCGTGTAACGATTGGCCGTGCCATTGCGAATAAACCAAAAGTTTTGATTGCGGATGAACCAACAGGAAATCTAGATCCCGAAAAGAGTTTAGAAATTATTTCATTATTAGAAAAGATCAACCAAAAACTAGATACAACAATCATGATGGTTACACATGATAAAGTATTGGTTGACCGCTTTAAAAAACGTACGATTATGTTAGATAAAGGATATGTGATTCACGATTCGAATAAAGGTGGGTATAAGAGTTTATGATGAAAGGTTTACGTACTTTTTTATACGAATTGAAGTATGCCTTTCTCCAAATGAAAAGACATATTATGTTGTGCTTTTCTGCCATTAGTGCCATTGGCATTACCCTACTTTTGATTGGTTCGATATTGATTATTGGATTACACGTTAATTATTTTTCGAATGATGTTCAAAAAGATTTGAGTATTCACGTTATTTTAAATGAGGATATTGATGATGAAACAGCTATATCAAGTATTCAGAGTGAAATATCTAAATTGAAGAATGTTTCAAAGGTAGAAGTATCCTCTAAAGATGATGAACTTGAACTTATGATCAAAGAAAAGGGAGATGCTTTTAAAGCCTATCGAGGAGAAACAAATCCCTTATCCAATGCTTTCTTTGTTTATGTAAAGAATGCTTCTTCTATCCGTAAAACAAGTGCGCAGATTCAAAAAATTGATGGCGTATCCAGCACGGCTTTTGGAGGAGACAGCGTTACAAGTTTAGTAGACATGTTGAATATGATTCAAAAGATTGGTTTAGGCATTGTTGCTTTATTGATTCTATTGTCTTTATATTTGATTTATAACACGATTCGAACGACAATTGATTCAAGAAGTGAGGAAATCATTATTATGCGTACAGTAGGTGCAACGAATGGTTTCATCAGTAATCCATTCATTGTCGAAGGTATTTTTATTGGACTACTTGGATCTATCGTTCCATATTTATTGGTGCATTTTGGATATGAAAAGCTGTACGAAAGTTTAGGCGGAAAACTATTCACACCTATGTTTGCCCTATTTAAACCAAGTACAATCAGCTTTCAAGTAGGTCTCTCTATCATTCTTGCAGGAGCCTTGATTGGTGGGTTCGCATCCTTGTTTGCGGCAAGAAAATATTTGAAAATGAGACGATAAAAACATTGCAGAATAAAGGATTGTTTCGTATACTTTCTATATGGAATTATTGGGGCGAATGATTCGTCCCATTTTGTTTTAGAACAGGATGAGCTTATGAGAAAAAAAAGTCAAACAATATTGATTACACTACTATGCATTGCATGTTTTGGCGCAGGCATAAGTATACCAGTTATTTTAAATAAAAAAACGACAGGAAATAGTAAAGAACAAGAAAAATTTGATACCATTTATTCAATTTTGAATTCAGATTGGTATTATTCGAATAAAATCAAAAACTTGGATTCCAAACTTATGGAACAAGCTATTGATGGAATGACAACTCTAGACCAAGATGCTCATACAAACTATTTTGACTTAGAACAAGCCAAAGCCTTTTCGAGCAGTCTTGAAGGAAGTAATGTAGGATTAGGAATCTCCTTTTATTTAAATGAAAATAAAAACTTCGTCGTATCCAACGTATACATCAATTCAACAGCGGATAAGAAAGGCTTAAAACCCCAAGATGAAATCATTTCATTAGATGATTTAAAATGTAGTGAAAATGATTCGGACACAATCATTAAATATATTAAGGCGCATGAAGGACAGAATGTTAAGACAAAATATCTTCGTGATGGAAAAGAATATACGACAAATTTGATTCCAGGTACTTTTGATTCAACGGTCGTATGTAACGTATACGAAGATTATGGAGAAATTATTCTAACGAGTTTCTCAGAAAATAGTGGCAAAGATTTTTCAAAGGCAATGTCTAGCCTACAAGAAGCGGGGATCAAAAAGTTGGTCTTAGATTTACGTAATAATGGTGGCGGCTATTTAAATGCGGCATTGGAAATTTCGAGTTCTTTGATTCCGAAAAAGTCAGTTGTTTTCAAGGAAAAAGATAAAGATGGCAAGTTCACTAAACAAATGACAAAAGATGAATTCAATCAAGTAAAAATGGATAAGATTGTTGTTCTACAAAATGAAAATACGGCAAGTGCAGCCGAAGTTCTGATTGGTGCTTTAAAAGATAATTTAGGGGATACAGTGATTACGGTAGGAACAACATCTTACGGTAAAGGTACCGAACAAGTTACAGTACCATTCTCAGATGGAACAAGTTTTAAGTATACAGTGGCACGTTGGTATACGCCAAAAGGTACAAGCATCAATAAGAAGGGTTTTAAACCAGATGTTGAAGTAAAACTTGGAGAAGTGAAGACAACATCCTATTATAAAGTCAAGAAAAAGGATGTCATCAAAAAAGACAGCGTGGATGATAATGCCCAAGCTTTACAAGTATATCTGAAGTATTTAGGATATGATGTGGATCGAACAGATACATATTTTTCAAATACCAGCTCTCAAGCTTTGGCAAGTTTTCAACAGGACAATCGTTTAGAAGTAACGGGAGATTGTGATAAAAAGACGTGGGATCTTTTGATGGAAAAAGTATTGTTGAAGATGAATGAAACACCAAGTGATGATACGCAAAGACAAAAAGCGATAGAAGAGGCACAAAAGTAGGTATAAACCTACTTTTTGTGTATTATATATATATGAAGGATGTGAGCGTATGAAAAATCAGTTTGAATTAGTATCTGAATATAAACCGAGTGGAGATCAGCCAGAAGCTATTAAGGAATTGGTTTCTGGTTTAAAAGAAGATAAAAAGTTTCAAGTATTGTTGGGAGCTACAGGAACTGGAAAAACATTTACAATTTCGAATGTGATTGCCCAAGTGAATCGACCAACCTTGGTGTTTGCACATAATAAAACTTTGGCGGGACAGTTGTATTCTGAATTTAAAGAATTTTTTCCACATAATCGTGTGGAATATTTCGTCTCTTATTTTGATTATTACCAGCCAGAAGCCTATTTGCCAAAAACAGATACATATATTGATAAAAACACAAAGACCAATGAAGAATTGGATATGCTTAGAATGGCAGCAGTAAATAGTGTTTTAGAACGAAGAGATACGATTATTGTAGCCAGTGTTGCCTCTATTTATGGTGCTAGTAATCCAGAACAATATCGTCATATGATCTTTACTTTAAGAAGTGGACAGATCATTGAAAGAAATGAATTGATGCTAGCGTTAGTACATCAACAATATAAGCGTAATGATACAGATCCATTAAGAGGGACTTTTAGAGTACGTGGAGACGTCATTGAAATCACACCAGGTCATACGGATCGTTATTTAATCCGTATTGAAATGTTTGATGATGAAGTGGAAAGAATCTGTGAAGTGGATCCAGTAACAGGACATGTCAATCAATCTTATCAGCTGTATATTATTTATCCAGCTAACGGCTATGCGACAAGTATGGATATCATCAATCATGCAGCAGACACAATTCAAGAAGAATTGGATGAAAGATTGGCTTATTTTGATGAGCAGGGTAAACCATTAGAAAAAGAGCGTTTGGAACAACGATGTCGCTACGATATAGAAGCATTAAGAGAATTTGGCGTATGCCCAGGTATTGAAAACTATTCAAGGCATATTGATGGCAGAAAGCCAGGCGAAAGACCGTATACACTCTTTGATTATTTTCCAGATGATTTCTTACTTGTGGTAGATGAAAGTCATGTTTCCTTACCACAAATTCGAGGCATGTATAATGGAGACCGTGCAAGAAAACAAATATTGGTAGATTATGGCTTTAGACTTCCAAGTGCTTTAGATAATCGACCTTTGCGTTTTAATGAATTTGAGGGGTTGATTAAAAATGCCATCTTTGTATCTGCAACACCAGGAGATTATGAACTGGATCAAACGCATGGGGAAATTGTTGAACAAATCATTCGTCCAACAGGTCTTTTAGATCCGGAAGTCGAAGTGCGTCCTATTGAAGGCCAAATTGATGACTTAGTAGATGAAATTAAGGATCGTATTGAAAAACATGAAAGAACTCTGATTACGACGCTAACGGTTCGTATGGCCGAAGATTTAACTTCCTATTTAAAGAATATGGATTTAAAAGTAGCATGGCTACACCATGAAGTTACAACGATTGAACGTACGGAGATCATTCATGATTTACGCCAAGGTAAATATGATGTGCTTGTAGGTATCAACTTATTAAGAGAAGGTTTGGATATTCCAGAAGTCAGCTTGATTGCGATATTAGATGCGGATAAAGAAGGTTTCTTAAGATCAAGACGATCATTGATTCAGATTATTGGTCGTGCGGCACGTAATGCCCAAGGTAAAGTTATTATGTATGCCGATAAAATTACGGAAAGTATGCAGGAAGCCATAGATGAAACCGCAAGACGTAGATCGATTCAGATGGAATACAATGAAAAACATGGCATTGTTCCTAAGACAATCATCAAACCAATCCACGATGTAGTTCGTTCTAAGGAAACTAAGGAAATGGCGGCTAAGTATTTGAAGAAGAAAAAGTTGCCGGCAAAACAAAAGGAAAAGATGATCCAAGAATTAGAGCAGGAAATGAAAGAGGCAGCTCGTACTTTAGATTTCGAAAGAGCGGCGCAACTAAGAGATATCTTATTTGAGATGAAAGGTGAAAAATAATCATATTGTGAAAAAATAGACGAACTAGTTACATAATGAAAATAAGTGTGTTATTTTATTTGCGAACATAGATTCAATGAGTTCTTCGGGGCAGGGTGCAATTCCCTACCGGCGGTAAAAGTCCGCGACCCACGCAAGTGGCTGACTTGGTGTAATTCCAAGACCGACAGTATAGTCTGGATGGTAGAAGACACAAAAGTATTTTTTGTATTTTTTAGACCCCGGGAAGATTTTTCTTGGGGTTTTCCTTTTGGAAGAGCTTATCCGAATCAAAAGGAGGTAAAAAGATGAAAAATGGAATGTTCAAACAATGGTATTAACGACGATGCTTGTAGGTCTTGCAGGAGCTTTGATGTCACTGGAATTCTCTTTACCAATGATGCCACCATTCTACAAGATTGATTTTAGTGATGTACCAAGTATTATTGCTCTATTTAGTTTAGGTCCTGTATCTGCCGCTTTAGTAGAAGTTATTAAATTAATTGTAAAAGTTGTGACAGTAGGAACAAACACAGATTATGTGGGTGAACTCGCAAATCTTTTAGGCATTGTTCTATTTATTTTACCAACATGGTTTGTGTACAAGAAGATGAATAAGACAAGAAAACTTTAATTGTTGGAATTCTAATTCGTACCGTATTCGCATGTTTCTGTAATGCATGTATTACATTGACACTATATGCCAAAGCTATGGGAATGCGTTAGATTCTGTTGTGCAGATGGTAGGTTCTGTAAATCCAAGCATTAAAGATTTAACTTCATTTATTGCCCTTGCGACAATTCCATTTAACTTGATCAAAATCTCAGCTAACTACATCATTGGATATTTCTTGAGGGAAAGATTGGCAGCCATTCGTCCAAGCTTTAAGTTGATTTATGAGGCAAAATAAGTATGATTTGTAAGTATCAAGAATTAACACGTTTAGAAATGGAACAAGTCGATCGAGAAAACACAATTGTTTTGATTCCATTAGGGGTGCATTAGAACAACATGGAAATCAAGCACCACTTGGTACGGATACACTCATTGCCATAACTATGTGTGACTATATTGAAAAAGAGTTAAAGGCCGAGGACATAAATTTATTGTTGTTTCCAGTCGGATTGAGTACGGAACATAAAGAGTTTTATGGCTCCATTACATTTAAAACTATGGCTTACTATCATATGTTGTATGACATATGTGAAAGTCTAGCTTATCATAGCTTTAAAAAAATGGTTTTTCTTGTATGTCATGGTGGAAATGCACCGGTCGCAAATTTGATTTCTAGAGAAGTAAGAAGTGATTTTAAAGTGTATCCATTTGTATTAAACTCAGGAATCTTAGATCATCCAGCTGTAAAGGCAACGTTTTCTAAAGGGAAATACTTTTGGTTTTCATGGTGGTGAAATGGAAACATCTATGGTTATGGCAATAGATGAAGACTTGGTTAAATTAAAGACTAGTGAAAAAGGAATTCCCAAAAATACGGCAATGCAGACACATTTGTCTTGGCTTGCATCGGATTGGGTAACTGAGCAGCAAAAACCATTTGGGATTGGTGGAGATCCTAGTGGAGCCATAAAGGAAAAGGGTAAAATCATTTTGATTGTTAGCGCAAAAGAATTTGTTAAGGATTTGATTTTAATTCGTGACTTTAAAGAATAATATTTTGAAATGGTTTACATTTGATAAAAATGCATTCACTCTTTATAATTATAAGTATGATAAAAGTAGCCCTATTAGAATATGAAAAAGAAACTAAGGACATCGTTTTTCAATTATCTAAATTGTTTACGCATGAGGATTGGTGTTTTCGTCATTACTTAAAGGCGAGTGATCTGGCAAAACGGATGAAGGAAGAAGAGTATCAATTATTTGTGTTTGATGAAATGTTTAAGACGAGTCGTATTGAAAGCGTATTTGTACATGATAATTCCAATGCGATTGTGATTTATGTGTGTGAAAATCCAATTAAGACGCGCGGCGATGATGAAAGAAGTCGTGTGTTCTATATTTCAAAAGAAAATATCGCAGCCGACATTTCAGCTTATGATCAAATGATTCGTTCGCAATGTATTCAAAGTCATGTGTATGAATTTAATTATGATGGAGTTCGTATGAATCTTTCGTATGAAGATATCTACTATTTGGAAAAGAATGAAAAGATGGTGTATTTCTATACAAAAAAAGGCATTTTCCATAAGCGTGACAGTATGAATGCACTTGAAGAAGTGTTTAAAGAGTTCGGCTTTTTACGAGTACACGTATCCTATATTGTGAATTCTAAATATATTGTGGCTTGGTATAAAGATGAAGTTGAGCTTATAAACAAGGTTCTGATTCCTGTTTCGAGAGGAAAAAAAAGAAAGATATCGATGAAATAACCGGTTTTACCAGTAAAAAGGCGAGTTTTACCACTTGCCTTTTCTTTTTGATTTTGTTGGTTATAATGAAAGTGTAAAGAGAAGTAAGAGCAGAGAAAACTTCTCTTAAGACAAAAAGAGAGCGGTGAGAAGATGACAATAACATAGAGTTGAAACGGAAAGTTTTAACTATAAAAAGTTGAAGCTATGGAGAGAAGACTCCAAAGGTTAAGCTAGAGGAACTCTAGAAAAAACATTCAATGGGACTTAACAAGAAAAGGAAATAGGATTTAGATAAAGGGTTTTTATCGAGTGAATAATCACAAAAAGGATAGAGTACTTGAAATGTTAAGGATATCATCCAATCTAGATCATGGAACTTAAAGATACTCATATATGGTCATGCTTGAGAAAATGCTTAAGGAAAATGAATAGAATAAATCATAATGTGGATGATAAAAAAATTGGATAAGGTAGAAAAGTTATCCGGTTTAAAAAAAGTGAATAAATAAATCAGAGCAGATGGAATGTCTGCTCTAATTTTTGTATAATTGTCTCGGTGATGAAGATATGGAAATTAACTATTATGATAATCCATTCGTATCCAAAAGAACGAATGTGATTGCACGAAACGGAGTTGTCTGCACAGGAAATAATTTAGCTACACAAGCTGGCTTAAGAATGCTTATGCAGGGCGGAAATGCCGTAGACGCGGCCATTGCGACGGCAGCTTGTTTGACGGTTGTAGAACCATGTTCAAATGGGCTTGGATCCGATGGATTTGCGATTGTATGGATGAAAGATAAGATGTATGGTATGAATAGTTCAGGCCATTCTCCATATGCGATTTCGGCTGATAAAGTGGATGAAATTCCAAAACGAGGATGGATTCCAGTTACGGTGCCTGGTGCAGTCAAGGGTTGGAAAGCTTTAAGTGAAAGATTTGGTTCTTTGCCGTTTAAAAAGTTATTAGAACCTGCCATTGATTATGCAAGAAATGGATATCCAGTCAGTGCAGAGATTGCTCGTATGTGGAAAAAAGCATTAAATGCGATTCCAAATAGTGAGGAGTTTAAGAGCTGGCATGATACTTTTACTTTTGATGGAAAAACACCTGTACCAGGACAGATGATTTGCATGCCAAAACTTGCGGATGCACTAGAAAAGATTGCTGATACAAATACAGATGCTTTGTATTATGGAGAGTTGGCAGATCGTATTGATGAAGAATCTAAAAGATTTGGTGGATTCTTACGAAAACAAGATTTAGAAGATCACAAGGTTGAATGGGTCAATCCAATTCATGTAGATTATCATGGCTATCAAGTGTGGGAATTACCTCCTAATGGACAGGGCATTGTGGCTTTAATGGCTTTGAATGTTTTAAATAATTTTCAATTTAAAGATAGAGATGTCGATTGTATTCATACGCAGATGGAAGCTTTAAAAATGGCTTTTGCGGATGCCAAAGAATATGTTACAGATCCTAAATGTATGAATATGTCAGTGGATGATTTGATAAGTGTTGATTATGGTAAACAAAGAGCGAGTCAAATTGGTCATTCGGCTTTGCCACCAAGGGTAGATAAGCCGCATGGATCTGGTACAGTCTATTTGTGCACAGCAGATAAAGATGGCAATATGGTTTCATATATTCAATCAAACTATATGGGATTTGGTAGTGGCATTGTCGTAGATGGAGTTTCCTTACAAAATCGTGGATATGATTTTAGTTTAGAGCCATCTCACGTGAATTACTTGATGCCTCATAAAAAGACGTATCATACAATTATTCCTGGTTTTTTGACAAAAGATGATAAACCCGTAGGGCCTTTTGGTGTAATGGGAGGTTATATGCAGCCACAGGGACATATGCAAGTTGTCACAAACATGATTGATTTTCATTTAAATCCACAGATGGCTTTAGATGCCAAACGATTTCAGTGGATAGAGAATATGAAATTTATTGTTGAGCCAGGCTTTGATGAGAATATAATTACTGAATTAAAGAAACGTGGTCATGAAATTGAAATAGAGTCCGAATTATCAATGTTTGGGCGTGGACAAGTCATTATTCGATTAGAAAATGGTGTCTATGTTGCAGGATGTGAATCAAGGACGGATAGCAATATTGCTTGTTATTAAATGTATGTGATAAAATTATGATAAATAGAAAAGTTGAGGAACTACACATGAAGCTTTTAGCTACAGATTATGATGGTACATTGCGTTATGCACAGGATGTAATGCCAGAAGATTTAAAATCGATTGAAGAATGGAAAAATAAGGGGAACAAATTTGTGATTGTGACGGGTCGTTCTAAAGAATCGATTGATGCGCAAATCAAATTATTTAATTTACCATGTGATTATTTGATCACAAATAATGGTGGTATGGTTTTTGGTGAAAATGGAGATGTCTTGTTGTCGAATTATTTGAATTTTGATGTTTGTTTAGACATTTTACATAATGTAAAAAAAATAGACACTGTGATTAGTTATGTTGTAAACGATGGAATTCACCGTCATCGTATTGTATTGCAGCCAAATGCAGTGGATCATCGTTATCCAAATTTAAAACCAGATGTTACGGAAGCCGAATTGTTGGATATGACACATTTTGCGCAGATCGTATTATCAATGGAAGATACAGATTCAGCTTTAGAAGTGGCAAGTAAAATCAACGATTTGTATTATGAACAAGTTGTTGCTTATCCAAATAATTTCGTTGTTGATATTGTACCAAAGGGGATTTCTAAAGCGACAGGTTTAGATTTCTTGATTGAATATGCGGATATCAAAGAAGAAGATGTATATACAATTGGTGATGGACATAACGATATTCCGTTGATTGAATTTGGTGTGCATGGTTCAGTTATGTCGTATGCAGATGAAGATGTAAAAGCACATGCTCAAGTTGAGTATGATTCAGTAAGTGATTTAATTTCAAAAAATTTATAAATAAAATAAGGGGGTATTTTAGATGAGTTTCAGCTTATCTGATATTACATTCCTAATTCGATTATTATTGGATATTTTAGTAGTATGGGGATTGATATATTCTGGACTAAGAATTGTGCGTAATAATTCACGTACGATCCAACTTGTGAAGGGTGTATTGATTATTGTTTTAATTAAGGCTTTTGCTGTATGGCTAGGCTTAAATGCTTTAAATTATTTGATTGAAATGTTCTTGAATTGGGGAGTTGTCGTTATTTTGGTTGTTTTCCAACCTGAAATTCGTGGTATGTTGGAGAAAGTTGGTAAAACAACAGCCATCTTAGCAACGGATGTCTCCGTTTCACAAATTCAACAAATGATCAATGAATTGGTAGAGGCATGTACAGAAATGTCAAAATCAAAGACAGGAGCCTTGATTTCTATCGAAAGAACACAGAGCTTGTCCGATTTTATTCGTACAGGAATTGTGATGGATTCAGAAGTTTCAACTGAATTATTAGGAACAATATTTCAGTATGGAACACCAATGCATGATGGTGCCGTTATTATTCAGGGGAATAAAATAGCGTGTGCAGCCGCTTATTTTCCTCCAACCACAAAGGATCTTCCTAGTAAGTATGGAGCAAGACATAGAGCGGCTGTTGGTATTAGTGAAATTACAGACTCAATCACAATTATTGTGAGTGAAGAAACAGGAAATATTTCAGTTGCGGTCAATGGCCAGTTAACGCAATATCCACCAGAAGGTTTACAGCGTTATCTAACAAATATGTTAGTGACAGAATCAAGTCAAAATCCGTCTTCAATTCTTGTTCCCATGTTGTCTCAGGCCAAGTCCATGGGGAAACGTGCTAAAAAGCAGACTGAGGACGCAAATAAGGATGAGCGTGTGAAGGCAATTGAAATTGTGAATTTATATGAACAGAAAAAGGAGGGCAGTCAACATGGAATCTCCAAATAAGAAGAGCCCTTCTGTATGGTTTAATGAGTTGCGTGGTTTACTGACTTTGATATTTCAAAAAGTTAGTAAACTTGTAGACCGTGTATTATTTGATAAAAAAGGATCTGTAATTATTTCTTTGGTTTTATCCATCATGATTTGTGTTGTGGTAAACTATGAAGATATTAGTTTAAAATTGTTCAACGATACAAGAACAACTGTGGATCTTAGAAATGTAGCTGTTGAAGTACAAGCAGATACGGATAAATATGATGTGGCTGGTGTGCCAAGTACAGTAGATGTTTCATTAACTGGAGATGCGACAAGTATTCAGGTATTCCGTTCAAAGGGTAGTGTGCAAGTCGTAGCTGACTTGAAAAAATATTCGGAAGGTGAAAATATCATCAATTTAAAGGTAAAGAATTTGCCAGAAAAAATTGAAGCTGTTGTAGATCCTGCTACGATTGATGTTACACTTTCTAAAAAAGTTACAAAATCATTCACAATCCAACCAGAATTGTTGGTGGGATCAAACCAAAAGGTAACTGATTTTGAAACACCTACAATAGATGTGATGACAGTTAAGATTACGGCAAGCCAGAATCAATTGAATTCAATTCGAATTGTGAAGGCGTTGATTGACTGTACAGGTCAAATTCAAGATTTTGAGGCTAATGCAGCGTTGGCGGCTTATGATGCGAAGGGTAATCGAGTAAATGTTACACTATCACCAGAGACAGTACATGCAAGTGTGAAATTAGCTAAAAATACATCATCAGACAAGGAGGATTCAGAGTAATGGGTAAGTATTTTGGAACAGATGGAGTTCGTGGTAAGGCAAATGAGGGTTTA
>ERZ809407.658-NODE-658-length-35717-cov-9.514105_pt1 | contig 35717 bp, 19 predicted proteins | sample MGYA00520792_ERZ809407 | MGnify/ENA primary metagenome ERZ809407 (study PRJEB31576, sample SAMEA3212665) | Homo sapiens | biome: human-gut; feature: human gut; material: fecal | place: Sweden | collected 2012 ...
CACGTCGGGTCTCGTCAACATAGAGTTCGTATTGAAAGGCGCAGGTGATCTTCATATGAACATCATGGCACACTGCGTGCTTTACGACCAAATGCCCATTTGGGCCTTATATCCTCCCCATGAATGGAGAGGTTTTACGGCCCGTTAGATAAAAAAAGCGTGCCTGATGCAGATCCAGACACGCCAAAAGACTTCTGCGAGAAGATGCAGTCTTCTCAAGAAGAGAAACCCGCCGGAAGGAGGAGGTTTGCGCATGACGGGCGCAAGGCTGGCAGGCTTCTGGATTATTCTACTTAAGTTGCACGACTACTGTTGCAACATCTTCGTTTCACTGATGAGGCTCGGCAGCATGAGCCGCGTGGCGAAGGAAACGGGCTACGAGACCTCGTTCGTGAGCCGACGCATTGCGGCGCTAGAAAAGTCGGTGGCCTCGAAGCTCTTCGAGCGAACCACGCGCCTCTGCATGCCGACGCACGAAGCGCATGCCCTTCTTGACCGCATTTTGCCCTACGTCGTGGACCTTGAGCGCAGACTCGAGATGGCGTCCCGCGCCGTCAAGGCCACGTCCGGCGACGTCGTCCTCAAGGTTCGCTGCGCATCAGGGCTTCTTCCCTTCGTCGTGCGAGCGATCAAGCCCTTCCGCGACAATCATCCCGAGTACAAGTTTGAAGTCTCCGCCGTGCACACCCCGCCCGTCGGCAGCGTCATGGACGCCGACCTCGGCATCTGGGCGAGTTCGGGTACGTCCCCTCACTTCACATTCGAGGACCTCGGCGTCGTGCCGAGCTGGCTTTGCGCCACGCCCTCCTTCCTCGAGCGCCATTCCGTGAGGACCGTCGAAGATCTGGACAAGGTTCCGCTTCTGGGCTGCTCTCACTGGATTGCGCCCTTCCTCATCGCCCCCGCCGTTGATCCTCTGCTTCCCGTTCGACGGGATCTCAGAATGGCGGTCAACTTCAACAGCGTGCAGGGACTTCGCGACGCGGTACTCGAAGACACGGGCGTCGGCACCTCCCTTCCCGCCTACACGGTCGCGACCGACATCGTCAAGGGCCGCATGGTCCGCGTCCTTCCCGAACTCACCGGCCCGTCCCTCAAGTTCCGACTCGTGCGCCAGAAGACCGACATCCCCGTTCCTGAAGTCGAACGATTCGCACGCTGGCTCGTCGAATCCTGGCGACGCGACATGGTCTTTCCGTCCGCCTGATTCGGCCGCCCAAGAATCATGAAGGCCCCGCCTCCCGCATGGAGACAGGGCCTTGTTCTTTGCCCGGGATGCTGCATTCATCCCTTTTGGGCTCGGCGCCCCTGACAGACGCCGTCAATGGTTACCAGTATTCGAGCATGGGCTCGAGCTGCTGGGCTTGCTGGACGTAGCGCTTGATTTCCTTGAGGGCGGGAACGCGCTTCGTCATCGGACTGGTCGGTACGGCTGTTCAAGAATGCCGGTTTTGGAAAAGTTGTCGTTTGTCTGCAGGTTTGAGGGATCAGCTCAGGCGCCTGCCGCCGGCATCAGGAATGCCTGCGTACTTCATGGTGGCATACTCGATCTTCGAGACCGAGCCGCAACCGTCGTGCCTGAAGGCGCTTTTCTCCTCCGCATCAAGGAAGCCCACGATGTAGGGGGCGTAGTTGGCGAGCGTGTTGAGGTCGATCTGAAGGAGTTTCGAGGACGTGAAGTTCTCGTCCATGCGTTCGCTTGTGCCGAGGAACACCCAGCCCGAGAATGCCCCGTCGGGCTTCCTGCGGTAGAAAATGCCGATGTCCTCGCCCTTCTGAAGAACGCCCGGCGTCACCCAGGCATAGGCCGTGGCCATCGGGCCCTCGATCATCGGGCGGATCTGGCTCTTGGGGATGAGCGGGCGCCATTCGGACGTGGCGCAGCAGTCTTGTCGATCGATCGACACGGGCCAGAAGTTCGTCTTCTGCAGGCGCTCAAGAAGCTTCTCATGGCCGTAGAGCGCGGCAAAATCGCACTCGTTGGCGTAGAGCGGCACGAGTTCATAAATGGTGATCGAGTTGAGCGAGGCCGAGACGGCGTCCCAGGCTTCGCAAAGGCACATGCCGGCAAACGGCGTGTTGGGGAACGTGGGCGCACTGGTGCACGTGACCATGTAGCCGGGCTCGGGCATCTTGCCTTCTTTGTTCATCTGACGTGCGATGGCGTCAAGAAGAAGCACTCTCCAGTCGCTTGCGTTGATTTTCTTCACCTCTTCTGCGGGGGCGGCAATCGTGAGCACGGGCAGCTTGACCGCTTCGGCGTCTTCGTTCGTGACCGATCCGGTGACTTCGGCCTGAGCGGCATTAATTACATGCTTCATCGCCAGGTCGGCCACGGCGACGATGCGCACGATGTGCTTGTCCACAGGATGAGAGCAGACCATGATGGCGGGGCCGTTCGGGTTCGGGATCATGCGTTCGACCTTGAGGTTCGACTTGTCGAGCCCAGCGACGGTGCTCTTGTTGAAGAAATCCTTGATGGAGTCGTGATCCTTGAGAATGGTTTCAATAATCGCGAGGTTCCGACGAAGCATGTTCAGCTCGGACTGGGTGCCGTAATACCCCTGTGCCTCGGCCTGCTCGATCAGGTTCCTGGCGTATTCGTCGAGGAACTTCCTCGTCTTGGCTGCGACCTTTTTCGCCTCGTCGTAGTCTTCGGCAAGAACCAGGCACCTGAGCATCAGGAAGAACCAGTCGGCATCCCTGCCCTCTTCGGGCAGGGCTTCAAGAAGGCCCCTGGCCTTTTTCACGCGGTCTTCCTTGCTGCCGAAGCTACTCTCGAGGATCTCACCTGCGGCCGCCATGGAGACGAGTTGGCGAAGCATGCCCCACTCAGGCTTGATGTTATTGACGAAAGTGTCAATAACCGACATGTCACCATCCTGCTTGAAACCTTCGACGACGTACGTGAACAGCAGCAGCCCCGTGTCGACGGCAAAATGCTGCTCAATGTTCCCGTCAAAGAGCAAGCGCGCAGCCAAGGATGCGGTATGGCGCGCCTCCTTCCAGTTACCCTTCAGCTGGAGCAGACCGCAGACGAGCGAGAGCCTGATGAGGTTGCCGTCCTTGTTGTTGCCGGAAACATCCAGAACTGCCTCAAGCTTCTGCGGGTCCTGCATGTCAAGTGCGGCACGCGCGATGAAATCAAGCTCGACGCGGCCGAAGTTGTCGAGAGGAATCGGCGACGTCACTTCGAGAATCGCGCGCTTGCCCTCGTCACCGCGCTCATACTGGCTGCGCATCCACTCGATGCGCTCGGCCTTCGTCAAGTCGAGAGCGTAGTCCCTCGGCGTTTCGTCGCAGAGCCGGTCGCCTCCGGTGACTGCGGCACGGCACATGACCGAGAGAGTCAGCACGCCGTCGCTGTCCTCAAAGTCGACCACCGAGTCGAGACCGTCCTCAAGCGTTTCGATCATCTCGGCCTTGTTGCCCAGCCTGCTCAAAATGACGGCCGTAACCTGGTAGGCCCTGGGCGCAGACCCTCCTGCCACGAAGTAGAGACCGAAAGTCTCGAGGGCCTTGCTGAGGTTCTTCTCGAAGAGTTCATGATCCTCTTCCTCCTTGAAGAAGCCCTGGAAGGCCCATGTCTCGGCCATGTGACGAAGAACGAACGGATCTTCCATCTGCTCTTCGAAAATGAGCTTGTTGAAGAGCTTTTCAGCCTTGTCTTCCTTGTGTTCATACAAGGCACGGATGATCTGAAGGGTGTGCTTGCGAGCCTTCACCAGGCTGCGAAGATCATATCCGTAGGAGTTGCCTTCGACCTTCGCCAAGCTCACGGCTGCCTTGAGGTGTGCGGCAGCGTTGTCGACCTCGTTCCTGAGTAGGTACGATTCCGCACAGAGAAGATGCACCAGACCGCACTCGCCGCCGCATTCAAGGATGTGCAGACAGATCCGGTTGAAGTAGTAGACGTCGGCGCAGTGCTCCGTGAGGCTGAGTTCCATGGAGGCGGAAGCGATCCAGGGAATGATGACGTCGAGAGCCTCAAACATCACGTCCTCGGTGTCGGTCTGCTCGAATCGAGCGGTCAGGTCGCTGTAGGGCTTCTCCCCTTGAATGATCTTCAGGGCTTCCTGCCGGTCAAACGTCCTGCTGGGGGAGTTCCTGGATATCCGACTTCCCATCATTCGATGTCTCCGTTTTTGATTGCCGTCGTGGATTCAGAGGGTCGCCCCGATCGTCGAGGCGGATCCGGTATTATAACAAAGCACTCAGGATGCCGATTCCTTTATGCTCTAATCGTGAGCATTTTGTGCAGATCGGAGCCTCTGCGGTAGAGACGTTTCACGGGGCTGGCCTGAGGGCAGCCGCAATACGTTTTGCAACGTCTCGTTTTGGCCGCCCGGCACCGCTTCAGGTAAAATGTATTATCGATGGCATGCCGTGCGTTGAGGGCGTTTCAGGAGCCCGCCTCACGGCAGAAGCCTGCCCCAACAAGTCAAGAAGACAGGCCCTACATGCGAATCGGATCCTTCATCGTCATCGTGCTCTCCCTCATCGCGACAGCCTTTTCCGTCGCGGTCACCGCAGTTGGTTGGGAGCGCATCCTCTTTTACACGGGATGGATGTCCTCATCCTTCGTCTACCCCGCCTCGATCCTTCTCTACATTCTTCTCTTCGGCCTCGCCATGATGCGCTGCAGGACGATCACCCGTGCTGCGGGCGCCTCTCTAATCGCCTCCATCGTCGCCCTCCTCGTCTGGGTCTTCATCTCGGCCGTCGACCAGTACTACGGCGGCCCGCTCGTCGCCATGATGACCGGCTGGTTCGGCATGCAGAGCATCATCGTTGAAGAAACCTCGCTGAACATCATCGCCGTCCTGGGCGGCGTCCTCTGGCCCCTTCTCTACACCGTTACCCTCTTCATCGCCACACTTTTCACGAAGCGCAGGGTGCCGAGGTACCTCAACTGACGGTCGCCCGACGCCGAATTCAAGGCCGCAGGTTCGATACGCCTGCGGCCTTTTTCCGGCTCCTTGATTTTTGCGGACTGTGAGTTGTTCGGGTACTCAGACCGAGCCTGAAAACAAGGAGCGCGTTGGATCCGGCTTTGCTGGTGTAGAAAACAGGATGCCGTTCGTATCCGAGCGACACCCTGTTCATTTCTTTCCTCTCAGACTGCGAAGGTCATGAGAGGACTTGCTTCAACCAGTCAGAACGCCCAGCGAGCCCCAACATTGAAGCGCCACGGTTCGGCGATTTCTGCATTGCTCGTGCGGGAAAGGTCCGCATAGAACTGCGTTGTGCCCGTCAGGTTGTAGCTGCCGCCGATCGCGTATTCGAACCACGTGTCGCCGGCATCCTCGCGGTAAGTGCCGTCACCGCGGGTCACGGACACGTCACCGTCAAACTCGTGCAGAACTGACGTGCGGACATAGGCCGTGCCCTTCTTGTTCGGACAAGTTATACCGGCACGAACGCCAAGACGACCGATGAGGGATGTCGTGGAGTCAACAGTTGTGTCAACGGCGATGCCCGTCACCTTGTTCACCGTAGAGAAGGTCTTTCCGTCAACATAACCCCAGCTCATCTCCGCCTGCGGTTCAATGAAGACCGTCGGAGCCAGATCAAAGCGGTGCCCGATTTCGCCAGAGATCGAGTAAGCGGTCGTGTTGAAATCGGCAGCAGTGCCGTCAATCATGGAATCGCTCTCAAGACGTGCAACTCTGGCGATTACGTCGATGAAGCTGCCATTGTCACCGAGCCAGGAGCCGTAAGCCGCCAGGCCGAACACATTGTTGTCACCTTCGCCGCCGGCGTAGGAGAGGTCGGAGTTGGTGTAAGAGAATGCAACGCCGGCATGAATGTTGGCGAGTGCTTCAATCTTCGCATCAGCTCCAAACTGCAGTTGCGTGAAGTCGTTCTTGGAGCCGTCGATCTTCTGCTTGCCAGCGTTGACACGCGCCCAGACGCCGGCATTGCCTTCGCAATCGCGAAGTTCGCCGAGACGCTTGTTCATGTCGTTCATTTCAAGACGCCAGGCATGGATATTCTGGGCTACGGTCTTGCCGATGCGTTCGGTCTTCGTGTTGAGCGTATGGGTTACGGTCGACTGATCGAAGACGGTGTTGCCGTTCTCGTCCTGCTTTAAATCGGCGGTGAAGGACCCGTTGGATTCCGACTCTTCGACGACAACCTTGTCCGCGGCAGTCGTCTTGTTCTCACCCGTGCCGGTGGTCACGACATCAAGGACCGCCTTCGCTGCATCTTCGGCGGAGGCGTACTGTTCGTTGAACCTGGACGAGCCGACGGTAGTGATCGTGTCGGATTGTTCGGATTTCGTCACGGAGCCGAAGTTGACCGTGTTCTTGGTGTCGTCGACGATGACCGTGGTGTTGCCGGAGGTCGCAAGATTCACAACATCAGCTGTTGCGTCATCGGAAACGTAAAGCGTGCTGTTGTTGGACGAAACCTTGTCGGCAGTGAGGGTTGATTCGCCCGTCAGCTTTGCATTTGTGTTGTCAAGCGTGAGTCCCGTTCCGGTTTCGCTGTTGATCGAGACGTCACCGTTGAAGGTCACTTCCTTGTTGTTCTGGAGAACGAGCTCGCCCGTACCAGAAACGGACACGTCGCCGTTGATCGTAACAACGGATGGGCTGACGTCTGCAGAAGTGATGCCTTCGTCTTCAGCAAGAAGAAGTGCAGAAGCTTCGGCAGTTCGACCGATGACGACCTTGCCTCCGTTGTTGACGAGCACATCACCGGTAAGAGCAATACGCTCGCCCGTGAAGTTCAGTGCCGAGCCTTCGGCATAAATGGCCTGGGCCTCTTTGCCTTCGGCGGCGGAGGCAAGGATATTGACATTGCCGGTGAAGAGAACGTCGGACTTTCCGGAAAGGTGAATGCCGTAGGCGTTGCCCGTCTCGGATTGAGCGGAAACGTCAAGATCGCCAGCAACCTTGAGGATCACGTCGTAGGACTGGTCTTCCTTGGGAGTGTAGGAACCGCAGATTCCGTAGGCGTCGCCGGAATTGCTCGAGGAAGCGATGCGCAAGTTGTTGAAGTTGCCCGATGAAGAGCCGAACACGCCGCCATTGGTCGTGTTGTAGAAGTAGTTTGTGATCCAAATGCCGTGCACCAGACCTGCATCAGAAGCTACGTCGATCGAGACGTCGCCGGCAAAATTGCCCTGCCCCCCTTCAAACTTGATGCCGGTGAGAGGCGTGGCACCTGTATAGTTCACGCCGCTTTTCTCGGCTTCACTGATTTTTGTGGCAAGCTTGCTGGTGGAACGGCCCTTGATGTTCAGAGTCGTGCCTTCCGAAGACGACAGGGTGCCTGCGGCAATGTCAAGACCGAGAGCTTCACTGTACTGCTTGTCGGTGGTGCGTTCGGTGGCGGATTCGACGACAACGTTGACCGTTCTTCCGGTCAAGTGAAGCTGCGCGCTCTTATTGTTGACGACAAGGCCGTAGACGGATTTACCCTGGGCATTGGTGGACTTGACGGTGAAGTTGGAAACGTCAGCGCTCACCTCAGTCTTGGCATTCCAGACTAAAAGTGCCGCCGCCATGTTGTTGCCAGTGCCGACCAGGTCCGTGTCGAGAGCAACGTCAAGGGTGGAGCCGCCGAAGTTGACGTCAGCATCGCCTGAAATGTCAAGAACAATGACCTGAGTATCGCCGGATGAATTGACGGATCCATTGGCGTTAACAACAAGGCCGACGTCGTCCTTGCGACCGGTTGCACCAATGACGTCGACAACATCAAAGTAGGACTTGCCATTGCTTCCTGCCTTGAGTTGAGCACCCGTGTAATCAAACGTCAGGTTTGTCAGCACAGGATCTGTAGTCGTGTTCCATACGATGGTCTTGATGGTGTCGGCATCCGCAGCAAAGGCGGCAGGACAGACGGCGGCAAGAACAGCCAGAGTCAGAATGGACTTCTTCATTTGAACCCCCAAAAAATTAAGGACAGACAATTTTCGGTGATAGGGGCTCGATGGGGGGGGATAACCCTTATATGTGGCGAAAACACTACAGACAGAGACGTTTCCAAGACCGCATGCCACGTTACCACATTCTGTCGATCGGAACACCCTGTCTTTTGAGCGAGCCCCGGATGAGAAGAACAAGCTCACCTTGACGTTCACGCCATTCGATCAGTCCCGACCGTCATCATTCACGACAGCGTAGCGGGCGCCGAATGCCCGTCCCCTGCCCCTGAGCGCTGATGCCGAATCCACCCTGTCAAAGCCCTGCCCTCACGAGCCCCGTGGCGGCAATCGTCAAGGTGCCCTGGGAGGGTACTCTGACGGCATGATTCCACTTTGCTATGAACCTCCCACTCAAATGGATGGTCATCTCCCTGTTGGTAAGGCTTCGGGGATTCTTTTGGGTAAAGTTCACCTCTGTTGAGCCGCGCCCATGTGCGTCCTGCATCCAATACGTGGCGAAGTCACACCATTCATTTTTTGCAAACGTCTTCCATCAGCAGTGTTGTCTTTTCGCAACATTTCGCTTGTAAATACAACTCCCTGTCGGGAACTTTGCACTATGAAACGGTTGATTTTGATGATGATCAAGGAAACGACTAAGTGGGGTTCGAAATACATCTTTAGTGGCGAATCACACAAGACAGGACCGTTGTGTGAAATTTTAGTTTCAGTCGGCTGAGGCGCCTTCGCTGAGGCATTGCCTGAATTTCTGGAAGAATTTTCGAGTGAGCGGATCTCGACTCTGTCGTTTCGGTCGTCTGAGCAAGACGACGTTTGATAGATCAAGTTTCACGTGTGCAATACCGGGCAATCCCGCGCGGGGTCAAGTAATGATCCCAAAGCAGGCGGTTTCGACCTGTCTGCAGGTGACAAAGTGTTTCGCAGCAATCACAACTACATCAGAGGGACTGTCCAAAAGACGAAACGAGTGTTCAAAAAACACATCCGGAATTTGGGTTCTTTTTAGAGGATGCGGGTAAACCCTGGGGGGGGGGGGGTGAACGCTTGTTCAGTAAAATCTGTTTCCGAACGAGTGAACAACTGTTCACTTCTTTTTCAAGGAAGAGAAAAATGAATTCGACATTCAAAGTTGTTTTCAACAAGGCCCGCGGCGCCTTGATGGTGGTAAATGAAGCCACGTCCTCCGTTCAGGCGAAGGGTACGAAGACGGTTATCGCGGCCGCTGTGGCGGCGCTCATGGCCGGCGGCGCGATGGCCGGCAACCTCACTTATGACTCGATCGTCAACAACGAGGGAACGTTCAAGTTCCTTAACGGCAAGGGAGAAGTCACGAACATCAAGACCAATGCGGACGCCAACAAGCTGTTCTCGGATCTGTCCGCTGCCGGAACGGATGTCGACGAAATCCTCAAGGCGCTCGGCCAGGTCAATGAATCTAAGAAAACGGGCATCGTGTTTGGTTACGCGGGTGGCGGCAATGTCATGGACACCACAACCCACGCTTTAGCTCAACTTGTTATCGGGCGAGTCAAACCCGGCTGGCTCAAGGGTCTAAATCAATTCTCCAAAAACGTCGATGATGAGTTGGCAAAGCTGAACTTCAATCTATCGACTCATACTATTGTCGGTGATGTAAACGGCGACAGCTCGCCGGTTGTCCTTGGCATGGTCGGTTCCGACCGATTCATCAACGTTAGTCTTAATGCCCCCGACGATCTTTCTCGTGATTACACAATCACCCGTCATGGCAATTCTACGATTGAACTTCAATCAGGCAATGTCATCGGGGCCATTGGTGGAAGCTCGGCCATCAACGTTGGTGAAGGTTTTAAACTTTTGGGTGGCTTGGTACAGACTGGAGCCAAAAATACCGAAACAATTGTCGATGGTAACTCGACGATTAATGTCCAGGGTACGGGATGTGTCGCCGGGGCTTTCGCCGGCGGTTCTGCCATTGCTGTTTTTGACGGCACTGCCAATTCCACCGTGACGGGCAACTCTTACTTCACCCTCAACAACTCCAAGGGTAACGAAGCCCATGGCTCCATCAACACTCTTGCTGCCGGCATTGCCGGCGGCGGTCTTGCGATCGGCATGGCCAGTGGCGACGCCGTGTCCAAGGTCGAGGGCTCCACTGTCATCGATCTTCAGAATGGTCTCGCAGCCGGCGTCATGGGCGGCGGCATGGCCCTTTCCGTTGACGGCGGCACGATGATGGATTTTTTCAACGGGAAGCTTCATGCGGAGAACGATGCCTTCAAGCCCATCAACGAACTGGGCAAGAAGATCTCCGAAAAGCTGAAGGTATTCAGTCCTAAACTCACAGAGACCGTCAAGACGGAATCGGGCACGGCTTTGGCCGAATCGCACGACATCACCATCAAGGTCGGCACCGGCATGACGACGCTCGGTCTTGTGGGCGGCGGCATTGCAGCGACCTATCAGAACAACCATCCTGCTTCTTCGGCAGTCAGTACGGCCAAGGCTGACAATGTCACGATCCTTCTCGGCGGCAACGAAGCAAAGCCGGATCAGACGTTTGACGGCGCCTGGAAGAGCGGTCTTATCAGTGCCATCAAGAATTTGGGTGCCTCCGGTGGCAAGGCCAAGGTTGACAAGGTCGTCGAATTTGCCACGGCCATTGACGATTACGACGGCGCTACCATTGGCGTTCTCGGCGGTGGCATTGCCCTTGGCTATGACAGCATGCGTGGCGATAATGGCGAACATTCGCCCAAGGCTGACGCTTCCGTGAAGAATGTCGGCATCCAGGTCAACAGCGGTTACAACGTTGCCCTCGTTGCCGGCGGTTTCGCGGTTGGTTCCGGTCACTCTCTCACGAGCAAAGACGTTCTTGCTTCTGCCAATGTTGATGAGGATGTTCTCGTCAACATCGCCGGCGGTGAAACGATCGGCCTGATGGGCGGTGGTGTTGCTGTCTGGACGGGTTCCAAGGAAGCCCATAAGGGCCTCGGCGTTCAGGCGAACGTTGACAATGTAACGTTTAACGTGGCGGGTGGCTCCGTCGACGGTCTCTTCGGCGGCGGTCTCGCTGTTGACGATTCCAACCCTGAGGTTGGTGGTGTCTATGAAGACGCCCGCAACGCCGAAGCCAATGTCGGCAATGTCAACATCAACGTTGCCGGCGGCAAGGTCGGCCGTCTCCATGTTGAGGTCTTCAACGAGGTCGAAAATTATCCCAGCGGTGAAGACAAGGATACGCCTGACATGAAGCTGTACCTCAAGGCCGGGCTCAAGGCCATTCAGGACGGCAAGGCTGCCATCGTCGGCGGCGGCATGGCTGCGGGCAACAGCATCGCCATCGCTGAAGATGGCTCTGCCAAGGATGCCGCGGGCGCGCGTGTTGAAGTTGCCAACATCAACATCTCCGGCGGCGTCATCGGTGAAGAAAAGGCCGGCATGCAGGGCAACATCTATGGCGGCGGCATCGCCTCCACGGGTGGCACGACCTGGGTCGGCACGTCCAACATCACGGTTGCAGGCGGCACGATCAACGGCGACATCTACGGCGGCGGTCTCTCGATCGGCGGCAACTATGGCGTTGGTCATGAGTGCTACAACGACGCCCTCTCTGCCGTGGACACGGCCAACGTCACGCTCGGAGCAGGCAGCCTCAAGGGCAACGTCTACCTTGGCGGTCGCGTGCTTGAGGATGGCGCCAATACCAAGGGCGTAGCCAAGGCAACGGTTGGCGCCGGTACGCTCACAATCTACAAGGACTTCAACTTCCTTAAGGCTGATGCCGTCATCGACGGTTCCGGCGCTGAATCGGCAACCCTCAACTTCGTGAACGGCTATGACTTCTCCAAGGCTGAAGCCTCTGAAGTCGCCCTGCTCGACCTGCCTGCCCGCATCGTGATCAAGGGCTTCGACAAGCTCGATTCCGGTGACCTTGTTACCGGTGCGAACTATGACATGGGTAACAAGACCGGCGTCGAGGTCACCGGCAATTACGAGTTTGGCAAAATCCTCAATGGTGCCGCCAACATGACGATGACCGTCAAGGAAGGCGGTGCCCTCGCCGTTCAGTCGGCTCAGGCACTTGCCAACAACTTCGTGGTCGAGGAAGGCGTGCTTGCTCTTGGCACGACTGCCAGGACGGCTGACGCCCGCGAAGGTCTCGGCAGGTACAACGAAAAGGCAGGCCTCTATCTGAGCGGCACGGTCAATCTCACCAACGCCAGCATCAACGTTGGCGAGACCAAAGCCAAGAATGGCGTGAACATTGGTTCCAACGGCACGCTGATTGTTGATGCCTCTGTTGATGACGGTCAGGAAGGCAATCTTTCCACCGACGTGACCGGCAAGATCACTGGCGAAAAGGGTTCCACGATTCATTACGTGCACGTGGCCGACAAGGGTGTCGTTGAGGTCGAACATGAAGGCTTTACGACCGTCACGGTCGACAACCTCCTCTACAAGGTTGTCAAGGTTGAAAACGAGGACAACCAGTACACGTTCAAGATCGCCACGGGTTCCGAACTCGCCGGTACGGGCCTTGAACACTTTGACGGCGCTGCCCTTGACGGCATGGCCGACAACGAAGTGATCGGTTCCCTCCTTGACCAGGCCAACACCGCCATCACGTCCGGCAGCCAGCGCGAAGCCCGTCTCAACGGCGCTCTCAACCTCGCTGCTGCGGGTGGCGTCCAGACGGCCGGCATTGAAGCCGCCACGATGGGCATCGACCAGGCCACGAAGCGTGCTGCGCTCAGCAACGTCTTCCAGGACGGCTGGACGGGTTTCGCTGAAGTGACGGGCACCTCCCTCAAGATGGGCGGCGACTCCGGCGCTCTCGAAACGAAGACCGAGCTCGGCGGCATCACAGTCGGCGGTGAATACACGATGGGCGACATGACGTTCGGCGTCATGGGCAACTTCGGCACCGGCGACGTTGAAGGCGAAGGCGACAACGACGGCGTCAAGAACGACGTGGACTACTACGGCGTTCAGGGCTACGCTGCCAAGCGCATGGGCCAGTTCAACCTCGTCGGCCAGATGGGCCTCATGACGACGAAGAACGACGTCACGTCCGCTGACGGTGACTCCGCCGACATCGACGCCACGATCTTCACGATCGGCGCCCGCGGCGAAATGGCCTTCCAGCTCAGCCAGTCCTGCCAGGCTGTTCCGTATGTCGGTCTCAACTACCTGCGCGTCGCCACTGACGGCTACAACACCGCCAAGGGCCTCTCCGTGGATGACATGGACCAGAACCTCGTGAGCATGCCGATCGGCGTGGCCTTCTCGGGCAACATGGACCTCGCCTCCGGCTGGACGCTCCGTCCGACGGTCGACGTGGCCTATGTCCACACGTTCGGTGACACGGACGTCGAAGCCACGACGAAGTTCGGCGCTGCCGCCATCAACACCAACCTCGACGTCTGGAGCGAGAACGTCGGCCGCGTGGGCTTCGGTCTTGAAGCCCGCAAGGACGCCCTCTCCTTCGGCGGCCAGATCGGTGGTGCCTTCGGCGACAACGACCATCGCGAGTTCTATGGCCAGCTCAACGTGAAGTATCTCTTCTGATACTGATCGTCTCCCTCTCCGCCGCCTTCTCCCTCTCTCCATCCGGGGCGGCGGGTTCCCCGCCTCCGGCATCCTTCGGAATGCCGGAGGTTTTTTTGTACCTTGCAATCCGCACTTCGACTCCCCGCAGGATTCGTCATTAGGAGCTGCTTCGCTTCGCGCTCCGCAGAACCCTTCATCAGCTCAGGTCCATCGAGGGGTACACTTGAACAATCAATCCAATCCAACCGATCCCTACTCCACTCACTCCAGCCGAAACCAACAGGAAGAGGAACCGCCTCATGACCGAATTCGCCGCCCACGTTGAAGACTTCTGCACTCGTCTCTTTGAAGACATCCGCAAGCTCACCGCCGACACCTGCGGCGTCACGCGCGAGGGGTATACGCCCGAAGAAGACAAGGTGCACGAGAGACTCGCCGAGGCCGCGCGCGAGATCGGTCTTGAGGTCCATGCGGACGCTGCGCTCAACCTCTGGATGACTTTGCCAGGTCGCAACAGGGATTTGTCAGCCTTCGTCTCGGGATCGCACACCGACTCCGTTCCGCAGGGCGGCAATTACGATGGGCTTGCCGGCATCGTCGCGCCGCTCGCCGTGGCCAAATATCTGAAGGATACGAATAGAGTACCCGAACAGGACTTCTGTATCGTTGCATTCCGCATGGAGGAGTGCCCGGAATTCGGACGTGCCTATGCGGGCAGTCTCGCCCTGACGGGGCAGCTCAATCCCTTCGAGCTAGAACTTCCTCACAGGGATACGGGGAAGCTTCTGAAGGACGTTCTTCTTGAGCGCGGGGTCGACGTCGAGCGCATCGCGTCGGGAGAGCCGCTCATGGATCTCTCGAAGATTGCGGCCTTTGTCGAGCTTCACATCGAGCAGGGACCGAGGCTTGACAAGGAGCCCGTCAACCGTGCGGCGGTGGTTACCGGCATTCGCGGGTATCTGAGGCACAAGCGTTGCCGCGTCGAGGGCAAGACCGCGCATTCGGGCGCAGTCGATCATGAATTCAGGCACGACGCCGTCGCGGCCCTGACGGACCTGCTTTACGTGATGAACAGGCACTGGGAGGCCTGGCTCCATGACGGCAAGGATCTGGTCTTCACCTGCGGCGTCATCAACACGCTTTCGACGGCCGACATCTCAATCATCTCGGGCGACGTTTCCTTTGGGCTCGACATGAGAAGCCTTTCGATGGAGACGATCCGCGCCTTCCACGACCTCCTTCTTGAGGAGGCGGCCGCCATCGAAGAAAAGCACGGTGTGAAGTTCATCTTTGACGACGTCATCGTAGGCGAGGCGGCACGTCCCGACGCAATCCTATTCAATCGGCTCGTCAAGGCCGCGACGGATCACGGCATACCTCATCTTCAGATGGCGAGCGGAGCGGGCCACGACGCCGCGGTCATGACGAGCGCGGGCGTGCCCACGTGCATGCTCTTCGTCGCCAACCAGAATGGGTCTCACAACCCGCATGAGGCGATGCGAATTTCGGATTTCCTCTCAGGTGCGGAAATTCTCATGCACGCCGTCGTGGATTATGATTGACGGAAACGGGAGCCATTCTCCCTTGCAGATCGCCTGCGGCGGTTCCATGAGTCAGGACCGCGCGTCGTAACGTTTAGGGGACATCGCCCATAACATTTCGTTACAGGCGGCGATAATATTATCCCACGTGCTTATGCGTGACAGCGAAAATCAGAAAGGAGTACGCACATGGCCAAGGATCATTCTCACAAGTCTGCCGTCGAACCCACCGGCGGCAGCACCCTTGAAGTCGTTGACGTTGATAGGAAGCCCTCCTATCCCGTGGCTGCCCTTGAACCCAAGCATGTCGAACCCCATTCGTTCGACTCGATGACGCAGGTCGTCACCTATCTTCGCGACAAGCTTCGCGACACGCCGCTCGTCTCCCCCGAAGAGTCGGCCGCCGAAGTGTTCAAGATGCTCAACCGCGACCTGACGCAGACGGAACGTGACGCGCTCTTCAAGCTGCTGCTCGTCAAGGAGGCGCATCAGGCGGGCCTCTTCCCGAAGAAGCCCATCGACATGAACGCGCTTTCGGACAAGCTCCGCGAAGGCGCCTATCCGTACAAGAACCGCTACCCGAACAAGCTCTATGAGAAGGAACTCTATGACTTGCAGGTCGAGCTTCTGAAGCTTCAGGACTGGGTCAAGCGCACGAACTCGAAGATCATCGTGCTCTTTGAAGGCCGTGACGCGGCCGGCAAGGGCGGCACGATCCGCCGCTTCACCGAGAACCTCAATCCTCGCGGCGCGCGCACGGTGGCCCTTTCGAAGCCGACCGAGAATGAAGCGGGCCAGTGGTACTTCCAGCGCTATTGCGCGCACCTGCCCAATCCGGGCGAGATCTGCTTCTTCGACCGCTCCTGGTACAACCGCGCCGTGGTCGAACCCGTGATGGGATTCTGCACGCCCGAGCAGACCGAAATCTTCCTCAACGAAGTGACGGGCTTCGAGCAGTCCCTCATCAGGGGCGGCACGCACATCATCAAGTTCTGGCTCGCCGTGAGCCAGGACGAACAGCGCCGCCGCTTCCGCGAACGCCGCGAGAACCCGTTGAAGCGCTGGAAGCTCTCTCCCGTCGACATCGCGTCCATGGACCGCTGGGACGACTATTCGAAGGCCATTCGCCGCATGTTCCAGATGACCGACACGGCCGAAACGCCCTGGACGGTGATCCGCAACGAAGACAAACGCCGCGGTCGTCTCAACGCCATCCGCGTGCTGCTGCAATCGATTCCGTACGACAACCGCGACATGAAGAAGGTGGGCAACATCGACCCGCTCATCGTCGGTCGCGCAGGCAGCCTCTTCGCCTCTAACGGTGATCCGCTGCGCTTTGACATCAACAACGAGATCGGCAACAGCTGATCGACCTGAAACCGTTGTTTCGATGGCCCGCAGATACGACATCTTCGGGCCCTTTGATTTTTCACCCTCCTCTTATCGCTGACCGTGGGCTTTCGGCCACTGCCGCACGTCATGCGAACTGAATCGGGCGTTTGGCGCCCGATCGGGAACGAAGCCCCCAAAGCGCGCGCCCCACATATAAAATTATGCGCTTTGCGCCTCTGAAGGCCCGGCTGCCGTCGGCAGAAGGTGCGATTTCAGGCGTTGATTCCTGCAACTTTTGCGAAACAGCAGAGCCTTTTTTGGGCGGAATCCATGTCCCGCAACGGGTTCAAAGTGACGGAACCTTGCAGAAATCCGCCTCATGTAAGCTGTTTGCCCTATGTAACCATAAGCTACATGTCCATATAATCCTATTCAAGGGCATCGGTCACAAGGCCCGCACCGTCTCTGCTGAACACGACGGACGGTCCCGAAGGCGCCCCACACAAGAGTCCTACAACACCTCCCGCATTAGAAAAGCTATGCAAAACACAGACAACAAGCGCTTTGTCGCGATCGGCCTGATGCTGTTCGCGATCCTGTTCGGCGCAGGCAATCTCATCTTCCCCGCCTCCATGGGCCAGGCTTCCGGCGATCACTTCGTTTGGGCTTTCATTGGCTTCTGCATTACGGGTGTAGGCCTTCCCCTTCTCGCCATCATGGCGATGGCTTATGCGGGATGCAATGACCTGCAGGAGGCTGCCGGCCGCGCACATCCCCTTTATGGTCTGTTCTATACGGTCGTGGTCTACATGTCCATTGGCCCCTGCTTCGCCATTCCGCGTACGGGCACGGTGGCTTTTGAAATCGGCCTGCGTCCCTTCCTCACCGAAGGTCAGGTTGAAATGGGCCTGTGGATCTTCCTCGTCCTCTTCTTCGTGGTTTCCTACTGGCTTGCCGCCACGCCGCAGAAGCTCGTCGACCGCGTCGGCAAGATCCTGACGCCGGCCCTCGTGCTCACGCTCGGTGCTCTGATCGTCAAGTCCGTCGTAGATCCGCTCGGCGTTCCGCAGGCCGCCCAGCCGAACTATGCGGGCGTCCTCACCGCCACGGTTGCGGGCATCCTTGACGGCTACAACACGCTCGACGCCATCGCCGCGTTCGTCTTCGCCACGCTCGTCACGAACTTCGTCCGTGAAGGCGGTGCCAAGACCGCGAAGGAAGTCACCTCCCAGGTCTACAAGTCCGGCATCCTCGCCGTGTCGCTCCTCGCCGTGATCTACTTCTTCATCGCGAAGATCGGCGCTGAGTCCGTCACCGCCATCGGCATGCAGGACACGGGTGCTCCTGTGCTCGCTGAAACCGCCAAGATCCTCTTCGGCAACTTCGGCGCCATCCTTCTCTCGGTCATCGTGCTGCTCGCCTGCCTGACGACGTCCATCGGCCTCATCACCTGCTGCGCCGCCTACTTCATGCGCATCGTCGGCCGCCTGACGTACAAGCAGTACTGCCTGCTCTTCACGATCGTCTCGTTCCTGATCGGCATGTTCGGCCTCAAGACCATCATCGTCTCCACGATCCCGGTCCTGATGTTCGTCTACCCGCTCTGCGTGATCCTGATCGTGCTGCTCTTCACGGACAAGCTCTTCGACGGCCGCCAGTGCGTCTACGCCTTCACCACCGCCTTCACGTTCGTGATGGCCGCGGTCTCCGGTCTCGAAACCGCCGGCGTGAACCTCGGCGCGATCTCCGAAGCCATCAAGGCCTACGTCCCGTTCGCCCAGTACGGCCTCGCCTGGGTCCCGTTCGCCGTCACCGGCTACGTCCTCGGCCTCGCCTACAAGGCCGCCGTCCCCTGCAAGGCCTGCTGCAAGCCGGCCTGACAACCTGACTCTCAAGTGAAGCCCCCGGTCAGGACTCACTGAGAAAACCCAAAGGGCCCCGCACTTTTCCCCGAAGCGCGGGGCCTTCTCTTTTCCGGCTTTCGGGCTTTTGCGCCTCTCTTCACCTTATTCGAGGACCTCTCCGCCTCCTTCAGGCGATCCCTGCAGCAGACCGTCTGCGTGGTCCGATTCTCTTTCAGATAAACTACGGGCACCGTTCCCCCATCAAGGATCCATCGCATGCTCCGATTTCCCGTTCCCGGCGCGCCTCTGACGCCCACAGACAACGAGCGTACGCTCATGAAGCCCCTCATCCGCATCCTTGAAAAAGGCGGCATCCGCTGGGGCATCGGCTGCGCCGACTGGCTCCCCATCGATCCGCAGCACTGCGCGGCCGAGATCGGGCTCAATCTCAGGCACGTCAAGCTGAGTGAAATTGGGGATACGGCCGAACTCGAAGCCTTTTTTGATGAGTTTGCCAATCCGGAAGCGCCCTGCCTCTTCCTTTCCGACATCGACGTTCCCGTCCTTGCGGCCTGGGACGACGAGGAGGAGCGAGAGGCAATGCGCGGGATCATCGTGCGCGGGCTTGCACGCATCGCCGCGACACATGGACATCATTTCATCGTGACGGGCCTCACGAGCCTCACAAAGGACATCTGCCGCGAAGCGTTTGAGAACGCCGAGCCTCTTGCGCCTCACGAGACCGAGGAGCTCTTCACGATCTCCCATGAGCAGGTCGGCCTTCTCTACGGCGCGGACCTTGCCCGCATCTCCGAGGAAAGGACAATGGTTCCCGACCTCGTCATGATGGAGCTGGACCGCCATGCCGCACTCGGCGCACGCTACGTCGAACCGTACATTCTTCAATGGGTTCGCCAGGGGAAGGCCGGGATCCTCCCGCCCGTGTCCGGCGCGCTCACGCCCCGCTTCCTCGAGCGACTCCAAAACGCAGGCCTGATGGATCTGAAGCGCATGGCGCTCTTTCAGGAAATCCCCGCTGTTTTCGGCAAGGATAGGCTCGACCTTCTTGCTGAGGCGATGGTGACGCTCGGCTTCTGGACGCCGCTTCCCGCCGGGGCTGCGGACGAGCAGCCTGACGATGTGAGGCTCTACGATTACGCCTCCGTCTGGGGCGTTCGCCTGCTGGCCGTCCTGGCGCTCAGGTTCGTGATGAGCGAAGGAGCCGACTGGATGACGCCCACGCGCGAACTCATGCGAGCCATGTGGTCGGGGGAGCCCAACGAGGCCATGGATGCCCTCTGCGAAATGCTTGACTGCATCGAGGACCAGGATGCCGACCTCGACATCGGCGGGCTTTGCACCGCCTGCATCCTCGCGCTCGACCTTGACCTCACGCGCGTGGTCAATGAAGATGAAGGCCTCGACATCCTCGCCGTGAGGCTCCCGGGCGGCATCTGCGAGCTCGTCTTCGCGCCCGAGGATCGTGATCCCGCCGAACTCGGAAGCCCCGACGGCACGCCCCGCATGGTCCTTACCATCGGTTGACGCGCGTTCTTCTTCTCCTTTGGGGAACTTCCTGAGCGCTTTCGAAGGGCCTGTCTCTCCATTCCGAGGGCAGGCCCTCTTTTCATGGCGGATGATGCCTTGTCCTGAACAAGCGTTCCCCTCTAAGCGCCCGTCCCGCAGGGATGGAGCTTCAAGGCACGTGTTGCCAAAGCGAGACAGTGCGTTCTTCGGACTTCGACCTTCGACGTCTGGGATAAAGCGCCTCCCCTTTCACCCTTTCAATTTGTCCTGTTTTTTTTGAATAGAGTTCCCCAAAGGGAATTCTATTCAAGTGAGCTTATCGGCCTTGGCTCTGGTACCAGAGCTCTATTTCGCGCGGATGCTCGCCCGGCCCCGCAGGCACGCGCGAAGCGGTGAGTTCGTCTCGGGTGAGCGGTCGGATGTCGGTGATGACGAGTGGAAGCATCTTGTGCTTCACTTGGACGTAGAAGGTCCCGACCACCTCTACGTCGGTGACGACAGCATCGCTGTTGCGTCGCCAGACGTGGATTTCCTTCTTGACGGTGGGCGTCATGTAGGGGCGGTCATTGAGATTGCTGCAAAACGACGGCCTCGTCGCCACCCATTCCCACACGTAGCCCTTCTGGTCGGGATGGCGCACGTGGTCGTTCATGCGGCGAAGGGGCCGGCCGTAGACGGCGACGAAGTCGCGCACGTAGGTCTTCCCTTTGGCCGTTGCCTTGAGCGCCTCCGGGGTGAAGACAGTGCCCGGCATCATGCGGTTGTCGGCGTGTTGTTGGGGACCGCTGCAGCCTGCGAGCATCGGAGCTCCGAGAGAGGCGCTGAGAATGGTCGCGGCCTTTGCGAGCGTTCTGCGGTTGAAGTCAATCGTCATCCTTGCTACTCCGAGAAATGATCGAGCTCGGCGGGCGTGAGCGGCCTGAAGCTGTGTGGCGCGTCCGTGCCGACAAGTGGCGCGCGGTAGATGTAGAAGACGCCCGTGAATTCATGCCGCTTCACGACGCCCGTCTTGTCGAACCAGATGCGCAGGTTCTTCTGCGTGATAGGAAATTCCGAGATCGGGTTGAAGGGGATGAAGTTCTTGGCTGAGGGGCGTCCCCTCATCCAGCTGTAGTGGCGCACGATCTCGTGGCCCATGTGGATTTCATAGTCGGGTTCGCCGAGCTCCGCATCGATCTGCGCCATGGTGGTCCGGCCGTCGATGATGAGCCTCGCGGCCTTCTCGGTCGAGAGGTCACGCACCTCGCCGCTTCCGACGGCACAGCCGCCGAGCATCGAGGCGCAGGCTGCCAGAAGCAGCAGAGTGCGGACGCGGCCAGCGACGGTCCGCGGGCCCCTTGTAGTTCCTTCCGGCAAGGTCTTCTCCTTTTGTAGCGCTCGTTCAGTCCTGTGCGTGCCCGGTGCGATGAAATTCATTTTGAACTCGCTCGGGTCCCATTGAACACCCCTCGCTTCGCGCAGAGGCAGCCTCAAGGGGGGGGGGGGGGGCGACAGCCCAAAACGACCGTGGTTCTGGGGAAGTTCCTGAACCAACGTTCACACTTTTGCCGCGCAAATTTCATTAAGTCGAGTTATTATAGTTGTCATGAACGTCGGCGTGGTTCTCACGCCCCGTTCAGCATTTTCAAAGTGTTGGCCTCCGGAGGTAAAGGTCATGTCCGACAACGATAAGAACCGCATCAAGATCAAGCTGCCCGCCGTCTCCTACGACATCGTGAAACTTGCCGCCACTCTCACCGGTACGTCCGTGAAGTCCTTCGCGGCCCAGGCGGTGATCAACGCAGCCCTGCACGTCACGGCTGAAATTGAAAACCGCTCCCTCGGCTCCAACATCGAAGCCGACATTCATCTCACCGAGGAAGAGGCTCAGGCTCTTCTCGCCCTCGTCGAAAGCCTCGACACGCACGACGGCAAGGACGAAGACGTCGAGGAAGCCACCGCCGAGGACTTCGAGGAAGAAGAACCCGCGGAATGCGAATGTGATTGCGAAGTCGAATGCAAGTGTGACTGCGACTGCAAGTGCGAGGACGACGCCGAATGCAAGTGCGAAGAGTCCGAAAAGGCTGAAGAGCCTGCCGCTGAGGCCGCTCCCGCTGCCCAGCCCAAGGCCAGGCACGGCCGCAACCACCGCTGATCTTTCGACTTGAGTCCCTTGTCGCAAGGGACCTGAGAACACGAAGGGGATCCATCAACAACGGATCCCCTTCTCTTTTCCATCATTCGTCGGGCCTCAGGCGACCTGCGGACTTCAGGCGGTCAGCCTGCCGCTGCGTTAAGCGCGGCCATCGCCTGAGCGCTCACGACAAGCTCGATGCGTGCGGACGCCCTGGTGAGGCCCAGATAAAGCAGCCTGCGCACGCGATCGTCCATCGTTTCTGGGCCTTGAGTGATCTTTTGACGACTTGCAGGTTTCAGACGGCCCGACTTTGCCGCCTCCCTTCCCAACCTGCTCTCCTTTGCCATTAACGAAAAACGGGGCCGCTCCCTTGAGAAGCAGCCCCGTTCGGGACTTGAAGTCAGATCGGGCGTCAGGCCTTGCGGTCAAGCTCGATGGGCTCGCCCGAGGCCTTTTCCTCCTTGGGTTCGCCGAGCGACATGACGGCGTTGAGGATGATCGCGCCGAAGGTTGCGGTACCGATGCCGCCGAGGCTGAAGAAGCCGAGGTTGAGGGTAAAGTCGCCGCCGCCGAGAATCAGCGTGACGGCAGCCACGATCAGGTTGCGGCTGTTGCCGAAGTCGACTTTGTTGACGACCCAGACGCGAGCGCCGGCCACGGCGATGAGGCCGAAGACCACGATCGAGGTGCCGCCGAGGACGGGCTGCGGAATCGTCTGGATCACAGCGCCGAACTTCGGGGAGAAGCCGAGGATGATCGCGAAGATCGCGGCGACCGGGAAGAGCAGCGTGGAGTAGACGCGCGTGGCGGCCATCACGCCGATGTTTTCACCGTAGGTCGTCACGCCCGTGCCGCCGAAGGAGCCCGAGAGCATCGTCGCGATGCCGTCGCCGAGGAACGCACGGCCCATGTACGGGTCAAGGTTGCGGCCCGTCATGGCGGTCACGGCCTTCACGTGGCCGAGGTTCTCGGCAACGAGAATGATCACGACCGGAACGATGAGCGCGATGGCGTGCATCTCGAAGACCGGCGTGTGAATCGTCGGAACGCCGAACCAGGCGGCGTTGGAGATGATCGAGAAGTCGATCGGCTTGCCCATGCCGAAGCCGTTGGCGAGCACCGCGTAGATGAAGTACGCGATCACGAGGCCGATGAGGATGAGGAGCTTCTGGATGAAGCCGCGCGTCCACACGGCAACGCCGCCCACGCACATGAAGGTGACGACGGCCATCCAGGCGTCGAAGTCCGTCGGACCCACCGAACGGCAGGCCGTCGGGGCGAGGTTGAGGCCGATCACAGCGACGACCGCCCCCGTCACGACGGGAGGCATCAGCTTTTCAATCCACTTAACGCCCGTAAGCATCACGATGAGGCCCACGACACAGTAGACGAGACCGCAGACCACGATGCCGCCCAGCGCAACGGGAATGTTGCCGTTGAGGCCCGAGCCCGCAACGTAGCCCGTCGCTGCGATCACCACGCCGATGAACGCAAAGGATGAACCCAGATAGCTCGGCACCCTGCCGCCCACGATGGCGAAAAAAATGAGCGTGCCGATGCCGCTCATCAAAACCGCCATGTTGGGGTCAAAGCCCATGAGAATCGGGGCGAGAATGGTGGAGCCGAACATGGCCACCACGTGCTGAACGCCCATCGCCACCGTCTGGCCGGTGGGAAGACGCTCGTCAGGGGCCACCACGCCCTTTTCTTTGAGCTTCCACTGCGGGAAATAACCCATTTTTCCTTACTCCTCAAACACGTTGAATCTACACGCACAGGCGTCTCGTCCTTCGGCTTTCCGGACAAAACGCCTCGCGCTCAAAGAGTCGTAAGGGTTCCTCCTAAGGACGAATCGTCTTTGCAAACTTTCGTATTATAAGCACACATTTCGAAAAATATACATAAGGTGTTTTGACTAGACGGGCGGACGCCGCTCCGAAGCGAAGCCTGCGTGCGCAAAAAAGGGACGGCATCCATTTCGGACGGCGTCCCCTTTTGTCTCTCTGGTGCCTGAGCGTCAGAGCGTCTTCATGGCGTCTTCGACGGCCGCGACGAGGTTCGGGCTGGCGGTGAAGCAGACCTTGTTGCGTTCCGGAATCACGACGGACTTGCCGGTCTTGAATTCACGACCGACGCGAGCGGCGGTAGTCTTCAATTCCCAGCGGCCGAAGTTCCAGAACGTGACGCGTTCGCCGCGGGCCATGGCCTCGACGATCTCTTCATGCACGGCATCAACGATGCCCTCTACGAGGGAGGGCGAGAGCACGAGGCGTTCTGCGACAGCCTGCGCGATTTCCTTCTTGTTCATTGCGGTAGTCCTTCTCTTTATTCTTGGGGACGGGCTGCCCGTCCGGGCACCCTCTTTCGGCGACGCTTTCCGTTCCGGTCCTGTGGAACGTCTGTGTTGTGGTCCGCCTGTCACGTTAAGGTGACATCCCAATTGTACCTGCGGGGAAATATGCTTGGGGGTGTCACCCAGACGAATTGTAATGTTTTCCAAAACGACTCGCCTGCAAATGCTTCTCGTCTGGGTCTCCATTCCTGAACGGCCCGTCAGTCCCGGGAAATCCCCTGCATTTCACATGATTCCCGGCGGTGCGGCCTCAAATCGGTTTCGAATTAACATTGCTGACGTTCACAGGAGGCTGATCATTTTGAAAATGCGCGTGGCACAGGCGTTTGTAGTGTTTGCTGAGCAACAGTACCCGAAAGGTACCTTAGTCACCGAGCTTTAAAATGTCTCGAATTCAGTCCGAGAGAGGGTTCTCCGAAATTCCATGCGCCGTGTCATGATTTTTTACAAACAGCCTGTGGTATTTTCCCTCAACTGCAGCCGTTTGAAGGCCGAGAACCCCTGCGCACCCTCTTCTCCCCTCTCCTGCGGGCGGATTGAGGTCGCCTCACTCCGTAGTTCTACCGAGTGTTTTCCGCCTATGCGAAAGGGCCTGCCGACGGCGGTTGCCGCGGGCAGGCCCCTCTCAATGCGGATGCACCGGATGCAGGATCAGCGGATTATTCCTTCCCGGTCCAGCAGTACGTGCAGAGCTTCTCGGGGTCAAGGCCGATGGCTTCGATGAGGCCTTCGACGGACTGGAAGCCGAGCGAGTCGAAGCCCATCTTGTCGCAGATGGACTTGAGCATGCACTGGCCGCGCTCGGTCTTGGCGTCGGCGTACTCGGCGAGGTGCTTGTGACCCTCGTCGCCTTCAAGCTCCTGAATGACGCGACGGGCGAGGAGCTCCATGTCGGAGTTGCCGCGGGAGAAGTTCAGGTACTTGCAGCTGTACATGATCGGCGGGCAGGCGGAGCGCATGTGCACTTCCTTCGCGCCGGACTTATAGAGGAAGTCGACCGTTTCACGAAGCTGCGTGCCGCGCACGATGGAGTCGTCGATGAGAAGAAGCTTCTTGTCCTTGATGAGTTCGGGGACCGGAATCTGCTTCATCTTGGCGACCTGATTGCGGATCTGCTGGTTTGCGGGCATGAAGGAGCGGGACCAGGTCGGCGTGTACTTGATGAAGGGACGCGCGAACTTCTTGCCGCTTTCATTGGCGTAGCCGATGCCGTGCGGAAGGCCGGAGTCGGGAACACCCGCCACGTAGTCGACGTCGGGAGCCGTGCCGTCGGCCATGGCGTTGCGGGCCATGATCTCGCCGTTGCGGTAGCGCATCACCTCGACGTTCTTGCCTTCGTAGTTGGAGTTCGGATAACCGTAGTACGTCCAGAGGAAGGCGCACAGACGCATCTTCTCGGCAGCGGGCGAGAGAACCTCGATGCCCTCGGGCGTGATCTTGACGATTTCCTGAGGTCCGAGCTCATAGTGGTCCTCGTAGCCGAGCTTGTGGTAGACGAAGCTCTCGAACGAGACGCAGTAGCCGTTTTCATCCTTGCCGATGAGAACGGGCAGACGACCGAGCTTGTCGCGGGCGACGATGATGCCGTCGGGCTGCAGGAGCATGATCGTTTCGGAGCCCTGAATAATGCCCTGGGCGTAGCGAATGCCCTCGACGATAGACTGCTTGCGGTTGATGAGCGCGCCGACGAGTTCGGTGGAGTTCACCTTGCCCGAGCCCATCGCGAGGAACTGGGAATTGTTGTTGCTGAAGTAGCGCTCGATCAGGTCGTCGGCATTGTTGATGATGCCGACCGTCGTGATCGCAAAGAGGCCGAGATGGGACCTAAGGAGCAGAGGCTGCGGATCGTCGTCCGAAATGCAGCCGATGCCGCAGTTGCCCTTCATGTCCGCAATGTCCGGCTCGAAGCGGGTGCGGAACGGCGTGTTCGTGATGTTGTGGATCTGACGCTGGAAGCCCTTCTCAGGGTGGTAGATCGTCATGCCGCCGAACTTGGTGCCGAGGTGGGAGTGGTAGTCGACGCCGAAGAAGGTGTCGAGAACAATGTCGCGCTTGGATACTGCGCCAAAAAAGCCGCCCATTTTTGCTGTGCTCTTGTATTGAAGTTGAAGATCTGAGTCGCGGACGCTTGGCGTCGTGAGATTCGCCTGAACGGGGTCATCCGCAAATGTTGGCGTGATTATCGCAAACAAACAGCCGTTTGTGGGGGCCTCGGACGCTTCAGAACGGCAAATCTGTCCTTGGGTCAATGTCCTCATCGCCTGCTCTAGGGGGTTTCCCTAGGATGCCAGGAAAAATGCCCTCGGCTTAGTCCTGCGCGGGCGTTTGCACAATGATCTGTATCCGGAAGGCTCATCCGCCGAGCATGCGGGAGTCTTCTCAAATCCATCGCCACATTCGGGAGTTGTCATGACCAGGCTTCCCATACTCTTCGCCCTCTCCTCCGCGCTTCTGCTCGCAGGCTGTGCCGGTACTCCCTCTTCCATCCTGCAAGTCGTCAAAAGATCACTCAAGGAAGCACTTCAAAAGCCCTCTTTAATTTTGCGCCCTGAGAACTCTTGTCTATTACACAAGATAAATTGCTGTGCAAACGATTGTTCAGGGTACTTTTGAAGAGCTTTCTCAAAGCCCAGAAACGAAGCAGACACTTCTCTTAAAGGCCCTGTTTAATCGGGGCTGTTTTCGCTAGCAGCAAGCGTGGCCTTTCTTGAGGAGGTGAAATGATTTTCGGCAGTCTGCGAGTTAGTAACCCATGAAGACTATGTCAACAAGGTCCATTTAGTATTCGAGCAATGATGCTCAGACAGGGGATCGATACTCGAGGGCTCATTTTAGAAACGCGAAGGGATCGCACATCCGGCACCGAGCAACTACTGTCCCCCATAACATTTTAGGGCGTACAACCGTGATTGTACGCCCTAGTTTAATTCCCCGCTTTCATGCGCAGGGGAGTGGCATTAAAGTGCTACACACCTCTTAGAACGCGTAGCTCCAGGTCACGGTGCCGGTTACGCCCTGATAATCCCCGACGTATCCTTTGAGACCAAGATCAAGCGCCATCGGATCAGTTGGCTTCGAGCGCATTGTAATCCCCAGATCCACGATGCCCGAATCGCCTTCGAGCGTAGGAATATCCAGAGCAACGAGATCGGTCTTCGTGAAAACGGTCGACTCGGCATCGCCGTCGGCTACATGTTCATATGCCAGGCCGAAACGCCAACTAATGTTTTCGGGCGTCGTGCCGCGAAGCATGGCACCAACCTGCATCGTGTGGGTCTTTGTATCCTCCGATTTCAATCTTTCGTGATCAGTCGTGCCGAGCGAAACCGTATCGCCTTCGAGGTACGTGAAGATGTAGCGACCGTAAACGTCAAGAGACACCTTATCGGCAAGGTCGAACACGTATCCCAGACCAATGTGTGCGGAGCCATAGAGGCTGTTGGCATCATACTTGGCAGACTCTTCAGTGTACTTCCCGGAGAATTCCGTCGAGGCGGTACCGAAGCGGAGCGAGCCGTCAACGTAGACAGGAAGGTTGAAGTGATAGCGCGAAGCCAGACCGACGCCATAGTAATCATGGTTGCCTTCGGCTGAAGCGTCATGAGTACTGCTTTCGGAGTTGCCGAAACCAGCTTCAACATAACCCGCGACCATCCACTCGGGCGTGACGCGCGTGACAAGCCCCGTAACGAGGGACATGCAGTCGACATCAACGCGCGAGCCGGTGTCATAGCGTGTTTTGCCGCCGCCGAGCGTACCAAACACAGCAGACTGATCGACTAACGAAGCGGAGTCCATCGCGTTCAAGCCTTCGTTTGCGATAAACGAAGCTCCTTGGTTGATGACGGCAACACTTCCGAGAATCGCATCAGACAGGGTACGAGAGTTGTCGTTTGGGGTGACGTCCGGAATGATGCCGGAGCCACCGTCATCCTTTACGAAATCTCCTGTCGACAGCGTGTCTTTATCGAAGTCCTTCGTGAATTTCCATGTTGTGTCCGTAAAGAGCGTCCCCTCGGTCTTGAAAACCGTACCGGCGTCGACATGGATCGTGCCGCCGACGGTGTGAATGAGCTTGTAGCTTTCGTCGGCATTGAGGCCGTCAAGGTTGCTGATCGTGACATCAATGTCTGAGAGATCCAAATCGCCTTGAGCTAACGTCAGAATAGGCGCACCGGTCGCAGCGTTGTTTTCTGTCCCGACAGTGAGCTTCAGCGTGTCGTATTGCCCTGCGAACTGACCGACAGAATGGACGCCTTGGGCACGAAGGCCGTTGTTATGGACGTTGGCCGAGTTGGAATCGACGAAAGACAGTGTCCCGGCTACGGTGGACGTTCCGATCAAATTGACGAAATTGCCGGTGATTTCGCTGGTGCTCGATTTCGAATGATCCCGAATCAGATAGACATCTCCGGTCAGTGTACTGTTTTCGAGCGTGATGACGGTGTTCTCAATCTTGTCGATTTGAGTGTCCACGCCATCGTCAGTGAAAGAAGTAAAAATACCGTAAGCGGTTTCGCTCTGGGCATTCGTTAGATTTAGTGTGTTGTTGGTATAGGTGAACTTACCGTTGGATTGGGTCTGATTCAGATAGACGACGCCGACATGCGCATCGTCAATGGTAACAGTGTTTCCAGTGAAGGTGGTATTCACATCCTGAGCCGCGTTCAGGTTGGGGTTGAACAGGATCCCGTGCAAGCTGGAAATCATTTTGGTGTCTGAATTATCACCATGAATGATGACCGCATTGTTGTCATACTTACCCTTGGCAGTGGTAATCACGCCGTAAGCCAGTCCAACAGTGCCGCCGTAGATTTCGAGTGTGTTATGCGAGGTTTCGCCCGACAGTACCATGTGCGATTCGGTCCTTTTGAGGACTCCGTAAAGCTGTGTCACTTCACCGCTCGTCATGATCGTGCGATTGTTGCGAATGTCCGAGGTGATGATCTTGGACGAGACGTCATCAGCCCCAAGCGTGGCCTGGGTAGAGCTGTTTCCCGACATCTGGAAACCGTTGTTGACGTGGGCTACGCCGACGAAGTATTCGGCTTTGCCGCCCGACATGACTGCATGGTTGTTCGTAGCCTCGGCATTGATTTCTTCGACATACACGCCCCAGGCTTCCTGGGTTTGACCTTCGGAGATCTCAAGGACATTGTCAAATACGCTGATGGCGTTGTCGACAGTATCTTCTCCGAGATACGACCCCATCACACGTTTGACGTTGACATTGCTTCCGGCGATGAGGAGCTTGTTCTCCCGTACTTGAGAGTCGTAGGTACCACTACTGGTTCGCCAAGCGCCGATGACGTCAACATCGCGCATTTGTGAGTTCGTCAATTTGAATTCGAGCCCACAGTGGTTTGACGAAGTGGTTGTACCAAACCAGCCTCGATCAGCCTGTGTCGGATTGGTCGCCGTAACCTTATTGAAGGAGATTTCGACGGCGTTTGAAAAGTCGGGCGAATAATCCGTAACGGTCGAGTTTGCCATCTGAGCAAACGAAAGCAGCGCAGCCGCTACGGCGGTCGGGAGAGAGGCCTTTAGGAGATAGGGCGAGTATTGATTGTGCATGTGAATCTCGTATGGGTGTTGGGTGGGTGTTATGAGGTATCGACAAGATGAACGCCCGAGCATCTGGACCGGAGCGTCATGGAACGGCGGAGATGTCGATGGCCCCTGGATTTGCATCCACGTAGCCGTTCTCGGCGTGTATTGGTGCAACCGTAAATGCCGTCATCGCAATCGGAAGCGGCCCTCCTATTGGAGATGCCGCTTCCGTTTTGTGCTCTGAACGATTACGGATTAGTTGCGCGCGTCTTGACAGCCTTCTCTTTCTTGTCAAGACCGAGCAACTTTTTCATCTGCTCGATTTCAGCTCGTAGGGCTTCAAGGTCTTCCTGAGAACGGGCAACCTTCTTCGCCATGTTTTCTTCACGAGAACGGGAGCTTTCGAGCTGCGCTTCGAGTGCCAGGTTCTGGTTGGACAACGCCACAACCTTGGCGGACAATTGCGAAGTCGTCGGAGAACCGTATGTCGAAGGTGCGCCGAAGCGGTAGGAAACGCCGGCATTGAACATGCGGTCGCCTTCCGTAGCGGTGGACGCGCCGAGATTCATCATGAAGTTTTCAGTCGGCTTGTAGAAGATGCCGACGGATACGGCCTGTTCGCCGCCGTAACTGCCGACGCCGGCAGCGGCAGACCAGTGATGCTCTTCATCAAGGCCCAACGGATGCAAAGCAGCAATCGCGGCAGAGTTTGCAGCTGAACGATTGATTTCGTCATGCAGATTGCTGGCGACTTCGTTGATCGTCCGCGAGTTTTCTTGGATGGCCTGTTGGGTTTCATAAAGTTGACCGCCCGTCACGGCATCCGAACTGCCTTCGGCAATGATGCCGTCTGCAACATTCACGATCTTGCGCTTGTTGTTCGACGACCCCACCGACACCGCATTGTCAACGCCCTCTGAGCCCGCACCCAGAACGACGGCGTTCTTCGCACCAGTCGTCACGCCGCTGCCGAGCACGAACGTATCCTTGGCACCTTCTTCAAGCTTGTTGCCCGTACCGACCACAAAGCTGCCGTCAGCACCCGAAGCAATGGAATTCAGGGTGCCGAAAGCGCCGGACTTGTTACCCGCGACAGTATTGTTGTAGCCGACAGCCGTGCCATATTCCCCTGTGACGGTACTATTCTTGCCAAGGGCAATGGTGTTGCCATGCAGGTAGTCATAAACACCCGCGGAGGTCACGGGATTCTTGTTGCCGGCTTCAACCTTGTCGGTTGTTGTCAGATCGGAACCCTGATCAGGGTGTTCGACCTTGCTGTTGATCCAGTCAATAAAGCCCTGACCGCCAAGGTCATCGCGAAGCTGTTGCTTCAAGTTATCCAAGGCCGTCTGAAGGTTGCTGTTGCCGGTGTTGATGCCGTCAATCTGGTCTTGAATGCCGCCGATGGCCTTCTGATGTTCACCGAGCGTCTTGTCGATGAGTCCCAGGTTCTGACCGAGCGAGTTGTTGGGATCAATGAAGGTGAAGCCGCCGGCACGAGAAGTGACGACAGGTGTCGCCCAGTTGTAGATCTGTTCGCCCGTCACAAATCCCTTGGAACCGGCACCAATGCCTTGAGCGCCGCTGCCGAGCGTAGCGCGCCACGACTCGAGATTGGCGCCTTCAATATTGGAAGCGTCCAACGCTGCGAACTCGCCGTGCAGGATTGAATCATCGGACGTCAAAACGGACTTGAGCGTTTCAGACGTCACCAATCGATTGTCGTCCGTCAGGGTTTTGTCAGTACCGGTCGTCGACAGGTTGATCTTGAACTTTCCTTCATTGTCGTTGGCATGCGTCACAGAGACAAAGTCGCCGTCGGCAAATGCAATGGCCTCGCGAACAGCCGTCAGACCATCCCCCGTGATCGACTTGACGTTGGAGAGATCCATTGCGGCGACCTTCAACGTGCCGTTGCCATCCACCACGACCGAGAGGTTTCGGTCAAGGGCCTTGAGATTGTCCTTCGTGGCAGCATCAGCCTTTACGAATGTGCCGTTGGCATCAACGCGGGTTTCGGCAAAGACCTCTCGTCCAGTCACAAAGTGCGCATTAGCCTGAGAGATGGCTAGCGTACCAGCCTTCGTTCCGAGCTTGGTGAGCCACTGGCCGCCGTCAACATCAATGTTGTCGCCGGTGACAGTGGCGTAGGTTTGACCTATCTCTCCCTCACGGGCTTCCAGAACAGCCTCAAGCGTGGTCGATGTGACAAGCTTGTTGCCCGCCGTCGGCAAAGTCCTGTCAGTTCCCGTTGAATCCACGCCGAGCTGCGCGACGCCCGTATTGGTGTCGTACTGGGCAACCACGAATTCACCGTTCTGGAACGTGATCGCCTGACGGCTCAAGCTGGTAATCACATTCGAACCGGCCTTGGACAAGTTGGAAAGGTCAAGGTCGGCCACCTTAAGGGTGCCGCTCACATCCACAACCTTGGCCAGGTTGTCATCGAGCTTGAGCAAATTGGAAGCCGTCGATTCTGTGGTCTTGATGAACTGGCCATCCTTCGTTCCGCGCACTTCGCTGTGGAGTGCGTCGCCGGTGACGAAACCCTTGACGCCAGCGGCCACTTCACCCTTGAGCTTGGTCTGCCAGGCCTCGACGTTTTCGGCCTTCAGATTGTTGGCGTCGAGAGCGGCATATGTGCCGGCGAGGCCGTCAATGATGTCGCTTTCATTGGAGGCGAGCACGGACTTCAGCGTATCCGACGTAACCAGACGATTGGTTTCGTTGAGAGCCTTGTCGGTGCCGGTCGTCGTCAGATCAACCTTGAATTTGCCGTTGTTGTCCTTGGCATGCGTCACGGTGACGAAATCACCGGCATCAAAAACGACGGCATTCTGAACGACAGTGAGGCCGGAACCGGTGATCGCCGTCACGTTCGAAAGGTCGTTCCTCGCCAGATCCTTGACAGCATTGTGAACCGTACCGCCGGTGACCAGCGCATCATTGCCAGCCGTCACGGCACCGTCCGCCTTTACGTCAACGGCATACGTCCACTTATCATTTTCAAGCACAGCCTCACCAACGGTTACATGCTTGCCGTCCTTGAAGGCCAACACACTGGTGAGGTTGTCCTTGCCGATCTTCGAGCTGAGCCCATTGTCGAGCGCCGCAAGATTGGCCGCAACCGAATTGGTTCCCTTGACATAGTTGCCGTCATTCGTCACGTGCGTGGCTTCATATACGTCCTTGCCCGTCACGAAGTGGTTGTTGGCATCAGAAACGGCTGCCGTACCGGCCTGCGTTCCGAGCTTCGAGAGCCACTTGCTATTGCTGCCGTCGACATCAATGTTCGCGCCGTCCGTTGTCACGTAGCCCTGACCAGTCGTGAAGTCCTTCACGTAGTCATAGACAGCGCCACCGGTCACAAGCCCCTTGTCGTCCGCTGCGATCTTGCCTTCCGCCTTGATGCCAAGCGTATAAGTCTTAGAGTGATCCGTTCCGGCACTTGCACTGAGCGTGAGGGGGCCATCTGCGGCCACCTTGACGGCTTCCATGGCCTGATCGCGAACCGCGTTGCGATAGGTGGTGTTAACGGGCGACGTGAAGTTGAAGGCGTTCCCGATATTCGTGTCGATGGCAGCCTTAACCGTGGTGCCCGTGACCAGATGAGCATCCTTGTCGCCACCCACCGTGCCGTCGTCACGCACGCTTACGGTATAAGACAGCGCGCCATCATCATCCGTAGAGCCGTTGACACGCACGTTGTCGCCGCTTCCGACCACCTTGACGGACTGCTTTGCAATGGTCGAGACGTCGCTTGTGTTGACCTTGCCCTTCAGCGCTTCCGTGTTGGTGTATATCTGAGTATCAAGCGCGGACAAGTTCTGAGCAGCGGAATTGGCATGTTTCACATAGTGCCCGTCCTGACCCAGGCGTGTTTCGGTAAACACGGCGCCGCCTGTCATCAAACCGGCATTACCCTGCTCAACAGCACCATTGCCCGTGACATTCACGGAGTACGTTGTTTTGTCGCCGTTCTTGTTCGTCGTTACCGTGGTGTTCTGACCATCCGCAACGGCAACGTAGTCCCCCATGTTGTCGACTTTGGCAAATTTTTCACCGGCGATGTAGTCGTGGACCGTCTTGCCAGTCACGAGGGCTTCATTCGCGGCGGAAACGGCGCCGGTCTTAACGTCAAGCTTGTAATTCGTCGTGTGATAGGCTTCGTCCGCTTCGGACGTCACCCCCAGAAGAGTGGAGTTGGCTGAACTCACTGTCACGGCTTTGCGGGCTTCATCACGAACAGCATGAGCATTACCCGTATTAGTCGTGAAGTCAAAGGCAGCCTTGATGTCGTTGGTGATGGCCGTTTTGACGGCGCCGCCTGTAACGAGCCCCGCATTGCCGTCCGCAACCAAGCCGTCGGCGACGACGTCGACCTTGTATTCAACACCACCGTCTGGCGTATCGTCGGACGTTACCTGCGTGTGTGATCCGTTAGTCACCTTGACAAGGTCCTTTACTTCGGACTTGTTGACCTTGTCACCAACGGCATCGGCGACAGATCCGAGACCCTTGTCGAGTGCCTGCAAATTGGCTGCGGCGGAGTTTTCGCTCAGGATGTAATTGCCTTTTGCGCCCACACGCGTCTCAGCGGCAACCTGAGCGCCGCTCACGAAATGAGTGTTGCCGGAAGAAACGGCGGATGCATTGACGGAACCGAGCTTCGTCAGCCATTGACCGTTGTCAGGATCAATGTTGCTTCCGTCAATGGCGGCAAGATTCTGGTTGGCATAGTCGAATACGGTCTTGCCGGTCACCAATCCCGCGCCGGCAGTACCATCCGCAATCGAACCCTTCACGAGTTGAAGGGAGTAGTGACCCGCAGTATCACCATAACCAGCGGAAACTTGGAGAAGAGAATCGTTTGACGCAACAGTGACTGCTTTGCGAGCTTGGTTCTGTACCTTGTTCGCGTTGGTTGTGTTGCGTTCAAAGTCAAAGGCATCCTTGAGTTCATTTTTAGAAGCTTTCGTTTGAACAACGGTATCAATGGCTTTGTCGAGGTTATTCAAATTCTGAGCTACTGTAGTGGTTCCGCCTGTGATGTATTTGCCTAATACAACTCTAGTCTCTTCGGCGATTTGTTCACCGGTGACAAAGTGTTTATTGCCTTGAGCAATTGGATTGGCTGAAGTACTGCCAAGTGCAGTCAACCACTTGCCGTTGTCGACATTAATGTTCGAACCATCGAGTTTGGCAAAGCCAGATGTTTCACTCTTGAGCTGACCAACCGTAGCGGCATCATGGTCGTTGACGCCATTCGCCACATTGACAATGCGGCGATTGAAGCCGCTGTCGGATGAAGAGTTGCCAACAGAAACCACACCGTTTATATCGGTAGGGAGAACATCGGACTGCAATACGGCACTGTTAGCACCTAATGCCACAGCTTGCACAACGCCCACTTTTATTTGGGCATTAGTACCGATGGCAAGCGAATGCTCGCCGGAAGCTATGGCATTCTCTCCAATTGCAAGAGAGTGTGCACCCTGAGCTTTAGCGGATGTTTGAGGTTCAGCGATGTCATGGGTAGCATTGACACTCAAATATTCAGTGCTTCCACCCAATTCCTTCTTTAGTTCCCAAATCTGACGTCCGTTAATGGCATCAGTACTGTCTGCGGAAATATCGCCATCTGAGAGATTTGATAATTTGCGAGTAAGGGTTATTTCTTTGTTTGTGTTAGACGTAGATGGCTTGACTAGGATCTCTGGATCAAGAATATTTGTTAATTCAGAAAGTAAAGGACTGTTTTTAAAATCATCAACATCCACAGAAGGTCCATACATCCAACCTGATCGTTTTTCTCCGCTCAGAATAAATTTTCCATTGCTATTCTTTGTGAGTTCTCTAAATACGACATAGCCACCGTTTGAGTGAGCTTGTTCATAACGATCAAATAATAGAATGCGTTCGTCTTCGTGGCTGTTAAAAACTTCATGAAGGTATTTTGCGTCATTCAAGGAAGCTCTTCAAAACCCCATCTCTGAGAGATGGGGTAAGCAGATTTGTTTAA
>ERZ809407.705-NODE-705-length-34521-cov-37.260518_pt1 | contig 34521 bp, 36 predicted proteins | sample MGYA00520792_ERZ809407 | MGnify/ENA primary metagenome ERZ809407 (study PRJEB31576, sample SAMEA3212665) | Homo sapiens | biome: human-gut; feature: human gut; material: fecal | place: Sweden | collected 2012 ...
TTTTTCTACGAAACCACCAAGAAAATTGAAAGAAATCTGCAAATTATCAGCAAATAACCACGAAATCAATCGTAAACTATTAACTATAAACTGCTATTCCCAGGCGGTCCCAACCCGCTTAACATGGCGAGGGCTTTGATGCCCCGCCAACCTTAGAGCGTAGCGGTTCCGAGCTCCGGAGGGCGGTTACATCCCTTATTCTACCGTCACACTCTTTGCCAGATTTCTCGGCATATCCACATCCAGTCCCTTATCCACAGCCACATAGTAAGCAAGCAGCTGCAGCGGAACTACGCTCAGCAGCGGAACCAGCGCATTCAGGGTTCTTGGAACCTCCAATACATTATCCGCTATCTCCTTCACCTGCTGGTCACCCTCAGTCACCACAGCAAGGATGCGGCCGTTTCTCGACTTCACCTCCTGCATGTTCGAGATAATCTTTTCATACAACTGATGATGCGTAGCAAGGAAAACGATTGGCATATCCTGATCTACCAGAGCGATAGGACCATGCTTCATCTCGGCAGCAGGATAGCCCTCAGCATGGATATAACTGATTTCCTTCAGCTTCAAGGCACCCTCCATCGCCACAGGATAGTTCACACCACGACCCAGATACAGGAAGTTGTGCGCATAGGTAAACATTCGGGAGATATCCTTGATTATCGGAGCCTGCTCCAATACCTTCTCCATCTTCTGCGGAATCTCAGAAAGTTCCTCTATCATCTGATAGTAGTCAGCATTGTTTAGGGTTCCCAACTCATGCCCCAAAGCCAAAGCAAGAAGTGTAAGAACCGTCACCTGCCCGGTGAAAGCCTTCGTACTTGCCACACCAATCTCCGGACCCACATGGATATAGATACCCGTATCCGTTTCACGGGCGATGGAAGAACCCACACCGTTCACGATACCGAAAATCAGCGCACCTTTCTCCTTCGCCAGCTTAATCGCAGCCAAGGTATCCGCCGTCTCACCACTCTGACTGATTGCAATCACCACATCCTCCGGCTCAATCACAGGGTCGCCATATCTGAACTCACTGCCATACGCCACCTCCACTCTCTTGCGGCACATCTTCTCAATCAGCTGCTTACCGATCAGTCCGGCATGCCAACTGGTACCACACGCCACGATGATGATATGCTTCGCCTGAACCAGTCGGTCACGATAATCACGAAGCGCAGAAAGAACGATGCGGTTGTTCTCAGGATGTTCCTTGTCAGCAAAGAGGCGACCACTCATACAATCCTTCAGACAGTTAGGCTGGTCATAGATCTCCTTCAGCATAAAGTGATCAAAACCACCCTTGCTCAGTTTGCTGATGTCCAGATCCACGGTCTTGATATCGTAATGACAGGCAGAATGCTCCAGGTTGATGATATTCAACTCCTCACCTACCCTGACGTCAGCAATCTGACCATCCTCCAGATACACCACCTTATCCGTATGCTCCACGATAGGAGTCGCATCACTGGCGATATAGAAGTCCAGATTATCCATACCCACACCAACTACCAGCGGACTAGACTGGCGTGCTGCTACCAGATGGCTAGGGTTATTCTTCTCGACAACAGCAATGGCATACGCACCGATGGCATCGTTCAAAGCCTGGCAAACGGCAGAAACCAAGTCCTTGCCATTTTGCTGATAGTAGAAATCAATCAACTGCACCAACACCTCGGTATCGGTAGTACTCTTGAACTCATAGCCCTTCTCAATAAGCTGTTCCTTCAAAACCTGATAGTTCTCGATGATACCATTATGCACCAAAGCCAAGTCACCACTCATGCTCACATGAGGATGCGCATTGGTAGCAGAAGGCTCACCATGGGTAGCCCAACGGGTATGGGCGATACCGATACAGCCGCTACAATCCTTGTCGGCAGCCATCGCCTCCAGGTTGCTCACCTTACCCTTTGTCTTGTAAATATTCAGTTGATCCAGACTGTTAATCAATGCCACACCAGCGCTGTCATATCCACGATACTCCAGTTTCTTCAACCCCTCGATAAGAACAGGATAAGCATCATTCTGTCCTATATATCCAACTATTCCACACATAGTTTACTTTCTTACTAAATTATTTTTTTATTTGTTTCTTCCAATCCAGGAATCTCATGATGAGCGAGATCTGTTCCTCCCACTTATCACTCAATCTCATCGCCTCCTCCTTGCTGTAAGCAGGATGACTTTTGGTAAAACCACTGAAAATTTCATCAATACATATATTTCCCTCCGTTTCATAGAGGGAATTCACAAAATCAAACATCCGCGCCTCATCACTGGGATGAAACGACTCTGGATGTTCAGACAGCCAAAGATTGAATTTACTTTTACTCTCTGAATTCATAAATTTACATTAAATATGATATACTTTTCTTTGTTAGTATGCGATGTTTGTTAAAAGCTATCAAACGATAGCAGCTATTAAAAAAATTTAGTGTCTCATCCGATAAATCGCAGAATGCCAGAACGTAGAAAGGATACTCTCATCAAACACCATTCTGTGTTTCCACCTATTCACCCACAATCTCTTCGTCGAGAAAATTCCATGAGCAAATCTCTTCTCCATAGGAGGTTCCTCAGCCTGAAATTCAGGATGGAGAATATCTCCCAACACCCTATCTCTCAGTCCGACATTCTCCTTTTCCACAGGAAACATCTCCTTGGGATACTCCAGATACTCCACACAAATCCCATTCAAGGCATCAAGAAAAAGATGCATCTTAGCCCGATGGGCAACATCCCTCACAAAGCCCCAGTCAATCTCATCAGAATGGCAATTCACAAACGTAGCCCAATCCAGCACATGCCTCAACGTCGTTTTTTTCGTAGCGAAATCAGTAGCCATGTGTCGGAGCAGATGGATAGAATAAAATCTGGCAGAAGGCAAAACCAATCCCCAAACAGCCTGATCAGTAGAATCCTTTGCGAGTTCCTCCAACAAATCATTAATCCAGATATTCACCTTATATGGCGATACATTAAGAACCGTAGCATGGTTCTCCACGGTACACTTCCCAAAAGCGAAGATAGAATGATGCTCATCATCGTACGAAATCTGAGCACCCGTCTCTTTGGCAACCACGTCATCGATAGCCTTCACCATCTCCTCGTCATGCCTTCCCTCCTTATCCATCAGGAAGATATCAATATCCCCACAAGGCCGGTGATTCGGTTTAGGATAGTGAAGAGAACATCCATATCCCTTCATCACCATCATATAAAGCCCATTACTGCCGATAAGTCGCCCCAAATCCTTGATTGTATTGACATAGAGTTCATACACCTGTTCCATGGTGTTCACCCTGCCAAACCACTCCAGCAGAATATTCTTAGAAGGTCGAAGCTCCGCCGGGACCTTTTCCAAGGCATCAAAGGCAATAGCCAGCACCCCTTGCTTCCGTGCCAGCCCAATCACCTCCTTCCAGTCCACGTTTCTTTCCCCCTTCCATTCCGCAGAATTACCAAGCGCAATTCGCAATAAGTTCAATAAGATAACAGATGTATTCATATTATTCCACAATACCAGAACCAGCGCATTAAATGCAAATAAGCCAACAAGATGAGCCGAGCTTTTATTCTAAGCTCAACCCATCTTATCGTATATAATTAAAAATCTAAATTCTAATCCTTTTGTGTTTTCTAGATATGGATAGGTTTTCGAAAAAACACCATTATTCTTTCACAATCACTTCAAATGTCTTGAAGATAAGCTTGATGTCATACCAGAAGTTGGCATTCTTTACATACTCCAGATAGAGCTTGATTTTCTCCTGCATGATTACATGGATGTAATAATCCTCAGGATCAGCAGCCTTCTCCATTAACTCATTCTCATTTCTGAACTTGATGCTGGCAGGGTCTGTGATTCCTGGTCTTACATCCAGCACATGCATTTGCTCAGGAGTCCAATAGTTTACATAGTGACGAACCTCGGGTCTTGGACCCACCAGACTCATATCACCAATAAAGACATTGATCAGCTGAGGAAGCTCATCAAACTTGTACTTTCTGATGTAATAACCCGAACGGGTCACTCTTGGATCCCTACCACCGATGGTAACCAACGAACCCTTATCAGCCCCTACTCGCATCGAACGGAACTTGAAGATGCGGAAATCCTTATTATGTCTTCCCACTCTCACCTGACGGTAGAATACCGGTCCCTTACTATCCAACTTAATCCAGATAGCCAAAACCAAGAGGAGCGGACTCAAAATGATGAGTCCGCATCCAGATGCAATGGATATCAAATAATCTCTTCATAGAAACTTACTTCACGCATTCCTTGAAACATTCGATTACATACTCAAAGTCCTCATCCGTCATCTTGGTGTTCAGAGGCAGAGTAATCTCATTCTCAAACATGTGGAAAGCATTTGGGAAATCCTTGATATCGAATCCCAACTTCTTGTAGGCAGTCATCATTGGCAGCGGCTTGTAATGTACATTGGTAGCCACACCACGCTCTGCCATCATCTCAATCACCTTGTTTGTCTCCTCACGGCTCTTACCCAGGAGACGGACAAAATAAAGGTGACCTGATGAAATATGCTCCTCGTTATAGTGAGGCAAAACAGCCACATTCATATCCTTGAATGCCTCATTGTAACGTTCAATCATCTGACGACGACGCTCCAACATACCCTTGTAACGGTTCATCTGAACCAGACCGATGGCAGCCACCACGTCAGTCATATTGCATTTATACCAGGTACCGATGATATCATACTCCCAGGCACCCAGTTTCGTCTTAGCCAAGGCATCCTTGTTTTGACCATGCAAGCTCAGCAGTTGAGCCTTGCGATACAAGTTCTCGTTCCAGGTCTCCCCCTCAATTTCAGGTACACCGCTGAAGGTATTCTCAGGATTCTTATCCAAATCCTTCACCACCTTCTCATTACCGAAAGGAAGATTCCAAGACAAGGCACCGCCCTCTGCTGTGGTGAAGTTCTTGACAGCATGGAAACTGAATGAAGAGAAGTCAGCGATGCTACCAACCATCTTTCCATGACGTGAAGCACCGAAGGCATGGGCTGCATCACAGCAAACAGCGATACGACCAATCATCTTCTGAAGATCAGTCTTAGGAGTAAACATCTCCTTCTTGCTTTCCACGATAGCGAAGATGCGGTCATAATCGCAAGGGATACCACCGAGATCCACAGGAATCACCGCCTTGGTTTTAGGAGTGATAGCCTTCTCCAATGCCTCGTAATCCATTTCAAGGCAATCCTTCTGTACATCTACGAAGACGATGGTTGCACCTACATGGTTAACAACTGATGCACTTGCCGTATAAGTATAAGCAGGAACGATAACCTCATCCCCTTCACCTACGCCAAGCAATCTCAGCGCCATTTCTGCACAGGCTGTCTGCGAGTTCAGGCAAACCGCCTTCTCCACGTCAACAAACTCAGCCACTTCCTTTTCCAATTTCTTAGTACGTGGTCCAGTTGTAATCCAACCGCTCATAATTGCATCACGCACTTCACTAGCCTCTGCCTCCGTCATATCAGGTGGAGAAAAAGGCACATTTCTTCTTTTCAAATCTGTACTCATATTATTTCAAATATAAATTCATTAACTAATTTATCAAAGGCTTGGTTTCAATAAATGACTCCAAACCTGAGTCAATAAAGATTGCCATAGTCTTTCCTTAAAGACCATATTATGCTTCCATCGGTTCTTCCACCAACGCTTAAAGCGGAAAGCAACCTCTACCATTAAATTATCATGAGATTCTGTTTCTACTTCCGGAGAAAGAATATCATTCATACTCCTTTCAACAACAGCCTGCTCTACTGGTATGTCAGGAAAGAGAGATTTATCAAATCCTAGATAGTCTACACAAATAGCATTTAACACAGCCAGATACTTCATCATTCCTACCTGCTCCAATTTTTTAAGCAACCAATCCCAATCTACAGGATTAGCTTTCACGAAGAAAGCCCAATCCAGAACGATGCGCAGATTGATATCAACGGATGCGAAATGCTCCGCACTATGTCTAAGCAGATAAAGAGAATTGAAGCGGACAGAAGGAAAGACCACATTGGCGATATCCGAATCCATGGTATCAGTAAGCTCTTGAAGTAATATATGTTCAATAGCAGCCGTAGAACGATGGGCATGCACATTCAAGAAGCTATAATGATTCTCAACCATAGAATTCTCGAAAGTAAACACAGAATGTTTATGATGAGAATTATCTATTCTGATTCCAAAATGTTTCCGGATTATATCGTCAGCATACGCCTGTTTTCCAAAAAGATAGATATCGATATCGCCAACTGGTCGGTGATGAGATGGCGACCAATAGAGCGACAATCCATATCCTTTCAGCAAAAGCATCTTGATATCATATTTCTGATAAAAAGATGCCAGATGAACTATTGAAGATTTATTGTTCTCATAAAGCCTTTCCATAGCAACCACTCTTCCCAACCAAGACATCAAGATAGCTTTGGATGGTCGACGATTCTTTGGAACATACTCCAATACGTCAAAGACAAGCCCCCCAACTCCTTGTTTGAACGACTTATCCATAACTTCTTTCCAGTCTATCGCATCGGGAAACTTTATTGTTTTTCTCGATACTAGCAGCTGTATCAAATTTAAGAGTGCAAAATCATTATTTTCCACTACAAACCTCTTTTATAACATCCACATATTTCTGAGTTCCAACTTCACGAGTCAAGTTATCCATCACAAACTGGCGTCCGTTTGTTCCGTATGTCTTGCAGAGTTCACGATTCTCATAAAGTTTGATGATAGATTTCTTGAATGCCTCCTTATCACCAGCCTTGGTAAAGATACCACACTCGTTGCCAGCCAGGATATCCTTCAACTCATTCTCATCAAAGTTGGCAAGCACGGGACGGGAAGCCGACATGATACTCCATGTCTTTGAAGGAACAGAATTAGCCCCAACACCAGGTTTAGAGATAACAAGACCAGCATCACCCAAGGAGAACACATAACTTATATCCTCGTATGGTTGGAATGGAATCATCGTTACATTGGTGAGATTATCACGCTTCACGATTTCTTCCACCTGTGCCTTATATGCACCCTCACCCACAAGCACCAATCCTATATCAGGGTGCGTTGTCTTCAATTCTTTCATCACTTCAAGCAGCATGTCCATGTTCTGTGTAAGACCAATATTACCGCTATACTCGATATAGAACTTAGAGCGATCTAGCTGATACTTATCAAAAAGCTTGTTCTTGTCACGAGGAATATCAACTACGGCATTCTGATCTACCCAATTATAGACAACTACAATCTTATCCTCAGGCACACCCTTAGCCATGATATTCTTCTTGAAATCCTCAGAGATAACAATGATTTTATCAGCATATTTATAGGTGATTTTCTCTACTACACGCCCTATTTTCCAAATGAAGCTACCTTTCTTTGCTAACCCAGTACCAACTAAAGAATCGGGAAATATATCTTGTGCATTATAAACTGTAGGCTTGTTTCTAAACCACTTTATCAAAGGCATTTTCAAACCTTGAATCGGTGGAGTACTATCTATAAATGCGACATCATATTCCTTCGACATACAAAAATGCGACAGTAAAAATTCTCCCAAGAAATAACGCAAAGCTCTTAACACAGGGTTCTTTCCCTCTCCATAGAGATGAAATCTATGGATACGCAAAAGCCCATTTTCCAATCGTTCCTCCCTTTCCCATTGTGCTCCAGCAGGTACACTTCTGGTAGGGGTTGGTGTATATAAATCTACTTCTAATCCATTTTCAGCACACGCATGTACTATATTGTCTGTAATATATAGACTGGCAGCCGTCTCAGGCAAATAATATGAACAAGGAAATATTACTTTCATTTTATACAGTTTTAAATTCAACCTTACCAGTTATTTCTTCTGCTAATTTGATAGCTTTCTCGGGAGTATCCTCTGTCACAATCACGTGTCCAGAACGACTAAGGCTTGAAGTTACTTCAGAAATCATATCACCCTCCTTATGATAGATTTCCCAAAGATATACACGAGAATCGTTGAGTATCTCTGTATTTGTTATACTTACCAGTTTTCCTGGCTTTGGGCAGAAATAACGAATACAGACCCCTTTCGGTTCTTCCTTTACACTCAAATCAGGCTTTACGCCAAGAGCAACGTTGATAGCTGCTGCCACCATATCAATACCAGTACTGAGATGCGTTAGCTCTGTTGAAATAAAATCGCCCCCTAGTCGGGCTCCTATTTCCATTAAGTAAGCTTTACCATCCATTAATTTGGCTTCAGCATGGCAAGCACAATTATTCACCCCCAAAGCTTTTACACCAGCAACAGCCGCCGCTTTCAGGGTTTCTACATCCTCATTTGAATAACAAGAAGGCTGATTATGACCTAACTCTACAAAATGAGGAGCACCTGTTGTCTTTTTATCTGTAACAGTAAGTACATTCACTTTACCATTCCAAACAATAATCTCTACAGAAAATTCTGGACCTTCAATAAACTGCTCTATCAAAACAGACTTATCACGACTTTCGTTAAGAGCAACATTGTATGCCTTAACAAAATCATCCTTATCCATATTTCGAGTAACCTTAGCAATACCTCTAGAACCAGAATTACGAGAAGGTTTCAGTATACCATCAGAGGCGAAATCATTCAGTAAATGATACCAAGCATCCTCTGCATTTGCAGTCAAGATACTTATAGGTGATGGTGCATTTCCTTTTTCAAATGCTTCTCGCATCAAATGCTTATTAGTAGCCCTGATAGCTTGCTCGCGCGTGATACCCGATAGTCCTAACTCATCATTAAGCCTACCCATTACATTCATACTAACCTCAGAGCAAGGATGTATTACACCATCTATCTGTTCTTCACGAGCCACTTTCAATATATCCTCTTCTGAAGTAATATTTACCACAACAGCTTTATCGGCATATTTTAATCCAACAGCATTAGGATCACCATCAGCCGCGATTACATATACCCCCATCTCTTTGGCCTTCTTTATTACGGGCACCTGAAGAATACCCGCAGCCAATACCAATAATTTCTTTTGCATTATTAAAAAAAATTATAATGTTCTATTTACAATTTCGCAAATAATCCTTGCCATATCCTCTATATCATCCCACGAATATCGTTGGTCGACAGGTACACTTAGCATTCGTGCATTCATCATCTTCGATACTTTACACACTTGCTGAGCTTCTTTACATATAGGCCACAACAACTGCGTATAAACCCCTCGCTTTGCCAAAGCACTTTGTACCTCGTCTCGTTTGTCCACTAAAATAGGCAACGAGAATGGAGCCCCATTCATACATCGTTCCAAACCAGGAACCATATCAACATTTCCATCCAACAACGTCCAAAGATGTCTCATGTTTTCACGCCGTGCATATGCGATTTCTTCGCCATTTACTAAAGCTAATTGTCTGCGAGCACGTTCCGAAATAGGACGAACAGCAGTAAACTCGTCAATAATGCTCTCACAATTACGTAACATTAAAAGAAACTCGCTCTTTTCATTTTGATTTTTACTATATGTATATAGAGCCTTTTTTGTCTGTGCAGCAAATCGATTATCTGCAAAGTCCTTTTGTTCTTCCTGTATGTATTGAATAGGCAAAGCCTCTTTGCTCAAAATGATAGAACCATCACTTATCCCTATACTTTTACGAATACTACTTACATAAATATCTACATCTTGATTAAAGATGTTTCTAAACGAGAAAGTACAATGACTAAAATCCTCAATAATCTTAATGCTGCCTTTATTGTTATATTCATACTCACGAACCGCACAAATAGCATCCTCTGTAGAAGCGCTTCCGTAGAAATTCATCGTTAACACTGCTTGCGGTTTTTCTTGCTCTAATAAGACTTTCAAATAATCTGTATCTACCGTAAGGTCTTCTCTCAAACGATAATACACAACCTTCCAACCTGCTTTCTCAAACGGAGCACTCATTGACCAACAACAGTAAGCAGGAAAAAGTATTGTTTTTTCTTTTTGAGTTGATGAAGCAATAGCCGCTAATAATAATGCTTCTCTGCCAGATCTCAGAAAAATATAATTTCTTTTAAACTCACTAAATTTATCAAAATAACCATCAGGCAAAATGATAGCAGGATGTTCACTTCCATATTCTCGCATAATTCTATTCTCTTGTTACATTAACATTTTCACGGAACAATACAGTCTTTATGGTTTTGAAAATAATCTTCACATCCAATACAAAACTAATGTTCTTAGCGTAATACACATCATTATCAATCTTTTCTTGAGCATCTGCACTATTTCGGAAGTACGCTTGATTATATCCAGTAATACCAGGTCGTACATTAAGGAAAACCTTCTCTTCTTCTTTGTACTTATCAAGCCAATCTAACGGGTCAGGACGGGGACCTATTAAACTCATATCACCCTTAAGAACATTTAAAATTTGCGGAATTTCATCCAAGCTTGTTTTACGGATAAATTTTCCAAGTTTCGTCACACGAGGATCATCATCACCATTATAAGTAGAACCGTCTTTTAATCGAACATCTGGTGCATTCACCTTCATTGACCGAAACTTATGCATAGGAAATGGCTTACCATATCTACCCAATCGCTTACCCGAATAGAACAACGGACCCCTATCCATAAAGAAATAGAACGGAGCCAGACAGATATAGATAATGCAGAAGAAAGGCAACGCACAAAGCGCCACTACGAAATCAATTACTCTCTTAAAGAAATGTACGTACATAATTATTCTACTTTAAGAATTTCGGTAAGACACTCAATAACATACTCCAGATCCTCCATCGTCATCTTTGTGTTCAATGGTAAGGTAATCTCATTATCAAAGGCTGCAAAGGCATTTGGAAAATCTTTGATGTCGAAGCCCATCTTCTTGTAGGCCGTCATCATAGGCAGCGGCTTGTAGTGTACGTTAGTTGCAACCCCACGTTCAGCCATCTTCTCAATCACCTCGTTCACCTGTTCACGGTTCTTGCCCTCCAGACGGCAGATATACAAGTGACCGCTCGAAGTATAATCATCAGTATAATGGCGAAGGCCCTTCACACCCAAAGGGCTCAGAGCCTCGTCATAGCGAGCAATCATCTCCTTGCGCTTTGCCAGCATCTCGGGATAACGCTCAAACTGAATCAGACCCAGTGCAGCCACCACGTCCGTCATGTTGCACTTGAACCATGGGCCAACGATGTCATATTCCCATGCACCGAGCTTTGTCTTTGCAAGCGCATCCTTGTTCTGACCATGAAGCGAAAGTAACTGTGTTATGCGATACAAACGTTGATTCCATGTGTTGCCCTCAATCACCTGAACGGTACTGAAAGTATTCTCTGGATTTTTGTCCAGATCAATAACTGCTGGCTCGTCACCGAAAGGCAAATTCCAAGTCAATGCGCCACCCTCTGCTGTCGTGAAGTTCTTTACAGCGTGGAACGAGAATGAGCTAAAATCAGCCATAGCACCACACATTACTTTCTTGCCATCTTTGATACGATAGCCACCGAACGAGTGTGCGCAATCCGAGCAAATAGCCACACGACCTAACTTGTGTTGCAAGTCGGTCTTAGGCCAGAACAGATTCTTCTTCCTATTTACTATGTCAAACAGACGGTCATAGTCGCAAGGAATACCTGCCAAATCCACAGGAATGATAGCCTTGGTGTTCTGTGTAATAGCAGCCTCCACCTTATCATAATCCATCTCCAGGCTATCCGGTTGAATGTCCACAAACACCACCTTAGCTCCCACATGATCCACTATCGAAGCACTGGCAGTATAGGTATATGCAGGCACAATCACCTCGTCACCAGCACCAATGCCCAACAAACGCAAAGCCATCTCTGCACAAGCCGTCTGTGAATTCAGACACACACAGTTCGGAGTCTGCACATCAGTTGATGAGTTTACCCCAACATACTCAGCGATAAGTTTCTCCAATTTCTTAGTGCGAGGACCCGTAGTAATCCAACCAGAAAGGATAGCATCCTTAACTTCTTCTGCTTCACGCTCCGTCATGTCGGGCGGAGAAAAAGGTACGTTACGTCTTTTAAGATCTGTACTCATAATAGTAATTTGTTTATTTATGTTTAACTTATATTTTCATCACAATGGGCACGGAGCCTAGAATGTTTTAATAGAATTATATTTACGCCCCGATTTACGCGAGATTTAAGCCCGATTCAAGGCCAGAGGCCGCCTCTCCAAAATTCGTTCAAAAACCTTTATGCGAGATTTAAGCCATGATTTTCGAGAGATTTACTTGTGCTGAGCCAGTCGAAGTAAATCCGACATAAGTTTCATGATAAATCCAGTATAAATTGAAGATAGCATTTTCTTTAAGGCGCACTATCGTGCTTGAATCTATGATAAATCTCACATAAACCAGAGGATAAATCTTTTTGTCTCGATATTACACTCTATCGCACTTGCCAGTTTCCCGTGGATGATTTGATGAATTCGGGAAGTTTAAAATGCTTGCTTAATTGAATATCATTGTATCGACAACACTCCATCGATGGAGATAGTAAGTAAACTGCAGATCCTCTGCACCGAGATTCTCGAACCTCTCCGTGAGTACTTCAACTGTCCAATCGTTATCGGTAGTGGCTACCGTTGCCCCAAGCTCAATTCTGCAGTCGGTGGCGTGAAGAACTCACAGCATATGACCGGTGAGGCTTGTGACATCCACCTCCCTGACGAGACCACCGGCAAACGTTGGTTCCTCTGGATGATAGACAACCTGAAGTTCGACCAACTCATCATGGAGAAGAGCACTCCGACCTCCACCCGCTACTGGATTCACGTCAGCTTCAGCCGCCACCGTTGTCGCCAGCAAGTCATCCAAAACTTAGTCAAGCATCCCAACGGCTAACACCCTCTTTCTTATGTCCGCCATTCCATCACGAGTAGGGGACATAAATTATAGACATTTTGGCACGAAAATCCATTTTACTTGCCATTTTGACATATATCGTGTCAGTTTGCGACATAAAATCTTTATATTTTCGATTTCGATCCGTATTTAGCACGCAGATTGTATATGCAATAATAGACGACCACCAGTATGGTGTCTTTACAAGAGTATGTGTTTGCTAACTGAGCAACGGGGATAGCCGACAAGCAAGCACTATCGGAGGTCCCTAAAACCAAAATCTTTAGACTATGGGTATAAAACCAGGACCAAAGAGAATTGCGATTTCAACGGGTAAGCCTGATCGTCGCCAGCATGACAACAAGAAGACTCCAGGCAACACCCCTTCGCTTAAGCCCCACATCCACAAGAAGGGAGACTAAAGCACAATCGCAATGAGGTGCGAACCCTCGGCAATCTCTCCGCCTGAGTGAAGAGCCCTAAGGCATCAGGGGCAGGTTGGTGTCACTAATAGTAATTAATACCGAATACCATATGGCAGATTTTACTCCAGAAGAAATTCAAAAGGTATGGGAAAAAGGCATTATTGTTTCTAATGACTACAAGGATGAGTGGCGCAAAGACCAATGTGGTGCATGGATTAACCGCAACCAGTATGGCAACCGTCAAAGTGACTATGGTTGGGAGTGCGACCACATCAAACCTGATTCTAAAGGTGGCTCAGATGCACTTTACAACATTCGTCCACTGCATTGGAAGAACAATGCATCCCGTCAAGCGGGTCGACTCAAAACCGTTGTGACCTCAGAAGGCAACAAGAACATTGTAGTTGGCTAATCTCTCAAGCCTCTCCCTGAAGTATCAGTTCAGAGAGGGGCTTTTTATAAATTTAGCGCAATCTGCCGCTTTCACAAAGTGCAACTTGCCGCTCGGCTCTGCCGCTTTCACAAAGCGCAACTTGCAACCCGTAACTTGGGTTGCATTGCACAACTGAAAGAACCCGCAACTCACATTAAGCATCTTGATCCTGGAATAGTTTTTCAGACTTTCTCCTGCCTCCCGTATGGATGGATAGGTCACACATATTCAGCACACTCTCCAACTCCCTCGCTTTCTCCTCATCGCACGTCCCCTCCTTGATTTTCCTTCGGGTATATTTGCTGAAGTTCAGCAGCCCACGGTTCTCCTCCTTATGTTTATTGGGGCAGATGATGATGTTCATCTATGTATGTCTTCAATGCCTCATAGTTCGCAAACCATTTCTCATCATTCTTCATACACCATCCTCCTGCAATCTGCTTTCTAAGTCCATAATCTTGCCAAGAAGGTACCGTCCATATTCTTCATCAAGCTGCACTCTATCCCATCCTATGTTAAGAGCATTCAAGTTCTTACGACCTGTGTGGCTGATGGGTTTGTCGAACTCTTCAGCATATTCATTTGCAACACCTGTTACATGATATCCAATATCAGCCCACTTGCGATTTGCGAGACATGGAGTGAGGCAATCAGACTCCACATACCACGGCCACCGAGGATCGCCATCTTCATCCCATTGTGGTTCACTTTTAACCTTATAGGCACCCATTATCTTTCTGCCGCCAACGGCATAGGTGATTAGAATATCTCCAACGCGTACTGCATTTGGTCGTTTCTTGGAGAAATACATATCGGTATCCTTAGAAAAGTCACCTTCATAAATAGGGTTGCTCGATACACCAACAGGCTTTATGAAAATCCTGGTGTCTTGGGGAATCTGGAAAGGATGTAGGATGTCCTCAATGTCTATTGTTGCCACAGGCTCTTTCTTCACACCTTCTGGGTACTTCATCTTGGCACGTTCTTTTATCTCTTCAAGTATAGATTCCGTCAGTTGAATTGGAGCATCGTCTATTACCTGCTTCTCGATAAAAGCAAGCATTTGCTCATCCTCTATCACACATCCCCATTCATGATTAGCCACCATACCGTTGTGTGTCAGGTTGGCGGAGGTAATGATACCGGCAAATGGATCTCCGTCCTTCTTGAAGATGTAGATCTTACCATGCAGATGGTTGTCTATGCGCAACTCCCATTGCACCTTGATGCGGTTCATCTCTTTACTAAACGAAAGCAAAGCGTCTATCTTTCCGACTACTTCATCCTTTTTGAGTGTGGTAATGAACTGCACCCGATGAATGCTTCCAGCCACTTCGAGTGCTTCTGCAAAATCAGAAAAATCGGAATAGCAAAACGGAGTCACCATCAAGAGTTCGTCAGCCTTTTGGCAAAGAGCCATAAAGGTCTCACCGTGGTTGGTGGTTGATGAATTAGAGATAATTGTCATAACTGATGTTTCATTGGATTACAGGAAACAGATGATGTTCCATGACGTAAGCCCGTAATTCCTCTATGAAGATGTGCCATCGTTCATCGTTCGTCATCGTGCTTACTTGGTTAATGGTTTACGATTAAAGGTTCATGGTTGTCTTTTCCGAGCTTCTGTCGCATAGTCTTAACGATTGAAGTTAGTATCTTAATGATACGGGTACAATCATGACTCAACGACTCATGCTGATCGTCATTCAAGTAACCATTATCATGAAGAAGATTCAACCAATAGTTAGACTCATCTGCCTCTTTGTAGGCGATTGACATCTTGCTAAGGAAATCCGCATCAGATTGAGCATGCTTTGACTCACGAACATTGGCACCTACAGAAGTACCACTCCTGTAAATCTGTTTGCTTGAAACGTACTCTTTATATTCCGCATCCTCCGTGAGATACTGATACAGACGAGTAATACGACAAGCAAAATCATACGACAACTCATGTATGCTCGCCTGGTGCTTGTCTTCTTCCGTCATCAAAGGTGACAATTTCCCGCGTTTCTCCTTATACGACTTTGGGGGCTCTTTCTTACCCCAATTGGATTTGTTATATTTCTTCTCGTATGCCATATCTATTAAATTAATCATTAACCATGAACCATTAACTATGAACCATAAATTTGTTCATCGCAGCAGGTTATGAAGTTTTGGTCATTCTTGCTCATTATTTCTAAAATGTTTCTCCAACTCCTCCACCGTCACATTCTCCTTCTGGAACAATGCGATGTGCTTTTTGAGTTTCTCTTTTTGCATATCCCACCATTTGAGGTCTCCGAGTCAGGAGATTCTTCATTCTTTCTCCCTCATCACCCTCTTCTTGATCACTTTTGCAGGATTGCCACCTACTACCGTCCAGGGTTCTACATCCTTGAAGACGGCAGCTCGGGCACCAACTACTGCACCTTCGCCAATGGTGACACCCATACCCACGAAGGCATCGGCTGCGACCCATCCGTATGGCTCTACCGTGATGGGAGCTGTGATGAGCTTCTCACCCCTGTCGCTGATATCGTGACTGGCGGTACATAGATGAGCACCTTGCGAAATTGTTGCACGATCCTTGATGGTGATGACATCCACATTGTAAATAGTGGTATCAGGACCGATATTCGAGAGGCCTTCCATTACGAGGTTTCGAGGCATGTAAATCTTGGAAGATGAATACACATGTGCGCTATCGCTAAGTTTGGCTCCAAACAGACGAAGTACAAAACGCTTATAACCAGATAGCATATCTCTTGGAATAGGACGGACAAAGATTGCCCATACTATTCCAAATATCATTCGTTCCAATTTATGCTTGAAGCTGAGTTCACTTATTAATTCTTGAGACATCTTTTTTTATTAAGTTATTGTACAATTCAATATACTTGCAATACTGGTTTGACATTTCGAATTCTGCTTCTGCTCTTTTACGACAAGCGTAACTATTAAATTTTGACTTTTGTTCAACAATAGTATTTATCGCATTGATTAATTCATTCAAATTGCCTCTTTCAACAACAATTCCAGTGTTCTCGTCAATTGCTTCCGGACTACCACCTGTCTTATAAGTTACAACAGGTGTTCCACAGGCAAGAGCCTCAATGTTAGTTGTAGGGAAGTTATCTGAGTAAGTCGGATTTATAAAAACATCTGCTGCAGAGTATAACATGGCTAATTCCTGTTGACTATCAGTATGCTTGATATGAATTATCGAACTTGGAAGATTTGAGCTATCTACGTCGATATTTCCGACCATAATAACATTGTACAAATTGGTATTTGCCAATTTGACAAAATCGGAATAACCTTTACGTTCATCCCAACCAGTAGCGAGTCCTATAACTGTTATCTTGTCATTATCTATACAAAGTTTTTTCTTGATGTCACTCTCTACCGGTTTAAACTTTTTCAAGTCTATTCCGTTGTGTATAACCTGTATAGAAGCATTCTTAATAAGAGATTCTCGCATGATATCTCCAAGCCAATTAGACACTGGCACCAAAGTCAAATTCTTTACAGAATTTATAGCCTTTATCTTTCTCTTTTGGTTCCAGGAAGATTGGTCGAAAAACAGACTTTTGGGAAACTCATGTATTAATTGGCAGTTATGACAGCCAGTTTTCCATTTCTCACAATTAACAGAATCAAAATAAGCACAATGCCCAGTGGCAGCCCAACAATCATGAAGAGTCCATATTACAGGAATGTTTGCTTCTGCAAGATAATCAAACAAGACTTTATAATTCAAATATGAACCATGTATATTATGGAGATGAACAATGTTCGGTTTAATTCTCTTTAACCTCTTTACTAGCTTTATTGTTGCGAAGTAAGACCCGACTCCATCTCTACCAGTAAGGAGAGATGTTGCATAATGAATATAATCCGTCAGTTTTCCACCCACGGGTATCGCTGAATTACACTCATGTGCTTTATATCTTGTACCATGCGCATAAAAACAACTCCATCCGTCTTGTTCGGCAAGTGCTCCTATTTGATCTGCAATGCGACCAACAGAGCCAAAACCTAAGCCGGAATTTATTTGAACAAGTGTTTTCATATTAAAGATAACATTCAATCTGTTTGTTTTCTATCTCTTCAAAATTCATTTTCGAGATATTTTTACGATAAAAGTTGTATCTATTGGGCTCTGCCATTCTAACGATTGCAGCATTTAAAGCAGAAGGCTCGTCAAGTTTGAAAACTATGCCATTAGTATCATTTATAATTTCCTCCGCGCAACCGACTCTATCACTAACTATTACTGGAAGGCCATTGTTTAACGCTTCTTCAATTACAAGCCCCCATGGCTCAGACTTCGATGGCAAAACAAAGACATCCATCTTTTGGTATATAGCTGGTAACTCTTTATTGTTAACCGCTCCTAAAAAGTGGATGTTTTCTTTTGATAATGCCTTTAAATCATCTTCTTGTTCTCCAAAACCTGCTAAATATAAGTTATATTGAGGAAGTGAATTAAACACAGATATTAGATGCTTTAAGTTTTTAACTTCAACAAAACGCCCCACATAAATAAAATTTACGACTTGTTCTTTTTCTACAAATGGAGGCTGTGGAACGTAATTGAATACGCCTACTCCTTTGGTTATTATGGTAGTACCTTTGAATCCTAAATCGTCGGTAATCTTTCGTTGAGCTTTACCCGAAGCGTACACCTTTGAAAGCCTTGACACGAACAAACGCTTAACAAGCCCTTTAATACCAAACACAGTGGATTCATAATAACTTGATTCAACAATGAATGCGTTCTTGCGCCTTGGAGACATAAAAGCTAGAATCCACAATATAATACTATCCCAATATCCTAAAATTAATTCCTTGTGTTCATGACTCTTAATTATTTTTATTGCACGTTTTGCTTTCTGCAAAGTTGAACCTTTTAGTATCTCGTACTCAAACTCTAAATTACCAGATATGAAGTCTTTATTTCTATCATCTTCAATACCATCTGTAAATATGACAAAAAGTTTTTCTTTCTTGTTTACTGCATTATAAAGATTAATTTTATAAAATGCAGGAATATTGGTAACTACTATTTTCATGATCGTAACCGTTTTAGTATGAATGAAGCTATTATGAAAGGCAGTACAATAAAATAAATATAGTCATTAAGTATACCGCCCATATAACCTCTAGAAATCCAATCGTAACAAAATCCGTTAAAAATTGCCAACTGAACAATGGCTCCAATAGAATTATCGTTATATTTGTAATTATCCCATATCCTTCTACATAGCCATCCAATAAACAAAGCATATAATATTACGCCAAAAATACCAAACATCATAAAAGCTTCAGTAATTACAAGTACTGCGGCACCTGCCCCTGAATATCCAATAATCTGTTGGTTCATTGTTAAAAGATACTCACCAGCAGGTTTGCCAGGAAAGACCGATCGAGGGATCGGCATTAATGCCGCAGTGATAATAGGCTCAAAATATACATAAGAATCATTTTGAGAACAATAATCTATAGTTGCAATGCTGAAACAACACACATCATTGCTTTCACCTGCTCCTTTACTTGCATCCTCCAAGGAAATGGTTTTTGCAACATCAAAATCGATTCCTCTTCCATATGATCTTGCGGAATCCATTACTGCAAATCCTAAATATGTTATTACTGCGACAGGTATTAATACGATATAGTTTATTTTTCTAGGGGTTGGATAAAGATGATATGTTGTTGCCAATGCAAGAATCAAGAAAACCAATCTATATCTAAAACCTCCGACAATGAACATTACTAACGTAAAGTATAGAATGGCATACACTACCATACTTTTACTCACGGAGAATCCTTTGGAATTTTTATAACCAACGTATGCTAAACAACTGGCAGCTACGAACAAAGATATCAAATCAATGAAGTAGCTCACCAAACCGGTTCTCGCTGTTGTAATAGTTGCATCCTCAGCAGATATTGATGTTCTAAAACCTCTAAAAGGGACGTAACATACCATAGCTATAATAAAAAGGATTACAGCAACCCGTTGTACATTGGTTTCGTTAAACATATCATTCCATCTTTTGAAAGATGGTTTGTATGTCTTTTTCTTAAAAAACATATAGAGTATTATACCGTAAAATATGTCGCAAGAAAAGTAAAACATATACTGGTTGGGGACATTACCAGCATTATACATTGACAGACCTTCAAAAGAAGGCTTTATGACATAATAAATCAAACATAGAGCTATGATTGTTATTGGCGACCATATCTCCGACTTGTCTTTAGAAAGCCATGGTTTTATCAAAGAGTACCCTACCATAGCAATCAATATCCACAAAAATATTGAAGATGTAGTTTGTAGCATTATTTTTCTATTTTAAACTCAGCAGAGCGTTGACAACATTTTTATCATAACTTTCCCAGGAATAAGCCTTAGCTTTATTTCTTGCGGCTTCACCCATTGCTTTGATAGCCGATGGATGATCAATGAACCATTGCATCTTTTTCTTAAGATCTACTAGATCTCCTTCTTTTACAAGAAATCCATTAACACCATCTTCTGCTAAATCCGATAATCCTGAGTTATAAGTACAGATTTTAGGTAATCCACAAGCCATTGCCTCTATACCAACCTGCGCCATTCCTTCGGCGAAACTTGGCAACACAAAGACATTAGCTTGCTCGTATAAGGATTTCATACGGTCAAATGTTACGCCTCCATGAATCTTAATGTTATCTATCCCTTGGTAGTGTTTAATGAACCAAGAATCCGGATTATACAATCCAACAACATCTAAGTGAGCCTTTGAGTGATTAAGTTGGTTGGCCGCCTCAAATACATAAGTAATGCCTTTGCGGTAAATCACCTGACCTGCAAACATAAAGTTTATAGGAGAATCCTCCGGCAAGATCTGCCTCTCAATAGAACTCTCTACATTAGCCCCATAGGGAACTTTTAATATCCGATCTGCTGAGATACCTAAATCAAGAATACTATCTTTGACAAAGTCTGAGGCGGCAAGAAAATAATCAGAATCCTTAAATTCTCGCACGAGCTTTTCTATCTTACCCTTTTCCCAAAGATACAGATTCTCAACTCGTAGATCTTCGTTGCCAGATGCATGAACCTCTGTTTCAAAGATTCTCTTCATATAATGTCGAGATGCAATTGATACATCCAAGACTTTTATCATCTGTGGAGCATGTTCCTTCAGATATTTAAAAGTGGTTATCGCATTACTATCATAACATACAACAACATCAGCCTTTTCCTTGATTGCTAGTTTTGCGACTTTTTTGCCGAATCTATCAACTGTCACAGAATGGAGTTTACGATATAGATTTGTCGATTTATCTAATCGCAAAAGAACAAGTTCCAAAAGACCAAGAAAAGAACAGTATGATTCTATTCTTGATTCAGGAATATCTTTGCATTGACGACCATCAGCGCGTTTCTTATTGTCATTTGACAGGAACAAATTCAGTATCTTAAACAACAAAGAATCAGACTTCTTATACAAAGTCGTGACATATTGCTGCAAAACGCCTGCTTTTTCAAGAGCAGCAGCTAAACGGAAAGAATGCTGCTTTCCAGGATGTGCAACTATTATTTTCATTGTGATAAAATTCTATTTCCAATAAACTTCTGTAATGTGAACCTCGCGTTTATCTTCTGGTGGCAATTGCATATAATCACCTTTATAGAGACAATGCAGGTATGTGTCATAGTCCTTAGGGCCTTTGAATTGGCAACCTTCAAAGTCCAACATCTGATAGCCATCAAAGCACTCCTTTGGAGCCATTTTATGGAATTCGCCATAAGTAAGAGTTGTTACATAACTACACTCTTCCAATGGGTGATTCTTTGCATATCGATGCATCATCTTATTTTGTAATTTGGTTGCCCAAGCATCATTCCACGTAAGAGCCTTAGCGATTTTTGCTATTATCTTTTTAATGGAACTATTCCCTGGACGTTGCCAAGCATTGACAGAATATTTATTAAACCAATGAAGCAGAGCCAATTTTTCTGAGATCTTGCAAAGAAGTTTAGACTTCCAACTTTTATCCTTTACACCATATTTAGGGAAGATATCCATATAAACGCCTACTTCCATAGGGTTTGTATCTGGAAACTCTACAAGAATAGTTCTTTCATCAGATATTTTTAGAAAGGTATATACAGTATCTTCTGGGTATTCCACGAGAAGATGATCTGACAGATAGCCATTGTTCTTCTTGGTAAGTTCTATAAATCTGTCATAATCCTTCTGAGGCATATTCACATCAATATCATCATCCCAGGGGATATAGCCCTTGTGCCTTACAGCCCCGATGAGAGTGCCTGCATCGAGATAATAACTGAGATTATTTCTATCACAAAATGATGCGAACTCCTTAAGTATATTGAGCATGACCTTTTTCTGCTCATCCAAAGTCATGGGTTTTCTATTCATATTTAAAACTATTTATTAGCCTGTTAAACATTTCTTTCAAATCATACTGAGGTTTCCATCCTAACGCCATCAGTTTCTCTGATGAAAGATGTAGTTTTGTAACTGGAGCATATCCCATTTCTGGATGCTCCTCTACAGTTACTTTTATCTGAGGATTGAAGTTGTCACGGAGGAACTCTGCCATCTCACGGATGCTGATATATGAATCCTGATTTGCTACATTGTATGCTTCTCCATTCATGCCCTTCAAAAGGATGGTAAGAATCGCAGAAGCACAATCTGTAGTGTAGCAATACGGCTTTGCAGATTCTCCCGTTGTGTGAAGGATGATGTCTGTTCCTGCCATCACACTACGAGCAAACTGAGCAAACACACGATTATCATCAGCTGCAACACCGGCTCCAAAGGTCTGTGTGAGTCGAGCCACCTTTGCATGTATCCCATATTCCAAAGCGTATGATGCACAAAGGTATTCTGCTGCACGCTTGCCCATAGGATATGAACTGCGAGCACTTGTAGCATCTACATAGCCTTGGAAGTCTTCGGTGATAATTTGATCATCGAAGTTCTGGCCATAGTACTCCAAGGAACTGACATACACCATACCTTTGATTGTATGCTTGCGTGCATATTGGAGCAAAGCACGAGTTGTTTCTACTGCAAGTTCGTAAGTCTCAACAGGATGCTCGTTCATATACTTGCCAGCAGTAGGACTTGCACAATGGATGATGTAGTCAAACTCTTCATCCATGGTAGTGCAGTACTCCATGAGGTCGCACTCCACTATATTTAAGCCTGAAGCATCAGCACCATACATTGCAATAGCTTTCTCTTTGTTGCGAACAGGTATGGTAATACTCGCACCGTTATCCAAAGCCAGAATGCATCGAACAAGTGTAGAGCCAATCAAGCCTGTCGCACCTGTTATCATAAACCTCGATCCTTCTAAATGTGAAGAAAAGGGAAAAGTGCAACAGAATTGATTAATATCGTTATTTACGTATTCATTCATAAAATGCCTATTTTCAAGAATTCAGCACAAACTGTTGTAAGCTATTTTTTGTTTTTTCTTTATAGCTGTTACGGTTATCGCAATCAAGAGGATGTTCGAAAGCTGCTTTCAAATTAGCATATATACATTTTCCATTTACATCTGGTGCATCATTGAAATACTCTCGTATCCCCATAGTTTCGCTAAAATAGTCTAACTTATTGTCCCAAAGTAAACCAGAGACAGGAACTCCAAGAGAAACAGAAGTGATACATGCATGTAATCTTGCTCCAAATACCAGATCAAATCCAGACACAAGTTTAAGAAGTTCTTTTGCGGTCTTTGGTTTTTCTAACAATTTAGATTCTGGCAAATTAAATTCTTTGAGTAACTGACGCCCAAACTCTATGTCACGTTCCATGCCATTGCAGAATAGATAAAAATCAAAGCGCCCATCTTCTGTTACAAGGCGGATTAACTCACGGTACATATTTTCAAGTTGCTCCTTAGAGACATCATTTTTATAGTCTTCATATATATCAGTACGAACAAGGCCTATTCCCAGCTTAGCTGGGGTGTGCAATGAATCTTTTCTAATACCATAGCATTCCGGTGCCCAGAGTGCAGGATCACCTACAAAGTCAGATTTAAGACTGTCCCGTTTGATATAATGCTTACGGAGACGATCAAGTCCTTTTTGGCCGTCTCTTGTGGTTATTTCTTCAACGCAAGGATAATTGACAGCTCTCACAACTTGTTTAAACCTATAGTCTTTGTCATTCGGTTTTTCAACACTCATGGCACTCATTAATACAGGTACGTTTTTCTTCGTTGCTATTTTGTTGATACACTCAAACATATAGCTAAAGTCCTGTGTGCTATATTTAAGCATACCTATGCCAAAGATTATTTTGTCGGCTTTTGATATAACTGATTTATAATAGCTCGAATACCTAAATTTATACCCCCAGTTATAAAGCCTGTATTTTAGAGAATCAGGTAACCTTTCGGCAAGGCTAAACACTACATGAGTAATAGCTACTTTTAAATAGTTATCCTTAACGAACTGCTCATCTCGTGGCATTAGCTGAGCCCTTGAAATCTCAACATCATCTACATTTGAGATCAAATACTCCGTGGTATCTCCCAACATCTGATCGCCACCATTGGCTATAGATTCGAGGCTAAATATTACAATCTTCTTCATTAGTATCCAAATATTTGCTGGTTCTCATGCACCTCAACCATGGCTCGAAGCACAAAGTAATCTGTTGGTGTTGTAATTTTAATATTCTCCATTGGGCCTTGTACCAATCCGAGTTTGTATCCATAGTGACTCATCATAGAACAAGAATCTATGAAATCCGTTTTTCCTTCCAGTTGACTCTTACGATGTGCGCCAATAATATCCTTCAAATAGAAGCTTTGAGGTGCACGTGCCATCATACAATCTGAACGCTTGGGAATTTCCAACGACCCATCATGACGGTCAACAATAACAGTTTCTATTGCGGGAACAGTGGTAATACAACTACCACATTCCTTTACCTTATTAATGTTATCTGTGATAGTATCTTCGGTGATGAGAGGACGAACACCATCGTGGATCAAAACGATTACACTCTCATCTTTCTGGTCCTTGGCATATTCCTCAGCAGCACAGAGTCCCTTAAAGATGGAATCCTGACCACTTACACCACCAGGGATAACTCGTACGACTTTGGAGATCTCAAATTTCTTCAACATCTTCTGAAGGAAAGGAATCCATGATTCGAGACAAACTACAACAATCCCATCTATGTCGGGATGGTTGTCAAACAGCTCTATCGTATAGATGATGATAGGTTTGCCATTGAGGTCAAGAAACTGCTTTGGTCTTGACTTTGTATTCATACGGGTTCCAGAACCACCCGCAAAGATTACTGCTATATTCATTTCTTAATTATTTTTGACATATAGGGTTTTGCAATTTCTATAATAGTTTTAAGTGATTCTATTCTAAATAGCATAGAGGTACCTATATATACAGCAATATATAGGAAAACTAAAAATAGAAGTTTTATCACTTGAACGTCTGGACACAATGGGGTTGCGAAATACACAATAGCACCAGACAAAACAGATATTCCCATAATTGGTAAAACATCCCAAATCTGCTGGAGCATATTGTATTTAGATACTTTTTGGGCAAGATTGCTATTGATAGCAAACGCTATTACCGAATTAAGCACCATAGCATACAGCATGCCTTCAACTCCCCAATACATTCCGATGACGATATTTGAGATGCATACAACTTGTCTCACTATGTTCCAGCCGAACATTTGTTTGCTCCTTCCTGATGATACAAACAATTGATAATTGACACTGATAAAACAATTAAATAAGCCGCTCAAACATAATATTTTGAAAAGAGGTATAGAGTTAATCCATTTCTCTGAAAATAAAACTATGAAAAAAGGTTCTGCAACGGCTATCAGCATTATCATAAGTGGAAACACCAAAAAATTGAGTGTTTTGAGAATACGCCTATGTGCACTATTTAGCGTATCCATGTCATCATTAATTTTCGAGAATACAGGAAATGTAACCTGTGAAGTAATAGACGAAAGCGTTGTAACAGGGATATCTTGGAGTTTTTTTGCTTGTGTATAATATCCCATTGTGGAAGCAGAGAAGTTTTTTCCTATTAGCAAGCCTTGAATGTTCTCCATAAGCGTATTAAGAAGACTTGAAACTAAAAGGAAACCGCCATATGAAAACAATTGCCTAAATGCTTTTAAGTCAAAAGCAAAAGCTGGAACCCATTTATGATTGAACCAAAGCATGATAGTTAGGCATACGGAATTAACTAACTGATAAGCAACCAGACTCCACACGCCGAAACCGCTATATGCCATAACCACGCCACAAGAAGCTCCCAGAAAAGCAGGAACGAGATACATGCGAGCAAGAACTTTAAACTGTAGTTGCTTCCTCAGTATATTAGCATGTACAACTGATAGAGAGTTAGGTATAAGAATGAGAGCTTGGACTCTCAAGATCGTACATAGGCTATTATTATTGAAGAAGTCTGCTATAAACGGAGATCCAATAAACAATATGCCATAAAGCACCACAGATAGGAATACGTTCCAATAGAATACTGTTGAATAATCCGTTTGTGTAGGATTTTTCTTCTGAATAAGAGCAGCTCCAAATCCACCCTCTACAAAAGTATTGGAAAGCATAATAAAAATAGCCAACATTCCAATCGTACCGAAATCATCGGGCGATAGAAGTCGGGTGAGAATAAGATTAGTAATAAAACTTATTCCTATTGTGCCGAATCTTTCCAAAGAGGTCCAGATTAATCCACTTATTGTTTGATCTTTTAAACTACTCATCGTTTATTCTTTCTAACAGCTTTATATGTTTTATAATCACCACCCAAAAGACTTTCGACAACGAGTTTCGAGTGTACACATTTTCTCTTCTTGAACTCCTTGGCACGATTTCCTGATACAACCGCCATATCGTCAACGTTCTTTACGACAACGCTTCCAGAACCAATCACTGCTCCATAACCGATTTCTCTACAGCTGGGAAGTATAAGACACTTTGTAGGAATCCACACGTAATCTTTGATGACAAGTCCATAATACTTATGTTCCCATTCTTCAGAGTCAATGTTGTGCGAAGTAGTGATAATCTGTGTGCCACTACCTATCAAGACATTATTGCCAATTTCGATAGGCGATCGAGTATCTATCTGAGATGTTTGGATAGATACATTATTTCCAATTTTGACATTTGAGTTGACGCGCTTTGCCCATTCTATTGGCATTACAACGTTTTCGCCAATGATTGCCCCCCTTTTGCGGGCAATCTTTACTGCACGGTTGTACGTAATCCATTCTTTCCACCTAACGAATAGGCCTATCAAGTATCGAATGTAGGATCTGTCCTGCACTCGTTTTTCATATTCTGTTCTTTCCATTATTATAATTTTAGATTTTGTGCAACCATGGGAGTCGAACCCATCTAAGGACATGTGCGGTTATCCTTACCTCCAAGGGTTGCTACTACCAGTTACGACTGAGAGTAAAGATCGCATAGATAGTATGGAGAAACAGCCTCAGGGACTTGCCGTCAAAACATTGCACAAAAAGACGGTAGTATCCCTTTGGTTGTTAAGGTGTGAATACTGATATAGCAAACGAAAATGATGCTATGAGAGTATGAGTTTGCTCATGGGAGTATTTTTCGGATAAATACCTCCTGTTATCACTATATAGAAATAATATATGCTCCCACATTACCAACAGGAAGCCATTCGATGTTCAGCTTACCATTGGGGTTCAACTTATTTGTATATGCAAGTTTCATCTCATCGAAATGATCTATTCGTATGTCACCGTGTGCGTATTTAAGTTGAAAACTGCCATCATAAACACGAACAGGAGCAAGAGGTTGCTGTAGTAATTTCTTTGTCAGGAAATAGGCAAAGAATATTATGTAACCAGAAGCAAGCGTCCCTTTATGAACAAAAGAGCAAGACCATCGATATAAAAGCAATAAGAGGTCTGGATCAAGTGGCAACTTGATACTATAGTTTGTAGCAACCTTTGAGTCTGACAAAAACTTAAGTGAATCGGTTATTACGCCAGAAGCAAAACCTCCATTACGTGTAGTAATGCCCTTGACACCAATAGAATTGAAAGCAGCGTTCTCAATAATCTGACGAACCTGAACCATAACGTATGGTTGCGTGTTACGATAATCGTATGCAGACATTGACTTGGTGGCATAAGCAAACATCAACTGATCTGCTGCCGACATAATGTCGGTCAGTTCGAAATTGTATGTATTAGGAATGTACACTTTTGAATCGACTACATTATGATGAAGCAAACGCTCTGAAACGATGAGTACATCCTCAAATTCAGACAATAGGTTGACAACAAGATCGTCAACATTCGGCATCATGCAATCATCGGTTACTGTGGCCCTGATTTCCTCTGCATAAGATTTAGCTGCAAATAGGTGGGCACGGCTTACGTTCTTGGTAACCCTCTTTGCAGTTCCAAAAATCTTAGAGCCTGCCATTTCACAGCTTATCCCACCTATGTTAAGATTAGCATAATCAATCATATAGTCCAAAAAAAACTACAAATGCACCATAATATGCCTTACGTCTTTTGGGGCTATGACACTCATTGAATCTCAATCTAAGATTCCAAAGGCTAACAAACTCCGGAATGTCCAGGTACGTATTTCCAAACGGATAATGTCCAACAGCTATAGCCATTACTTTATTCCTTTATAGATTCGATCATATCCCTTTTGGGTCAACTTAAAAAAACCAGAGGTTTGGGTTTCATAAACACAGTAGCCTTCTTGAATGAGGCGGTTAGCTGCTTCAATAAGTGTTTTGGCATCTTCAGGATTGAGATTTTGCTCAAGAGATCGAAGCTGACGTTCCATAAATCCTTGGCCGACTTTGCAGTTGGTTCTTCGGAAAATGTCGAGAATTGTATCTTCTAACGCAGTTATGCTTTGTTTAGGATAGAGACCTTCGTATCCTTGTTCTGTAAGTCGCAAACACTCCATAGAGTCTTTTTCATACGTGCAGAAACCGGATTCAATAAGTGCATTGATAGTATTGATGCATAGCTTCTGCTCTTCAGGATTCAAGCGATTGATTAAAGACATACGAATTGTGCGCATAGGCAGCACATGACCGGCTTTGCATTTAGCCTGTCTGAACAGGTTTTTTATTATTTCCTCAAAATTATTCATTTGTGTGTATGTTTTTTTAATTGTCTATTATACGATTTGATTACTTGTCTCTCTTTATTAGGAATACATCATCAGACTCTGGCCGGAACTCTATCCTATATGGTGCATCCTGCTGAAAGAGCGAGAGCTTGTAGAATGGAGTTTGGAGTGTAGTGTCGTTGGCATCAAGGTCTTCCCACTCCTGGACATAGAGGTATTCGAACTGTTTGAAGCGGTTCATGTGGTTACGAATCTCGTCTGCATTCAGGTAGTTATTGCCATCTACATCGTTGAATGGGATGGTGAAGAGGAAGATGCTGTCGAAGATGCGAAGCTCAGCAGTACAATAGGGGGCATCTTGGGGTGAACGCTCGGTCTTGAAAAAGAGGTCGAGAACGGGATGCTCGAAGAACTGATGATATTCGCCATAGGAGAAATATGGAAGGACTGGAGCCTCGAAGTCTCCATGTACCCAATGACCCGTCTGGACAAAGTGGTTTATCTTGTCGGACGGTATCATGTCGATGGCTATCTTCAACAATGCCTTGTAAACGCCTTGGTAACTGATTTTTCCATTGTTGTAGAGGTGAATCTTACCTGTAACGTTTCCGCGATAGACATCGTTGAAAACCTGATTTTGCTTGACGTAAACAACAGGGGTGTTGGTGATGGGGTCAGGATGGATATGGAAGTTCAGACCTTCGAGATTGTGACCTTTCTTGCCCTTGCCGGATACGTTAGAGAGGGTGCGATTGATTTCGAGTAACTTGTAGAGTTGTGTCTCAACAGTGTTTGAAAACAGATTGTTGCACTCGTCACACTCTTCGTGACAGATAAGCCGCTTGTTGCCTAAGGCTTCCTGAATGGCATGTGACTCGTCCTTGAAGCGGTCTTTGCCCGATTTTCCACAGAAACGGCAGATTCTCTTTTCGGGATCAGGTTCTCCTACCTTGATTGTGTCGGTAAGGAATCCAAAGGAATAGGCATCGAACATGAGGTAGAGTTTGCCCCAGTTGAGGACGAAGATGTCATCATCACGGCGAGCATCACGTCCATTGGTTAGCGCATCCAACTTGACCATGGAGCGTTTGAGATCTATCATGGGAGCCCACGACTGATGACGGATGAAGTAGTCACCTTCCTGGAAATCCTTGAAATATGACGGAAGTTGCTGGACGTTGGGATAACGCAGTTTGTAAGTGTCCGATAGTTCAGTCATTACTCGCAATGTATCGGCATTGTACTGATAGACGGAGTAGATGTTGCCGCCTTCGATACGATTGATATTGCTGAAAGCGTCTTCTACGGCCTGCTCCAGCTCGTGGTTGGGAGAGGCGAATTCCATCAACCTCTTGTTGTGAGCGGACAGAAGGTAGAACTTTTGTGGATATATATCAAAAAAGCTCATAGGAGAATGAATTGTTAGCACGATTTAGCAGTTGGTGAGGGAGTTGAACCCTGATTATCAATTTATCCAAAGACCTCATATCTGCTGCAATCCCCCGAAAGCAGTAGAAAAGATGAAACAGACAATCCACCTGTGGTCGAGTTCCTCGGGAGTGGAATCGATGTCGTATTCATAGATGGCTTCGATAGGCTCAGGGAGATTGTACCACTTAGCCTTGCCATCACGGATGTTCTTGAGTTGAGCACACAGGTTTCGTCCTACAAAACCTTTGGCTCCGGTAACGAGAATTTTCATATATTTTGAACTTTTTATTTCTTATTGTCGCTCAGCAAGGATTCGAACCTTCTCAACACACGTTGAGTACCCAAAAAGAGCGTGAAACCATGAAATCATGGCTGTTTTAAGTAAAAAGAGTAGGAATTGAAGGATTTTAGCCTCAAAAATACGTACCAAATGCGTACCAAATAAATAATTTCTCAATTTTAGAACATTCCTATAAGCTGTGTGTCAGGGAGTTAAAACCATCTACCACTGTCTGAGCCACATCAGGGAATTTCACCTGATACTCATGACGCATGTCATCCTGCTTTTTCTCATCACGACTAAAGATACGGATTTCACCGATATCTGTTCTCAAAAAACGATTCAATACAGCGTTACCAAAAGAACCTGTACCACCTGTAATCAACAGGGTTTTGTCTTTAAAAATTGACATATTATTATAAATTAAAAAAATATTTTATATAGAAAGGCCGGCTCCACACCAAATTCGAAAAGTAGCTTATAAAAAATGCTAGTGGTGTTTCGCCTACCGAATATTTTTCTTACTAAAATTATTCCATCCTTCTATGTTGAAAAAGGATCGACCTCACATTTCTCTCCTCTAGGAAGAAAAGACTTCAGAACTCTGAATCCACATACTATATGGTTAACGAACCAAAGCGACCTTCTCCTGATTATATGTAATATTTTCTTTAAGTACCACATCTACATAATTACCTATTCTTAAATCTTCTATTCTCATATTATTACATTATTATAAGACAGAAAGGCTGAGACGTGCTCTTATGAGAATGCCATCTATTTCTGTTTTGATTATATTCATTGATTTAACTTTTGGTCTTAAAAATAAGAAGTTCGAAAACCAACCCGTCCTTCCTTAACCTTAAGGAAGGCTCCACCTTTCTCACCAAGCCTCTCTTCAATAGTCTTTACGCCCCCTTCGGTTCCCCCAGTTCTGGGGGACAGAAACCCTCAGGGACGAGAGAATGTAACCGCCCTCCGGTGCTCGGAACCGCTACGCTATAAGGTTGGCGGACCAAAGCGGTCTTCGCCATGTTATGCGAGGTGAACACTTGCCCCAAGCATTCACCTTTTCGGCTCCGCGGTGAACCCTAGTAAAAAGAACTTTGTATATACAGCGCATGCTAGAAATATAAGAGTCTATATTATAATGGGTTATATAGTGTTTTTAACACATTATTAACGCTAAAGGTTGGCATCGGGGTTCACCCTTCACCGACTTCATCGCCAAGTGTTCACCCTCACTCTTACTTAGAGAACGAGTATCTTCTGCAGGATACCGCCCCCGACCTGCACTTCTAGGGGTGGGTAGGGTAAGTAAGGCGTAAACAAGATAGTTACGATGGCTAAGTATCATGGTTACGATAGCTAAGTATCATACTTATGGAGCATAACCCTATCCGTGATAATCGGTGAGTATCGGTGGGATTATTTCTTCTTTCTGTTCTTCGCTACCTTCTGGGTAATGATTCTGCCTGGATGTTCTGTGTCCCATACCGCTGCACCTCCATGCTTGAAATAATCCCAGAGGATGATAAGGAGGGCGAGGACGGAGAGGACACCAAAAAGTATTAATATGAGTAATAACATCTTTATTTTATTTTTAATGTTGAATGTTGAATGTTAAATGTTGAATGGTTAATTATTGTCAAGCTCGGCGTACTTTGAGTGCTGGCTCTTGTACTCTGGTACGATCTCCTTCATCTTCTTCACGATTGCCATATCATCGTAGGTGAAGGAGAGCTGATAGAGGTCTTCCTCGTTCTTGCGTGCCAACTCGTATGGATACTCACGAACCTTGGCTACCATGATCTTTGGATGATGGGTTGGAATCGTGGCTTCCTTGTCGTTCAGAACTTCCTCGAAGAGTTTCTCTCCATCTCGAAGTCCAACGTACTTGATGTCGATGCCATCTACTCCCGAAAGGGCTATCATACGCTTTGCCAAATCGGCGATGCGGACTGGCTTACCCATATCGAAGACGAAGATCTCGCCTCCCTTACCCATGGTTCCTGCCTCCAATACTAACTTGCAGGCTTCTGGAATGAGCATGAAGAAACGGATGATGTCAGGATGGGTGACAGTGATAGGACCGCCCATCGCTATCTGCTTCTTGAAGATTGGAATAACGGAACCGTTACTTCCCAAGACATTGCCGAATCGTGTAGTGACAAACTGGGTAACGCCCTTTACTTCGCCATCCACAATCGCCTTGTTCAATGCCTGGCAATAAATCTCGCAGATTCGCTTGCTGCAGCCCATCACATTGGTTGGGTTCACAGCCTTATCGGTAGAGATCATCACAAACTTCTTGGTACCATACTTCACAGCCATATCGGCTATCACGCGCGTACCATATATATTATTCTGTACTGCCTCGGCTGGATTGTCCTCCATCATCGGTACATGCTTATAGGCTGCGGCATGGAAGACATAGTCTGGATGATACTCAGAGAAGATGCGCTCCATACGGGTGGCATTGGTGATGCTGGTTACGATGGTTTCGCAAGGAAGATCAGCATAGTTCTTGTTCATGAAGAGGCGGACATCGTGCATTGGGGTCTCAGCCTCATCAACGAGAATCAGACGCTGAGGCTTATAGATGGCAATCTGCTTCACCATCTCGGAACCGATACTTCCGGCTGCTCCCGTTATCAGAATGGTGCGACCGCTGAGGAGCTTTCCTATCGCATTCATATCCACTTCGATTTTGTCTCGTGGAAGAAGATCTTCGATATCCACCTCTCGCATCATCTGATGACGGAGGTTTGACTTGCCGTCCCAGCTCTGTGCTTTTGGCATCATCATAATCTTGATGCCTTCTGCAGTGAGCTTGTCGATCATATTCTGCTTCTCCAGGAACTTCTCTGTGACCAGAGGGCTTACGAAGAGGGTCTTGACATTCATCTTGTGCATGACGCCTATTAATGCTTCATCGTATGAATAGACTTCGCATCCCAACAGGAATCTGCCTACCATAGCGATTTCTTCAGAAGTGAATCCTTTGACGATATACTGGGAAGGATGGTCGTTGCGCATGGACTTTGCCAGGGAGATACCACCTTCTCTTACGCCAAGGATGAAGACCGGCGTCTTGCTTTCGGCAGAGAAACTGGAATCGTACATATACTTCACGAGGATTCGCATTGTCCACATCTCTATCATGGATATGAAGAGCATGACGACAATGGATTCTGTGGTAATCTCGCAAAGGATATTTTCTGGAATCACCTGGAGAAGTACGCAATTCAAGATGAAACCGACAACGAGGGCTCCGGAAATGCGAAGCAGGTCAACGAATGATGAGTAGCGCATGATACCGGAATAGGTATGGAACATACGCATACCTACCACGAAGAGTGGCAGGGAGCAGACGAACATGAGGAGGTAGTTCCAGAAATGGGAAGCTATCACCTCGCCTCCTTCTGCGATATAGGTTGCAATCATACCCGCTATGACGATAGAAATGCTATCGAGGGCGAGAATGCACCAATATGGCAGGGTTGCCTTTGAAAAATACCAATTCGTCAATTTATTCGCAAAGAGGGATACTTTGAGTTTATATAGTATCCCAGAGTATGGCGTCTGAGAAGAGCCATTCTGATTGTTTCTATCTCTCATAAATCTATTAAAAATTAATCTCTACTGAAAATGTCACGTATAAATGGCTTTTCTGCCAAATACTTTCCGATGTAATCACTCTGGATTGGAGAAATCTTATTGTTGATTTTCTCCACTTTCTCAGGAATTACATCTACTGCTTACATGATGGTGCTGAATTTTCTACCTCTCCGTCTCTCCTGCAAGGAGAGCTCCACCTCTAACCAAGCCTTCCTCAATAGTCTTTACGACCCCTTCGGTTCCCCTTGTAGGGGACA
>ERZ809407.709-NODE-709-length-34325-cov-26.850015_pt1 | contig 34325 bp, 17 predicted proteins | sample MGYA00520792_ERZ809407 | MGnify/ENA primary metagenome ERZ809407 (study PRJEB31576, sample SAMEA3212665) | Homo sapiens | biome: human-gut; feature: human gut; material: fecal | place: Sweden | collected 2012 ...
TGCTCAGGAACTTATAAATAAAGTTAAATCAAAGTGTTGCGTAATTAAGGTATATCTCTTCTTCACCAGTCTCCGGATTAATACTACCAGTCTTAGTTGTTGCGGTCTTTCCACTACCTTCAGCAATCCAGCCCTCAGCAATACCAGCAGTAACATTCTCCTGATTTGTAATAAACACAGTAGCCTTCTCAAAAGACTTAAAAGTCTGAGCATTAACACTTGCAGCCAAAGCTACGGCTGCGATAAGAGTAAAGAATTTCTTCATAATCGTTTTATTTTAAGTTTATATATTATAGTTGTTGAATAACTTTATTTTAGTTTGATTCATTTGCTAGTTTATTTCGGTGGCAAAAATAATAAATCATTTTGAGAATCTCAGAAAAATACGAACCAAAATGAGCTAAAACTACGAAAACGTTTGCGTAGCTTTTACAACAAAATTGAAACAAAAAGTTCTTAAATAGAAATAATAAGTGTAATTTTGCACCAACAAACTTAAAAATGTAATCATTAGTGTCCCGTTAAAATTGGGACGAGTTTAATATTAATCAAATAGCCCCGGAATGAGGGGACCAAATTGCTCTTTGACATCATTGGAATAAGTCTTATCGAACAGTTCCCTGAGCGGTGTTTTGTCCGTCAATGATATGCTGAGGATTTGCAAGACCTCGTAGGTCGAGCGTTTCAACTTCATATCGTGCTGGACAATCGCCACAAGGCAGTAGGCAGTAATAGCAGCCGCTATCTGTATTCTGACAGCGTTCTCGGTAGTTCCCCAGAACTTTTTGATCTTGAGGTGCTGCTTGAGCCACTTGAAGAACAGCTCTATCTGCCAACGGTTCTTGTAGAGGTCGGCTATCTGCTGGGCTGTCAACGCAGCCGTGTATTTGGCTGCAAAGTTACGAATTCAAGTCCGTTGACTCTAGAAACTGCTCATAAAAGACTTATTTTCAACGATTTCAAAGAACGATTAGTCCACTTTAACGGGACGGTAGTGTAATCTAAAAACAATTAAAAAGTAAAATTATGAAAAGAATGATGAGTCATTTATTCCATGTGGCTCTGATGCTTTTGGCTTTTACCTTTGCGAATCCTGTTATCAGCCATGCGCAACAGACAGCTGTTGCGTCATGGGTGTTCTCGGAGGGATGGGAAAGCTCAAGCAGCGGAACTGTTGTGACCTACACTCCGGATGGCAGCGGATGGCAGGCGATAAGCAATACCGCATGGAAAAGTAAACAACCGGTGTTTCTGCCGAACACATGTTCTGGAGTACGGACCAACTATAAGCTTTCGCTGAAGACAAGTGACGGCAAGTGGGAGGTAAAGCAAAGTTCGGACAGCTATGTCTTGCGTCTGAACACAGCTTCGATAGATAAATTTACACAAAAGGAAAACTATGGTGATGCCTCAACACATGACCAATATTTCGAAGTGAATTTCCCTACTGTAAACCTGAACAACGTGAAACTTAATTTCGCTATAGGCGACGGCTCAAGTAGCTCCACACATTTTGGTGTGGCGTATTCCGTTGATGGAGGGACGACATGGACAACACTTGATGACTATGTCAGCGGCAGTCATTGGAATAAATATAATGATGCTGTTTACTCTCTTGATGCCGACAATAAGGAGAATGTCATAGTGAGACTCTTTATTGTCAGTGCCACGAAGAAGAGCAATTACAATCTGAAATATGTAAAGGTGCTTGCTGACGACCATGAAGCACCGGCATTCGTATCAAGCCGTCCAAAGGATAATGAGGATAATGTCGTGACAACAGGAACCATTGCTTTGAACTTTGACAAGAGTGTGCATGTGGCGGATGGGGCAGCGGCAACGCTTACGAATGCAAATACAAACAGTGTTGTCAAGCTTGCTCCAACAGTAAACGGCAATGTAATTCGTTTCATCTATTCTGCTCTTGACAAAAGTGCGAAGTATAACTTTGAGCTACCGGCAAATACAATAAGTGACCTTTCTGGAAATGTGCTTGCGAAAGCCTTGACGTTCAGTTTCATCACCGCCGATACCGATCCGATACCTGCTCCTACAATAGAAAGCAAGAATCATTTGTGGTACAACAAGCCAGCAGGCTATTGGGAAGAAGCTCTACCGTTGGGAAACGGTCGTCTTGGTGTTATGCACTCCGGTAGTGTCGCATGCGATACGCTCCAGCTCAACGAAGATACATTCTGGGACCAGGGACCGAACACGAACTATAATGCAAATGCTTTTGGAGTACTCAACAAAGTACAGCAAGGCATCTTCAATAAAGATTATGCTTCGGTACAGAATCTTGCAGTTACGAACTGGATGTCTCAAGGCTCGCATGGAGCAAGTTATCGTGCAGCAGGTGTTGTCTTGCTTGGCTTCCCGGGACAGCGTTTCGATGATATGGAAAGTGCACAGACTTCGGATGCTGTTGATGCACAAGGCTATGTTCGCTATCTTGATATGAATACTGCAACAAGCAATGTGGAGTATCATGTGAAAGGTGTAGGGTATAAGCGTACAGTATTCACTTCTTTCAAGGATAATGTCACAGTGGTGCGTCTTGAAGCGGACCAGAAAGGTAAACTCGACTTCAATGTGGCTTATGCCGGTTGTAATAAGTCGAATATAGAGAAGCTCACGTCTAACGTCCTCTATGACGAGCATACTGTCAAGGCAACGATGGGACCGGCACGTGACAAGTGTGAGAATGTGGAAAACAAGCTCAACCTTTGTACTTATCTGCGTATTGTGGACACTGACGGCACTATTACAAACGACAAAGTCAATATCTATGCTCAGGGAACAGTGGGAGCCGCTACAAATGCTCCGCGTCTTAATGTGACAGGTGCTACATACGCTACAATCATTATTTCGCAAGCCACTAATTTCAAGAAATATGATGATGTAAGCGGTGATGCAAGTGCATCAGCTCTTGCCTATCTGGAAGCTTACGAGAACAGCAAGAAAGATTATGTTACAACGCTTTCGGATCATGAATCTGTCTACAGGGCACAGTTTGACCGTGTGGACCTAACTCTTGCAGGTAATGCTACACAGGAGTCCAAGAACACGGAACAGCGTATAAAGGAGTTCCATAAGACTTCTGATCCTCAGTTGGCAGCCAACTACTTCCAGTTTGGACGTTACCTGCTCATATCTTCTTCACAACCAGGCACACAGCCAGCTAATCTGCAGGGCATCTGGAATCCTGATGCGCGTCAGTATCCGGCTTGGGATTCGAAATACACATCAAATATCAATGTTGAGATGAACTACTGGCCTGCAGAAGTCACAAATCTTGCAGAATGCCATGAGCCGTTTGTCGAGATGGTCAAGGATGTAAGTGTTACAGGTGCGGAAACAGCTAAGAAGATGTATGGCGCACGTGGATGGGCTTTACATCATAATACAGATATTTGGCGTACGACAGGTGCGGTAGACAATGGCACCGTAGGAGTATGGCCTACATGTAACGCATGGTTCTGCTCTCACCTTTGGGAGCGTTATCTCTTCTCTGGCGACAAGACATATCTTGCAGAGGTCTATCCTATAATGAAGGGAGCGGCAGAATTCTTCCAGGATTTTCTTGTGAAGGATCCGAATACAGGGTATATGGTTGTTTGTCCGAGCAACTCACCGGAGAATCATCCTGGTATAGGCTCTTATACCAAGCCTGACGGTAAAACTGCAAACATTGCCCTTTTCGGAGGAGTTGCCATGGATAACGAGATGGTCTATGACTTGTTGAAGAATACAGCTCTTGCAGCTCGTGCTCTTGATAAGGATGCGGATTTCGCAGATGCTCTTGATGCTCTGAAGGCACAGATTACTCCATGGAAGATTGGTCAATACGGACAGGTACAGGAATGGCAGGAAGACTGGGATAAAGAGAATTCGTCTCATCGTCATCTGTCTCATCTCTGGGGCGCTTATCCTGGCAATCAGGTTTCTCCATACGAAAACGCTACACTTTATCAGGCAGTACACAAGAGTCTTGTCGGACGTGGCGATGCTGCCCGCGGATGGTCGATGGGATGGAAGGAAGCCATGTGGGCACGTATGCTTGATGGAGACCATGCCATGAAGATTCTTAAGAACCAGCTTGTCCTGCTCGACCCTAATGTGACAATCGCTTCTTCCGACGGCGGCTCGTATGCAAATATGTTTGATGCCCATCCTCCATTCCAGATTGACGGAAACTTCGGAGCTACTGCAGCTATAGCAGAGATGCTTGTGCAGTCACATGCCGGCTTCTTGCATGTTCTTCCTGCATTGCCTACGGAATGGAAAGCCGGTGGCGAAGTGAAAGGACTGTGTGCCCGTGGCGGATTTGTGGTGACAGATATGAAATGGGTTGACGGCAAGATAGAGAAGCTTGCAGTGAAGTCTACTGTCGGCGGAAACTTACGTCTGCGTACTGCAACACCATTGACAAATGCCGATGGTACAGCTCTTTCTGTAGCAGAAGGCAATAATACCAATTCTTTGATGCAGCCTTACGGCATGCCGGAGCCTATAGTCAAGGATGCAAGTAAGATTCCTGCCACTACGCTTCCGGATACTTATCTCTATGATATTCCAACTAATGCAGGTGAGGAGATAACGCTTGTTGGAGGCCTTGCTACTATTGTTCCGGTATTAGGTCTTTCCAGAGAATCTGAAAAAGATAATGCTATATATAATCTTAACGGTCAGCGTGTTGGAGAAGGTTATCATGGCGTAGTTGTCGTTAAGGGAAAGAAATATGTTAAATCATTAGAGTCCCGTTAAAATTGGGACGAGTTTAATATTAATCAAATAGCCCCGGAATGAGGGGACCAAATTGCTCTTTGACATCATTGGAATAAGTCTTATCGAACAGTTCCCTGAGCGGTGTTTTGTCCGTCAATGGAAACTGCTCATAAAAGACTTATTTCAATGATTTCAAAGAACGATTAGTCCACTTTAACGGGACGGTAGTGAATAAAAATAATAAGTACAACAACCTAAAAAGGCAAACAAATGAAAAAGAATCTACTCAGATTTGGGCTCTCACTCATTGCCCTGTTTGTTATGGTAGTGGCAAATGCGCAAACCTACCAGAACGAAGAAGCTAGCGTTTCATGGCCGTTTAATGACGACAACTACGCTACGCAGTACACTAAATCACCAGAAAATGGTTTCAGTCTGGTTTCCGTAAACACCGGTGACTTGAAGTATTCTCTCAAGACATCACAGACTACAAAAGACAAAGACGGAAACAAGATGGTCATGGCTGGTTTCGGTCCTGTTGGCACAACAAAAGCCGTAGAATGGACCATTAAACCTAGCAAAGGACTAACATTTACTCCAACCTCTATCAGTACCTACGTAAACCGATTCGGTACAGATTCAGAAAATGGAGTAACCGTAACCGCCAAACTTAGCGACGGAACTTCTGTAGACTTGGGTAATTTCACCGCATTAAGAGATAACAAGACAACAGAGACTGACAAGTTTTCGAAAAATGAAAACCTGACCAACCACATCGTCATCCAGCTCACTGCCGACCAGCAAGCCAAACTGACATCAGCTGAAGGCTTCACGCTGAGCTGCACCGTTGGCGTTGGCTCTACTAAGCAGCAAGGCTTTGCCGATGTACACATCAATGGTCTTCTGAACGGAACCATTGAAAAGGTTGCACAGTATACTCTGTCAGCTGTTGTATCAAATGCAGGAGCAGGAACCATCAAAGTATCTCCTTCTGGTACAGTATTTGACGCAGAAACACAAATCACCGTAACTGCGACAAAAAATTTCGGCTACAAATTTGTCAATTGGACAGATGCCAATAATAAGGTAGTATCTACAGATGAAGAATATACCTTCTCTATCTCTGCCAACACAGCATTGAAGGCAAACTTTGAAAAGATAAACACCTACGCTTTGGATTACAAGGTAGAAGGTGGTGCAAAAGACTATATGGTAAGCGCAACTCCTGCCCCAACCGTTGTTAACGGAAAGAATATGTATGAAGAGGGAACAGAAGTAACCCTCACAGCCAGCAGCAACGACATCCTCACCTTTACCAACTGGAATGATGGTGAAACAGGAGCAGAACGCAAAATAAAGATGAATGTCGACCAATCATACACTGCTGCATATTCTGCAAAAGACTTCATCGCAGGCTGGGACTTCTATAAGTCAGCAAGAGAAGGTCGTACAGCAGACTTCGCTGCAGAAGACAACGATGTAGACCAGCTCATCCTGCGCGATGCAGACGGAAATACATACGCATGGCTCGACAAGAGCAACAGTGCTGGCGGCTACGAAGGAAAGAATGCAGCTGTAAACTGGACCTCCAAGAAAACCAAGGCACTGGGCGAAACCTATTGGCAGACCAAGGTCAACGCAACAGCCTTCACCGATATCAAGGTAAAGAGCAGTATGCTCTACAATTATAATGCATACGAAACATATAATGTGGAATACTCTCTCAACGGCACCGACTGGACCAAGGTAGGCGCCATCAAGATGCCAGGAACCAAAGCCTGGACCGATGGCGAGTTCACTCTCCCAGCCGATGCAAACAACAAAGCAGAAGTATACATCCGCTGGATTGCCGACAAGACTTCTTCCATCAAGGGAGCAACAGGCGACAACGACGGAATCGCTATCACAAATATCTACATCACAGGTACTGCCCAGCTCGTAAACGACGGCAAGGCCCCTGTACTCGTAAGCACCATACCAACAGAAGGCGCAACCAACGCATCTGCCAACGGCAAGATTGTACTGACTTTTGATGAGAAGGTAAAACTCACCGACAACGCTGCAGCCACTCTCGGAACAGCAAAGATAGAAGGAACTGTATCAGGCAAGACCATCACCTTCGCATACAAAGGCTTGAACTACGCTACGGCTTATACCTTCAAACTCGCTGCAGGTTCGGTAGCCGACCTGACAGACAATGCCACAGACCAGGCAATCGTTCTGAACTTCACTACCAAGACCAAGCCAGCTGTAACCAAAGCACTCTACGACTTCATCGTACCAACCGACGGCGACTTCAAGGCAGCACTTGATGCAGCAGCTAAGCGTACAGATACTAGCAAGCGTTTCCGCATCTTCATCAAGCAGGGCGACTACAAGATTCCTGCTGACGAGAAGAGTAAGGTAACAGGTAGCGACGGCAAGAGTTATGCTAACCCAACCACCTATATGAATACGCCAAACGTATCAATCATTGGTGAAGGCATGGACAACACCTCACTGACCAACACCGTTCCAAACTCAGGCCAATCAGCCAACGTATTGGAAGGTATCGGCAAGGGTGACGTACTCTGCTTGCAGAAGGGAGCAACAAACACCTATTTCCAGGATCTGAAGATGTACAGCAGTATGGGTGATGCCAAAGGTCGCGACATCGTACTCAACGACCAGAGCAACAAGACCATCTGTAAGAACGTAAACCTCTGGGCTTACCAGGACACCTACGTATCAAACAACCAGAACGGTAAATTCTACTTCGAAGACGGAATCCTTCGTGGTCGTACCGACTACCTCTGCGGTAAGGGTGATGTATATTATAATAATGTAGAACTCTGGATCTGTGAAAAGGGAGGCTATCTCGCAGTTCCTTCTCAGCCTAAGAAGTATGGCTACATCTTCAAAGACTGTACTATCAAGGATGCTACTGCGGCAAAAGACCTAAACGGCAACTACACCTTGGGACGTCCATGGGGCAAAGGCACACCTATTGCACTCTACATCGACACCAAGATGGAAGCTATCCCATCAGCAGCAGGATGGAACGAGATGAGTGGCGGTTACCCTAAGCGTTTCGCTGAATACAACTCATACACATCAACAGGTAGCGTAGTAGACCTCAAGGACAGAAAGAAAGTTTACGATGCCTACGATTCAAAGGATGGTGACAATTATGTAAACCGTCGTAATGAAACAGCAGGAGACCCTATCCTCGCAGCAGAGGAAGCTGCGTTCTACACTGTTGAAAACATAATGGGTCAGGATGATGACTGGGATCCTACAGCAGCCACCGAGCAGGCTTCAGCTCCAACCAACGTAAAGTTGAACGGTACAACCCTCGCTTGGGACAACAACGACTACGCTCTTCTCTGGGCAGTATGCAAGAACGGCAAGGTAGTAGACTTCACCATCACTCCTAGCTATATCGTTGATGACGCCTCTGCAACATGGAGCGTACGTGCAGCCAACGAGATGGGCGGTTTGAGCGAAGCTACAGTTGTTGGTCAGGGCACCGGCATCCGCAACATCACTTCAGCTACAGCAGCAGTCATCAAGACCGCCATCTATGCAGCCGACGGCACCCAGCTCTCAAATCTTCAGAAGGGTATCAACATCATTGTGAAGACCCTGGCAGATGGCAGCAAGAAGACAAGCAAGGTCATCGTAAAGTAAAGAAGCAGAGACCATAAGTAATTAGATTGACAGATAACATTCGGAGTGCAATATCCCCATCCTCTTTCAGAAGGGTGCCGGATATTGCACTTTTTTGTTCCCTCAACTTCTGAAACAGCAGAAACGGGAACTGAGAAAACAGACCGTCGAAATGTAAAAAACAGAGTATTTACGAAAAAATCTGTAAACGTTTACGTTATTTTTTACCCCCAATATACCTATATTCTCATATTTTTTATATACTTTTGCAACAAGAAAACCAAGACTTAGCTATTGCTACGCATCCAGGTTGCCCCCACCGGAGCCTTCGGGTTCCAAGAGGAACATCCCTTCAGCAAGCATCTGCTCAGAATTGGAATTCTACTTAAAAACATTAAATAAAAACATTAGAATATTAGTAATTTAGAATAAGTTTTATCTAAACCTAAAGTGTATGTCTGGTAATTTTAGAAAAAAGAAAATTGCTTTGGCAGGCGCACTGATGTTCGTAGTAACAAGTGTATCTGCACAAACAGTAAAAGGCGTTGTTACTGACAATACGGGCGAGCCAATCATCGGCGCATCTGTCATGGAGGTAGGTGTAGCGGGCAATGGTGGCGTGACCGACATTGACGGTAACTTCACAGTAAACTTAAAAGGCAAAAGCAAGAAACTGAAGATTTCATACATTGGTATGAAAGCTAAGGAAGTAAGCGTTGCAGGTAAAGAAACGATTGATGTAAAGCTTGAGGATGACAACACCACCCTCAACGATGTCGTAGTAATCGGTTATGGTACGATGAAGAAGAAGGACCTTACCGGTTCAGTAGCTTCCATCGGTTCCAAAGAGCTTGCAGACATCCCTGTCTCAAGTGTAGGCGAGGCCATGACTGGTAAGCTTGCCGGTGTAAGCATCACAACTACAGAAGGTTCGCCTGATGCAGACATCAAAATCCGCGTGCGTGGTGGTGGTTCTCTTTCACAGGATAACTCTCCTCTCTACATCGTTGACGGCTTCCCTGTAAGTTCTATTAGCGATATCGCTCCAAGCGAAATCGAGACTATCGATGTATTGAAGGATGCCTCTTCAACAGCTATCTATGGTGCCCGTGGTGCCAATGGTGTTATCATCGTTACTACCAAGAGTGGTAAGGAGGGTAAGACTCAGGTGAGCTTTGGTGCATCTTTAGGTTTCAAGAAGATGGCTAAGGAGACCAAGGTTATGGATCCTTACAACTACGCTCTCTATCAGTATGAAGTAGGTAACACTGAGTATGGTGACTACGATGATATGGGAATCTGGAAGTCTGTAAAGGGTAACAACTGGCAGGACGACCTCTTCGGCCGCACAGGCTTGCAGCAGATTTACAACGTAGCTGTAAATGGTGGTACCAAGGAGACAAAGTACAACATCAGCTATGCCCGTACTGACGACAAGAGCATCATGAAGGCTTCTGACTATACCAAGGACAATATCAACGCTAAGCTCAACAGTAAGTTGAACAAATGGTTGACATTGGACTTCAATGCTCGTTTGGCTTATACCAAGATTAATGGTTTGGGGTCTGGTGCTGATACCAACGAGAGCAATGCCTCTAACTCTATCGTAGCCAAGACAGTTACATTCCGCCCAGTAGATCCTCTGTTCATCAGCGGCGATGACGATGATGAAAGCTCAAACAGCACAGAGGCTAGTCCTACACAGCGTATGGATGATACCTACAAACAGCAGCGCCGTTTCCGTCAGAACTACAATGCCGGCTTGAACTGGAAGCCATTCAAGGGCATCACCTTCCGCTCTGAATTTGGTTACTCCTGGAGCTATGAGAAGACAGAACAAGCTTGGGGTACATACGCATCACGCAACTCTAAGTTCGGTTACTCAGGTCAGCCACAGACTCAGCTTATACGCAAGGACAACAAGAACTGGCGTAATGCCAATACCTTGACATACGATACAAAGAACGCCCTGCTGAAGGGTGACAAGCTCAATGTACTCGTAGGTCAGGAGTGGTCGTCATCTCAGGATGAGAGCTACACCTCTACAACCGTAGCCTTCCCTACTACTTTCGGTGTCAAGGAAGCTTTGGCTAACCAGGCTGCCGGTACAGCTCTCCCTAACGTTAACACCATCGGCCGCAAGGACAACCTCTTGTCTTACTTCGGCCGTATCAACTACTCTTACGCTGAGAAATATCTCTTCACAGCTACTCTCCGTGCCGATGCATCTTCTAAGTTTGCTGCAGGCAACCGATGGGGTTACTTCCCATCAGCAGCTTTCGCATGGCGTGTAAGCGAGGAGGAGTTCATGAAGAGTACAGCCAGCTGGTTATCAAACTTGAAGTTCCGTCTCTCTTATGGTACTGCAGGTAACAACCGTATCAAGAGTGGTTTGATTGATGCAACTTACTCATTGTCTGATGCTACTGCAAAATTGCCATTCTTCGATGGCAATTTCACTACCATGCTGGAGCACAAGACTTTGTCTAATCCAAACCTGAAGTGGGAAACAACCATCACCCGTGACCTCGGTCTCGACTTCGGCTTCTTCAACAGTCGTATCAATGGTACCCTCGACTTCTATTGGAATACAACCAAGGACTTGCTGATGCAGACCAACATCCCATCTATTTCGGGATATGCTAACCAGTATCAGAACTTCGGTCAGACCTCCAACAAGGGTTTCGAGTTCACCATCAATGCTGACATCATCAACAAGAAGGACTTCACACTCGGTTTCACTGGCAACATCTCTTACAACCGCAACAAAATAGACAAGCTGAACAGTCAGGCTGAATTCCAGGAGTATAAGTGGGCAGGTTCTCTCTGCAATGACAACCAGAACTTCCGAATCGTAGAAGGTGGCCGACTCGGCGAGGTTTGGGGTTACAAGATGAACGGTTTCTATACTGTTTATAACCCAGAGACAGGCACAGGCGACTTGAAGTGGAACGGTACAGCTTGGCAGTTGGCAGATGCCAGCATCGCAAATACTGTAGGTACCATCGGTGGAACATTGGCTCCAGGTGCCATCAAGTTGGAGGCAGACGAGAACGGCAAGGCTATCAAGCAGCGCTTGGGTAACACCATCGCACCTTGGACAGGTGGTTTCGGTTTCAACGCAACCTTCCATGGCTTCGATGCATCTGTATTCTGCAACTACTCATTCGGCAACAAGATTGTAAATGGTACCAAGTTGGCTTCTAGCTTCTATCAGGGTTCTCGCAAGGGCTACAACCTGAACAACGACTTCATCAACCGCTATACATGCGTTGATCCAGCCACAGGTGTCAACCTGACAAAGCCTTCTTCAACTGTCATCGCTCAATATGGCGGTATCGAGAATATCTACAACACCCTGAATGCCATCAATGCCAACGCAAGCGTATTCAACCCTTGTGTAACAGGTACCATGTCTATCACAGACTATGCTGTAGAGGACGGTTCATTCCTCCGTTTGCAGACATTGACATTGGGTTATACCTTGCCAAAGTACCTGATCAAGAAGGTAAACTTGAGCAACGTACGTTTCTACGCAACAGCCTATAACCTGTTAACCATTACAGGCTACTCAGGTTCAGATCCAGAGACAGATACAAGTTCTAAGAAGAATCCAATGTGCCCAGGTATCGACTATGCAGCTTATCCAAAGAGCCGCTCATTCGTATTTGGTGTGAACGTTTCATTCTAATTCAAGGGAGGATATAACAATGAATAATAAGAATATTTTTAAAGCATTATTGATAAGCGGATTGTTGCTCGGTACAACAACATCATGTAGTGACTTCCTCGACCAGCAGTCACCTTCAGAACACACTCCTGATGCAGTAGCAACTTCACCATACTATACAAGTCTTGTATTAAACAAGGCATACGGTGAACTGACAGAAGAGGGTATCTACGGACAGTTGATGGCTATCAACCTCGGTACCAACTCTGATATAGAGCTGATAGATGGCCAGGACGCATCTACCACTTCACAGACCAACAGTGAGCGTGGTGCCTGCAACTTCAACATGGTAGCTGGTAGCTGGTCTAAGATTCAGACCACCTGGGACAAGCTTTACGAGGGTATCGAATACAGCAACAACGTTATCGAGCTCGTAAACAACTTCGACACACAGAGTGGCAATGAAACCAAGAGCAACATCAAACTGATGCATCGCTACCGTGCCGAGGCTATCACAGTAAGAGCACTCCTCTACTTCAACCTGGTAAGAAACTTCGGTGACGTGCCAATGAAGCTGGAAGGAACTAAGACAGACTTGAGCAACATCTATGTAGGCAAGACTGACCGTGATGAAATCATGGACAGTATGATCGTAGAGTTGGAGCGGGCTATCCCAGACCTTTGCTGGGTAGGCGAGAACTCATATACCACAGAGCGCATCACTAAGGGCTATGCTCATGGCTTGCTCGCACAGATTGCCTTGCAGCGTGCTGGATGGGCTATCCGCGAAAGTCAGAAAGACGGATATGAGACTGCTGCAGAGAACAGCGACCCAACCTATCCTACACAGCGTCCAGGTGCAGCTGAGCGTACCAAGTATTATCAGTTGGCACAGACTCATCTCAATGAAATCATCAGCAAGGGCATTCACCAGTTGAACCCAAGCTATGAGAACGAGTGGTATCTCATCAACCAGAACAAGCTTGATGACAAGTACTACGAGAATCTCTTCGAGGTAGCACTGGGTGTTAACAGAAGTGGTGAGTTAGGCTACACCATCGGTGTCCGCATTAATGGATCGTCTTCACGCTATGGTAAGAAGGGTAACTCATCAGGTAAGGTTAAGATGACAGCTCCTCTCTTCTGGTCATACGATCACAAGGACCAGCGTCGTGACATCACCTGCGTTCCTTATACCCTGAAAGAGACTGATGGCGTAATGAAAGAGTCATTCGACAAGAACTCACCATTCGGTATCTACTGCGGTAAGTGGGATATCCGTAAGATGAGCGAGGAATGGCGTCAGGCTGCCTTAGGAAGTACAGAAAAGGTATGTACAGGTATCAACTTCATTACCCTGCGCTACTCACAGGTTCTCCTGATGTATGCAGAAGTAATGAATGAGCTTAACGGCAATCCTGACGCTACTACAGGCGGCGTAAACGGATTGAGTGCCCGCGACGCTCTAGGCTTGGTACATGAGCGTGCATTCGCTGATGCCAACAAGGCTGATGCCAAGGCATACGTAGCTGGCATTTCTTCTGACAAGGATGCATTCTTCAATGCCATCGTTGACGAGAATGCCTGGGAGTTTGCAGGTGAGTGTGTACGTAAATATGAGTTGGAGCGCTGGAACCTCCTGAGCAAGAAGATAGACCAGTTTAAGGCAGACTATGAGGCTCAGATTAATGAGTATCCTGCCAAACTCTATTACAAGACCATCAAGACTGCTACAGATGTAAAGATTGATATGAATTCTGTATGCTGGTATGAGGCTCCTGAAAATACTGCCGATTACGAGTATGTAACCTGGTGGGGCGCTGAGGTAACCGATAAAGACCAGAAGAATCTGAAAGGCAAACTGCCATTCATCAGTTCATATCTCAATACAACTGTAAAGAACCGCTACCTCTTCCCTATCGCTACATCAAGTATCGCCGATTCACAGGGCAAGTTGAGTAATTCTTATGGTTATTAATAAGCGATTGCTACAGAAAAGCAATTCATCAACCATTCTAATAAAAGATAAAATTTGAATAATCATGAATTTATCTAAAATAAATAAAAGCGCAATCTCCGGAGCATTCATGCTCCTGGGATTTGCCTCATTGACATCTTGTACCGATGACAATGACTGGAGTGTTGACGCCAGCTACGACCGCCTGTTCCACTCTATCGAATTTTCGGTTACTCCTCTGGACGACCGTGCTGAGGTGAGCTTCAAGAAGATGCCAAACACCGACTATTACATCGTTGAGTACAGCACAGACTCTCTCAGCAACGATATTCCTATGGGCGGCACCGAACATAGCATTGTTGACTCTTCATTTGTAGATACTCCTGACAGCATCTACAATCTGGATGGAAACACAGAGTACTACATACGTATCAAGGGTCGCAGCTATAGCGGCAAGTCTTCTAACTGGAAATACCTGGATAAGTTTAAGTTCAAAACCAAGGCTGAACAGATTATCACAGGTGTTGATGTAACATCAAGCACTGCTACCGTAAGCTTCATTGCAGGCAAGACCATCGATGCTGTTTACTATTACAAGAGTTCAGAAGATTCTACCAAAGTTGACTTCACTGCCGAGGCCGTAGCAGCAGGTAAGCTGACTATCACTGGCTTGAAGGCTAACTCTTCATACCAGGTGAAGTTGTGGAACAAGGAGAACCTGAGAGGAACTTACTCTTTCAAGACTACAGAAGCTTACCCAGAAGGCTTTGATGTCATGACTCTTGCCGAGGGCGAGGATCTGGGTACCATCTTGAAGGAAGCAACATCAGACAAGGTTGTCATTGTAATGCCTAAGAATGCAACTTACCAGATGACAAGTTCTGATACTGGCGAACAGAAGGGACTCATCATCCCTGCCAACATCAAGAGCATATACTTCTGGGGAGAATCTGGCGCCGTTTCTACATGGAAGGTAAAGGAAATCAAGATTGAGGGCGAGAAAGATCTCATCCGTTTCTACAACCTCAACTTGGAGAATAAGGACAACAGCGCAGACTACATCCTCAACTTGAACACGAACGATAACATCGGTTCTATTCAGTTCGACAAGTGTAATATCAAGAATACCCGTGGTATCATCCGTCTGCAGAAGGGAATAAAACCTACCATCGGTAGCATCAACTTCAACAACTGCTTAATCAATAAGATCGGTTCTTATGGTGTGTTGGCAGCAGGTAAAGATGCTCCAGAGGCACAGTTGGAAACAGTAAACCTCACCAACTCTACCATCACTAATCTCTCTGCAGGTCCAATGATTGCTGTAGCCAACAGCATGACAAAGGTAAATGTAGATCACTGTACATTGTATGACGCAGTTGTGGGCGGCAAGTATCTCATCGATACCAATAAGAACAACGATATTGTTCCTAACTTTAGCAACACCCTCATCGGTCAGAGTGCAGCGTTGGCAGATGCAACTGCAACAAGTTACAAGAACGCTCCATTCATTGATGTATATTATACCAATGAATACACTTGGAAGTCAAAGTTGCATATTGGAGATCCTGTAGATATTTCATCTGCAGAACTTTGGGTATCACCTTCAACAGGTGATTTCACTATCCAAGACAAATACCAGAGTAAGTATGGTAACTTCGGCGACCCATGCTGGATTGTACAGTAATAGTACTTACATCTGATAAATAATATGATTAAAGGTGCAATGTCCTCATCAAAAGTCGGGCATTGCACTTTTTTTATTTTCTATTATTCTCTATCTCATTTTTACTATTATTTTCTTGGAAGTTACGAAAGAAAAGCGTATCTTTGCAGCGTAAGTACATAAGGAAGAGTGTACTACGTTTTTAGATTGTTGGATTTATAATTTGAAGCATATGGAGACATTGGAAAAAATGCCTTTCGAGGCTCAGCATAAGATATTCAAGAGGCTGGCAGAAATCGCCGCCTCCAAGAGCCTGACCAAAGAGGAACAGGAGAAATACGATAACAGCATGATGGTCATGTGGGACAATTATGCTGTATATAAGCATGCTGAAGAGAAAGGAATAGAAAAAGGAATAGAAAAAGGAATAGAAAAAGGTAGAAAAGAAGGCAAAGAAGAAGGTAGAAAAGAGTTTGCTTTGAAGTTGTTGGCGCACAACTTTCCATTAGACGAAATTGCCAATCTCACCGACTTATCTATCGAAGAGATTAAGAAATTGGAACAATAATACTATTAATAGAGAGAGAGGGTGTGTCATAAGTGGGATGACATGCCCTCTTTTTTTTCGCTATTTCAGCCACTTCTGTCAGCTAACTCAGCCACTTTAGTCAGCTAATTCAGCTACTTCATTCTGCAAACAAATCCGTCTCATTCTGCTTACGAATTCGAATCTTCAAGCCAGCGCAATCGAATCTTCAAGCCAGCGCAGTCGAATCTTCAAGCCAGCGCAATCGAATCTTCAAGCCAGCGCAGTCGGATCTTTAAGCCAGTACAGTCGAATCTTCAAGCCAGCGCAGTCGGATCTTTAGGCCAGCACAGTCGAATCTTTAGGCCAGCACAGTCGAATCTACAAGCCAACTGAAGCCTCTGACTTTTTATAAATAACTGATTAGTCAATCCTCTTTATGCTATTTCTAACTTGTTTTCTTGTGGTGAAAGACTTCTGTAGAAGTTTTTTTTCTTCGATTTTGTTGTCACATCTGCCACTCGTGCTATAACTCTCTGATTATAAATGAATAACGGGTGGAAATAAGCGGTATTTTTATTATCACCTATTGTCACCTATTGCCACGCCCCATGGTAAGCGGCTCCGCTTACCATGGGCTGCTGAAATTACGTCACGACGTAGCATTTGCTGCGTCCCGACGTAATAACCAGTGCGTCGCGACGCAGCAACAGATACGTCGTGACGTAATTCCAGCTACCTCCTGCCCCATCAAATAAGCCTCACTTGCAAGCCAGAATCAATACGACGAAAAAACAATATTGTAGAAACAACACTTCCGAAAACGTTTACGTTAGATTTTTCGTTTATTTTATTCAACATTTAAAAATTTTAATTACCTTTGTAGCAGAAATCTAAGATTATAACCGAAAATCTAAGATTTCTTATGATCTATTGAGAATCAAACACGACAACAACTAATCGCTAGTAAGTTCAATTAGACCAGAGAAACTTAACAAGATTAATAATAACCTACAAAACAAACATCGTTATGTATCAACAACTGAAACGTGCCAGCATGGCACTGACCTTGAGTTCGGTTTGTTTCCTCGCCTTTGCGCAGAAAACAATCCAAGGTACCGTTAAGGATGCTAATGGCGACCCAATGATTGGTGTAACCATTACTGACCAGAATGGCAAGGCAGGTGGCATCACCGACCTTGACGGTAAGTTTACCATTCAGAACGCAGACCCTAATGCGGTCTTGACTTTCAGCTACATCGGCTGCAAGCCTAAGAAAGTAAAAGTAGGAAGTCAGAAAACATGGAACATCGTACTTGAAGATGACAATGCAGCCCTTGACGAGGTCGTTGTCGTTGGTTATGGTACTATGCGTAAACGCGACGTAACTGGTTCTATCGCATCTGTCAACTCAGAAAAGATAGCCGCTCGTGGTACTACCAATCTTGCAGAGTCTCTGCAGGGTTCTGTTCCTGGTGTCAACATCACCCAGTCTGGTAGCCGCGCAGGTGCAGGCTTCAACATTCAGGTTCGTGGACAGGCTTCTATCAACAAGCAGGCACAGCCATTGTATGTTATCGATGGTGTAGTTTGCGACAACATGGACTTCCTCAATCCTGATGATATCGACCGCATCGACGTATTGAAAGATGCATCTTCTACCGCCATCTATGGTTCCCGTGCCTCTGCCGGTGTCATCATGATTACCACCAAGGGCAGCAAGGGTGCAGACAAGGCACAGAAGGCAACTATCTCTTATGACGGATATTATGGTATCAAGAAGTTGGCGCGCATGCCTGAGTTTATGGATGCCAACGAGTTTATGGATTATCGTTTTGCCAGATATACCACGCTCGATGGTAAGAGCTACGATGGCTCTAGCCGCAAGGGTGTTGATGCCGAAGGACATCCACACTACATCATCAAGGATACCGACTTGAATTCTGCCTTCCTGACACGCAAGGGAGCAACCAGCTACAAAGACTCCAAACTTTATGACCTGATGATGGATCCAAGTTTCGACGGTTACGACTGGAAGAAGCTGGTGACCCGTACTGCCGCCCAGCAGAACCACTTTATCAGTGCTGCCGGTGCTACAGACAAGATCAACTACCGTGTAGGTATGGGTTATCAGGGAGAAGAGAACGTATTCAAAGGCAACGACTATGAGCGTTTTAACTTCAAGGGAGCAATGGATGCCAAGCTCTCCAAGATATTCGAGGCAGGTTTCTCTACCAACATGTCAATGAGCCGCACCCAGGACGTATGTACTGATGGTACTTATTCTCCATACGTGAATGCATTCTATTTTAACCCATTCGTTTCTCCAACAGATGCAGATGGCAACCTGATTCCTAACCCGGGAGCAAAGGCAGCCTTTGGTTCAGATGCACAGTTTACATCTACATATAACCCACTCATCGATTTGAATGACGGCAACTATACCAATGAGACTAAGATGTACCGATTGATGGGTAACTTCTACCTGCGTGCCAACATCATCAAGGGATTGAAGTTTACAACCACCTTCTCCCCAAACTACTCTCACAAGCGCCAGGGTATCTTCTATGCAACAGGTCTGAACGAGGGTAACGACGTAGGTTCAACTTACTACCAGAAGAACAAGACCAACTTCGGCTCTGTTGCCAATACAACCCGTGTAGACTGGACTTGGGACAACCAGTTTGACTACAACCGCACATTTGGCGACCACACCGTTGGCGCCATGGCACTGTTCTCACTGTACAAGAGTAACACAGAATATCAGTACGAAGAAGGCAAGGGTATCGCCAGCGACCACACTACATTCCACAATCTGGGAACAGCCAGTGGCGACAAGACGCTCTCAAGTTCTTATACTGAGTCATCACTGGAGTCATTCGCTTTCCGTGCCAACTATTCTTATAAGGGCCGTTACATGGCTACAGCTACACTCCGTACCGATGGCAGCTCCCGCTTCGCAGACGGCAACCGATGGGGCTGGTTCCCTTCTGTAGCTGCAGCATGGCGTATCTCTGATGAAGCTTGGATGAAGCAGTTCAACAACTGGCTTGATAATGCTAAACTCCGTCTTTCATACGGTGTTACAGGTAACAACAATGTGGGTGACTATGTAACCATCGCTTCTGCTACAGGTCCATCTTATGTAACCATAGATGGCAAAGAGGTACAGGGTTATTATCCTAACGGATTGGTAAATACAGAACTCATCTGGGAGAAGGTAAAGGAGTTTGATGTAGGTCTCGACCTGAGTTTCCTGAAAAACCGCATCAATGTAACAGCCGACTTCTACAACCGTCTTTCTGATGGTCAGATTATGTCACGTTCAGTGCCTATCGAAACAGGTGAGAAGACTTCAACCTTCAATGTAGGTTCTGTCCAGAACAGAGGTATTGAACTCGGTTTGAACTTTAACATCATCAACAAGAAAGACTTCTCCTGGAGTGCGAATGTAAACTTCGCCCGCAACTGGAACAAGATTAAGGAGTTGAGTAATGGTAAGGTTGATGAGGTAGCCAACAACTGGTTTATCGGCGAACCACTGAATGTACTCCGTGACTATACCCACACCGAAGTGATTACCGACAAGGGTGTAACCATGCACACCATGAATGGTGACAAGCATTATACCCTGAAGGAATTCTACGAGAAGTATGGCAGTAAGTATAAGTGGTATGAAGGTCAGATGGCAGTAAACGACTGGAACGATGACGGTAAGATTGACGACAACGATAAGCAGATTTATGGTTGTACCGATCCTCGCTGGACAGGTAGTTTCACTACCAATGTTTACTTCAAGGGTTTCGACTTCTCTATCATGTTCTATACAAAGAGCGGATTCTGGTCACGCAGCTACTTCCATGAGAAGTATATGAAGTTTAGCGACCGTGGTAATGCCCACATGCAACTGGATTACTACATACCAAAGGGAGCACCAATCATCGATCATGCAACAGGTGAGATTACAACCGCCACAGAGACCCACTATGGAAAGTATCCTTATCCAAACAACAGCGATACTTCCTTTGGTGGTTACTTCGGCGACAAGGGTTCAGCCAAGGGAGAAGGTTTCCAGTATCAGAAGACCTCTTTCACCAAGGTTAAGAACATTACCCTGGGTTACACATTGCCTAAGAGCGTAGTAAACAAGGCAGGTATCAGAAACCTCCGTGTTTATGTAAACGTTCTGAACCCATTCTGCTTCACCAACTACAAGGGCTTCGACCCAGAGTGGGCATCACAGAATCTGCAGAATGGCGGTCCATCATCTGTAACCTACCAGTTTGGTGTAAATCTTAAGTTCTAATCTCATTAAATGAAGTAAACAATTATGAAAAAGATATTATATAGCGTAGCATTGGCGGCCTGCTGCATGGGAACCATGACAAGTTGCAGCGACTTCCTGGATGCCAGCAACAAGTCGAATGTAACTGCTAAACAGAGTTTTGCGACAAAAGAGGGATTCAACAACCTCGTCAATAATGCCTATCAGCATCTGCAAAACGTTTATGCAGCTCCTCTGTTCACTAGCTGTTTCTCAGCAGGTACAGACATGTATGCCGATGCCCGTAACAAGATGAACGAGGCATTGAACACTTACGAGACCTTGACTCCAGAAAATACGGATATCAAGAATCTCTATACTTACCTCTATTCAGGTATACGTGCAGCCAACTCTGTGTCATATTATGCACAGACAGCCCAAGTTGATGAAAAGACTAAGGGGCAGCTTGTAGGCGAAGCCCGTGTATTGGCAGCCTACGAGTATTATCTTCTGGTAAACAACTTCGGTGGTGTCCCTATCATGAAGGACTTCCTCACCACAGCAGACACAGGATATCCTAAGTCTTCTGCTGCAGATGTATATGCCTATATCATCAGCGAGCTCGAAGATGTTATCGGCAAGAATGTGCTCCAGGCTTCAACAGCTACCAAGGGTGGCGGCAGAATCAGCCAGGAAACAGCCAAGGCTATCCTTGCCAAGACCTACCTTTCTGCTGCATGGGACCTCAACAAGCAGGAATACTTCTCTAAGGCTGCTGCTCTTGCCGATGAAGTAATTGCAGGCAGAAAACTGACTACCCCATTTGCCAAGCTCTGGAAGGCAGACGGATCGGGCGATGACAACGAAGAGTTCCTTTGGGATGTGGAATATGATTTGGCTACAGCCAACAATACAACATCAGGTGGTACAGAATGGAGCGGTTACTACTGCAACTATCTGGGTGGAAACGAGGATAACATCAAGGCTACAACCTCCAGCTATGTACCAACCCTCTATGCCTTGCATTGTTTCAAGAAGGGAGACCAGCGTTACGATGCTACCTTCATGAAGGAATTGCCAGATATAAACAAGGGAAATGCTGCAGGTACCGGTTACTGGACCTGGTACAAGAATGGTGAGAGTCTGGTAGGTAAGCCAGTAACGCGATACTATTCTGCATGGTATGAAACAGATGCCGACTTTGAAGCATGGAAGGCTATAGATCCTGCAAACAGAGCAAACACCTATCGCATTCCGATGGATTCACAGAGCAAGGAAGCACAGAATATGGACGGCAGAGATATGGAATATTACGATAACCAGCAACTGGTATATGGTTCCAGTCCATGCAAGAAGTTTGACGACAGCAAGACTGCTAAGACAGAGAAGAACACCTGCTATCGCGACATCCATATCATTACTTTGCCAGAGATGTATCTCGTAGCAGCTGAGGCTTATCTGAAGGCTGGTGATAATCCTAAGGCATTGGCACGACTCAATGAGGTTCACCAGCGCGCTGGTCTTTCTGCACTTACAGGAACTATCTCTATCGATGACATCCTTGATGAGAATGCCTGCGAGAACTTCGGTAATGAGGCTCGTTGGATGGATCTTCGCAGAACCCAGACTCTGGTAGAGCGTTGCACCAAGTATAACCATGAGATGGGAGACAAGGCTGCCCAGTATATCGGCAAGAAGCTTCTTCGCCCTATCCCACAGGCTGCAATTGATGCCAATGACCAACTGACATTAGCCGACCAGAATCCTGGTTACTAATCAAAGTCATTATGTTGATAAGAAAACCTATCAAGACATACGTTAATCATTAGGTTTAAGACCGTATTCTAGGGAGATAATTCCTGATGGATACGGTCTTTCTTTTGGTTCTATCGGCAAGGTATACGTAATCGTTTTCGTAGTTTTTCGCCCACTATCTGCATGTGATAAGCAAAAATGTCGTAACTTTGCAGAAAATCTTATAGAAAAGAAAATAATAAAATAAATAAACCTAAGAAGAAATGAAGAAATCAATCATTAAGACAGTCGTGCTGGCTGCGCTCATGGCTCTGCCAATGTTCGCTAAAGCACAAACTTTCGCTGGTATCACAGCCGAGCAGAACGCACAGAACACTCCTGAAGGATGGACTGCCGTAGAACTGCCAAAGTTGCCTACCATCACTTCGGCAAACACATTTAATATCAAGGATTATGGTGCCTCGACATCTGCTGCAGACAACACCAAGGTTATCCAGAAAGCTCTTGATGCTGTGCCTTCTACCGGTGGTATGGTCGTGATTCCTGCCGGTACATGGATGTTTGGTAGTGCAGACCAGATGACAAGCACTACCGAGGTACTCAGCATCAAGTCTAAGACTGTTCTCCACCTTTGCAAAGGTGCTACATTGAAACTCGTGGAATATGGTAAGGCGCCAAATACCAAGATTGTCTTCATCGGCGGAAAGAACAAGGGCAAGAACATTACCGATATTGTAATCGAGGGTGAAGATGAAACATCCATCATCGATGGTCAGGGTGCACGCTGGTGGTTGGCAAAAGAGCAAGGTGAGACCTTTAACCCTGGTGCGATGATTCGCTTCGAGCAGGGCAAGCGTTTCCTGCTCCGCAACTTCAAGATTCAGAATACTCCAGGTGTTAACATCACCATCAGCAACAGCGGTAAGGCTAGCCATGCTACCATTCATGATGTAACCATCAGCGAACCTGCATCAGAAGCTGGTAAGGGCAAGGCATCGCACAACACCGATGGTATCTCTATCTGGGGACCATACGTAAATATCTACAACTGTAATATCAGTAACGGCGATGACAACGTGGTTTGCGACAATGATGCACAGTATATCCATGTTTGGAACTGCGACTTCGGTACAGGACATGGTGCTTCTATCGGTAGTTTCACCAAGAACATCAAGCATATATGGTTCGACAACATCAACATGAACGGCACTACAGCAGGTATCCGCATGAAGACAGGTATCAACAGTGACGGTACACTGCGTGGCGGTGGCGAGGAGGACTGGAAGTTCACCAACTTCACCATGACCAAGGTGAAGAACCCATTCTCTATCGACTGCTTCTACGACAAGAACTACAACAGCGATCCTGCCGTAGACAAGGCAAATGCCAGAGCCTTGGATAGCACTACCCCAACCTACACCAACATTCTGCTTCAGAACGTGAAGACAACAGATGTTTGCGAAGGTAACGCAATCTTCCTGATTGGCCGCCCTGAGAGCCACATCAAGAACGTGACTCTCGACAACGTGCAGATTTCAGCCAAGAAGGGCATCGATATCCGCTTCGTAGATAATCTCGTGTTCAAGAACAACTCTAAGATTACCGTAAGCAGCGGTTCTATCTGGCTCAAGAAGTTTGATTCTACTTGGACAGACGAATGTGATGCTACGTCTACAGGTTCAACCGTTACTGATACCAAGGGTCCTTTCACATTAAACTCAAAAACTTTGACGGATAAGACAGCCGGTTCTTTCAGCAATGGCTTCGCGATCAGCAATGAGAAGGGAAAGACATACGATGCTGGTTCTGGTACCAACTATATCAAGTATAGCGCAAATCAATACACCATCATCATTCCTGACGGCATAAAGATTGTCAAAATGGATATCGAGGGAAAAGACAATTACACAGATGCAGATGCCTATCTCGGCGAGATAAACGGCACAAGCTATGATGCTTCTACCTATGTTTTTCCAAAAGACAAAAGTCTGAAAAAATATACAGTAGAGTTTGATTCACCTGTAGAGCACACGCTTACTTTCACTCCAAAGGTAAAGCAGTGCATCTTGCAGTTCACTCTCTATACAGAGACTTCTACAGGCATCCAGCCAATTGCTGCCATCGCCAAGGTAGACAATAACAACATTTACGACCTCAGCGGTCGCATGGTAAAGTTCAATGCCAAGGCAGAAGACCTGCAAGGTCTCAAAAAAGGTATCTATATCTACAACAACAAGAAATACGTAGCTAAATAATTCATTTTAACATCGGTAACAATGAAAATAAAATCGCATTCACTCCTGTGCATTCTCGCCACCATCGCATTGAGTTCTCCGCTCTCTGCACTGAGCGTGAATGCTCAGAAGGCGGTATCCAAGACATGGAATCCGAACCTGAAGAACGGAATGTACCGCAACCCGGTTATTGACGCCGACTACTCAGACCCTGACGTATGCCGTGTGGGCAATGACTACTATATGACCTCCTCTTCCTTCCAGTGTTTCCCAGGCTTGCAGATTCTGCACAGCACCGACCTGGTAAACTGGGAGATTATAGGCGCTGCCCTACTCGATGACTATCCGGTTTTGCCTGAATACCAGGGCACCGAACTGGATTGGCACAAGAAGGTTCAGCATGGTAACTACGTGTGGGCACCATCCATCCGCTATCATGACGGATGGTTCTATATCTACTGTGGCGATCCTGACCAGGGTCTCTTCATGACCAAGACACAAGACCCACGCGGTCCTTGGGAGCCTATCACCTGGGTGATGAAGGGAAAAGGTCTTATCGACTGCTGCCCTCTCTGGGATGAAGACGGCAAGGCTTATCTTTCGCATGGATGCGCCGGTTCAAGAGCCGGTATCAAGTCAGTACTCTTCGTAGCTCCGATGTCACCTGACGGCACCAAGGTTATCGGTCCTTCACGCATCGTATATGACGGTCATGAAGACCAGCCAACCATCGAGGGAACCAAATTCTACAAGCGCAACGGATATTATTATATCATGAGTCCTGCGGGCGGAGTAAAGTATGGCTGGCAGGTAGAACTGCGTTCCAAGAATCCATATGGTCCTTACGAGGAGTATGTGGGTATGGCACAGGGAAAGAACAAGAAGGTGAATGGTCCTCACCAGGGTGCATGGGTAGATACCCAGAACGGCGAAGACTGGTTCCTCCACTTCCAGGATAAGCACGCCTACGGACGTGTAGTTCATCTGCAACCAGCCAAATGGGTGAACGACTGGCTCGTCATCGGTGACGACAAGGATGGCGATGGCTGCGGTGACCCTGTTCAGCAATGGAAGAAGCCAAACCTGCCATCAAGCGGTAACTTCCAGCCTAAGGAATCGGATGATTTCAACAGCGTAGATTTAGGTCTGCAATGGCAGTGGAACGGTCCTTACAGTCAGTACTGGTACTTCTGTGATGCCAAGAACTCCAAGTTGCGTCTCTATGGCGTGCAGCAGGCTGAAGATGTAAAGAACCTGTATGATTTGCCCAACCTCCTGCTCCAGAAACTCCCTACCGAGAACTTTACTGCTACTGCCAAGGTGAAGTTCATTCCTAACCGCACCGAGGCTTACAAGGAAAATGATAAGGTATTGGGCGAAAGCGCCGGCATGATTATGCAAGGCATGGACTATGCGGCACTCAAGTTTGTTGATACCAAGGAAGAGGGTGTTGTATTGCAATATGTAACCTGCGAGAAGGCTGAGAAGGGAAAGGCAGAGAAGGTGGTAAAGCAAGTGGCCATCAAGACCGGCAAGCAGCCTCAACCTTACACCGTGAAGTATGCCGTAGATGATATTCCTTCTTCCCGCATCGCTACCCAGGATGTATGGCTCCGCGTGAAGGTTCATAGCGAAGGCATCGCCAACCAGATACAGGCTATCGCTGAATGGAGCTACAGTCTGGATGGTAAGAAATTCACCAAGATAGGCAATCCTTTCACTGTGCGTGAAGGCAAGTGGATTGGTGCCAAGCTCGGTTTCTTCAACACCCGCACAGCCAAGAAGAACGATGCTGCCTTCTTCGACGTAGACTGGATTCATTTCGAAAAATAACGCTTTCCAGCTAACGCGTTATTTCAGAAAATATTTTGGGAAACAAAAAAATCCCCCTCATTGCAAATCAATGCAGCGAGGGGGATTAATCATTATGAGTAATCTAAAAATTCTAATCTTTCTTTTCTTCTTTAGGCTCTGCCTTTGTTGTTTTCTTGGCAGGAGCTTTCTTGGCTGCAGGCTTAGCTGCGGCCTTCTTGGCAGGAGCAGCCTTAGCAGGCTTCTCGCCATGTTGCTTCTCTGCCTCCTTCTCTATCTTTTCAATCTTAGCCTGAAGACGGACAATCTCCTTGTCCTTCATCTCAATCTCTTCATCCTGATTCTTGATGGTAGTAAGCAGGCTCTCAAGCTGATCGTTATCAACATCAGCAGGATAGAGGTCGTTTACTCGGGTGATGAAGTCGCCAAGAATGTTCATATAGTTAGTGAAAGCATCGAAAGGACTTGAATAGATACCTCTGTCAAGACCCACATTGCTTGGCTTGGTAGTCATGAAACGGAAGTTGTTACTTGCCTGCAGGTAATCCCAGTCCTGATTGATACGTGGATCGTTGGCGATACGTACACGGTCTGCCACACTGTAAAGCTTGTTGAAAGCCTCACGCTGCATCGGGTTACCCAACCATGAACTTACATCACGCTCCTCGTCTACCCAACTCAAGGTATCAGGCACATTCACCTCGCCTACCGACTTGATTTTCTTGCAGATTTCTGAAGGTGTTGAGAAGGTGATGCCACGGTCCTTGGCACACTGAGGCAAAGCCTTCATAAACTCGAGGATGTTGCTTGACAGAGGCTGGGCAATACCAAGAGCAGAAAGCTCCATGAAGATATTGATAACCTGCTCCTCCTCTGGGAAGGCAGCAATCTGGTTCATATAGTTGTCGGCAAAGAGTGGATAACCGTCCCAATCGCTGTTGCTGAAGCGCAGAGAGATATCATCGCTCAGGTTCACATCGCGCAAAAGGAGCTTCAACTTAGGGTTCAGGGCGCAATGGTAAACATAGTGAGGAGATTTCCAGCCGAGCACGTGCTTGGCACCCTCGGTGAGCATACCAATGAATCCCATGTTGGCAACATCGTTACCGATATCATCGCTGTAGATGAGCGAAGAGTTGCGCAATACGGTAGGTTTCTTTCCGAAATATTCCTCAATCTTAGTACACTGGCGCATCACCTCATCCTTGAAACTTGCCTCATTAACCAGAGAAGCAAGTCCGTGAGAGTAAGGCTCAGCCAGGAACTCTACACAACCCGTATTGTTGAGCTGCTGAAGCTTCTCCAGTACCTGAGGAGCATGAAGTTCCAACTGCTCCATACCCACACCCGAAAGCGAGAAAGCTACCTTGAAATACTTGCCGTTCTTTTCAATCATCTCCTGAAGGGCATTCAAGGCTGGCATATAAGAGCGCTCAGCAATCTCGTTGATGCTACGGTCGTTCTCGTAGTCATCATAGTAATAATGGTCGGTACCGATGTCAAAGAAGCGGTAGCGTTTCAGATGGGTAATCTGATGTATCTCGAAATATAAACAAATTGTTTTCATAAAAATTTGAAATTTGAACGTTTAACTTGTAAGATGAGTAAAGCCTCAAAATTATTCATTCTTCGTTCTTCACTCTTCACTTAACCTACTTCCACCCTAAGGTCTTGAGGTACAGGTCTTTGATGCGGGCTCCCACTTTCTCCCAGGTAATCTGGTCTACTTCTTTCTTGCCTTCCTCTGAGAGATAATCGAAGAGACTCTCGTTGTGACAGATGCTGTAGATGGCATCGGCAAGGGCATGGATATCCCAGTAGTCTACCTTGATACAGTTGGACAGGATTTCTCCACATCCACTCTGCTTGGAGATAATGGTTGGTGTGCCGCACTGCATAGCTTCCAAAGGTGAGATACCGAACGGCTCGCTCACAGATGGCATCACGTAGACATCACTGTCTTTCAGACATTCGTAAACCTGTTTGCCGCGCATAAAGCCAGGGAAGTGGAACCGGTCGGCAATGCCTCTTTCGGCAGCGAGATAAATCATCTGATCCATCATATCGCCCGAACCTGCCATACAGAAACGCACATTGCGGGTACGGTGCAATACCATGTTGGCAGCCTCTACGAAATATTCAGGTCCCTTCTGCATGGTAAGACGTCCCAGGAAGGTTACTACCTTCTCCTTGCCCTTATGATTTGGGCGTGGAATATCCTGCCACTCCTGCTTCAATGGGTATACGGCATTGTGCATGGCGAAACACTTGCGTGGATCCTGGTGATACTGGTGAATCACCGTCTGGCGGGTCAGTTCGGATACACACATGATGCAGTCGGCATTATCCATACCGTCTTTCTCAATAGCATAAACGGTAGGGTTCACCTTTCCACGGCTACGGTCGAAATCAGTAGCATGAACGTGGATGCACAGTGGTTTGCCACTCACGCGCTTGGCATGAATTCCGGCAGGGAATGTAAGCCAGTCGTGAGCATGGATAATATCAAATTCTTCTGAACGGGCTACAACTCCGGCAATGATGCTATAGTTATTGATCTCGTCATGAAGATTTGACGGATAACCACCGGCAAATTCCATACAGCCGAGGTCATTTACATGCATATAGTTAAAATCGGCATAGATGTGGTCACGGTAGCGGAAATAATCGTCCGGATTCATGATATTGCCTACGCGCTGCTGCACATAGTCGTGATTTACATCTCGCCAGGCGATAGGCACACTGTTCATTGCCACAATCTTGCAGGCACTGCGGTCTTCATCACCGAAAGGATGAGGCAGACACAATGTGATATCAACATCGCCCTGGGCATGAAGTCCTTGGGAGATACCAAAGTTGGCAGTTGCCAAACCACCAAATACGTGAGGAGGATACTCCCATCCAAACATTAAAACTTTCATATAGCAGTCCTCCTATTATTAATATTGATATTTTTCAAGTAACTCGAGCGCACGCAGAATCTCAGCCACATTCATGGCGAAAGAGATGGCACCACGACCTGCGAAAGGAGGGTTTCCATCGAAGAGTTCGCTGATGGTACCGAGACAGTGGGAAGACATTTCGTTCTCATAACCTACCATCTGGCGTTCGATAAAGCTCAAACGGGTACGCTTATAGAGTTTCAGACTTGCCTCCATATAGAAGCCACCGAGCCAAGGCCATGCCGTACCCTGATGGTAAGCATAGTCGCGCTGGGTCTGCGGACCTACATAAACAGGATTATATCCACCACTCTTTGGCGAGAGTGAACGCAATCCCTTAGGAGTAAGGAGTTCGCGTGTACAGATATCAAGGACCTGCTTCTTCTGGTCTTGCGACAATGGAGAATAGTCGAAAGCCACTGCAAATATCATGTTCGGGCGAACGCTCCAGTCCATCATATTTCCATCAACATAATCATAGAGATAGCCATATTCATTGAGGAAGGTATCGAGGAATGCCTGCTTGGTCTGCTCAGCCTGAGCCAGGAGTTTCTGCTGGCTGTCTTCTTCGCCAACTATTCCAGCGAGAGAAGCACAGAAGCACAAAGCGTTATACCACAAAGCATTAAACTCTACGATATATCCGGTACGTGGAACCACTGGTCTGCCGTTGGCAGTAGAGTTCATCCAGGTAACAGCCTTGTCCTTACCATCGGTATAGAGCAATCCGTTCTCTTCGAGCTTCAGGTTCGGATGCTTGTTATTCTGGATAAAGTTGATAACATCCTTGATAAACTGTCCATACTTCTTGAAGCATTCTTCCTTGCTGGTTTCCTTGGCATACTGCTGCAAAGCCCAGATAGCCCACAATGGCACGTCAGGCTGCTCTATCTCAGCAATATGAACGCTGACCGGCTTGCCTTCCATAAACTCGTAGTATCCCTTCATGGCAGTCTTCATCACCAGTTCGAAGTAGTCATCTTCCTCGATAGAGAGGGTGAGACCCGGAAGAGCGATGAATGTATCGCGGGCTCTGCACTTGAACCAAGGGTAACCTGCCAGGATGTAACGGTCATCGTTCTTTTCACGACGATGGAACTGATGAGCTGCATTGACCAGACAGTGGAAGAAATTGTCACGAGGCGAACGCTCATCCACTTCCTTGTCGAAGAGCTTCTTCAGGCTGACCGCCTTGATTTCTGATGTAGAAGCAGCAAAGACGATGGTTTCGCCTTTCTTGATATCCATTTCAAAATAGCCAGGAACATAGAGGTCTTCGTTAGAAGCATAACCTCTCTCCTGCTCCTTTGGATATTCCACGCCACGATACCAATCTGGACAGAATTTAAACTCGTTCTTCTTGGAGAACTGCATGTAGAGATCAGGATAACCTGCATACATACAGGTCTTGATGCCATGATCTACCTCAGCATAATCACGAGATGCGGTAGCATTCTCATGAGTAAACTGACGGACACTGCGGAAAGCCAGAAAAGGACGGAAACGAAGGGTTGTAGCCGAATGACCGTCTACCAGCGTATAGCGAATCAGAATGCGATTCTCATAATGCTGGAATACAACTTCCTTTTTCAGGATAACACCACCTACGCGATAAAGGGTAGTTGGCACTTTATCACAATCAAACTCACGAATGTACTTGTGGCCCATCGGACTGTAGTTGTTGCCCTGGTACTTGTGCAAGCCGAGGTTAAACTCTGCTCCATGCTGAATCACCGTAACATCCAGCGAACTCAAGAGCACATGATTCTCATCGCCCAGTTCTGGAACCGGCACGACAAGTAATCCGTGATACTTGCGGGTATTACAGTCTACAATCGTAGAGCACGAATATGCACCCGATCGATTTGTCCTCAACAACTCCTTAGGCAACGACTCTTGAAGATTCGTCATAAGGGCCTTTTCGAATTTTAGATAACTCATAGATCTACATTAAGGTTCTAAATTTTTGTTGACTAAATTAATTGCTTTCAAAGGTAACACTTTTTTGTGGTATAACAAAGTTTTTTGTATGCCATTTTTAGAAAAAATTGCCTTTTTATGTTTTAAAACATATTTTTAGACAAAAATGCTTGATTATTTCGAGAAAAAGCATTACTTTTGCACTCAGTTTTCAGTTTAAAAGATTTGTACACATGGCAGCTAGAGAAAAATACGATAAAGAAAATATAGCAATGCTGATTGCTAAGCTATGGGGAGGCATCACTGATGACCAGTTCGATTTACTGAAAGAACATCTGGAAATCAAGAAGTATAAGAAGAACGAAATCATCTACAAGAACGAGGGTACTCCCGAATATGCACTATGTCTCATAGCGGGAAAAGTGAAGATATACAAAGAAGGTATCGGTGGCAAGAGCCAGATTATCCGTGTTATCAAACCGATTGAATTTTTTGGTTTCAGAGCCTATTTTGCAGATGAGATATACAAGACGGCAGCCATGTCGCTGGAAAACTGCGTCGTTGCCCAGTTCCCGCTGGCAGTTCTCATGAAACTGATCTCCAAGAGTTTCAACATCGGCTTCTTCTTTATCAAATATCTCAGTGTGGAAATAGGTAAATCGGACGACCGTACCGTGAACCTCACCCAGAAACATATCCGTGCCCGACTTGCTGAGGGACTGATATTTCTGAAAGACTCTTATGGGTTAGAAAAAGACGGAAAAACTCTTGACATCCGATTGAGTCGTGAAGATCTGGCAAATCTCTGTAATATGACAACGAGCAATGCCATCCGTACGCTCTCAGCCTTTACGGCAGAAGAACTCATCAATACTGAAGGAAGGAAAATCAAAATCTTAAAGGAAGAAGAAATCATAAAAATAGCAGAACTCGGATAAAGTTCTGCTATTTTTTATTTATATGTTTTACATTATACGTTTTTCTTGATACATTTCCCTTATTACGGGCATACTGGTTATACGGGTATCAGGAAGTTAATAACCTCCTGAATTACAGTAATTTGGAATGGGCCTACCGGTGTATTCATCAATCTGCCATCAATACCTATCAGGGCATGCTGGGCATCGAGCACCTCTACCTCTCGGGTACGGTAAGGATGCACACTTTTATGGTTGAGGAACTTACCTTTCACAAAAAGATAGATTCCCTCGAAGAGCTGGGTTGTCTTAGGATGAGATACCACCGACACATCGAGCAGTCCGTTATATGGCACAGCATTCGGAGTCTGTCCATATCCTGTTCCATTGCCTATACACATCGTCATCACTCTACGCTTGATAACATCCGAATTGATTTTCACATGCATCTTATAGTCCAGACGCTGCAATATCATCAGGATGAAGGAACAGAGAAACGACAGGGTACGTGAACCGAAGATATGATGGGTTTTTCGTCTCAGGTTCATAATGGCAGCGATGAATCCGATATTGATACAGTTGAGGAAATAGCGACGGCATTTCTCCCCCTTCTTGTTCACATAGCGGATACAACCGAGGTCAATCTTTCTGATACGACGTTTTTTCAGCGACGCCACCGTCTTCTCGATATCGCTGTCGCTGAATCCCCAGAAGTGGGCAAAGTCGTTCATCAGTCCGTTAGGAATAACACCCAGTGCCACCTCTTCTCTTTCTTTCGGATCTATCTGCATCAGACAGTTTACGGCATCATTGAGCGCAGAATCTCCACCAACGATGACAATGGTCTTATAGCCATTGTTGATAAACATTCTGATGAGCCTTTCTACGCTCTTCTGATTCTCGCTCTGCACAAAGTCGTAATCCACGCCCTGCTGCTTGAGCACCTTCTCTATTTTTTCCCAGCGCTTGTTACTTCGCCAGCCTCCTCTAGGGCAATAAAGCAGCCCCCATTTATTCTCGTTTACCATTGTCTCTTCTTTGTAATTTGAAAGTTGTAGAAATATTACTTCCGCCTAGCCAACGTTGCATCCGATTCCATCGGATGCCAGACCAAGCCAGATTCCAGGCTGCAGCCTAGCTCCTCATCAGCTCCAAAACCGTCTCCACCTTTTTCTCCATTGGCTGCAATGCATCTACCCAATGGATAGTAAAGCCTCTGCGCTCCATACCTCTGAACCACGTCATCTGCCTTTTGGCAAACTGATGGATTGCTATTTCCAGACCGCGATACATCTCATCGTATGAAGTCTTACCGATCACATATTCTGTAATAAACTTATATTCCAAACCATAATAGATGAGATTTTCGGCAGGAATACCACGATCTAGCAGTCCCTTGATTTCATCTACCATTCCCTCATCCAATCGCTGTTTCAGTCTACGTGAAATTTTCTCCCTTCTTGCGTCCCGGTCTATACTGACACCTATAATCAGCGAATCAACGGCAGGGAGTTCACGTTCAGGCATCGGATGCTCCAGATTATAGCTTTCAATCTCTATCGCCCGGATAGCTCGCTGTGCTGTATCCACGTCTGTGCGATTGTGCATATTAGAACCAGTTTTCGCCTTCAGCTCTTTCAGTATCCGCGTAAGTTCCTCTAAACTCTTATGAGCCAATGACTCACGGAGTTCCGGGTTCTGCGGAACAGGTGAGAGATGATAACCTTTCAGCACCGACTCAATATAGAGTCCTGTACCTCCACATAATATCGGAAATGCCCCTCTCTTCTGAATATCCTGATAGGCATCATAAAAATCCTGCTGATATTCAAAGAGATTATATTTCGTACCAGGCTCACAGATGTCAATGAGGTGATAAGGTATCTGCTTGCCATGGATGGTATAGTCAGCCAGATCCTTACCCGTACCTATATCCATGCCGCGATATACCTGGCGGCTGTCAGCACTAATGACTTCAGCGCCCTTGGCAGGGGTACCCGACAAATGGGCACCCAGGCTATTAATCCTGGCTGCAAGAGCGGCAGCAAGACTCGTCTTACCACTCGCCGTAGGTCCCAATATGGTTATCATCGAATATTTCATGCCGCAAAGTTAAATGAAATTATTGAGAAAACAAAATAAAATGAAAAGAAATTCTCACTTATAAAAATAAAAAGCCGTCCAGCATTGAAAAAATGCTGGACGGCCATATACTTAATCGTTAAGAGACAACTAATTAACCGTTGTGCTTCTTCATGATCTTGATCAACTCAACAACCTTGTGTGAGT
>ERZ809407.712-NODE-712-length-34175-cov-43.866676_pt1 | contig 34175 bp, 31 predicted proteins | sample MGYA00520792_ERZ809407 | MGnify/ENA primary metagenome ERZ809407 (study PRJEB31576, sample SAMEA3212665) | Homo sapiens | biome: human-gut; feature: human gut; material: fecal | place: Sweden | collected 2012 ...
CTTGCTTGGACATAAACTCCGTGCTCAGTCCCAAGGCATCTCCTACAGCTTGCCCAAAGATGGTACCGAGGAATCGTTCATTTATAATTTCATTTTCCATATTTTTCTATTCATACAACCAACAAATCGTAAAGTCATCCATATCAATCACTCCTTGGTGATATAATCCTTTTAGATATTCCTCAAAAGTTAATTGATTATCAGATGCTTGAATTAATTTATCAATAACGTCGTTCTTGAAATTAAACCTCAATGTTTCTGCCGTTTTTAGTAATTGAGAATTACCAGAATGCTTTAGATATTCCTCTGCAAGTTCTTCGCCAAATTCCTTACAATGAGCTAACTCATACATCATTAAAATATAATGAGATAAAGCATCGCTGGCAGCAAAGACTACAGACGAATCATCTAACACAAATTCACCATGTTTAAAGCCTTCTTCTTCCAACGGGTCTTTACAACTAACCAATCTTGGAGGATTACAGAAATCTGCCAATTTCGTAAAACTATGTTCCAAAATTCCAGTTTGAAAACTATAATGGAAAACAACACTATCACCATAAGCCATCCATTTTGCGACCTTTTCCTGAATCTTCCATGCAGCAGCAATAGTAGCGCACGAACCTTCGTTATAGAACTTATTCAGAAGAATGCCATCCCCTTGCTTTGCCTTTTCCTCATGCTCATTATAAAATGATTCCCAGATGCTATCCACCCATTCGTCAAGTTCTGCAAAAGACGTGATAGGTTTATTCTTTGGTAACTGCTCTATGAGATATTGCGACCATTCATCAGCAAACAAACCGCAACCTCCAGCCCCATCTGATACCGCTATGCAGGTATCAGATGAGAAGAAGGAATCCTCGTTTGCTACATGATCATTCCATTTTGCTATGCTTACACCTCTATTCATATACATTATAGGTTTTGATTAACGAGCATACTCGACAACGTACCAATCTTCATCATCTTGACCAATCGCTCCATACCGGTATTCACACCCATAGCATGATAACGGATGTCCGTTTGCTTATCACCAAAGATGGCACGAATCTGCTCATTATAATTTAGTGGCAAAAGACTCGACATATTATAAAGTTTCTCACCATATCCATTTCCGTTCAATTCATCTACAGTTGCAGGGAACACTACTGATTCTGCATGTCCAGGTACAACGTGAATATTGAAGAATAAGACATTACCATCATTGGTAAACATCGACTTCAACTGATTAGCAAGTTGTTGCATTTCATCATGTGAGGTACCATTATACTCACCATCTGTGATATTGATAATTGTAGGAGGATAACAATCCTTGTCGTGATGATCTTTCATCCAGCTTTCGAGCAAACCTTCTGCACGTTTGAAAGCTTTATCCATGTGTGTCCAACTACCATCATGGCGAGCTACCATCCATTGTTTCTTCTCTACTTCTTTGATGGTTATACCCTTTCGGGTACGCACCTCTTCCTTCACCATTTTCTTTTGATAAGGATTATCACGAATCTCTTCTGGAGTAACGAAGTCTCGTCCTTCAAGATTGCCATTCCAAGCACTATAAGCCTCAGTACCATAACCTATCATGGCAATATCAAAGTAATGACGAGTCTCATTATTCTTCACACATCGCTCCACCAACTCGTTGATTTGGGCATTTACGATACGGGCTACGGCCTCAGATAAAGTCATATCCTCCCCATTAAAGGTGGTAATTCTACGCATAGAAACACTCTGGTCCACCAGGAAGATGAATGCCGTAGGATGCTCACGGTCAACACGAGCCGTATATGCATTCTTGCTTTGTAACATCTGTGGTTGGCTTGGAATTGGAATGCCAAAGTTGCCGATATTCTTGATATACTTCAGAGGAATGGTGTTCTTTACCAATATCTCTGCTTGATAGAACGGTTGCTCATCCACATCGAAATCGAAGTGATTGCGAGCCTTGACTGTTTGGAAGTGAATCGTCTTGAAATCCTCCAGACTTCCACCCACATGAGCACCATTGCGCACAGCATTCCTGTCAGCATACTTGGTATTCTCATCATAAATCACCTCTGGGTCAATCTCCAGAATGACAGGGTTAGAAATTCTATCCTCATTCATTGCCACATACATCATTGGATGGTTCATGGTAAAGCTGACACGAACATAATGTTCCAGATTATCACGCTTATCCAACGACCATGATGGAGAACCAGGTCCTCCACCTCCCGGTTTAGGAATATTGATACCACGTTCCTCACAATCCTTCCAAGAATAGAGCCCTCCATTCTTGATAATATTCTCCAAGTTATCACGGTCTGTGAAGTGATAGAGCTTGGTGATATGATTTTGTTCGAGGATATTCTTAAAATCCTCCCAGTTACTTCTTCTGTTCATTGTTTTTGTCCTCCAATAATATATGTATGTTAGAATAACGTTAGTTGCGTTGGTTCTATTGTCTGCGGTTTACACATTTTATCACCAAAAGGATATAGACCTTCTACGTATGCCTTGATTAGAAAAGCATGCGAAAGAGGCTTCTTCGGGTCATCCACATCACAATTTGTATTATAATCCAAAAGTACGATGGTCTTAGTCTGGCTAGCCTCTCGTAATCTTTCGATAATACTTTGAACCTTATGTTCAAGAACCCACTTGTAAGTAGGAATATAAATCAGCTTTCGAGCCTCAATATATCCAAGTAGTTCAGTTCCGTTTACTCCTTTGCGATGTCCAAGAGGCTTACCGAACTTGCGAACAGTTCGCTTGATATTCTTCATCGTGTCATTATGGAACATCTGTACATCAACATCTGCTCCTTCAAACACTTTCAATCCCTGCCAAATAGCCTCTACGCATGTGGCTGTTATACCCTCGCTAAATGGAACAGGTATACCATCATGAGGATAGAACGGACTCAGCTTTATCAAGTCATCTTCTGCATGACTCGTTACATCCGCAATTATTGCATCGGGATATTTCTTTAAAATGTTATCGTATTTTTTACGCTTAGATTCTATTAATATCATAATTACTTAAAATATTCTATTTCCAAACCCGCAGAATAATTCTCGTCTAAGATTGTCTGGGATATTGCAGTCAGAAAATGCACTATCACCAATGCTAGTAACACTAGAAGGGATGACAATCTTTGACAGAGAGTTACAATCCCAAAAAGCACAATCACCTATGCTAGTAACACTGTCAGGAATAAAAACACTATGCAAAGAAGAGCAATAACTAAATGCACCATCCCCAATGCTAGTAACACTATTTGGGATGACATATGATTCTATATTTTGATTTCTAAAAGAAATAATTTTACTTTTATCCTTGTTAAACAAGACATCATCCTCATAAATAAAGTTCGGAGATAAACATTTTAACTTGCCATCCCAATCAGCAAACGGATTGGCGTTTAAGCAAATTACGCTTTTAGGAATGGATATATATTTCAACGAGCTACAATACCCAAATGCACAATCACCTATGCTAGTAACACTAGAAGGGATAACAATATCTGACAGAGAACGACACCCCCAAAATGCTCTATCACCAATACTAGTAACACTAGTAGGGATGACAATATCTGGCAGAGATTCACACCACCAAAATGCCTCATCGCATATTATTCTAGTCCCCTCTTTGACCGAATAAGCTCCACTTAGTTCTTTTGGAACTTTCAACAATTTTCTTCCATCTTTGCTATATTTCACTCCCCATTCATCTATAAAAGCTTCTTTCAACTCATCTTCAGTTATTTCTGTTAATAAGTCTTCAATTGTTTGAGACGGGATAGGTTTTTCACCAATAAACAATCTACAAGAACATGTAGAAAGCTCCTTTCTTGCCAATGCTAGCATGAAAAGAGAGTAAAGAGTGCAGAAATCCTTATCACACATCAAGTCCTGCAAGGCAGATATAGCCTTGCTACTTGAAGGGTTGCGATAATCACTTTCTGAGAAGAGAAGCCTATCAGAAGCACCATATGTATCTAATAAAGTGGAATTCATGGATATAGCTTTCAAAGACAAAGCGATGCTTGTCAAGGCAAAGTCGTCAATAGTTTCATCAAAATCATCGACGGTCCTCAAAGGATGAGAAAAGTCCTTTGTACCAATTGTTGGAGATTTCTGTCCCTTCATGGCAGGAACAAACATACCATCATAATCTACCAAAGTCAGATTTCCATCAGGACGAACCATGATGTTGTCTGGCTTAATATCACCATGAGCAAATGGTTGAGGGCGAAGCCACGCTGCCATTTTACAAAAGCGATAGCAAAGCATAGCCATAGCATAATAGTCTTGATAGTTCTCTGCAATGTAATTCTCCATTGTTTCACCATCAATCCAATCCATCAGAAGAACAGGAAATTCGTCTTCCTCACAACTGCTATCTACGAAGATTTCTTTGTCTAAATACTTTACAGAAGTAATATAAGAGGAATCCACAAACTCCAACTCATCGGCAATCTGACGGTAAGCCTCAGCTCTACCTTCTTGTTCTTCAGTAAAGCACTTCAAAGCATAGCATTTCCCAGTCTGTTCATCTTTCATTTTGAACACAACAGCAAAGGCACCACTGCTACAATATGGTTCACCATGATCATCCAGCACTGGTACCAAATGCGCCAACTCTCCAAGATTGTCACTTGCATCTTGGATGGCTCTTACATATTCAGATATTAATGGGTATTGCATAATTCACTGTTTAAATTCTAAAACTTGCTCTTTGTATATATCCAATGCATCCATTTTTGTTATACACCACTTTTGGGCATCTAAATTGTGTTCATCTATAAACTCATTAATAGCTTTTTCATCAGATGAAGTATGAGCAGTTGCAATCCACAAAACTTTGTCTACATCTATTATATTATATAGAACCTCCTCCAGGTATGGAATATCTATTGGAGAAAAAGCCAAACCCAAAATATAAATTTTCCTCACATCTTTTAAAGACTCAAACGACCTATGGTTTTGCCTTATAATCCCAGAAACATTCTTTTTCATCTTTGATAATTGATTTGCTGATGTCTCAATTATAGATTCCATTGTCGGATCATCTGTATTTGCATCTAACCAATCTTCATATTGCTCATCTGTCAAGTCTTTTGGTAGCAGTTTTGGTTTACCCTTTAATGACTCATAAATATCATTAGTAGTTTTACCATGCCCCCAAATTAAATCATCACCATTTATACTACCATGAATATGACATATCTGTGTACGTGGTATATTATAAACATCTTCAAGAGTTTTGGTATAATTAAACGTCAAGAAATAACATTCATCTTTATCTTCAATCCTTAATTTACCGCAATTCGGCTTATTTAGGCTTTTAACCCAAACTTTGAAAGATTGCCCTATAGCTTCAATTAGATTATCTATGTCAAGATCAAATTTTAATTGTATGGAAGCTCCGTGATTGTCAGCATCACTAAAATCTTCACTTCCATATATTGGACCATAATCTTGATATACCCTATTAATATAATCAAAACTAATTGCAGATAAATGTTGTTCAAAACTATTCCACCAATCATAATCGTCTTCTGTAGAATCATAAAGACGACATAGCTTATTATAAAGGTCAAAATCATATCCTTTCAGCCATTCACGATAATCACTATAACGGCTATTAATGCCATGATGGATGTCAAATCCATTACCTATTAAATATAATATTTTCATAATATCAATATTTTAAATAAAAAAAAACTGGCGCAAATATACTATATTTTCAACAAATGCAGATGGTTTTAGAAATCATTTAAGCAACTTAAACATTACCTATTTACTTTTCCTATTGGTTCTTTACAAGTAACATTAACTTCATCAGAAGCTCCACCAACGACATTACTTAGTTAACCTTTCCAAAGATTCCATTGCCAAATTATCTCCTTGATTAGCTGCCTTTCTATACCAAGCAACTGCCTCATCTATATTTTTTGCAATTCCTTTACCTTTTTCATAGCAATACGCCAAATTTCTTTGAGCTGCAGAACTTCCTTGTTCCGCAGCCTTACGATACCACTTTATAGCTTCTTCACAACTTTTAGCACCCCCTATACCAGACTCATAACAGACTGCTATAAAAAATTGAGCATCAACATCGCCTTGTTTTGCTGCCTTACAATACCATTTTACACCTTTTTCCATAGATAAATCCACTCCCAATCCCATGAAATATAAAGATCCCAATCTACATTGCGCATTAACAAGACCTTGTTTAGCCGAAATGCTATACCATTTTACAGCTTCTTCGTAACATTGAGGAGCTCCTAGTCCATCTTCATAACATCTACCTAAATTATATTGAGCACGAGCATAACCTTGTTCTGCAGACTTGCGATACCATTTGACAGCTTCTTCGTAACTTTGAACTACACCTAATCCCTTACCATAACAGAGACCCATAACATTTTGTCCTTTTGCATTTCCTGCATTTGCAGAAACACGAATTAAAGTTAATCCTTTTTCTTTATCTTCTGAGACACCTTTTCCCAAACAATAGCAATAACCAAGACAGGCTTTGGCATACAAACTTCCTTTAGAATCTGCAATAGAATATAGCCGAAATGCTTTTTTATGGTCTGCCTCATCTTTTGATTTTTCAAAAAGCAAATCTGCCATCTTTATTAATTCTTCTACATCATAAAATGGCTTAGAAATGGAAAAAGTTCGGAAGGAACAGAGAGCAAGATTCTTCTTGGCTTTAGCCAATAAGAACATAGAAAGAAGAGTAGTTAATTCCTCGTTATTCATCTGCTCCATCAAAGCTGCCATAACTTTGCTCTTACTCAAATCACAATAATCATCAGAAGAGAAGAGTAATCTATCTGCTGCACCATATTCTTCAAGTAACGAAGGCTTCAGAGAAATCGCCTTTAACGACAAAGCGATGCTTGCCAAAGCAAAGTCATCAATGGTTTCATCAAAATCATCGACGGTCCTCAAAGGATGAGAAAAATCCTTTGTACCAATTGTTGGAGACTTCTGTCCCTTCATGGCAGGAACAAACATACCATCATAATCTACCAAAGTCAGATTTCCATCAGGACGAACCATGATGTTGTCTGGCTTAATATCACCATGAGCAAATGGTTGAGGGCGAAGCCACGCTGCCATTTTACAAAAGCGATAGCAAAGCATAGCCATAGCATAATAGTCTTGATAGTTCTCTGCAATGTAATTCTCCATTGTTTCACCATCAATCCAATCCATCAGAAGAACCGGAAACTCGTCTTCCTCACAACTGCTATCTACGAAGATTTCTTTGTCTAAGTACTTTACAGAAGTAATATAAGAGGAATCTACGAACTCCAACTCATCTGCGATCTGGCGATAAGCCTCAGCTCTACCTTTTTGTTCTTCAGTAAAGCACTTTAAAGCATAGCATTTCCCAGTCTGTTCATCTTTCATTTTGAACACGACGGCAAAGGCACCACTGCTACGATATGGCTCACCATGATCATCTAGCACTGGTACTAAATAAGCCAACTCATCAAGATTGTTACTTGCATCTTGTATGGCTCTAACATATTCTGATATCAAAGGATATTGCATAATAAATAATATTAAATGTAATAAATGAGCCCACAAAAATGGGCTCATTTTGAAGCTACTCTTGCAATATAAAGATGCCCTTTTCTATACAATAATGAGCATCTCTATCATCTGCAGCATCTCCATGAGGAGCATAAAGACAATATTTGTTAGCATCTCTTCTCCTACAATTGGAACAAAAATAAAATCTACCTTTTTCCATATTTTTGAAAATTAAACTTACTCCACCAAAATGGTTTTGTTTCATGCCGCAAATATACTATTATTTTGGTACTCAACGCTACAATTGAAAAAACTTTAAAATTTTTAAACTTAAAACATATTATCTCATTCTACAGCAGTATGTTTACCATGTTATATCATATCAGCAGCAATATAAACATCATTATTTTCATCCTTCTTGTTTTCCTCAAAGCATTTCTACACCTATTCATTGAATATACCTATAAAGACTCCAATGCAACAATGTAGTTCACCATAACCATCCAGTACAGATACCAAACATGTCTACGTCCAAGACTGTAACTTGTGTGTATGAAACATATTCAGATGATAAAAAATCATATTTTTCAATAGCATTTAATATCACTAAATATATACAGGATTATTAATGTCTACAAAATAGGGTTCTCCGCCGTTATTCCAACTTGTAAAAAAGATCTCTTCTCCATATTTATGTATCAATTCGTTCTTTTGTTTCTCTTCAAGTTGGTCACAATTAGCAAAAGTTCCGAATTTAATTTTTACGACATTATTGACATCTATATGTTTTAAATTTACACATTTGGCAAATGCAGCATATTCTATATACTTTAGCGTGTAAGGCATATCAATTTTCTCAAGATTACTACACCCAGCAAAAGTATATTGTTCAATTTTTGAAATCATGCAATCTAAAACGATTTTATGTAATTTTATGCACTTACAAAAGGCTCTCATTTCTATAGAAGTAACATTCTTTGGAACAAAGACATTCCTTAATGAACTACACCCTTCAAAACAACTCCATGATATTTTCTGAAGAGATTGTGGGATTGTAATGTTCTCTAATGACACACAACCCATAAAGCATTTTCCACCAATATGTTCAACAGAATCTGGAATATCAATATGCTTCAAATTTATACAGCAACTAAAAGCTTTTTCACCTATATAACTAAGTTTAGAAGCTGTTTTAACATCTTCTATAGAAACACAATTCATAAATGCGGCATCTTCAATAGCAGTTATTGTTGAAGGAAGCAAAATCTTAGTTAAATCAGTATTACTATATATAACACGTGTTCTTGCTTTATCAAACAATATCCCATTTTCAAATATAAAAGAATCTGTTTCACAAACAATCTTAATATTACAACCTTTGAAAGGATTGCCTTCTATATTTTTTAAATTTCTTGGCAAAACGATAGTATGAAGAGATTTACAATCCGCAAAAGCACCATCAGCTATTGATTCAACACCCGAAAGGTCTATCTTCATTAAATCCTCACATTTTTCAAAACATGACTTACCTATAGACTTTACAGAAAAAGGTAATTTCATCGATACAATATTACTTTCAGAAAAAGCAAAATCTCCTAAATACTTAACATGCTTTGGTATAGTCCATATTTCACGGGTACTTTCACTAAGAAGTCCATTTTCTATGCCTTCCAAATTCGATGGAAGTTCTAATATATCTAGAAAAGGACAACAATCAAATGCATAAGCACCTATTCTTTTTAAATTCTTAGAAAGATTAATTGTATTCAAATTATCACAACCATAGAATGCTGCTTTCCCAATAACTATTACTGTTTGAGGCATATCAATTGTTTCTAAAACAAAACATTCCCTAAAAGCTTCGTCACATATTATTTTTGTGCCTTGTCTAATGGTATAATGATCTAATTCTTGACTCATTATAACTTCATAACGATTTCCTAACAGTTTTAAGCCGTCACTACTATAAATAAATCCGCAGTTATCTACAATACCATTTTCCAATTCTTCTTTTGTAGCCTTTGTTGAAATTTGATAAATATTCAACATAGGTTTGGCTATAATAATCGCTCTAAAACAACACATTTCAAGATTTTTCTTTGCATAAGCCAACAAGAACATAGAAAGAAGCGTATTAACTTCTTCATCATTCATCAATTCTTGCAAAGCAGCCAACACCTTGCTTTTACTCAAGTCACGATAGTCCTCAGCAGAAAAAAGTAATCTATCTGCTGCACCATATTCATCAAGTAACGAAGGCTTCAGAGAAATAGCCTTTAATGACAAGGCGATGCTAGCCAAAGCAAAGTCATCAATGGTTTCATCAAAATCATCAACAGTTCTCAAAGGATGAGAAAAATCCTTTGTACCAATTGTTGGAGATTTCTGTCCCTTCATGGCAGGAACAAACATACCATCATAATCTACCAAAGTCAGATTTCCATCAGGACGAACCATAATGTTATCTGGCTTAATGTCACCATGAGCAAATGGTTGAGAACGAAGCCACGCTGCCATTTTACAGAAGCGATAGCAAAGCATAGCCATGGCATAATTGTCTTGATAGTTCTCTGCAATGTAATTTTCCATTGTTTCACCATCAATCCAATCCATCAGAAGAACAGGAAACTCATCCTCCTCACAACTGCTATCTACAAAGATTTCTTTGTCTAAGTACTTTACAGAAGTAATATAAGAGGAATCTACGAATTCCAACTCATCTGCAATCTGACGATAAGCCTCAGCTCTACCTTCTTGTTCTTCAGTAAAGCACTTTAAGGCATAGCACTTTCCCGTCTGTTCATCTTTCATCTTGAACACGACAGCAAAAGCACCACTGCTACGATATGGCTCACCATGATCATCTTGCACTGGTACCAAATGAGCCAACTCATCAAGATTGTTACTTGCATCTTGTATGGCTCTAACATATTCTGATATCAAAGGATATTGCATTGACTTTTCCTGTTAATTGTTTTGCCCCAAAGGTACAAAAGACTTACGATACTACCAAATCTTCGCTCGTCTTTTTACCTTATTTTATATAGAATGCTATTTTGTTCACTTTATTGTCTTAATCATTCATATTTGTGAAGTATATTTACACATCAAGCTTATACTCTAGTATAAATATGTAGAACACATACTATTCCCCAAACATTCTATTATTATATAAATGATATGCCAAAGCATTGACAACCATCAGTGTATGATTTCTGTAATTGCCTTGTTGTGAGTCAGAAAGAAGTTGCTCTGCGTTTCTACGTTGAGTCACCCATCTTGCCAGCAAAGTCTTGGTATCAACTGCATATTTCTCCAGTTGACAATACAGTTGTTTGTATTCTAATGCACTACCATAAGACTTAATCAACTCTTTGTCCTGAGTTTCGTATTTTACAGAGGCCAGTGCCTGGTGTAACTCTTCGCTCCAAACCGAAGTATCAATAACCTTCATCTTTGCGAATGATGGCTCTTGCTTATTGGCGAACAATTCATAATCATCCTTCAGGCAAGCCATCCGGATATAAGCGATGTTCATTGGTGCATCTGCTTGACAGATAATCCCCATCGTACCACCAGTATAATAATACAATCTGAGATACATGGCATCAAACTTATTAAGCGAAGCCTGCAACTTGTTCCAGCAATCAGTCTCCTGCTTAAGGCAGTCTTTCAATGTTGGCTGCAATGGCAGGCTACTCAGCTTAGCAGAATAAAGTGCCACATTGTTCTTGTATTGTTTCTCTTGTTGGGTACACCACATTGCCATCCCAGAAGTTGTCTCCTCTGGATTTTCTGATGAATCAAAATACAAGTCACCAAATTTCGCGATGATTTCCTTTTGATAATCATCTTCATCTGATGGCATTGTATTAGCGCCACAAACTTCTGCACCATACCCAACATGGCATACTGCTATTGCATTTCCGATAAAGAAAAACAATGCTATAACTATAATTGCTTTCTTATTCATAACATCGACTTTTTCTATTCTTACCAACTTTAGACTCAGTTATTGCCAAATCTACTCCAAAGGTACGAAAAATATCTTTTCTGTTACTTTTTCTTGTTGCCTTTTAACAAAAAATATACTATTCCTATCGGGACTAAGAGATAAAACGAACATATTGCACATATAATCATTGCCGAATTTATCAAGCCTACAATACAACCCATACCTCCTTCAGGGGTTCCATCTTTTCCTTTAAAGCGATCTGTCAATATCCAAGACAAGCCAAGCAACACAATCGCTGCTATAGCAAAATAGAAAGAAGTTTCCCAACCCAAGAAAAGAGTTGGAGCATCATCATATCTCGTCCAGTCAACCCCTGCATAAGCTACATTTGTCAATAGAAGCAACAGACCTAATATTGCAATTCTTGCATGATGAGATATTGATAAAAATAGTATCACCATAGTTATAACCTTTTTAAATTAATACTTTATGAGACGGCAAAGTTAGTTCTTTTCTTGAAAACAGATGTTTTACCTAGAGAAAAGCACACCTCCACAAGGCTTGTGGAGCTAAAAGATTTGCTGATTATCAGATTTTACACTATCTTTGCCCCCAAAATTTTCAAACGAACTAGAGTATGGACAGATTAGTATTATTTGTAATTGCGGTTGCGATAGCATTCGGCATCGGCTGCCTCGGCAGAAAGAGAAAGATAGGATTTGGTTGGGCATTCGGCTTATCACTCATCAATGCCATTATTGGACTGATAGCAGTATTATGCTCCAAGAAATTGGACGAAACAGAGATTGAGGTCAAAAAGGAACAGAAATTATGAAAGGATTCGGCTGGTTTTGCGTCATCCTAGGCAGCGCCTCCTTTCTAGGCGCTGCCATCAATGGCAACAGTGTGTTTGGCCCAGCATTACTGGGCTTCCACCATCATTTTCTTCTTCAATCTCATGCCATACCCATTGTTGAGCATTCATAAGAATTGAATAAAAAGAAAAAATACAAGTACAAAAGAGGTTTTTACAAAAATTATTTTCCATACTTATAAGTTTTTATAATTATACTTAGAGCTTATTCAAATTCTTGATATAATCTAAGATTCCTAGTTTATTTAACAATTCCTTATAACCATCGTTTGTCAGAGAGTAAAAGTACACCATCCTCATTTCCTCTCGTGTCATTTGTGACAACAAGAAATCGACATAGTATTTCTTCTCTAGTTGACATTTAGCTAGGAATTCCAAGATTTGCTTCAGATGACGAAAATAATGTTCCAAAAACATTCCATTTATCCATGTAAAGCGAGTAAGACTTATCTTGATTTCCTTATTATCATCGCCTTTATAAGTTCGTTGTTTGTTAAAGAAATCATTAGTTATCTGATAAGTTTGATTGGTAAGATAACCTCTAAACTCCTCATCCATTTTACATATTGCGCCAATGTCGTCATTTAGTTCTTTATGAATTCTTTCCAACTCTCTTTCAATAGAAGTTTCAAAAGTTCTATCATCAAGGATGCCACAATAAGAATCTTGCTTAAATAAATTATTTCTTATCCACCGAACTTCTCGAACTGCAACTCGGAAACAAGTCTCTCCTTGATATATTTTATTTATTTTATCATGGGAAACATTGTCCCACTCAGAACAAGACATCTTAAAAGCATCAACTATCTTTCTACGTTGATCAAGTAAATTAAAGAAGGTCGTCTCGTATCGTTCCTGCTCAAAAGAACGGTCTTGATGTTTCAATGTGTAGAACAATAATATAGCATTCAAAAAAGTTGCAAATGCAGTAACAGCATTTATAACTGTATCACATTGGGAACAGTTACATAATCTGTCACCACATATCAATGCTCCTAGTACTAGCACCAAAGCAACTACCATTAGGATAACTATAGATTCCTTAAAATGGTCTCGTATGAATCTAATCATATCTGCATTTCCATTTTGCCACCGAACCCCTCAATTGGCGATAAAAAAAGTTTCAGTTGACGGCAAAATAAAAGAAAACGTGGGATTCTACCTGTTACTCGTCCCACGAATCGAGGCCTTCGCATTGCCCACTGTTGTTGAACGAGCAACGTCGAAGCCCACGCTGATATGTGTACACTATCCCCTATACGATATAGAACCCCCTGCTTTACGCAATGAGCCATACCAGAAAAGGGATGTGGCTAATACACATCCCGAGGGCATCTACCTTTGAATTCTCAAGACAACACATAAAAGTTGCGAGGTTTCGATTCGTCAAGAACAAAGCGCCAAGTAAACGCTCTATATTATGTCGTAACACCTTACCCACCCTTGTGCCAGCTCAACACGAAAATAGGAACAAACCATTTATCGTGCCTCGATACAGCGTGAGCGAGATTGATATTCGGTTGCAAAGATAATGAAAATAATGATTACTTGTGCATTTATCTTGGAATATTTTTCTAACCATGTTGAAATAGTTGACAGACAAGGCTATTATTACTCACCACTACACCAGACAGCTTGATATTTTATAAAAAATAGCCGCATATCAGCTGATGGACGATTGCACAACACCTGTTATGCATGTGCACAGCAGCTGATATACGAGCGCACAGCAGCTGTTGTGCGATGGACGAGACTATATCTTCCAATGATATAACCTAAATCTTCTGATGACTTATCCTTTATCTTTCAAAGACTATTCCTTTATATTCGAGGCACTATCCCCGTATATTAGAGCTTCTTCTCCTATATGCATCTATAGCAATGGAGTCATGTAGAGAGGCAGATATGTAATGCCATCTTCTACTTTTAAGCCCTTATCATGAAGAACGTATGGAGTAGACAATTGCCTGCCATACTTCTTAATACATTTCTTTAATGATATAATATATATCGGAATCATCCCGGGATGCTGCAAGCTGGCTGGTGTTGACTTTCGAAAATGGACGACCTACTTCTTGACTCATATACATGAGTATGATAATGATTATTCGAAAGATTTGGCTGACTTCCTGCCACTGAGACTAAGAGAGAGAAGGGAATTCTGTAATCTCCCTCTAAAATTCTTGTAACTTCTTCTAAATTTCTTTGAATATCTCCGAAAATCTTGCAGAATTTTGAAGATTTCTACAAGATTTTCAGAGATTATGCAAGACGGGGTTAGCCGATGGCCTACATATCATAATTTCTTAAATATTCTATATCCAAATCGGGAGATTAATTCTTGTTTAAGATTGTCCGGGAAATTGCATCCATTAAATGTCCAATCACCAATGCTAGTAACACTAGAAGGGATGACAATGGTAGAGAGAGAACCACAATCCTTAAATGCAAAACCCCCAATGCTAGTAACGCTAGAAGGGATGACTATCTTAGACAGAGAACGACAACTAGAAAATGCACTATCACCAATGCTAGTAACACTAGAAGGGATGACTATCTCTGACAGAGAATCACAACCATAAAATGCACTATCACCAATACTAGTAACACTAGAAGGGATGACAATGGTAGAGAGAGAACCACAATCCTTAAATGCAAAACCACCAATGCTAGTAACACTAGAAGGGATAACAACCTCAGACAGAGAACTACAACCAGAAAATGTCCAATCACCAATGCTAGTAACACTAGTAGGGATGACAATCTTAGACAGAGAACTACAACCTGAAAATGCACTATTACCAATACTAGTCACACTATCAGGGATGACTATCTCTGACAGAGAGCTACAACCCTGAAAAACATTATGACCAATGCTAGTAACACTAGTAGGGATGACTACCTTAGACAGAGAACTACAACAAGAAAATGCACTATTACCAATACAATTCACACTAGAAGGGATAACAACCTCAGACAGAGAACTACAACAAGAAAATGCACTATTACCAATGCTAGTAACACTAGAAGGGATGACATATGATTCTACACTTTGATTTCTAAAAGAAATAATTATACTTTTATCCTTATTAAACAAGACATCATCCTCATAAATAAAGTTCGGAGATAAACATTCTAACTTACCATTCATGTTATAAAACGGGTTTCCGTTTAAGCAAATTACGCTTTTAGGAATGGATAAATATTGCAACGAGGCACATCCCCCAAATGCACCAATACCAATGCTAGTCACACTATCAGGGATGACTATCTCTGACAGAGAGCTACAACCCCGAAAAACACTATCACCAATGCTAGTAACACTATCTGGGATGACTATGCTAGAGAGAGAACCACAGGTAAAAAATGCAGCTCCACCAATGCTAGTAACACTATCAGGGATGACAATGTTAGACAGAGAACTACAATTTAAAAAAGCACCAAAACCAATGCTAGTCACACTATCAGGGATGACAATATCAGACAGAGAACGACACCAAGTAAATGCATTATCGCATATTATTCTAGTCCCCTCTTTGACCGAATAAGCTCCACTTAGTTCTCTTGGAACTTCCAACAATTTCCTTCCATCTTTGCTATATTTCGCTCCCCATTCATCAACAAGAGCCTCTTTTAACTCTTCTTCTGTTGGTTTTGTCGATAAATCTTCATCCATCAAAGAAGTTATATTAGGCTTTTCGCCAATAAACAATCTAAAAGAGCATGCAGAAAGCTCCTTTCTTGCCAATGCTAGCATGAAAAGAGAGTAAAGAGTGCAGAAATCCTTATCACACATCAAGTCCTGCAAGGCAGATATAGCCTTGCTACTTGAAGGGTTGCGATAATCACTTTCTGAGAAGAGAAGCCTATCAGAAGCACCATATGTATCTAATAAAGTGGAATTCATGGATATAGCTTTCAAAGACAAAGCGATGCTTGTCAAGGCAAAGTCGTCAATAGTTTCATCAAAATCATCGACGGTCCTCAAAGGATGAGAAAAGTCCTTTGTACCAATTGTTGGAGATTTCTGTCCCTTCATGGCAGGAACAAACATACCATCATAATCTACCAAAGTCAGATTTCCATCAGGACGAACCATAATGTTATCTGGCTTAATGTCACCATGAGCAAATGGTTGAGAACGAAGCCACGCTGCCATTTTACAGAAGCGATAGCAAAGCATTGCCATTGCATAATTATCTTGATAGTTTTCCGCAATGTAAGTCTCCATTGTTTCACCATCAATCCAATCCATCAGAAGAACAGGAAATTCATCTTCCTCACAACTGCTATCTACGAAGATTTCTTTGTCTAAGTACTTTACAGAAGTAATATAAGAGGAATCTACGAACTCCAACTCATCTGCTATCTGACGATAAGCCTCATCTCTACCCTCCTGCTCTTCCAGAAAGCACTTCAAAGCATAGCATTTCCCAGTCTGTTCATCTTTCATCTTGAACACGACGGCAAAGGCACCACTGCTACGATATGGCTCACCATGATCATCTTGCACTGGTACTAAATAAGCCAACTCATCAAGATTGTTACTAGCATCTTGTATGGCTCTAACATATTCTGATATCAAAGGAAATTGCATTGACTTTTTCTGTAAATTGTTTTGTCCCCAAAGGTACAAAAGACTTACGATACTACCAAACCATTAGCTATTTTTTTACCTAATTTAATATAGTACCATCCTGTACATCTTTGCCTATGTCATCAAGAACCTGAGAGTAACATTGCTTGGTTCTGAAAAAGTCATTAAGAATCGCAGCAAGATAGGCTTTTGTATTTGGAATGTTGCACATTAGCAGACATTGTAACTTAGACAGAACATAATAAGACTTTTCTTCCTTATACAGAATATACAAGACTGTATTATGCACTAAATGATTAGTACGATTAACTGCCTTTTTCATATTCTCTACATCTTGGATATTCTCAGAATCCACCATATCCCAATGAAGGTCCCAAATTGTAATAAAGGCTGAGTCGTTTGAAGCCTCTATCATAAACTTCTCATTTTGATACGTGAAGTAAATGTCATCGTGCTCTATACGAACATCACAATTAAGCTGCCGGAGCAACTCAATACACAAGTCTCTAGTACCAATATTCTCATTGCTATCATTAGATGGCGAGATAGTACTAACGATTTCATCCATCTCTTTTTCTGCTCTTTTCTGGCGGATGTAATACATCAAACTTATGCCAATCAATACTGAAATAATTGGTAACATCATAATTATAACCTTTTTAAATTAATACTTTATGAGATGGCAAAGTTAGTGTTTTTTTTGTAAACAGATGTACAAACTCGGGAAAAAATTACCTCCACAAGCCTTGTGGAGCCTAAACATTTGTAGCATCCACCACCATTTATTATTTTTGCAGCCAAAATAACAATAAAAATAATAGGAATATGGAAAGACTTTTTTTTTTCGTGATTGCCGTTGCGTTAGCATTCGGCGTTGGTTGCCTGGGAAGAAACAGAAAGATTGGTTTTGGATGGGCTTTTGGTATCTCACTCATCAATGTAGTGATTGGTCTCATTGTCGTATTATGCTCTAAGAAGAAAACGCCAAATGAGCTTGAAAAGAAGAACTAAGTTGAAGATTTGGGGATGGGCATGTATTCTGATTGGAGTAATTGGCTTTATCAGTATTATTATGCGTGGCAACCCAAACCTCGGACCGAGCGTTTGGGTTGCCATAGGAGTTTATTTGTTATACAGGAAGAATACCTAAGAAAATTCACTTCCACTCCACAAGCTTTCTATCCAATGGTATCTTTTTGGGTTCGCCACGATTGCCATCAATGAAATAACTCCCGGCTAGACTTTCATCAAACTGGAGAGTGAAGGCTTGGCGGATACGGGCACATTTCTCATTGATAGAATTAGACAGTGGATTCGTCAGGGCTTCGATGCTCTGGCGAATCTTCTCTTCTGAAAGATGAGCCCCGTTGTTGTTCGATTTCTTGCGAATATCCACATAGATAGCATATAGCTCTTCTCTATAATCCGACAGGCATTTGAAAAGGATTCCCTCCTCATGACGCAAAAAGAGAATATACACCGCCTTTACCAATGGCTCCATCTTAATAGTCATATCATGATAGTCGGGCAGTATGATATCGTAATTCTCCGTGATAACCATTCTACTCAGCTTTTTAGGTGGAAAGAGATACTGCTTCAGAACCCAATCGCTTACCCCACCAAGACGCAAGTCCTGCACCTGTCGGTACACCTCCTTCATCTTCTGCCTGATATCATAGCTGAATGTTTCATCTGCCGGAATCGGTGTCGGATCAAATATACTATATGGAAATTCATCTACAGAGCTGAACATCACTTTGCAATCCGGCAACTTATCATACGCAGCCTGCATCAATGGCATAAAATCCTCATCTTCCTCTATAGACAAAGAATAGGAATTGACATAATATATGCCATCCTCCTCATGGTCTAGCTGTAAGATGCTAGGATGTAATTTCTCCTTATTCTTTTCTTCTACCAATTGCGACAACAGCAAATCGGAAGGAACAGAGATATTCAAATCCTCTTTATTCATCGCAGGATAGCTGTAGAGAGCTGTCTTCCTGATATGAGGACCCAGAAATGGGAAATAATTAAAATGAATTGACTTGCTGATAAACAAGTTGTTGATATCCACGAGATGGTTGATGATGGAAAGGTTCAACTTTTCATCATACCCATTCTCTACAAAGAATACCTCGCCATGTAGGCGTGTTGGGAAGTCGCGAAACTTCAATACCTTTTTTCTTCCAATCTTTCCGGTCATTACTTACCAATTATTATATGGTTGAGTACAAAATTGTCAATATAAGATCTATCTTCTTCTGCATTTATCGAATAGCTAAACACCGAACATGGCAAAAAGAACAAAAAAGACTCACCCTGAGCGCGCTGTTCTAAAGGGAAGCGGGGGGTGAGTATGTTGTTACAAAGGTACAAATGTTATTCGAAACAACAAAACTTTTAGCTAAAAAGTTTCGAAAAAAGTTATGTGAGGGGGAATTATGGTGAAAAGGAGGGGAATCTGCGGAACATGATAATTCCAACAAAAGGGAGAAAGTTTAGAAAGAAGTACGCAAGCGATAAAGAACTAACAATTACACGCACGTATAAATCTTTTTTCTCGAAAAAAGTATCAAAGTCTCATTTTCGGGTATAGAATAAGACATATATCTTTAATACACAGAACTTTATCAAGAATGAGACTTCTCTAAAAATGAAGGGAGAAGTATCATCGAAGTATCATAAATTAGCGAGAAGTATCATGATTTCTTGCTTGCATCGAAAAAAAATGCTTTATGAAGTGATAATAATAGCATTTGCAAGGCAATAAACAGGATGTTTTTGCGTTTAGTAAAATAGAATGTTTTATTCTTAATACTTAAGAAACATGGATGAAAAGGAATTACTGAAAAAGGCTTTTAAGTACGGAAACGTACCTAGCAACATCACCTACTGTTTCACCGAACCATGTCCGATGAAAAACAAATGTATCCACTATCTATCCGGTCTCTACAAAAACGAGAAGACTGATAGAGGGGATGCCATTTTCCCAAATGCCCTGAAAAACGGGAATTGCAAGTACTTCGCTCCGCTGCGTGTCGTGAAAATGGCATGGGGATTCGACAAACTCTTTGCCGAAATGAAAGTGAAAGACGCTCCTGCACTGCGCGCCGAAATGAGAGACTACCTCGGCAGCAAAGGACAATACTACCGTTACAAACTGGGACAACTGAAACTCCTGCCGGAACAACAGGCATATATCAAACAGCTCTTCGCCAGATACGGATATAAAGATGTTGAATTCGATCATTTCTCGGAAGAGATTGATTTCACTAAAAGCTAATCTTTTTCTCTGCCCTCCAGATGTTCCAGCCATGCCATTTAAACGGTCCCACAGAGAACACGTGACGGGCTACCGGTGAACACGTGACGGGCAACTAGAGAACACGTGACGGGCAATCATTGCCCGTACAATGGGAAACGAGTGCCCATTTTACCAACCAAACTTTGGGCAACGCAAACAAGAGTTTATAGTTTATAGTTAACAGTTAATAGTCAACAAACAAACAAACATCCTAATCAATATATTCAATGAAGGTAACAATCGTTCATACAAACAACAAGAAGCAGCTCCTCGTCAGCACCAAGACGATGGAGAAGTTGCTGCAACGTATCGCAAAAGATGACAGCAGACTTACTGTTACCCATTTCCGCGAATACGTAACCTATATGGAAAGCGGCTACGAATATTACAAGGATATGCCAACATGGATGCACATCTACCCCGCAGCTGAATTCGCCAAAGACGAAAACAACAACCTGAAGATGAAGGCGTGCAACGGTATTCTGATGCTGAAATTCGGAAACATCACAGATGCAGACGGCGTGGAGGGCGTGAAGCGCTCGGTTGCCATGCTGCCTTCTACCTTTGCTGCCCTGGAAGGTGCTGATGGTAAGTCGGTTATCGTATTGGTAAAATTCAGCAATGAAGATGACTTGCTGCCTGCTGAGGAGGCGGATGCCGAACGACTGTACCGCATCGCTTACCAGCAGATTCTGCCTGTATATCAGGCGATTGCCAAGGCTTCGGTGCTCACAGACGGACCGAAACCTTCTATAGAAGCGGGCGCAAACCTGTCTTTTGAGCCTTCGATGCACAACAGTTTTATGATGACGCTCGATGCGAAACCTTATTTCAACAGTAAGGCGGTAGCGATGAAAATTGACAGCAACATGCACCCTCAGAACCAGGCTTTCAACACGGAAGATAATCAGCAGATGATTTCTGGTTCCGATACTTCGGAAGAAGAAAAGAAAGTTGACAAGAACAGCGTTCGCGAGAATATCATGAGCATGATGCAGTTGCTGAAAAGTAAATATAACTTCAGATACAACACGGTGATGAAATTCGTGGAATACATGCCGAAGGAGAAGGGGTGGTATGGTTTCCAGCCTGTGGATCCGAGAGTGCAGAAGCGCATGACGCTGGAGGTGCAGCTCGCAGATATCCGGGTGAGCATCAAGGATGTCAGGAATTTTCTGGAGTCTGATTATATCAAGAATTATAATCCGATAGATGAATATCTCTTCCAATGCTACGACAAATGGGACGGGAAGGACCATATACGCGCCTTGGCTCGTACGGTTCCTACCAACAATCCTTACTGGGCAGACTGGTTCTACACTTGGTTTCTGGGCATGGTTGACCAGTGGCGCGGCTTTACCCATCGCCAGTATGGCAACTCGGTGGCTCCGCTTCTCATTTCCAAGCAGGGTTACAACAAGAGTACTTTCTGTCGCCGGCTGTTACCACCGGAGCTGCAATGGGGATATAGCGATAATCTGATTCTGTCAGAAAAACGTCAGGTTTATCAGGCGATGGCGCAGTTTATGGTCATCAATCTCGATGAGTTCAACCAGATTTCGCCACAGGTGCAGCAGGGATTTCTGAAGAACCTCATCCAGTTGCCTACGCTGAAATACAAGCCTCCGTATGGCAGTCATGTCATGGAATTTCCTCGTCTTGCCTCGTTCATCGCCACGAGCAACATGAAGGATATTCTCACCGATCCATCCGGCAACCGAAGATTCATCGGTGTGGAACTGACGGGGCCTATCGATGTGAGCGTGCGGCCGAACTATCAGCAACTTTTCGCCCAGGCGCTGACTGCTTTGCACAATGGCGAGAAGAGTTATTTTGATGCGGAACAGGTGAAGTTGATCATGAAGAACAACTGTCAGTTTGAGGTGGCTGAGCCGATAGACCAGTATTTCCAGCTCTATTTTAATTTGGTTGAGAATGAGAAAGAGGGTGAATATCTGACTGCCGCCGAGATTTTCGACTATCTGAAAAAGCAGATAGGTTCATCGCTCAAGGTGAACAGTTTGATGGGATTCGGCAGAAAACTGGCGAATATGAGTGAGTTAAAACATAAGAGATTTGCAGATGGAATGAAGTATCTTGTAAAGAAAAAGTAAAATAATGATACTTCTATGATACTTTAATGAGACTTCTCGGCATCAAAACCGAGAAGTCTCATTCTCTTTATCTTGTTATCTATCAGGTCTTTAAGTCGACATTTTCAACAGAAAATGAGACTTTGAGACTTTTTCTCAAAAAAAACTTTTTCACGTAAGAGAGAAAGCTTTTGCCCTTACAGGGCGACAGGCTTGCATCCATCATTACCCAGGGCGCTGCCCTGGGCTAAGAGCTTCTGCCCTTTCAGGGCGTGTGGGGTTTACATCCGAAAATGCTTATCCTTTAGATAGCATAAAGGAAGGTGCGGATGAACCAGTAGCAAACGATACCTGCGATGTAACCTACGAAAGCTATCCAGGAGATGTGTTTCATATACCAACCGAAGGTAATCTTCTCCAAACCCATTACTACCACACCAGCAGCACTACCGATAATCAGCATTGAACCTCCGACACCGGCACAGTAGGCCAGCAACTGCCAAAAGACACCATCTACAGCCATATCACCAGCGGCAGCCACAGGATACATTCCCATACATCCGGCTACCAGAGGCACATTGTCAACAATACTTGAAAGCACACCGATGATACCAGTTACGAGGTAGTGGTTGCCATCAAATACGACGTTCAAGCCCTGACCCAAAGCAGTCAATACGCCAATCTCAGCCAAGCAGGATACTGCCATCAGGATACCGAGGAAGAAGAGGATGGTACTCATATCAACACGAGAAAGCAACTTGGTTACTCGCTTCTGAGTGCCCTCGGCATCAGCTCCACGATGCAAACCGCGATAGAAAACTTCGGTAGCAGTCCAGAGAACGCCCAATACCAGGAGGATTCCTACGAATGGAGGCAAGTGGGTAATACTCTTGAAGATAGGAACGAAGATCAAACCGCCTACTCCCAACCAGAACACTGCCTTGCGCTGACCTTCGGTGAAATCGCTGACCGATGCATTCTGCTGGGCAGAAACCTCAGGCATCAAGAGTTCGCCCTTCAACATGGTCTGAAGGATGAGGGCTGGAATCACCATAGAAACCACAGACGGGATGAAGATTTCGGCGATAACGCCGGCTGCAGTAATCAATCCCTTGTTCCAGAGCATGATGGTGGTAACGTCGCCGATTGGTGAGAAGGCACCACCCGAATTGGCTGCGATGATGACGAGGGATGCATAAACCATGCGGTCCTTGTGGTCGGTGACGAGCTTTCGGAGAATCATGATCATCACGATACTGGTGGTCAGATTGTCGAGGATAGCCGAGAGGAAGAAAGTAAGGATAGCGATACGCCAGAGGAGCGCACGCTTCGACTTGGTCTTCATCACCTTGCGAACCCAGTTGAATCCGCCGTTCTGGTCAACGATTTCCACGATGGTCATCGCACCCATCAGGAAGAAGAGTGTTGTGGCGGTATCGCCCAGGTGTTCCTGGATGATTCCGGTCACCTTCTCTACCATTCCTGCTGCGCCGCCTGTATAATCAGGGTGCATCAACTGGAGATACTGCATTGGATCCATCATGTAGAGGGTCCAACAACCTACCAACATCAACAGGGCTATCGCAGCCTTGTTTACCTTAGTCAAGCTTTCGGTGGCAATGAGTGCATAGCCGAGCACGAAAACGACAATAATAGAAATTGTAAGTGTAGTCATTACTTCTTATTTATTATTAGATATTCTTTTTTCCTTTATGTATGATTTGGTACTCACAATTACCAAACGGCTGCAAAGATACAAAAAGAAAAGCAATAACCACACGATTCCTTATTATAATTGTATGAAATCGTTTACTTACTTACGGTTTTAACCTAAATAATAACAGATTTCGCCCTGTATGATTGAGGCATTTCATAAAACATGTAACGTAAAACATGAAATAGATATAAAACATTATGGAAATGCAAAATCCGAAACAGATAGCTGTCAAAGCTTCTGTTTCGGATTATCTTTTCGTATTCTTTCTTATTCTTCCTTAAAACATCGGCTCATACTTCTAGATGGTCAGGTAACCGCTCTGGTAAAGCAAAGGCAAAGCATCCGTCATTTTCTCTGTAGATAGGCCGAAGGAGCTCAGTAGTGCCTCCTATTTTAGTTAACAAAAACTAAAATAGGGGATTTTGCAAGTATTTACTTGTTTGAATTTGGGGATTTTGCTAACTTTGCAGCAAATAAAAATGGGGATTTTGCATATGAATACATTTAAAAGGAAGATTTACAGCCAGTTACGTTTATGGAAAGAAAACACTGGAGGCAGACGTGCTTTGATGATAAAAGGTGCTAGACGTGTAGGCAAATCAACAGTAGCAGAGGAATTTGCCAGGAACGAATATGAATCATATATTCTAATAGACTTCGGACAGGCATCCAAACGAGTTATCGACTTGTTTGATGACTTATCAGATTTGGATTTTATATTCCTGCAACTACAGATGATCTATAAGGTAAAGCTTATAGAGCGTAAGTCTGTTATTATTTTTGATGAAGTACAGCTTGCTCCTAAAGCACGCCAGGCAATCAAGTATTTGGTTGCAGACGGACGCTATGATTACATTGAAACAGGTTCGCTTATAGGCATTCGCAAGTTTACAGAAGGAATTTTGATACCGAGCGAAGAAACTACGATAGAAATGTTTCCTATGGACTATGAGGAATTTAGATGGGCTTTGGGAGACGATGTCAGTATTCCTTTGTTCAAACAGTGTTTTGAAACACAAAGAGCTCTTGGAGATGCGGTCGTCAGACAATCCTTGCGCGATTTCAGACTCTATATGTTGATAGGTGGTATGCCACAAGTTGTATCAGAATATATCAGGACGAATAATTTTGCTGATGTCGACGAGATGAAGCGTTCTATCATAAGTCTCTACGATGCAGACTTGCGTAAAATAGATTCCACAGGTCGTGCCTCGTTACTTTTCAACAATATACCTGCACAGCTTTCTCATGGCGGAAGTCGCTATCAGGTAAGTTCGGTAATAGAAAATCAAAGAGCAGAAAACATTCTTCCAGTATTGGAAGATATAAAAAACTCTATGATTGTGAATGTTGCATATCATGCAGATGATCCGAACGTAGGTATGTCTCTGACTAAGAATCTTGAGAAATTTAAGCTCTATCTACATGATACTGGTTTGTTTGTGACTTCCATGTTTATGGATAAGAAGGCTACAGAAAACGTGATTTATGAAAAGTTGCTTAGTGACAAGTTAAATGCAAACTTAGGATATGTTTTTGAAAATATTGTTGCTCAGATGTTAACTGCATCCGGAAACAAGTTATTCTATTATACATTTGCATCTGAGACATCTAATCATAATTACGAAATAGATTTTCTGCTGAGCAGAGGCAACAAAGTGTGTCCATTGGAAGTGAAATCTTCGGGGTATGCGACACATACATCCATAGATCTTTTTTGCAAAAAGTTCTCTTCTCGTATATCTGATAAATATCTTATTTACACAAAGGATTTTCGCAAGGACAAAGGTGTAACATGTCTTCCTATATTCATGGTACCATTCCTATGATGTGTTGTGCATTGTTGTAGCCCCCAAAAAACGAAGTTAGCTTCATCAGGCATTGAAAGTAGTTTCGTTGCCTGATGAAGCTAATATACTTACGGAGGGAATTTTTGATGGATAAGCACTGTCAAAATGCAAGTTTTAAAAATTATTAGGAAAAGAAGTGGCGATAGTTACATAAAAAGTAGTATCTTTGCATTTCACAAAATATGTAACATAAAACATGGAATAGATATAAAACGTTATGGAACAGCTGAATAACCCATTTGTTATCTACGGATATAAGGGAGCAGAATACTTCTGCGACCGCAAAAAAGAGACGGAAGTCATCATGAAGGCTTTGCAGAATGAGCGTAACATCGTGCTCATCTCTCCTCGACGCATCGGAAAGACGGGACTCATACACCATGTCTTTGAGAACATCAGTAAGCAGGAGCCTGAAACGCATTGTTTCTATCTCGAAATCAATGCCACAAGAAATCTGAGCCAATTCATCCAATTATTGGCAAAGACGGTTATCGGGAAGGTTGATACTTTCTCGCAAACTGCCATGCGCAAGATTACCACTTTCTTTGCCGGCTACAAGCCTACGATGTCGTTTGATGAGATGACGGGAATCCCTACGTTCTCGATTACGGTTTCACCAACCCAGAGCGAGGATTCTCTCAAACATATCTTCGAGTATCTGAAACAATCGGAGAAACGAATCTATATTGCCATCGACGAGTTCCAGCAGATAGCCGAATATCCCGAAGATGGCACAGAGGCCCTGCTGCGCTCCTATATCCAGTTTTTGCCGAATGTATATTTCATCTTTGCAGGCAGTAAGCAGCACATGATGACCGACATGTTCCTGTCGGCAAAGCGACCATTCTATCAGAGTTCGCAAATTCTCAACCTTCCTCTCATCAACCAGGATGAGTATCATCATTTTGTCAACAGATGGATGGGAACCCGGAATCTGACCATGGATCATGATACCTTTGCCTATCTATATAATAAGGTGGATGGTCAAACCTGGTATATCCAGGATATTCTGAACCGACTCTATCAGAACGGAAAGGAAATAACGACAGCGGAAATAAATGATGTAACCCTGGAACTGGTGAACGAGCAGGAAGTGGCATTCGTGAATTACTACGATTCCCTTACGGACAATCAGGCTGCCCTTCTATCTGCCATTGCCCAGGATAAGGCTGTCACCTCCATTCTTTCGCAGGATTTCATCAGCCGCCACAACTTGCCTGCTGCCAGCAGCGTGAGTCTTGCTCTCAAGACGCTGATCAATAGAGAATTCATCTACAAGTACAATGGCAGCTATATCATCTACGACCGCTTCTTCGGGATGTGGTTGAGGAAGAACTGCGCTGGAAATTAATCATTGCAAAAAAAATCCGAAACAGATAGCTGCCATTACTTCTGTTTCGGATTATCTTTTCGTTTTCTTTTCTTATTCTTCCTTAAAATAGATGGTTGGCTTCCATCCATTTCTGGAAGACCACATTTCCCCAATGGTCAGGCAGAGATTCACCTGCACAACATTATCTTTCATGTCTTACCCTTTCCTTCTTTTCATTCATTTTCTTCACTTGGCTAGGCAGAATTGGCAGCGGCGGCAAGAGTTTTTCAGCTTCCTGCAGGAATCCAATGCTCCTCAACAGAGAAAGAATAGTGCCAAAGCCTATGTTCTTAGCTTCGCCTTTTTCAAACTGGCTAATGGTGAAAATGCTCACACCAGCCTTTACAGCCACCTCTTTCTGAGTGAGATTGCTGAACAGACGATATTGCTTGAATCGTCCTCCCAATTCTGATATAATCTCAGAATTAGACTTTGCCTCTATACCATATTCCGTAATCATGCTGCAAATATAGTTATTTCTTTATTTATCGCCAAATATAGGGTTAAATATTTAAATATCTTTAGTTATTATAAAGAAAAATCGGTATAAAAAATCCGCACAGCCCAGAGAGCCATGCGGATTCTGATATTTAATAAAGCTAGCAATAATCATGTTCACAGGTTACTTAGCCACCTTGAATACGGCGGCACTAATGCCTGAAGCTTTGATAGCATCGGTCTTCTTGCCTGATTTATATACAACCTTGCCTGTAGAAAGAACAGAAACTGCCTTGCCACCTACAGAGCTGATGTTGAGAGAGGCTGCCTTGGCACCAGGATTCACGACAACAACATACTTCTCATCACCCAAAGTGCGCTCATATACCATCGGATATTCCTGACCCTTCTGGTTCAGGAGCTTCCAATCGCCCTCATTGTCAAGAGCCTTGGCTGAATGACGCAAAGCGGTCAGCTTACGGGTATATGACAACAGAGAATTCTGATCTCCCTGCTGAGCCTCAACGGTCAACTTTCCATTTTCCGTATCTACAGGGAAGTAGAGTTTATCAGGCGCACTCGTTGAGAAGCCGGCATTCTTGCCCTTGGTCCACTGCATCGGAGTGCGGGTACCAGAGCGCTCATTGCTACCCTCCTTGTTAGGGAGATTCATCTGATACTTCATACCAATCTCATCACCATAATAGATAAATGGAACACCTGGCATGGTGAGGAAGAAGGTCATCGCCACCTTCAACTGGTCTGGCGTATTGCGGGTACCGATGTTAGGACGCTGGTAATCGTGGTTAGCAGATGGTACAGCGATGTAGCCGAGATTCTTGGTGGCATTATATGCCTTGGTATAGTTCTCGCTAAATTCCTTAAGCGAACCCTTGCCCTGCTTGTCGAAATAGCAGTTCTGATAGCTCTGCTCCCACTTGCCCCATGGAGTCTTGCGGTCGAAGAACAGAGAGGCATAGCCCTTAAGACCGAAATGGATGTAGAAATCGATGTTGAAACCGGCAGGAATAGCTTGCTGCGGATTAGCCCACTCTGAAATCAGGACGGTCTCAGGATAGTACTTGTCCTTCCATGCACGCATCTCATTCCAGAGTTTGGACACCTCCTTCTTGTCAGGGTCGTTCTTGATGAGCGATGACGCCATATCAACACGGAATCCATCCACACCCTTATCAAACCAGAAAGCCATGATGTTACGTATCTCCCTGCGAACAGCCTGTGGTCCAGACGCATCTACGCTCTGCTCCCAAGGATGATTTGGGTCTGGATGAGCAAAGCCATAGTTCAAGGCTGGCTGGCACTCGAAGAAATTCTTCTCATAATACTTGGCACGAGGAGCATTCGCCTCCACATATCTGCCTCGAGTACTAGACTCCGGACTTGCCTCCTGATGACGGGCTTCTATTTCTTTCTTCTCGCTCTCAGGAATATCGTTCATCCAGATATAATAGTCGCTGTAACGCTGGTTTGGATCTTTCTCGGAAGACTCCTTAAACCAGGCACACTTGGTACTGGAATGTCCTGCCACCAGGTCGAGACAAACCTTCATGCCACGCTTATGGGCCTCATTGACCAATGTAACCAAATCGGTATTGGTACCGAATCGAGGATCCACCTTGTAGAAATCGATGACATCATAGCCACCATCAAACCATCCCGATTCAAAGATTGGATTGAGCCAGAGGGCGTTCACCCCCAGAGACTTGATGTAATCCAACTTGGAAGTGATACCCGGCAGATCGCCAATACCGTTGCCATCAGTATCCATATAGGAAGATGGATAAATCTGATAGAAAAGTGCATCACTCAACCAAGCCGGTCCCTTCTTCTGTTCTGCCTGAGCAGAAAGTGTGGTTGCCGCCAAGGCAGCAACCAACAACATTTTATTCATTCTTTTCATGAGCATCATTATTCATTCAAGAAAAATCTCTCTCATAACAACTTAAAATCCTGCATTTTATTGTGCAAGAAGGCTAATTGCAAATCCGCCACCTGCAACGGAGTTCAACTTCAAGACAGACTTGCTGGTTACAGTCTTCTTGGTGATGACATAAGCCTGCGGATTGGTCTTGTAGTTGGCATTCTTTGCATCCTGATAGATGGTAGCCACATACTTCTTTCCCTTCTCGAGGAAATCGAGCTTTACGGTAGACTGATGAGCCTTCATGCCCGTAACGCCACCGACAAACCAGTTATCAGAACCCTTTGCCTTGCGGGCTGCGGTGATATACTCCATTGGTTCAGCCTCCAGATAGATAGACTTGTCCCAATCTACAGCCACATCCTTGATAAACTGGAAGGCATCCATGTGCTTCTCATAATTCTCAGGGAAATCGGCAGCCATCTGCAACGGACTGTACATCGTTACATAGAGTGCCAACTGACCGCAGATGGTAGAGTTGCAATGTGAACCATTGGCGCAATCCATTTCAAAGATACCCGGTGTATAATCCATCGGACCACCCTGCAGACGGGTGAAAGGCAAGATGGCGGTATGTCCCGGTTTGGTTCCTCCGAAAGCCTGATATTCTGTACCGCGAGCACTCTCGTTGCCAATCAGGTTAGGATAAGTGCGGCAGAGACCGGTAGGACGCACAGCCTCATGGGCATTTACCATGATGTGATAATCGGCAGCACGGGTTACGGCATGCTGATAATGATTGATTTCCAACTGACTGTAGTGATGCTCGCCACGAGGAATGATGTTGCCCACATAACCGCTCTTCACAGCATCGTAGCCATAATCTTTCATCAACTGGTAAGCTCTGTCCATATACTTCTCATAGTTCATCACAGAAGAAGAGGTCTCATGATGCATGATGAGCTTCACTCCCTTGGAATGTGCATACTCATTGAGTGCCTTGATGTCGAAATCAGGATATGGAGTCAGGAAATCGAATACTTTTTCCTTCATATAGCCACTCCAGTCTTCCCAACCGATGTTCCATCCTTCTACCAGGACAGCATCGAAACCATGGGCTGCAGCAAAGTCGATGTAACGGCGCACATTGGCATTGTTGGCAGAATGCTTGCCAGATGGCTTGGCATGTACATAGTCGGTTCCATCCAACTTCACGGTAGGATAATCATGGGTATAAGCCCACTCACCCTTACCGGAAATCATCTCCCACCATACACCTACGTACTTCACAGGATGAATCCAGGAGGTATCCTTGATCTTGCAAGGCTCATTGAGATTGAGAATCAGGTTGGAAGACAACACCTTGCGGGCATCATCTGTAATGACCATCGTACGCCAAGGGCTCTTGAACGGAGTCTGCATATATCCCTTCATACCCTGTGCATCAGGGGTAAGCCAAGAGGTAAAGGTCATGGTCTTGTCATCCAGGTTCAGATGCATGGCTGGATAATCTACCAGGGCAGCCTCATGCAGATTGATGTAGATACCATCATCTGTCTTCAACTGGAGTGAGGTCTGTACACCGGTATCTGAAAAGACAGTCTGTGAGAGATTGCTGCTGACAGCAGCATGCAGGGCTGGACGGATGCCCGACAGACGGGTCTTGGTGTATTCATACTCCTGGGTATCGTAATCACCCGGAATCCACCAGGCGGTATGATCGCCCGTCATGACAAATTCTGTACGCTCTTCCTTGATGGTAAAGTAGTTGAGATTGCCTTTCTGAGGGAACTCATAGCGCAATCCTACTCCATCGTCATAAACACGGAAGCGGACGTTCATATAACTGTCTGTAGAATTCTGCTTCAACTCTACCAGCATATCATTATAATGATTGCGGATCGACTTGTTCTCTCCCCAAACAGGAGTCCAGGTCTCATCGAAAGTGGAAGTCTTCTCATTGATGACACTAAAATCAGAAAGCAGATCCTTGCCATCCTTGCCGCCCTTGGCGAGCTGATAACCCAGACGGCTAGGCTTGATGATGGTCTTGCCCTGATAGGTCACACTATAGGTAGGCACAGTGCCATCCAAGGTGAAGTTCACCTTGATTTGTCCATTAGGAGAAGTGATGTCTCCTGCATCTGCTGAGATGCCAAAAGCCATCAGAAGGCTTGCGAGCAAAAAGAGTTTTTTCATATTATTTCCTTTTTAGTTTATGACTGACTACTTAGTATATCCTGGATTCTGCTTGAGTTTCTTGTTCAAGTTGAGCACGGCATAAGGGATAGGATAAACCATGGTATAGCCCTGCGTATCATCATTGTAATCACCTGCAGACGCATTGTGGGTCACACCATTGAAGCGGTCAGCAGTAGGCTCTGTAAAGGTACAGAATCTGATCTGGTCTTGGCGGCGTACTCCCTCCCAAGCCAGTTCCAGCATACGTTCACCCAGAATGTCATTGAGCGTAAGTTCTGTACGAGGTGTAGCAGCAACACGGTCACGAACCTCATTGACAATTGTGAGAGCCTCAGCCTTGTTACCCATACGATACTCAGCCTCAGCCTTCAGGAGCAAGGCATCGGCATAACGCCAGATTACCAGGTCGTTGTTGAAGCTATACTGCTGGGTAGTGGACTTGTCAAACTCATACTTCTTCATTCTGGCACCAGCACACTTCATGGCATGAGGGTCATCGGCAGCAGAGAAATCCACCTTTACAGCCAATGGCATATACTCCAGTGGCTTGTCAGTGGCACCGTCATCTACAGCTTTTCCTGTCTCCTCCATATAATCCTTGCCGGTATAGAAGTTGAGTTTCAGACGAGGGTCCGGATTAGCCGTTTCATAGCCATATACCTGCATCTGCTGCTTGGAAGAGCAGGCTCCATTCCAGCCCTGGTAACCGATGGCACCACCATGGTTATAATGCAGGGTGCGCACGATGTTGTAATCCTCTATCTTATAGTTAACACAATCATTCGGGCGGGTCCAGATATTCTCCACGGAATTCTGGTTGGCTACAATGAAGTTGTCGGCATAGCTAGGCTGCAGGCGGTAACCCAAGCTGGCAATCTGGTCAGCACAATAGACTGCTGTTTCCCACGCATTGCGAGTTTCACCATCCAAAGTAATGTTTATATTTTTGCCCATTTCAGAAACAGTCTTTCCCTGCTCCTCGCTGGCAGTAGCCTTGCCGCTCTTGTCTGTTCCTACAAAGGCACTGTAGCTGGTTGGAGTGGTATCATCGATGGTATAGACCGGTGCATTGATGGCACACTTAGCCATACACATATATGCCACAGCCTTGGTGATACGGCCATAATATTCACCCTCGTTCTGACTCTTACCGTCTGAAAGATGAGGAATGCATTCAGCCAACTCAGAAGTGACAAACCTGAAGACATCAGAACGGTTGGACTGATTCACCTCGTTAGCACTCACCTGAGAAGAAACAACCAATGGCACCTGTCCGAAGAGATCCATCACATAGTAATAATAGACAGCACGAAGGGCTCTCAATTCATATACATATTCAGCATACTCCGGATGTTCACCCAGGTACTTGTTGAGTCGGTCGATAGAAGAATTGGCAAGACCGATGACACGATACAGGTTGTTCCACACATCGTTATACTTGCTTACAGACGACTCAAAGTTGTGGAGGAAGATATTCTGCCAGGTTCCACCATCTACCCAGTCACCCTGACGACCAGGAATCATACTGGCATCAGAAGAGAACTCCTGGAAGGTGTGTACCGAGCCACCATCGCTTCCATACAATCCATTTCCGATGGAAGAATATACGTTAGCCACTGTGTTTACATATACCAGCTTAGAGGTACTGAAAGCCTCCTCCTCAGAAAACTTGCTTCGTGGAGTCTCATCCAGTGAGCAACTAGCCAGTAATATCGATGAAAGAAGCATCGAGCCTATAATATATTGTTTCATAACTGTAATCCTTTATATATTAATAATGTAATTCTTAATTAGAACTTGTTATCTATTCTATGTGAAAACATTTAGAAATTCACTGAGAGCGACAGAGTATAAGTACGGCTCAGAGGATAGATGTTCTTGTCGTCAACACCCAGATTGTCGCCACTGATGGTTGCTGAGTTGATCATTGGAGTCAGGCCCTTGTAACCTGTGAGGGTACAGATATTGTTGACTGACAATGCAAGGTGAATGTTGTTGATGAACTTCCACTTGAGCATATCCTTGGTGAAGGTGTAGCCCAAAGAAGCGTACTCGAAGTTCATATAGTCACCCTTTTCCAGCCAGTAGTCAGAAATCTGAACATCATGGATTCCCTTGCCATTATTGAGATGCTGTGCACCGCTCAGGATATTATAGGTTGGGAAATTACTCATATTGTTCAAGGTCATGGATGTGGCATTGTAAATCTTATGACCGAAAGCACCGTTAAACTGCATAGTCAGATCCCAGTTCTTGTACTTGAAGCTCATATCCCAGCCGAGGAAGTACTTAGGAATTGCCTGTCCGCAAACCTTGCGGTCGCCACTGTCACCCGTATCAATGGTACCAT
>ERZ809407.717-NODE-717-length-34071-cov-6.523754_pt1 | contig 34071 bp, 45 predicted proteins | sample MGYA00520792_ERZ809407 | MGnify/ENA primary metagenome ERZ809407 (study PRJEB31576, sample SAMEA3212665) | Homo sapiens | biome: human-gut; feature: human gut; material: fecal | place: Sweden | collected 2012 ...
CTTTGCCGCTTCATAACCCATGTGATTTTGAATATCTGGTTGAAAAACACATGGGTTATGAAGCGGCAAAGTATTTCCGGGAATACGCAGAAAAAGCGGATGAAGAAGTAAGATCGGCCAAGGCCGGTGAAAATACAGACCTTGCTTCTTATGAAGCTGACCTTGAAAGCAATCGCAGAGCCTTTCAGGATATTCAGACGGAAGCCGCCGTGATTATGGGTGTTCTTCAGGAAAAGCGGATCAACCGTGAGAAGATCACCCATGCAGTAAGGGAAATTGGAAAGATAATTTCCAACCAAATATAAGGAGGAACCCAAAATGAAAAACGATGCCCTGAACCATTTCAAAGAGGAAATGAACAAGCGTGGCCTGTTCCGCAAGATTCAGGTGTGCGCCAACCTGATCCCCCCCCCGCCCGGTGCTGATGGTGAAACCCTGATCGAACTTCAGCGTTCCGCCGCCAAGATCGCCATTCGGAATTACGCTGAACATCATGAAGATTTCTGTGATGTGATGGCGGATGCGGCCCTTGATCATCTGCTGAACACCGTTCTTCCTGATGATCTGTTCATTCCTGATGGTGGTTTTTCCCCTACGAAAGAAGAAGTTGACAACATGAACAGGGCCAAGGAAAAGGCTGACAAAGCGGCCAAGGTGCTTGATACCCTGTTTGGTGGGTTGGCTGATCTTCTGAAAACCCTTTAATAAATACATTTTTTGGAGGTAAAAAACTATGGCTATTGATTTTGACAAGATTGATCGTACCGTTGATCTGAAGGGCCTTCAGGCTGATGTGGAGGATGCCAAGAAGAACGGCGGTGGTGACTTCCCCACCATTCCCGCTAGCAAGTATGAAGCCAAGGTGGAAACCATGGAGATCAAAGGCACCAAGGCCGATCCCAACCGCCCCATGCTGGCTGTGTCCTTCAAGATTCTTTCCGGTGAGTACAAGAACCAGCGCCTGTTCATGAACCGTGTTCTGTACGGCACCAAGAATGATAAGAACATGATCGCTTCCGCTATGGGCTTCCTTGAAAAGCTGGATTCCGGTATTCCCGTCAGCTTCACCAGCTATAAGCAGTTTGCCCAGCTTGTCCTTGACATTGCGGAAGCCATTGATGGCAAGCTGGAATATGCCGTGGACTATGATGATTCCCGCTTCAATTCCATCAGCATTGATGAAGTTTATGAAGTCGAGGATTGAAAAACGGCGCAAAATTTTTTACAATAAAAGTGTCCTAAAGGACACCGCAATTCTTGAAAGTTTCTTTTCAAGGCCGGGGCTTTGCCCCGGTTGGCCCCAAGGTGAAGCCTTCCCGTGGCGGGGCTGTTTCTACCGATTCACCAAAGAACATTCAGAAAGCGGGTGAAATGATGATCTTCTATGACTTTGAAGTTTTCAAGTATGATTGGATGGTTGTTTTCATCGACCTGACCGAAAAGAAAGAAACCGTGATCATCAATGATCCTGATCAGTTGCGGCGCTTCTATGAGAAGCACAAGGGAACCATTTGGGCCGGGTACAACAGCCGAAATTATGACCAATACATTCTGAAAGGAATCCTATGTGGGTTCAACCCCAAGGATGTGAATGATTGGATCATTCTTGAAGATAAACCCGGTTACAGGTTTTCAAGCCTGTTCAGGAATTTCCCGGTGATCAATTATGATGTGATACCCAATCCACCTATCAGCTTGAAAACGCTGGAAGCATTCATGGGGCATTCCATCAAGGAAACCAGTGTTCCTTTTGATATTGACCGGCCATTGACAGAAGCGGAGATTCAGGAAACGGTTAAATACTGCCGCCATGATGTGGAAGAAACCGTTGAAGTGTGGTTAAGGTGCAAAGAAGATGAATTTGATGCCCAAATGTCCCTTGTGAAAGCCTTCAGCCTTCCCATATCGGATATTGGGCGCACAAAGGCACAGCTTTCCGCCAAAATCCTTGGGGCTGTTCAGCGGGATCATGATGATGAATTTGAACTTCAGCTTCCCGGAACCTTGCGGATTGAAAAATATACAGAGGTTTTGAACTGGTATAAAAATCCGCTGAACCGGGACTATTCCAAGGCCCTTGAAATTGAGGTTGCCGGGGTTCCCCATGTATTCGCTTGGGGAGGTTTGCACGGGGCAATTCCGCAATATTTCGGGGAAGGTTACTTCATCAATGTGGATGTGGCTTCCTATTATCCATCCTTGATGCTGGTTTATAAATGGATTTCCCGGAATGTGGCTGATCCGTCCAAGTATGAAGAAATCTATCATACCCGGTTGAAGCTGAAGGCCGAAAAGAACCCCATGCAACAGCCTTACAAAATCGTTCTGAATTCCACCTATGGAGCCATGAAGGATCGCCACAATGCCATGTATGACCCCCGGCAAGCAAACAATGTCTGTGTAGGCGGTCAACTTCTCTTGCTGGATTTGATTGAACGGTTGGAAGAACACTGTGACATTATCCAGAGCAACACCGATGGTATCTTGATCAAACTGCGTCACTATGACGATTATGAATTGATTGATGATATTTGTTGGGAGTGGGAAGAAAGAACTGGTATGCGGCTGGAATTCGATGAATTCAGGCGGGTGTATCAGAAGGATGTGAACAATTATCTGGTGGTTCCTGATGGGCCGTTGGTTGATGAAAAGGGAAAACCCCGGTGGAAATGCAAGGGTGCTTATGTCAAAAAGCTGTCTGATCTGGATTATGATCTTCCCATTGTCAACCGGGCCATTGTGAACTTCTTCCTTTACGATATTCCACCGGAAAAAACCATCATGGAATGTTCTGATTTGCGGGACTTCCAAAAGGTTGTGAAGGTTTCCAGCAAATACAAATACGCCATTTATTCCCCCACCATCACCCTTGAAAAGATCAGGGATGATAAGGGCCGGTCAAAAACTGTGAAGCGGTTCAGCGGGGGTGAGGTTCAGACAGATAAAACATTCCGGGTGTTTGCTTCCAAAGACCACAGCAAAGGCGGATTATTCAAGGTTTCCGGTAAGATCATCAAAGGCCGGGAAAAGAACCCTGAACAGTTTGCCAACACCCCGGATCACTGTTTCATCATCAATGACGATGTATGCGGTATGCCGATCCCGGATGAACTGGATAAAGGCTATTACATCAAAATGGCGTGGGATCGCCTGAATGACTTTGGAATTAAACAGGTTGGGGGGGGGATTTGACCAATGCAACTGTTCCGGGGCTATGTGCCGACAAAGGACAAGCAATGCCTTGAAAAATTCAAGGGGCGGAAAAGGCTGAACACCCTTGAAGATGTTCAAGACCTTGATGAATATGCGGCCATTCTTGGAGAAGAAACGATCCTGATTGATGTTGATGATGGTGAAACTTCTGATCTTCTGTTCAAGATCGTTCAGGATTTGGCCTTGAAGTGCCGGGTGTATGCCACTACAAGGGGCAAACACTTTTATTTCAAAAACCCTGAAGGGTATGTTGAAAAAAGCTGGACAAAACAAACCTTGGCCCTTGGCATTGAAACAGATGCCAAGGTGGGGCGCAATAACAGCTATGCCATTATGCGCTTCAAGGGTGTGGATCGCCCCATGCTTCAGGATTGCCCAGAAGATGAAATTCAGGAACTTCCCAAATGGTTGACCCCTGTGAAAACCAATATGAAGTTTCTGGATATGGAAGCCGGGGATGGACGGAACCAAAGCCTGTTCAATTACATTCTGACCCTTCAGAGCGAGGATTTCACAAAGGAAGAAGCCCGTGAAACCATCCGCCTGATCAACCGGTATGTTCTTTCTGATCCGCTGTCTGAACGGGAACTGGAAACCATTCTTCGGGATGATGCGTTCAAGAAGCCGGTGTTTTTCAAGGGTTCCACTTTCCTGTTTGATAAGTTTGCAACCTACCTGAAGAACAACAACCATATTGTGAAGATCAATGGTCAGCTTCACATTTACAAGGATGGGATTTATGTTCCGGGCCATGCGGAAATTGAATCCCAAATGATCAAGCACATCCCCCATCTGAAACGGGCCAACCGGTCTGAAGTGCTTGCCTATCTTGAAATTATGATTGATGGAGAAGCCAAGACCACCAACCCCAATGTGATTGCCTTCACCAATGGCCTTTACAACATCAAGGATGGTTCATTCAGGGACTTCACCCCGGATGTGGTGATCACAAATAAAATCCCGTGGCCCTACAATCCCGCCGCCTATTCGGAATTGCTGGATCACACCCTTGACCGGCTGGCCTGTAACGATCCTGAAGTTAGGGCCTTGCTGGAAGAAATGGTGGGCTATTGCCTGTACCGGCGCAATGAACTTGGAAAAGCCTTCATCCTGATTGGCGATAAGAGCAACGGCAAATCCACCTTCCTTCATGTGGTGAAGAATATGCTTGGGGATTCCAACATTGCTTCCCTTGACCTGAAGGAACTTGGGGACAGGTTCAAAACCGCTGAACTGTTCGGAAAGCTGGCGAACATCGGTGATGATATTGGTGATGAATTTATTGCCAATGCTTCTGTGTTCAAGAAGCTGGTAACCGGTGATCGGGTGAATGTGGAGCGGAAAGGCCAAGACCCGTTTGAATTCAATAACTATGCAAAATTCCTGTTCAGCGCCAACAATATTCCCCGCATGAAGGATAAAACCGGAGCCGTTCAGCGGCGTTTGGTGATCGTTCCCTTTGATGCAAAGTTTACCCCAAATGATCCCGATTTCCGCCCGTTCATCAAAGATGAACTTTGTGAACAGGATTCCATGGAATATCTGATTGTTTTGGGCCTGAAGGCTTTGAAATCTGTTTTGGGCAAGGCCCAATTCACCACTTCCAAGCGGGTTCAGGGGCAGTTGGATGAATACGAACAGAATAACAACCCCATCATTGGCTTCATTCAGGAAGTGGGCCTTGACGGGATTGTAAATGAAGCCACCAACACCGTTTACCGGCGCTATAAGGAATACTGCATTGCAAACAACTTCCAAGCCCTATCCGCCATTGAATTTTCAAGGCAGATTTGCAAGCGGTGTGGGTTCGTCACCGATGCAAAGTACATCAAGGGGAAGAAAACCCGTGTGTTCGTGGAAGGGACAGGTGGTGAAGAATGAGAAATCAGAACAGCATATTCACCACCTTGGGCGCTTCCAACCACGCCTTGGAAGAACGGGAACAGCATGATTATTATGCAACCGATCCAAAGGCCGTGGAACTGTTGCTGGAACTGGAACAGTTTTCCCCGGTGATATGGGAACCGGCCTGTGGGGAAGGCCACATTTCCAAGGTGCTTCAGGCCCACGGATATGAAGTCATTTCCACAGATTTGATTTACCGTGGGTTTGGTGATCCTGAACCGCTGGACTTCCTGACGGAAACCCTTGAAGGATTTGAAGGGGACATAATCACAAACCCGCCGTATTCAATGGGCCTTGAATTTGTTCAGAAGGCGCTTGAAAGCGTCAGGCCCGGTGGGAAAGTGGCTATGTTCCTGAAGGTTCAGTTTTTGGAGGGACAAAAGCGGGGGCTATTCTTCAAGAGTACCCCCCCCGAACAGTTTATATTTCCCGTTCCCGGCTGGCCTGTTATAAGAACGGGGATATGAGCAAAACAGATAGCGCCATAGCCTATGCGTGGTATGTATGGGAAAAAGGCTTCACCGGTGATCCGGTGATCAAATGGTTTAACTGAAAGGATGATCTGTATGGAAATCAAAGACAGCGGTGAACGCACCCAGTTTGAAACCGGTGCTGTTCGGGATATGCACAGCGGCAAAGGCCGTATGGATCTTTTGCCGTGGGAAGCCCTTGTGGAGGTTTCCAAACACTGTGAGGAAGGGGCGCTGAAGTATGGTGAACGGAATTGTGAAAAGGGTATTCCCATTCACAGCCTGATTGATTCGGCTTTCCGTCACCTTGCCAAGTACATGATGGGCATGAAGGATGAACCCCATTTGAGGGCGGCGGCTTGGAATGTCCTGTTTGCCCTGTATATGGAGATCAAGCACCCTGAACTTCAGGATATTCCCACAAGAAGCGCCGGTGATCCCTGTGAAGGGTGTGAACATATTCACCGGCCAATGAATGATTCAATATGCGGACGCTGTTCCCGTTTGAATGATCAAAGATATGATGCTTACCAGAAGAAAGGATGAACACAAATGAAGATTATCAATGCTGATGTGGAATTTGTCACCCCGATTGATGGGGCAACCATTCTGAAGCGGCTGGAACAGTGTGGGCGGGTGTGCTATAAGTCTGAAGCCAAGATCACGGATACCAGCGCCCCGGCATTCGTGGCCGGTATCATCAAACGGGGCCATGAAGCTGTTCTGGAACACTGTTCCTTCACGGTGAAGTTTATCTGTGATCGTGGTGTTTCCCATGAGATTGTTCGCCACCGGCTGGCCGCATATTGTCAAGAATCTACCCGCTATTGCAATTACAGCAAGGATGGGTTTGGGAATGAAATCACGGTGATTGCCCCTTGCTTTCTTGAACCTGATCCCTATGATCCTGAAAGCCTGTGGAGCCGCTGGAAAGAAGCCTGTTCTATTTCTGAAAAAGCATATTTTGATCTTCTGGCCCATGGTTGCACCCCGCAGGAAGCCCGTTCTGTTCTTCCCAACAGCCTGAAAACTGAAGTGGTTATGACAGCCAACATTCGGGAATGGCGGCATTTCCTGAAGTTGCGGTGTTCTCCCGCCGCACACCCGCAGATGCGGGAAGTGGCCTTGATCCTTCTGGAAAAGGTTCATGCCCTTATTCCGGTTTGCTTTGATGATATTTGGGAGGAATACCATGAACTTTAAGAAGGCTGGCGGCAAAATCTTTGGCGTGGCCTTGAATAAGGCCGAACAAAGGGCCTTGGATCAGGAAATAAAAAAGCAGATAGTTGAAAACGATACCCAATTCAGCATTGACAATGATTCTTCCATCCTGTGGATGCTTCATGTTCATTTCGGGTTCGGCCCCAAGCGTTTGAAGAAGGCGTGGAAGCTGTTCTATGCCGAAAATATCAAATTGCGGGATCATTACCTGATGGATGCTGAAGATGGTGGTTGGCTTTGCCGCCAAAAGCTGAAAGGTATTGGGTGTGATGTAGAAGCATGGTATCAGGAAGAAAGGACGGTGAAACCCGATGCCTAAACCTTGGGAAAATGCTGAAGGCTATAATGATCCTACGGCCTATCACGGCACAAAGAACATCATTCGGGAAGAAGATGAACAGCAGAAGCGGGTGAACACCCTGATCTTCGTCCTGAAGTACATCATCCGTTTGGCTGGCTTTGAACTGCTGAACAGAATTGAAATTCGTGAACGCAAGAGCGGGAGGGAATACCGATGAAGCCGGTTCACACAGAAACAGTCAACACAATCTTCACCGCTGAAGGGTGTTTTGATTTACCAGCAACCGTGATGCAATCCCCCGGTGATGCCCCGGTGGTTGAAACCTGTTGGGAGTTGTCACCGGAAGAATTGGCTGTGGTTCAGCAGACCGGCAAAGTTTACCTTTCGATTGTGGGAGGTCAACCGCCCGTGTGCTTGTCTGTGGTCAGCTTGCAAGAACCCTAAAATAGTTGTTGGGGTGGTGGGTGGAACGGATGCAGAACAGATGTTTTTGATATATCTGTGACGCTGGAAACCCTTGAAAACAGCGGGATTTCTTAATTATAGAACAGATGGAACAGATGTTATATTTCTTAAATATAAAATATAAAAAAATATATAAAGAAGTATAACTATATAAGAGAATGCAAAAGTATCTGTTCTATCTGTTCTATTCTTTGAAAATGCTGATAAATCAAGGGTTTTCCAATCCACATGAACAGAACAGATGTGCAGAAAGGATGTGTTACATAGTGACTGACAAAGAACTTTCCCAACGGGCCAAGGATTATTTTGCCCAAATCAGAAAAACAGATCGCTTGATCAAGCGGCTGACAGATACGGTGTTCACCTTGCGTTCCAGCTTGACTTCCCAAAGCTATGAACTAAACCCTGATAAGGTGCAGACTTCAGGCCCGAAAAATACTCTTGAAGAAACGGTTGCCAAGATCGTTGACCTTGAAGCCGATATTAACCGGCGCATTGATGAACTTGTTGATATGAAACAGGAAGCCTTCACCATGATCAACCGGATTCCTGATCTTGATCAGCAAAATATTCTGATCGGGCGCTATATCCAGTTGAAAAAGTGGGAAGATATTGCCCTTGAACTTAACTTTTCAATTCAATGGGTGTATGAACTTCACGGGAAAGGTTTGCTTGCTTTCTCCCAAGCGAACAGCGAGTTTTTCAGGAACAGAGAAAAACAGAGTGCCACCGCTTGAAAACAGAGTTTATTCTATGAGATAATCTATTTATGAAATTGCGCCTACGGGAAACCGGGGCGCTTTTCTTATACCTGACAGAAAGGGGTGAATACCTTGACCAAAAAGCAGAAGCGATTTGTTGAAGAATACTTGATCGACCTGAACGCAACACAGGCCGCAATTCGGGCAGGATATTCCCCCGACACCGCACAGCAGATGGGTTCTGAAAACCTGTCAAAACCTGTTATCAAAAATGCTATTGACAGGGCCATAGCTGAACGGAGCCGCCGAACCGGTATCAATCAGGATCGTGTAATTCAGGAAATCGCAAAGTTGGCCTTCCTGAACCCTGTTGATGTGATTGATATGGATGAAGCCACCGTAAAGGGTGAAGCCAATCGGGATGATACGGCCTGTATTGCTTCTGTCAAAGTGAAAGTGATCCCCACAGAGGATGGGAACATTACTGAACGGGAAGTAAAAACCTATGACAAGCTGAAGGCCCTTGAACTATTGGGAAAACACCTTGGAATGTTTAATGATAAATTGAAGCTGGATGGGTATGTTCCCGTGGTGATCGTGGGGGATGATCAGCTTGAAGATTGACCCCAAGGCAAAGGTGATCCGCCTTCCTGAAGTGGTGGGCAAAGGTTACGCCACCTTCTGGAACTTCAAAGGCCGTTACCGGGTGTGCAAGGGTTCCCGTGCTTCCAAGAAATCCAAAACCACGGCCCTGAACATCATCAAGCGAATGATGGAATACCCGGAAGCCAACACCCTTGTTGTTCGTAAGGTGTTCAGAACCTTGAAAGATTCCTGTTTTACTGAACTGAAATGGGCAATCAACCGGCTTGGGGTTCAGGCATATTGGGAGATCAAGGAAAGCCCCCTTGAAATGACCTATAAGCCAACCGGCCAAAAAATCTATTTCCGGGGCCTTGATGATCCCCTGAAGGTTACTTCCATCACCGTTGAAATTGGTTATCTGTGCTGGTGCTGGATTGAAGAAGCATACGAAATCATGAATGAATCTGATTTTGATATGCTTGATGAATCCATCCGTGGTGCTATTCCACCGGAAACCGGCCTGTTCAAGCAAATCACGCTGACCTTCAACCCGTGGAATGAAAAACACTGGATCAGGAAGCGGTTCTTCGGTGAGATCACCGGCAAGGATGCCCAAGGGAATCCCACATACAAATTCCATGATAGTTGGACTTCCCCGGATGGTCAGATTTTCGCCACAACCACTAATTACCTGTGTAATGAATGGCTGGATGCGTCTGACCTGAAGGTTTTTGAAAACATGAAGGAAAACAACCCCCGGCGCTACAAAGTGGCTGGCCTTGGGGGTTGGGGCATTGTGGATGGCCTGATTTATGAGAAATGGCGAGAAGAAGCCTTTGACATTCAGGCCATTTCCAAGAAGCCCGATGTGAAAAGCTATTTTGGCCTTGACTTTGGTTATACCAATGACCCCACGGCCCTGTTCTGTGGGCTGGTGAGCCAAAAGGAAAGAACCATTTGGGTTTTTGATGAACTGTATGAAAAGGCCCTGACCAACCGGGCAATCTGTGAGCGGGTAACCGCCATGGGTTACGCCAAGGAACGGATCAAGGCTGATTGTGCAGAGCCGAAAAGCATTGATGAATTGCGGGAAGCTGGCCTGTACCATGTAAGAGCCGCCCGGAAGGGCAAGGACAGCGTGAACAATGGCATTCAGTATATTCAGGATTACACGATCATCATTCACCCCCGGTGTGTGAATTTCATCACTGAAATTTCAAACTACACTTGGGATGAAGATAAATTTGGGGCCAAGATCAATGTTCCCATTGATGATTTCAACCACCTGATGGATGCCATGCGCTATGCGCTGGAAGATGTTCTGGTTGGCCCCGCTTTCAGCTTTGATTAACACATTAGTAACAAAAGGCCCTGAAAACCGTGTGTTTTCGGGGTTCCGCTTTTATTGAGCAATAGAAAGGGGCGTTTCCAATGAAGAAAATGCTTCGTGTGGTTTCGGTGTTGGGAACGCCATACACGATTTTTGAAGGAACCACGATTGACTTTCCTGATCTGTCTGATTGTGATGGGTATTGTGATACTACCATCAAAAAGATTGTGGTTTCTGATATGTCGGAAGCTGAAGGAAGGCCCGGAGCCAAGGCGGATTTGAACCACTATAAACGGAAGGTGATCCGCCATGAACTGATTCACGCAATTTTGTTTGAATCCGGCCTGTCAAATAATTCTTGGGCCGAAAATGAAGAACTGGTGGATTGGATAGCCATTCAGTTTCCAAAGCTGGAAGCCTTGTTTCAGCAAGCCGGGTGTAATGAACTTTTGAAGGAAGGTGCTTGATCTTGATGCCTATTTATACTGAAACAGACCGGATCAACCGCCTGATCCTTCAGGGTGGACGAACCGGCATGACGGAACTTCAGTTTTTCGCCGCTGAAATCAAAGAATGGAAAGACAGCCCCCGCCGAAAGGATCAGCTTACCGGTGATCTGTACTATGTCGGGAAGCATGACATTCTTCACCGTCAAAGAACCATCATTGGGGCTGATGGGAAACTTCAGGTTGTTCAGAATCTTCCGAACAACCGGATTGTGAATAACCAATATGCCTTGATGGTGGATCAGAAAACCAACTATCTTGTGGGCAAGCCATTCACCATGAACTGTGAAAACAAAACCTATGTGGATTTGCTTTCCAAAGTGTTCAACCGGCGTTTTCAGCGCCTTTTGAAGTATGTGTGTGAAGATTCTCTGAATGGTGGTATTGGATGGCTGTACCCCTATTATGACGATAAGGGGCGGTTGGCGTTCAAACATTATCCCGCCTATGACATTCTTCCTTTTTGGAAGGATGATGATCACACAATCCTTGATTGTGCGATTCGGTTGTACCCCCAAGAGGTTTGGAACGGGTATCAGAAAGAAATTGTTGAAAAGGTTGAAATCTTCAAATCTGATGGCCTTTGGCGTTACATCTATCAAAATGATATGTTGACCCCGGATGTGGATGCCGGGGAACATGAAAACTATTTTGCTGTGGTGGATGGTGAAGGTTCAGTTGAAGAATACAACTGGACTGAAATTCCCCTGATCCCGTTCAAGTACAACAAGCAGGAACTTCCCCTGATCAATCGGGTAAAGACCCTTCAGGACGGAATCAACACCATGCTTTCCGACTTTGAAAACAATATGCAAGAGGATGCACGGAACACCATTCTGATTCTGAAGAACTATGACGGTCAGGATTTGGGAGAATTCCGCCGCAACCTTTCCACATTCGGAGCCGTGAAAGTGCGTGATGATGGCGGGGTTGAAACCCTTCAGGTTGAAATCAACGCTGAAAATTATAAAAGCGTTCTGGATTTGCTGAAAAAATCCCTGATTGAAAATGCCCGTGGCTATGATGCCAAGGATGATCGCCTTTCCGGGAATCCAAACCAGATGAACATTCAATCTATGTATTCTGACATTGATTTGGATGCAAATGGTATGGAAACGGAATTTCAGGCCGCTTTTGAACAGTTGCTTTGGTTCATCAATCAGGATTTCAGCAACCGTGGCTTGGGTGACTTTGAAACTGAAGAAATCCAGATCATTTTTGACCGGGATATTCTGATCAATGAATCTGAAGCCATTGAAAACTGTTCCAAATCTGTTGGTATTCTGTCTGATGAAACGATTGTGGAACAGCACCCGTGGACAAAGGATGTTGAAATGGAATTGGCCCGGTTGAAGAAGGAAAAGGAAGAAGCCATGGAACAGGCCCAAGAATATTCCGGGGCTTTCAGAACCGGGGCAAATCAGAATAAGGAAACGGGCGGGGATGAATAAGCCCCGCCCTTCCTATATGCCGGGGCAATAACGGGGCGGGCCGGGGTTCACCTCCTTACCCGGTCAAGGGTGCAATTCCCTTCCCCGGCACCTTTTATGGCGTGTTGGTCAAGCGGTTAAGACACCGCCCTTTCACGGCGGTAACATGGGTTCGACCCCCGTACACGCCACCATTTGCCGGGTTGGTGAAACAGGCAGACACAGCGGGTTCAAAACCCGCCGCCTTCAAAAGCGTATGGGTTCAAATCCCATACCCGGCACCACTATTCAGAAAGAAGGTTCCATCATGGATGAAAATTATGAACTGAAAACAAGGATTCGTTGTTTGGAATCGCAACTGCATGAAGCGGAAGATATTTTGAACAAGAGAAACAAGGAATTTGAATTGAAGTGCAAAGAAAATCAGGAATTGCATGACAAAATCAAATTCCTTGAAGGCCAAGTAGACGCTTATCAATATTGTTTGAATTGTAGGCGATAAATTCAGGAAAGGGGGATCAGCCCACCATGAAAAATGCTGACTATTGGCGGGGCCGGTTCTCCATCTTGGAAGAAAGCGCCCATCAGGAAGCAGATCAGTACATTCAGAGCCTTGAAGAAATGTTCATGGATGCCCAACGGACTGTTCAAGCTGATATTGAACGCTGGTATGGGCGCTTTGCTTCCAATAACGGGATCAGCCTGACGGAAGCCCGGAAGATGCTGACCACCGGACAGCTTGAAGAATTTCGCTGGACGGTTGATCAGTATATCAAGATCGGGCAACAGGCCAATATTTCCGCTGAATGGCTGAAGAAGCTGGAAAATGCTTCTGCAAAATTCCATGTTTCCAGGCTGGAAGCCATTCAGACGCAGATTCAACAGCAGATCGAACTTCTGTATGGAAATCAGCTTGACGGGCTGGATTCTCTGTTGAAGAAGATCGCCGGTGATGGTTACACCCAAAGCGCCTTTGCCATTCAAAAGGGAATTGGCCTTGGATGGGATATAACCGCCCTGAATCAGAAGAAACTTGAAACTTTACTTTCAAAGCCTTGGACAACGGACGGAAGAACCTTCAGTGATCGCATTTGGAGCAAGAAAAAGGAACTGGTGGGAAGCGTCCAAAAGGAACTGACACAGGGCCTTTTGCGTGGGGACAGCCCACAGAAGATCACGGATGCCATTAAGAACCGGTTCAATGTGTCCCGCTATCAGGCGGGGCGGCTGGTTCATACTGAAACCACCTATTTCAACGCCATTTCCACAAAGCAAGCCTATCAGGATTTGGGGGTTGAAAAAATTGAAATCTTGGAAACGCTGGATTCCCATACTTGCGAGATTTGCCAACCCCTTGATGGAACGGTGATCCCGCTGGCCCAATATGAACCCGGCGTGACTGTACCCCCATTCCACCCAAATTGCCGGGGAACCACTTGCCCCCATTTTGCAGATATGGACGGCGAAAGAGCCGCCCGGAATGCTGAAGGGAAAGTTTACTATGTCCCGGCCAATATGACATATACCCAATGGAAAAAGGCTTTTGTGGACGGCGGTTCCAAAGATGGTTTGACGGTTGCCACTGTCGCTGGTGTTCTGAAACGGGTTCGGGATTATGAAAGCGAATTTGGAAAGAAATTTGGAAAAGATCATTATGATCAAATCAGGGATCGTGTAGACGCTTGTGAAAATCCGAACCTTCAGAAAGTGTGGGACGCTTATGAAGGCAAGATCAAGGTTGCTGATCCGCATTACAACGGCGGCGCATACTGTTCCGGGAACAATATCTATGTAGGTATCAACAAAGATGCCAAGGGACGGAAATATTTTTCCCCGTATTCCACCACCTTCCATGAAAGCGGCCATGCCATTGATGGACTTGCGGCCCAGCTTGGAAGCCCGAATGGGCAATGGCATTTTTCTTCCACCTATAAAGATGGGCTTTTCCCCAAGACTATCAAAGAAGAAGTTGATGATTGGGTAAAATCCATTCTTTCTGATATGAAGGCCCATAAAAGCGATTTTCAGTATTGGGTGGATAAAGGGTGGATCACACAAGGTTGGGCGGATTATTACGCTTCCCAAGCTAACTTCAAACCTCTAAAATCCATGGCCTTCCAAGCTGTGAAACAAGAGATTCAAGGGTTGGAGCCATTGCAGATGTGTGATATTTCTGATATATTGGAGGGTGCCACCCGTGGAAAAATCCAATGTGGGGTTGGACACGGGGGCGGTTCCTACTGGACAAACCGGGCTTACAACGGCATTGATTGGGGCCTTGGAACAGAAGCATTTGCAGAAATGACTTCTGCAACTATGGCTTGCCCGGAGAGTTTGGAAACAATCAAGAAATATCTTCCCAAGTCTTATGCGCTGTATGAAGAAATGCTTGAAGTGATTGCCAATCAAATCTGAAGGGGGGGGTGTTTTCGTGCCTGAACTGATTGAACAATACGCTGAAAAATTCAATGAGAACTTCCCATTGTTTGCCCTGATGGGGATGGATGATGAAGAAGTTGAAGCCATTATTCAGGAATGTTTGGATAAGGGAACCCCTTACCGGCCACCTGATTTGGGAGAAAAAGACTTATATTGATGATTGAACCACCCCGGCTTTGGCCGGTGGTGGTTTTTTCATACCATTTTCGCCGTTTCCCGGTGGTGGGCGGTAAACAGAACCGGGGAAATCGTGGTTCCTGACCCACGGTAAAAAAGGATTGCAGAAAGGATGAACACACATGACGAAAGAAAAGCTGATGGAATGGGGCCTGACTGAAGAACAGGCCAACAAGGTAATGGAGGGCCTGAACGGTTCTTTTGTTACCAAAGCCCGCTTCAATGAGATCAACACCGAATTAAGCGCCGCCAAGAAAACCATTGGTGAACGGGATGCCCAGCTTGAAGCCTTGAAAAAGGCTTCCGGTGACACCAAGGCCCTTCAGGATCAGATCACCCAGCTTCAGGCCGACAACAAGAAGAAGGATGCTGATCATGCCGCCGAGTTGAAGGCCCTGAAGATCGGCAATGCCGTTGAACTGGCCCTGACCGGCGCAAAGGCCAAGAATACCACCGCTGTTAAGGCGCTGTTGGCTGACTTTATCGCAAAGGCTGAATTGGCGGAGGATGGAACCGTTAGGGGCCTTGACGATGAAGTGAAGAAGCTGGTGGAAGGTAAGGACACGGCTTTTCTTTTCGATAAGGCCACCGGCACCAAATTCAAGGGTGCCAAATCCGCTGAAAAGGGTGACGGCGGCGGTGATGGTACTATGACCCTTGAAAAATTCCGAAAGCTGTCCCCCACTGAACGCTATGAATTCTCCGTCAACCATCCTGACGAATACAAAGAACTTTATGGAGGTAATGAGTAATGCCTAATGTCGTGTATGACAACTTCTATCTGTCCAACGAAATTGAAGATCAGTTCAATTCCCATCTTGATCTTCAGCAGTTTTGCACTATCGACAATACCTTGACCGGTACTGCCGGTATGCTTCGCAAGATTCATGTTTACAAGGCCACCAACGGCACCGAAAAGCTGGCAAAGGGTGAAGGCAACACCAAGAGCATTGAAGTGAACTTCACCGAAAAGGAATACCGGATTCTGCTTGCCCAGAACCGCTTCCAGTATTTCGATGAAGAAGCCATGACCGATCCCATGATCGTTCCCACTGGCACCCGCCATGCCGCCACCGATCTGTTCAACACCATGAACGCTGACATTTTCGCAGAGTTCAACAAGGCCACTTTGGAGGTTACCGGCACCGCCTTTGGCTTTGATGTGTTTGTGGATGCGGCGGCAAAGCTGAATTTGGAAAACCTTGAAGGCGTGTCCATTTTCGGCTTCGTTTGCCCCGCTGATATGGCAAAAATCCGCAAGGCCCTGAAGGATGATCTGAAATATGTTGAATCCTTTGCCAAGAATGGCTATGTGGGTACTGTGGGCGGTATCAATCTTTACACCAAGAAAGATGCTGTGGCCGGTACTGTGGTGATCGGCACCAAGGAAGCTGTTACCCTGTTCAACAAGAAGGGTACTGAAGTGGAACAGGCCCGTGACGAAAATATCCGTCAGAATTCCGTTTACAGCCGTAAATATTATGTTGCGGCTTTGACCGATGAAACCAAGGCGGTAAAGATCACGGTTGCCGGGGCCTAATGTAAAGGCGGTGACCCCCGTTGCGTGATGATGTTGTTGCAATGCTTACGGCCCTTGGCGTGACGGGGGCCGATGCTGATCCGCTGTTGGATATTTTCTTGATGAATGTTCAACAGCGGATCATGAACAAAATTAACTGTTCCTCTATCCCTGAAGGGCTGGAAGGCGTGGCCGTTTATATGGCCGTGGGTGAATACCTGAACGCAAAAAAGGCTACGGGGCAACTTACAGGGTTTGATCTGGATGCGGCAATCAAGCAAATTCAGGAAGGTGACACCAATACTGTGTTTGCGCTTGGAGAAGGGAGCCTGACACCGGAACAGAGGTTGAATGTGCTGATTGATTATCTGATCAATGGCCGTTCTGATGAACTGTACCGGTTCAGGAAAATGGTATGGTGAACGCCCAGCGCAAGGCCCTTGAACGGCTTTGGAAGGATCGCTGTACCGTCTATCACCGGGTAAAGGTGACAGACCCCAAAACCAAACTTACTGATTTTGATGAAAAGCCGCTTCTTCAGGATCAGCCCTGTAAACTGTCTTTTGAAACCTTAAATTCAACTGATGGTGATCATGTTGCCACGGTTGCCCAATCCGTGAAGCTGTTCATTTCCCCTGATGTTGAAATCCCCGCTGGTTGCAAAATCGTTGTGACCCGTTTCAATGATTTGGAACGAACCTTCACCTATTCCAGAAGCGGTGAACCGGGGATTTTCACCAACCATCAAGAAATCATGTTGGAGCCTTTCAAGGGGTACGCCTGATGGCCCGGTGGGGAAAATGTGATTTCAGAGAACTTGAACAGTTGAACAAACGCCTTGAACAGCTTTCTTCCGTGGATTTTGATGCTTTTTGCCGAAAAATGTCCAATGAGATTGCCGCAAGGCTTTTGGCAAAGGTAAAGAAAAGAACGCCTGTTGGGGTGGTTCCGGGATATGCCACCGATGAAGCAAAGGAAGAATATTGGTCAGGATATGAGGGCGGCACCCTTCGGGACGCTTGGACAATCCTTCCTGTTGAAAAACAGGGTGATCAATACATTGTAACGGTGGTGAATAACACCGAATACGCTTCCTATGTGGAATATGGACACCGGCAAACACCGGGCCGATATGTCCCGGCCTTGGGTAAGAGCCTGAAGGCAAGTTGGGTGAAAGGGCGCTTCATGCTGACTATTTCCACCCAAGAACTTGAAACCCAAGCCCCCGCATTGTTGCAACAGAAATTGTACCTGTTTTTGAAGGAAGTGTTTTAATGCTGAATGAAATTATCAAAGGAATTTCAATGGCGCTGAACACCGCCTTTGGGGATGGATATGAAATCTATCAAAATGATGTGGAACAGGACTTGAAAGAAGGCTGTTTCTTCATTCAGGTTTTGAAACCCGAACTTTCCCCGTTGTTGGGGCGGCGTTCTATGAAACGGAACCCGTTTGATGTTCTGTATTTTCCAAAGGCCCCCGGAAATAATGCTGAAATGTTCACCGTTGCGGAAACGCTGATGGAGTGTTTGACCCTGATCAGCCTTCCCAACGGTGATCTTTTGCATGGAACCGGTATGAATTATGAAGTGGTGGATGGGGTTCTTCATTTCATGGTGAACTTCAACTTGCCGCTGATTCGGCCCTATGATGAAACCTATATGGAAACCTTGGAAACCGATGTTGGAACGGTGGGAGGGGGTTAAAAATGGCTACCAGCACCAAAACGAAAAAGCCCAAGGCAACAGAAGCGGCCCCGCCCGTTTCCAAGGCCCCGGCTTTTCCCAAGGAAAGAATTTTGACTTTCCAGAGATACGCCAAACGGCGTGATCTTCTGTCCACCTTGCTGAAGGATGGGCAGGAATACACCCATGATCAGGTTCAAAGCCTGATTGAAAACTTTATGAAAGGCAAGGTGAAGTAATATGGCCCTTGGCGGCGGTACTTTTCTGACGCAGAATAAAATTCTGCCCGGTGCTTACATCAATTTTATTTCCGTTGCGAATGCAAGCGCCACCCTGTCTGATCGTGGCATTGCTACGATCCCCCTTGATATGAATTGGGGGCCTGAAAATCAGGTTATGACCGTGGAACTGGCTGATTTCCTGAAGAACAGTCAGAAGATTTTCGGTTATGCCTATACTGCGGATGAACTGAAGCCCATGCGTGAGATTTTCAAACACGCAAAGACGGTGTATTTCTTCCGCCTGAACGCTTCCGGTGTGAAAGCGGCCAACACCTTCTGTACGGCCAAATACCCCGGAACCCGTGGTAACAGCTTGCGGACTGTGATCACGGAAAATGAGAACAGCACCAGTGAAGCCAAACTTTATGATGTGGCAACCTACCTTGACACGGTTCAGGTTGATCTTCAGACCGGTGTTGCTTCTCTGGCCGATCTGAAGCCCAATGATTATGTGGACTGGATCACCGGCGCAAGCATTTCCCTTACGGCTTCCCTTCCTTTGAAGAACGGCACCAATGGCACCGTTGAGGATGCGGCCTATCAGACCTATCTTGACAAGATGGAAGCCTATAACTTCAATGCTATGGGTTGCCCGTCCAACAAATCCACTATTTCCGCCCTGTTCGCCGCTTTCTGTGAGCGTATGCGGGATGATGTGGGTAAGAAGTTTCAGGTGGTTTGCTTCCGCAATCTGGCCGATTATGAAGGCGTGGTGAGCGTCAAGAACACCATTGCCGGTGAAACCGATGATCCCGCCCTGATTCCTTGGGTTACCGGCGTGATTGCTGGAACCGCTGTGAACAAGAGCGCAACCAACATGGATTATGATGGTGAATATGCCATTGATACCGATTACACCCAGACCGAACTGGAAAACGGTATCAAGGAAGGTTCCTTCATGTTCCATCAGGTGGATGAAAAGGTTGTTGTTCTGGAGGACATCAACACTTTCATTTCCGTTACGGATGTGAAATCCAGCGACTTTTCCAGCAACCAGACCATCCGGGTTTTGGATCAGATCGCCAATGACATTGCGGTTTTGTTCGGTAAGAAGTACATCGGCAAGGTTCCCAATGATGCTTCTGGCCGGGTGAGCCTGTGGAACGATATTGTGAAGCACCACACCGAACTTCAGAATATCCGGGCCATTGAGAATTTCAGCGGCGATAATGTGACCGTGGCGCAGGGCGATACCAAAAAGGCGGTTGTGGTGACGGACTATGTTACCCCCGTCAACGCTATGGCACAGCTTTACATGACTGTCTATGTGCAGTAAGAAAGGGGTGTAAATCGGTATGAATACGGTAATGAGTGCGAAAGATACCGTTTCCGCTTCTCTTGCGGAATGCTTTGTGACTATCGGTGATCGCCGCTTGAACTTCATGCAGGCAATCAACCTTGAAGCCAAGTTTGAGAAGAACAAAACGGAAGTGCCTATTTTGGGCAAGACCGGCAAAGGCAATAAGGCCACCGGCTGGAAGGGTACGGGTTCCGCCACCTTCCACTACAACACTTCCATCTTCCGGGAAATGCTGAAGCAGTACAAGGACACCGGCGAGGATGTTTACTTTGACATTCAGGTGACCAATGAAGATCCCACTTCTTCTGTTGGCCGTCAGACGGTGATCCTGAAGGATTGCAATGTGGATGGTGGTATCCTTGCCAAGTTTGACGCTGATGCGGAATACTTGGATGAAGATATGGATTTCACCTTTGAAGATTTCGATATGCCCGAAACCTTCGCCATGCTTGCCGGGATGGAGTAAGACCGCTACCCCGGCCCTGATTTGGGGCCGGGGTTTTCTTTTTACAAAAAATAGGAGGAACTTTTATGAATCTGTCTGCTTTTCTGGCTGAAAATGCCATTGCCGTTGAGAATGTGAAATTTGCCGCTTCCAAGCGGTTCATGGGCGAGGACAACAAGCCCATTCTGTGGGAGATCAAGACTATTACCGGCACCGAGGATGAAGCCCTTCGGAAAGCGTGTGCCAAGCGGGTTCCTATCCCCGGCAAGAAGAACCAGTATCAGAAGGAAACTGACTATGATCAGTACCTTGGCAAACTGGCCGTTGCCTGTACGGTTTTCCCCGATCTGAACAACAAGGAACTTCAGGACAGCTATCATGTTATGGGCGCTGAAGCCCTTCTGAAAACCATGCTGACCCCCGGCGAATATGCCGATTATGTGCAGAAGGTTCAGGAGGTTTGCGGCTTTGATACCACCCTTCAGGACGAGGTGGACGAGGCAAAAAACTAATCAATGAAGGTGATGGTGAAGCGAATATTGCTTACTATTGCCTTCATGAACTGCATTTGATCCCTTCCGCTTTTCTTGCTTTACCCCGGAAAGAAAGGGCCTTCATCATTGCGGCTATTGAAATTCGGGTTGAAAAGGAAAAGAAAAAGCAGAAGGAAATTGAACGAAAACAGCGCCGGGGGAAGTGATTTCCCCGGCATTCCCTTTGGAAAGGTGGTGATCCCTATTGGCAACGATCCGCACGGCTATTGCCCTGTATGATGGTGTGACTTCCCCGCTTCACAGTATGCAGAAGGCCATGAACATTGTGCTGAACAGCTTTGAAGCCATGCAAAGGGCTTCCAGCAATGCGGTTGATGTTTCGGCAATTCAGGAAGCCCGTGATGAATTGGCAAGAGCGGAAACCGCTTTTGATTCTATCGAACAGAGTATCAGGGATGCCGATAACCAACAGCAGAAATTCAATGGTTCTATCAGGGCCGGTTCCACCGCCGCTGATGGCCTTTGGAACAAGCTGAAGGGAATTGCGGCCACCGTGGGTGGTATTGCTGGACTGAATAAGGTGCTTGGGATTTCTGACCAGCTTACAAGCACCAATGCCCGGTTGAACAATGCCATGGTGAATTTTGATGATGGCGGGAGCCTTGAAGAACTGCAAGCAAAGGTAATGGCTTCGGCACAGCGTTCCCGTTCTTATTACATGGACACCGCCGCCGCTGTTGCCAAGTTGGGCATGAACGCCAAGGATGCCTTTGGGAACATGGATGAAGTGATCATGTTTTCCGAATTGGTCAATAAATCCTTCGTGAATGGTGGAGCAAGCGCCCAAGAACAGGCGGCTTCCATGCTTCAGCTTACACAGGCCATGGCTTCCGGTGTTCTTCGTGGTGAGGAATTGAACAGCATTTTTGAAAATGCCCCCGGTATTATTCAAAATATCGCTGATTATCTGGATGTTCCCATTGGTCAGATCAGAACAATGGCTTCTGAAGGGCAGATCAGCGCCGATATTATCAAGAACGCCATGTTTGCGGCGGCTGATGATATTGAAGAAAAATTCAATAGTATGCCCAAGACTTGGGGCCAAATCTGGACTTCCATGAAGAATAAGGCCCTTTCCATCTTCGCCCCGATCCTGAACAAGCTGAACCAGATCGCCAACAGCACCAAGTTTGAAACCGTGACCAATGGTGTTATCAATGGCCTTGCCGCCATTGCTTCTGTTGCCACATGGGTTCTTGATCTGCTGATCAACGGCGCTTCTTGGGTTGTTGATAATTGGAGTTGGATTTCTCCAATCGTTTTGGGTGTGGCTGGCGCTTATGTGGTTCTTCACGGAGCCATGATCGCTTATAACACCATTCAGGCCATTACAAACGGCCTTGCCGCAATTTCCGCCGCCCGATCTGCTATTAAGGCCGGTGCCACCCTTGCGGAAGCGGCGGCAACCACCACGGCCACCGGCGCACAGGTGGGGTTGAATGCCGCTTTGCTGGCCTGTCCCATTACTTGGATCATCATCGGTATCATTGCGCTGATCGCCCTGTTCTATGCGGCTGTGGCGGCGGTGAACAAGTTTGCTGGAACCAGCGTTTCCGCCACCGGCATTATCTGCGGGGTGTTTATGGCGGCGCTGGCCTTTATCGGCAACATCTTCATTGCCCTGTGGAATGTAGCCGCTGAAGTGTTTGTTCTGATCTATAACCTTGTGGCTACGGTTGCCAACTTCATTGGAACAGTATTCAATGATCCTGTGGCGGCTGTGGTTCACCTGTTCTTTGATTTGGCTGATACGGTGCTTGGGGTGCTTCAAGCGCTTGCTTCTGCCATTGACGCTATCTTTGGTTCCAACCTTTCCGGGGCGGTTCAGGGATGGCGTGATTCCCTTGGCGGTTGGGTTGATGAAACCTTTGGCAAGGGAACGGAAGTAATGGCGAAAATGAACGCTGATGATCTGAAGCTGGATCGGTTTGAATACGGGGCCGCTTTTGATCTTGGGTACAACTTTGGTGAAGGCATTGACAGCAAGGTTTCTGGCCTGTTTGATGGTTCCCTGATGGATTCCATGGGAGCCTTTGACCTTGGCAACACCCTTGATGGTATCTATGGCAACACCGGCGATACGGCCAACAATACAGCGGCCACCGCTGATGCTTTGGATATTACGGAAGAAGATTTGTCTTATTTGCGTGATATTGCAGAGCGTGAAGCAATTAACCGGTTCACCACCGCTGAAATCAAGGTTGAACAAAACAACACCAATTACATTGACAAGGAAACCGATCTGGATGGGATCATGGATGCTTGGGCCAATGACTTTGCTGAAAAGCTGGATGTTTCTGAAGAAGGGGTGCATGAGTAATGGCATACAAAATGTATCTTGCGGGTGTGCTTATGCCCATCACCCCTTCCAAGGTGACGGTGAAGATCAATAACCAGAACAAAACCATGACCCTGATCAACGGGGAAGAAATCAACATTTTGAAGGCCGCTGGCCTTTCTGATGTGTCCTTTGAACTGTTGCTTCCCCAAGTTTCCTATCCGTTCACCAACGGCGGCGCACAATCCGCCAACTATTATCTTTCCTTGTTTGAACGGCTGAAAACCAGCAAGACCCCGTTTCAATGGATTCTGAACCGGCAAAGACCACGGGGCGGAATGTTTTTCTATACCAACATGACAGTTGGAATGGAAAACTATGAAATTGTGGATGATGCCGGGGCCGGGTTTGATGTGAAAGTGAAAGTAAGCCTGAAGCAATATCGGGCATACGGAACCAAAACCGTTACCATCAAACCCGCCGCTACTACAACCGAAACCCCCAAGGCTACGGTTCAGGCGGCACCCCGGCCCACCACCACGGCCCCGAAAACAACCACCTATACCGTGAAATCTGGTGATTGTCTTTGGAATATTGCCAAGAAATATCTTGGGGACGGTTCCCGATACACTGAAATCTATAATCTGAACAAGGATAAGATCAAAAACCCGAACCTGATTTATGCCGGTCAGGTTCTTACTTTGCCTTCCTGAAAGGGGTGATCCCGTTGGCTGTTGAACTTTTCATTCAGCATAATAATACAATTCAATACCCGGTTGTTGAAGAAGGGGCAAAGCTGACTTGGGAGCGCAAAGGAACCCCCGGAAAGTTTGAATTCACAGTGGTAAAATGCCCCGGATTGAACTTTGCTGAAGGTGATCCGGTGAAGCTGACTGTGGATGGAACCCCCATGTTCTATGGCTTTGTGTTCAAGAAAAAGCGGGACAAGGGCGGCACCATTGATGTTGTGGCCTATGATCAGTTGCGATACCTGAAGAACAAGGACACCTTGACAGAAGAAGGGCTGAAGGCTTCTGATCTTCTGAAACGCCTTGCAACCGATTTCCGCTTGAACCTTGGAAGCGTGGAAGATACCGGGTACACCATTGAAACCATTGTGGAGGAAAACCAAACCCTGTTTGATATGATTCAGAATGCCCTTGATGAAACCCTGATGAATACCAAACAGCTTTATGTTCTTTTTGATGATGTTGGAAAGCTGACCCTGAAGAACATCAATTCCATGAAGCTGAATCTTCTGATTGATGAAGAAACCGGGGAAAATTTCAACTATGAATCCAGTATTGATGAACAGACCTATAACAAAATCAAACTGGCCTTCAACAATGAAAAGACCGGAAAACGGGAATTGTTCATTGCACAGGACGGGGAGAAAATGAACCAATGGGGTGTTCTTCAGTATTTTGAAGAAATCCAGACCCAAACCGGCGCTTCCGCCAAGGCTGATGCCCTTTTGAAGCTATATGATCAGAAAACCCGCCGTTTGACGGTCAAAAACGCTTTTGGGGATGTTCGGGTAAGGGCGGGAAGCGCCCTTGTTGTTGCCTTGAACCTTGGCGATATTATCACCAACAATTTCATGGTGGTGGAGAAAGTCACCCATACTTTCAAGGACAATGAACACCGGATGGAACTTGACCTGATCGGGGGTGAATTCATTGCCTAACGCTGTTGAAGTGGTAAAAAAGGCGGCGGTGGAAGCCGTGGAAGCTGGAAAGCCTGTGAATCTCTTGTTTGGGGAAGTTATTTCTGCTTCCCCTCTGAAGATTCAGGTGGATCAAAAAGCAATCTACACTGAAAAAATGTTGGTGCTTACCCGGAATGTCACTGATTATGAAGTTGATATGACGGTTAGCCACCAAACTGTTGTGATCAGCCACGGCCACCCGGTAACGGACACCTACACCGGGGGCGGAACGGCTGAATCCATTGACCACAACCACCCCATCAAAGGCAGGAAGAAATTCAAGGTTCACAATGCCCTTGTGGTTGGTGATTGGGTGCTTCTGGCCCGGATGCAGAAGGGCAAAAAATTTGTGGTGCTGGATCGTATCAAAGCGAACCCGGCCCTGAAGGGGGAATGGCTATGATCCCACAGACCGGGGATGATCTGCGGCAGGATTTTGTATTTGAAACCCTTCCAAGCAGAACCTTCCGCCTGAACTATGACGCTTTGACGATCACCGGAACCATTGATGAAATCAAAGCCGTGGAACAGGCGGTGTATTTGATCCTGAACACTGAACGCTATCAATGGCTGATTCATTCTTGGGATTATGGGGTTGAACTTCATGATCTGATCGGGAAAGATGTGGAATTTTGCATTCCCGAAATTGAACGGCGCATTCGGGAAGCCTTGCTTCAGGATGATAGGATCACCGCAGTTGAAAATTTTGAATTTACGGTGAACAAAAAACAAGTGCTGACTACCTTTAAGGTGGTCAGCATTTTTGGCGAAATCAACACAGAAATGGGGGTTGAAATCTGATGTATGAAGCACAAACCTATGAAGCAATTTTGGCCCGAATGCTTCAGAAGGCCCTTTCCATTAACAGCAATCTTGACACCCGTGAAGGTTCGCTGGTGTGGTATGGGGATGCCCCCGCCGCTGTGGAATTGCAAAACCTGTATATTGCCCTTGAAACGGTTCTGAATGAAACCTTTGCTGATACGGCAAGCCGCCCTTACCTGATTTTGAGAGCGGCGGAAAGGGGCCTTTCCCCGCAACCGGCAAGCCCCGCCGTTTTGCAGATGGCAATTACACCAACCACTTTGTTTTTGCCGCTGAACACCCGTTTTTCCATCGGTGAACTGAACTATTATGTTTCGGCGGATCGTGGAAACGGTAATTATGAACTGACCTGTGAAACGGCTGGTGAAGCCGGTAACAACTACACCGGCACGGTCATTCCCATTGAGTATGTGGACGGGCTGGAAACCTGCAAGATCATTTCCATTCTGGTTCCCGGTGAGGATGAAGAAGATACCGAGGTTTTCAGACAGCGTTACCTTGATAGCCTGAACGCCCAAGCCTTCGGAGGAAACCGAATTGACTACATCGAAAAGGTAAACGCCATTCCCGGTGTGGGCGGTGTGAAGGTATATCGGGCATGGAACAGCGATTTGAAACCGGCCAACATGATCCCGCCAACAGGAACCGATACATGGATCAACGGCCTTTCCGATGTACCGGAAGCCGTGAAAACTTGGCTTGATACCGTGTATGCCGCCGCCAAGAACAATATGTTCACCGTGGGCGGAACTGTCAAGCTGGTGATCATCAACAGCACCTTTACCGTTCCTTCTGAAACGCTGGTGGATCAGGTTCAGACAGCCGTTGACCCCCTTCAAAATGCCGGTGAAGGTGTTGGCATTGCCCCCATCGGCCATGTGGTGAAGGTGGAAGGTGTGAATGAAGAAACCGTGGATTTGTCCTTTGCCCTGTACTATCAGCGGGGATGGACTTGGGATGATGTTTCCGGTTATGTCACGGAAGCCATTGAAGGCTATTTCAAGGAACTGGCTGAAGGTTGGGCTGATCAGAATGAACCCCTTGTGGTTCGTATCAGCCAAATTGAAAGCCGCCTGTTGGGTATCAACGGTATTTTGGACATTGCCAACACCAAAATCAATGAAGAAGCGGCCAACTATACTTTGGAACTGGATCACATTCCGGTTTTGGGTTCTATCGCCCCAACGGTTATCACAATCAACGCATAAGGGAGGGGTGAAAAGTGGAAAGACAACTGATCAAATACCTTCCCTATGTTGTCCGGGATTATCCTGAATTTCAGGGTATCACCGGAAGCGAACAGCCCGAATTTGAACGGGCTTGGGCTTCTGCTGATGATCTGTTGAATAATCAGTTTATTTCCACCGCTGGAAGCATGGGCCTTTCCCGGTGGGAAAAAATCTTGGGGATCACCCCCAAGGGAACGGACACCCTTGAAGATCGGCGATTCCGTATTATGACCCGGATCAATGAAGAACTTCCGTACACCGTCCCGCAGTTGCGGAACATCCTTGAAACCCTCTGTGGAGCCGGTAACTATTCCGCTGAAGTTGTTGAAGGCACCTATCAGCTTATTGTGAAAATCGGCTTGGCGGCAAAAAACAATTTCAGTGATGTTGAAGCCCTGTTGGATAGGGTTGTTCCACAAAACATGATTGTGAACCTTCTTCAGCTTTATAACACCCATGCTGAACTTGGGCTTCTGACCCATGAACAGCTTGCCGCCTACACCCACAATCAGTTGAGAAACGAGGTTTTGACGAATGGCGAATAAAACAACCAATTATGAACTGGTCAAACCCCTTGCGTCTGAATTTTATGATGTTGAAGTGCAAAACGGAAACATGGATAAAATTGATGCCGGGATGAAGGCCAATGCGGACGGGATCAAGGCCCTTCAGGATGGGCAGAAGGACAAGGCCGATCTGGTGGAAGGCAAGGTTCCCGCTGAACAGCTTCCCGCCATGGACTATGAAGCCGCTGGCACCGCCGCAAGTACGGTGAAAGCCCACAATGAGAATGAAGCCGCCCACCCTTACCTGTTGGAGCAGATCGGAACCTGTGTGACGGCGGCACAGAACGCCCAAACCGCCGCTGATGCGGCCTTGGAAGCTGTGTCCAGTATTGCATTTACCATTGATGTTGTTCCCACCCAAAGCGGCGCATTGACCTATAACGGCCAAGCCCAAAGCCCTTCTTGGAACAGCTATAACCCCGATACCATGACCCTTGGCGGGGTTACTACCGGAACCAATGCAGGAACCTACACGGCCACTTTTACGCCCAAGGACAAGTATAAGTGGAGTGATGGCACCACGGATGCAAAAAGCGTCACATGGACGATTGGAAAGGCTTCTATGGCGGTTCCTTCCCAAAGTGGAACCCTTACCTATACCGGTTCGGCCCAAAGCCCTTCTTGGAGCAACTACGATTCTTCCAAAATGACCCTTGGAGGAACCACCAGCGGAACCAACGCTGGAAGCTACAACGCCACCTTCACGCCCGGTGCAAACTACAAATGGAGTGATGGCGAAACCGGAGCCAAAACGGTTGCTTGGACGATTGGAAAAGCCGCTGGAAGCCTGTCTTTGAACAAGACTTCCATGAGCCTTACCGCCGCCAAGCTGACGGACACCATCACAGTAACACGGGCCGGGGATGGCGCTATTTCCGCCACTTCCAGTGATACCGGTGTTGCCACCGTGAGTGTGTCTGGTACTACGGTAACGGTTACCGCCGTTGCAAAGGGAAGCGCCACAATCACGGTGAAGGTTGCGGCTGGAACCAACTATTCCGCCCCTTCCAATAAAACTTGTTCTGTGTCTGTCACCTTGCCCACAAGCACCCTGACAGATAACAGTTGGGCCACCATCCGGGAAGTGAGTAGCGCCGGTCAGGGGGCTAACTATTGGGCCGTTGGCGATATGAAGGCCATTGTGATCAATGGTAAGGTTGGAAACACTGATTTTTCCAATCTATCCATCAATGTGTTCATTTTGGGTTTCAACCACAACAGCGCCAAAGAAGGAAACAATCTGATTCATTTCCAGATCGGAAAGATCGGAACCACCGCCGTTGGCCTGTGTGACAGTATGTATAATTCCATTACCACCAGTAGCGGTTATTTTAACTGGAACACCAGCAACACGAACAGCGGCGGTTGGAATGCCTGTACCAAGCGGAAAACCCTGTATGGCAACAGCGGAACGCCTTCCAGCCCGGTTTCCAATAGCCTGATGGCGGCGCTCCCTTCTGATCTGCTGGCCGTGATGCAACCCGTGACAAAGTACACGGATAACACCGCCAACGGTGGTGGTAATGTGGCAAGCTACATCACAGCTACCACGGATTACCTGTTTGATCTTGCTGAATTTGAAGTGTTCGGTTCCAGAAGCTATGCAAATAGCTATGAACAGAACTATCAGCTTCAGTATGATTATTACAAGGCCGGTAACAGTAAGATTGCCTATAATCATTCCGCCGTGTCCACGGCGGTTCGGTGGGGCCTTCGTTCTCCTAATTACAACAGCGACAGTAACTTCTGCAGTGTCAATACGGGCGGCACGGTCAACATTAGCAATGCCTATCGTTCCTTGGCTCTGCGCCCCGGCTTTGCCGCCTAATCCCCCGCAGGATGATCCCGCCCCCATCCCGCCCCCGCAAGGGGGCGGTTCCGGGCCGGTAAGGATCAAAAAAAATAATCGGCGCGTAAGCGCCGACGCGATTTTTTGAAAATTGGCTTTTTCCCCTTTTTGTGCTATACTTTTACGGTAAGCCCGGAAAGGGGTGAAACCATGTCTGTACTGAAACAGAAAAGAACCACAAGCAAAGCCGAATTTATCAACACGGCCAATCAGATTTATGTTGAAACCTTGAATTTCCTGACCAGACTTTCAGCCCGGTATTCACGCTTGATCGCTGAACCGGTTGCAAAGCTGGCCGGTGAAGTGATAGATCATGCTGAAAAGGCCAACAGCATTTTTCCTTCAGATCCCCAGCGAATTGAAATGCGGAAGGCCCACTTGCTGGAAGCAAGGGCTTCCCTGATGGCGCTTGATGTGCGCCTGACCCATTGTTATTTGATCTTGAACCAGAACCCGGAAGGTGCCTTTACCAATTCCAAAGGGGTTGCTGTGAAATCCAAGGACGCAATGGAAAAGCTGGACAAGATGGCCCAAAACTTGGGTGAACTGATCGACAAGGAAAATGAACTTTTGAAAGGGGCAATCAAAAATGTAAGCGCAAAACAAAAGAACTGATTTTCATTAGGTGTATCTCTGGAAATTTGCCTTCGGGCGGTTCGGTGGGGCCTTCGTTCTCCTAATTACAACAACAACAATAACTTCTGCAATGTCAATACGGACGGCACAATCAACAATAACAATGCCAATCGTTCCTTGGCTCTGCGCCCCGGATTTTACTAATATACACGGTCAAATGTAGTAACAGGAAGCCACGGCTTTTCAGGTGAAAGACGACCGATGTAAAAGGAGAGATACTTCCTTGGGTTTCAATCCCTAAAACTGCCCTTTGATGCCCTTACACGGACGCTTCTTGCATGGTGGGGTATGTGCCTAACCCATTTCATGTGTCAGGGCAAAGCAGATTAGACGGCACCCAACAATTCATCTGTACGAAAGGCGAATACTTTTTATTATGACAAGCCAAGAACGGCATGAAGCCCGATACCAGCGCCGCAAAGCAAAGCGGCAAGAGAGAAAACAGGCCCGGAGTGATAACCTTGGGCCGATGAATAAAGTGTTCAGTTACCGGAAGATGTTCTTCTATGGCCGCAAGTGCTGTAATGGTGTGCGGTGGAAGCAAAGTGTTCAGAACTTTGAAGGACACCTGTTTTCAGGAACAGCCAAACGGCGGCGGCAAGTGTTGGATCAGAAATGGAAGCCTATGAAATGCACCCATTTTACGCTGTGTGAGCGTGGAAAGGTGCGCCCCATTGATGCCCCGCACATCACAGATCGCCAAATTCAAAAGGTGCTTACCAATGAAGTTTTGATCCCGTTATACCGACCCTGTATGATCTATGACAACGGGGCAAGCCAAAGGAACAAGGGGCTTCACTGGCATTTCAGGCGATTGAAGGAACAGCTTCATTGGCACTTCCGGCGCTATGGCCGGGAAGGTGCCATACTGCTGTTGGATTTGAAAGGATTTTTCCCCAATGCGCCCCACGCTTTACTGTATCAGCGCCACCGGGAATTGATTTTGAATCCTGAACTTCAAAAACTTGCTGACACCATCATTCAGTATTCCCCATGCCCTACACCGGGCCGGGGGATGCCTTTGGGTGTGGAGCCTTCACAACAAGAAATGGTTTCTATGCCCAGCCGAATTGATAACTGGATCAAATGTCAGGCCGGTGTTCACTGTGCCGGTCATTACATGGATGATTACTATGTGATCTTGCCCGATGTGGAAGAACTGAAGAAACTTGGGCATGAAATGGTAAGGCGGTTTGAAGCCGCTGGAATCCGTGTGAACAAGAAAAAATGTAAAATCATCCCCCTTACAAAGCCGTTTCGGTTCTGTAAGGCAAAATTCACTTTGACCGAAACCGGAAAAATCAAGGTGAATGGGAACCGGGATGGTGTGAAACGGGCAAGGCGAAAGCTGAAGCTGTTTCACAGAGAATTCAAAGAGGGAAAGCGAACCTTCTTTGATATTGAACAGTACATGGAATGCCAAAGCGCATATTACCGGAACTTCAATGACCATGGCCGGTTATTGCGATTGCGGCGGCTGTATCATGCTATCTTTTTCGGAGGTGCGGAATGTTTAGAATCATCAAAGACGGGGCCGGTATTGGCCTGACGGAAAATCTGAACTACATCAAAAAAGCCGAAAATGGTTGCTATGTCCTTTGCCCGGAGCCTGACGCTTCGGGCATTGTTTTTGGCGGCACCGTTTATCATCTGCTTGGGCGGGAGGCTTTGGAAGGTGTGGAAACCGTCAGCTTGGAAGAAGCTGATGGAGGTAATGAGATCACCAAAGCCGCTGAAGCTGGCGGGATCATGTTTGTTACCTTGGCGGAAGCCGGGAGCATTGACACGGTAACGGCGGCGGAACACGCTGATCTGTTTGCTGAATGGGCCTATCCTATCGCCTACAAAACCGGCCAAATCCGCCGTTTTGGTGGGGTGCTTTACAAGTGCGTTCAGGATCACACTTCCCAAGCTGACTGGACACCGGACACCGCTTCCAGCCTGTGGAGCCTGACCGCCAATCCCGCTGAAGAATGGCCCGCTTGGGCACAGCCGGTGGGGGCGCATGATGCCTATTCCAGCGGGGCGAAAGTTGCCCACAATGAAAAGCATTGGGTTTCCATCGTGGATAACAATGTTTGGGAACCGGGTGTGTATGGTTGGGAGGAAGTAACCGATGCAGTATAAAAATTATCTGTGCCGAAAACGGGCAAGGTTTGACGGCATTTCAGGCCAAGTGAATATTCCCTATGGAACCGCCCTGATCTGTCAGGACGGTTTTTTGATGCACCAGAACAAACCGCTTTGTGGGATCACCAGCCAAAACGCCTATGATTTCTTCAGTCAGAATGATGATGGGATGGGCCGGGAACGGGGTGATCTGGTTGGGCGCATTCTTTCCAGACTGCAAAAGCGGGATTCCGGGTATCAGGCCCGGTGGAACAAGGTTTGGGAGGATGCCCGGTGCCAAAAGTACAAGCGCCCGGAGCATGAAGATCATTGGATTTGGAACTTTGACTTCTACAATGGGCCGGTTGAGGATTTGCGCTATATCGCCGCCCTGATCGGGGCCTAATGTGGGAGGGAAGAACATGACACTTGAATTGTCCATCGTAATTTCTGTGATTTCGGTTTCTTTTGCGCTGTATTCCGGTATTTCCAATCTGAAACGGAACGGAAAGAAAGACACCGCAGAAGAAACCGCCCAGCTTACCACAGTTATTGTGAAGCTGGAAAACATCGGTGATGGAGTGGCGGAAATCAAAGCCGATATGAAAAATGTCAAAGGTGAGGTTCAGGAATTGAGGGAACGCCTTGTCGCTGTGGAGCAGTCTACCAAATCCGCCCATCATCGGCTTGACGGCCTGACGGGTGGTGTTGATGGGTGAGCCGCATAAACACCCCAAAGAAGCCAAGGTTTGAAACTTCAAAAGTGATTCTGTTTGTGGTGGGGGCCGTTACCATTTGGGTGACGGCCTTCACCTTTCACATGATTGAAGAAACCAAAGACCTTTCCCCGCTGGCATACCTGATCCCCGCCGTGTTCGGAGAACTGGCAACCGCAACCGGATTTTACTATTCCAAGGCCAAGGCCGAAAACCGGATCAAGTTGCGGAAGCTGTACGGCCCTGAAATCTACAATGACGCAAAAGAACCCTAAATTACAACACAGAAAGGAAAATGAAACATGAACACCGAACAGATTATTTCCCTGATCGTGGCCCTTTTGAGCGGCCTTGCCACCTGTATTCCTCTGGCCTATAAACTGGTGCAGTATGTCCAGAAGGCCGCACAGGAAAAGAATTGGAATGCCCTGTTGGGTTTGGTCATTGACCTGATGGAACAGGCGGAAAAGAAATTCACCGATGGTGCAACCCGTAAAGAATGGGTGATGGCTATGGTGCAGACTTCCGCCGAATACATCAATTACCCGGTGGACAGCGTAGCCCTTGGCAAACTGATTGATACCCTGTGTGATATGTCCAAGATCGTAAACTATGACGGTGTACCGGCCATTGAGCCTGAACAGGTGAAGGGAGATGGGGAAAATGAGTAATTCCGCCCTTGCAACCTATACTAACATCACCAAAAACAAGACCAGCCCCCGCAATCACACCATTGACACTATTACCATCCACTGTATTGTTGGACAGTGGACAGCAAAACAGGGGTGTGATTATTTCGCCACCACAGACCGGGAATGTTCCGCCAACTATGTTGTTGGTAAGGATGGTTCCATTGGCCTTTCCGTGGATGAAAAGGATCGTTCTTGGTGTTCCAGCAACAGCGCCAATGACCACCGGGCAATCACCATTGAAGTTGCTTCTGACACCACACACCCCTATGCCGTAACGGATGCCGCCTTTGCCGCCCTTCTCAATTTGGTGGAAGATATTTGCCGCCGCAACGGGATCAAGAAGCTGGTTTGGAGTACGAACAAGAATGATCGTGTGAATCACCTGAACGGGTGTAACATGACCGTTCATCGGGACTACGCAAACAAGGCTTGTCCCGGTGATTATCTTTACAACCGACATGGAGAGATCGCCGCAGAAGTCAACAGGCGGCTTCAGGGCGCTTCTTCTGGTGGTGGGGTAGTAGTTACACCCCCGGCCACAGAAAAGCCCACAGACGGCGGCACAGGGGCCACAGCAACGCCTTATTTGGTGCGGGTGACAATCTCTGATCTGTATATCAGAAAAGGCCCCGGCACCAACTACGGGAAGAATGGCTTCATCAAGCCGGGTGTTTACACCATCGTGGAGGAAAGCACCGGAACCGGGGCCACCAAATGGGGCAAGCTGAAAAGCGGTGCCGGTTGGATTTCCCTTGACTACGCAAAACAGGTGTGATAGCGTGTTACTATGTTGTTACTATCCCTTTGGGTTTCACCGGGTTCCTGTGACCTGAAAATTCAGTAAATTCAGCCCATTGGGGCCTACAAAAACTCAAAAATTCATGGTGCAATGCTCTCAATAGCTGCCCCACGGGTAATCAGCCGGTGCGTCCTCTG
>ERZ809407.737-NODE-737-length-33660-cov-31.553549_pt1 | contig 33660 bp, 21 predicted proteins | sample MGYA00520792_ERZ809407 | MGnify/ENA primary metagenome ERZ809407 (study PRJEB31576, sample SAMEA3212665) | Homo sapiens | biome: human-gut; feature: human gut; material: fecal | place: Sweden | collected 2012 ...
TTGTTGCTCAGGTGCTTATAAAAAATATTAAAGTATAGTGTTGCGGAATTAAGGTATATATGATATTTCTTCAGCTTTTCATCGTATTCATTCAGATAGGCATCTTCGGATTCGGAGGTGGCTATTCCATGATATCCCTGATTCAGGGACAGGTTGTTACGCAGTATCATTGGATGACGATGAAGGAGTTTACCGATGTGGTTGCTATTTCTCAGATGACACCGGGACCTATCGGTATCAACACCGCTACCTATTGTGGCTATACAGCTGTCCATAATGCCGGTATGAGTGGCATGATGGCTGTACTCGGAAGTGCCATGGCAACCTTTGCTTTGGTTCTCCCATCCTTGGTTTTGATGATTCTTATCAGCAAGATGCTGTACAAGTATATGAACACCTTAGCCGTCCAGAGCATCTTCATCGGTCTTCGCCCAGCCATCGTCGGTCTGGTAGGAGCCGCAGCCCTGCTCCTGATGAATGGCGAGAACTTCTCTACGCCAGCCAATCCCTGGCATTTCTACATCTCCATCGCCCTCTTCTTTGCCACCTTTATCGGCGTGAAGGTGATGAAGATCAATCCTATCCGCATGATACTCTACTCGGCTTTTGCCGGACTGGTATTACTATATTAAAACCGATTTTATTGACCAACAATAAACAAAAGGTGGATTTTCATCAGAAAATCCACCTTTTACACTATAATTCGCTTTTTGTCCACCTCTTCTTTGTGTTTTTTGTGTAGTTTTGCAACTGTGTATTAATTGCGGTATGAATTCAGGCTTAGCTTGGTTTCATGCCAACCAACAAGTAAACAAACAAACCTAAGAATAAGAAATGAATAAGAAAAGACAGATTTTACTTTCAGCAGTGTTGGCCTCTGCTTTGGCATCCAACGCACAGGTTACCATCAATGTAGATGCCTCTAACCCAGGTATCAAGGTATCTCCTAACCTCTATGGTATCTTCTTCGAGGATATCAACCATGCTGCAGATGGCGGTCTCTATGCCGAACTCATCAGCAACCGTTCTTTCGAAGACGATGACAAGAATATTCCTACCTGGAAAACTGCCGCCCAGGAAGGTGCAAAGATCAATGCACAACTCATCAATAAGGGTTTGCTCAACAATGCACAGGGCAAGGCACTCCAGCTTACCATCGCTGCCAAGCCTGCAGCTACAGCCTCTCTCATCAATGAGGGTTTCTGGGGAATCAACGCCGTGCAGGGCAGAACCTATAAACTCTCTTTCTGGGCTAAGGGTAGCTACAAGGGCGGATTGAAGGCTCGCCTCACCAACGCCAAGGGCGATAAGGTGTATGCAGAAACAGCACTCAATGCCAAGGTTGGCAAGAAGTGGACCAAATATACGGCTGAGTTGACTGCCAACGGAAACGATGCCAAGGCTCAGTTCGAACTCGTAGCCGACGGAAAAGGTACCATCGTTCTCGATGTAGTAAGCCTCTTCCCTCCTACTTTCAAGAATCGAGAGAATGGCTTGCGCCCTGACCTGGCTCAGCTTCTCTATAACATCCATCCTAAGTTCGTCCGCTTCCCTGGCGGTTGCTACGTAGAGGGACAGGAATCTCCAGAGAATGCTTTCCACTGGGAGAAGACTATCGGTCCTATTGAGGAACGTCCGGGCCATAAGAACGTAAACTGGCGCTACCGTACCAGCGATGGTATGGGATTCGATGAGTATCTGCAGCTTGCCGAGGATCTGAACGCCAAGCCTCTCTATGTTGTAAACGTAGGTTTGTGGCACGGCGGTATGACTCCTGTAGACAGCATCCAGCCTTGGATTGATGAGTGCATGAATGCCCTGGAGTATGCCAACGGTCCTGTTACCTCTAAATATGGTGCGCTCCGTGCTAAGAATGGTCATCCGGAACCATACAATATCGAGTATCTGGAGATTGGTAATGAGAACAACCAGCCGGATCCTGCGGCTCAGAGCGACCATTACTACGAGCGCTTCAAGAAGTTCAAGGATGCGGTTCTGGCAAAATATCCTAAGATGCACCTCATCGGTAACGTGGTGGCTTGGGGCGATGACAATCCTAAGTGGGAAAGCAACGAGAGCGTAGAACTCCTCGACGAGCACTACTACAGAAATCCTGCCTGGTTTGCCGAGAACTTCAACAAGTATGATAACTACGACCGTAAGGGCAGCGAGATTTATGTAGGTGAATATGCCGTAACCCAGGGCTTCGGCAATATGGGTTCGCTCGATGCAGCGCTCGGTGAGGCTGTCTATATGATGGGCATCGAGAACAACTCTGATATTGTGACCATGGCATCCTACGCTCCTATCTTCGCCAACCTCAACAACCGTATGTGGGCACCGGATATGATTCAGTATACATCAGACAAGGTATTCGGAACTCCATCTTACTACGTTCAGAACGTGATGGCAAACAACATCGGTACCCGTGTACTGAAGGTGAACCAGGAGAATCCATACAAATATGAGCAGACTCAGGTGAAGCCAGCTATTTGCCGTGTAGGTATGGGAACATGGGGCACTCAGGTTTCTTTCGAGGACAAGGGCTACAGCGATGAGAACGGAAAGGCGCTGCCGATGACCTTGCAGGAGTTGCCTACCGATATCCGCGGACAGTGGAAGACTGAGGGTAGCCTCATCAAGCAGACCAGCAACGAAGAGAGCTGCATCCGTCTGAACCCAGGCGAGATTACCAGCAATGGCTATATATATAAGGTACGCGCGAAGAAGGATGCCGGAAACGAAGGTTTCCTCATCATCTTCAACTACGTGGATAAGAACAACTACTGCTGGTTGAACCTCGGTGGCTGGAACAATACCCAGCACGGTGTGGAGTCTATCGTGAATGGTGCCAAGAGTCAGATTGCTACTACCCCAGGCAGCATCGAGACCGGCAAGTGGTATGACATCGAGCTGAAAGTAGTAGGCGACAGCATCTTCGCCAAGTTGGATGGCAAGGAAATATTCTCTACCAAGTTGAAGGCAAACACCCTTCCTGGCATCTTCTCTACAGCCACACTTGATGAACAGACGGGCGAGGTAATCCTGAAGATTGCCAACACCAGCACCGAGCACACCACAGCGAAGATTAATCTTCAGGGCAAGGAAATCAAGAATGGCAAGCTCATCCGCCTTTCTGCCAAGAATGGTCTGGAGGAGAATACCATCGACAATCCTACCAATATCTATCCTGTAGAAAACTACGTAACTACAGAGAAGAACGGTGCAACGGTAGAGATTCCAGCCAGCTCGCTGAACATCATCCGTTTGAAATAACAGACTACATCCAGGGCAGGATGCCCTGGGATCCATATATAGGTAATAACATTTTGAATAGTTGATAAGAAAGTTAGTTAGAAAAGAGAAGGCGGCAACCTGCGTGATGCAGATTGCCGCCTCGTTTTTTATCTGTCGTTTAATTAACCGAAAACATAATTGAAGAGCAGGAAGATGCTCAGGATAAACATCAAACCCACAAAGAAAGATGTCAAGCCCGACTTACCACCCTCGGCAACGCCCGAAGCACTCTCCACATAAGTGGTAATGGTAGAGCTACCCAGCAATGCACCGGCTGCCAGAATGTAACACATGGTCAAGAAGGTAGTCATACCAGCTATCAATTCCGTCTTGACCGTAGTAGTCTTTGGGTCGAAACCCAATAATGCTTTTAATTTGTTCATTTCTTATATTTAAATTTATCTCTATTTTCTCTTTCCCCCTTTCCACAACCCAGTCGCGTTATTTTTTCGGGGCGAACAAAGGTAAGAAAAAATAATGAGGAATGCCTTATTTTATATGTTTTTAACTCATCAGAGTGCCTTATTTTACATGTTTCGGGGTATTCCGGATGCCTTATTTTACAAAGCATTTTATTTTTAACCATTATGCTTGGTTAATTCGGATTTTCTTTGTAACTTAGCAGCGCAAAACGTAAAGCATGTAGGATTATGGCAAAAATAGTAAATAAATATCCTGTAGGAATTCAGACTTTTGAAGAAATTCGCGAGAAAGGTTATCTCTATGTAGATAAGACCAAATACATCGTGGATTTCAGAGAAAAAGGTATGAAGTATATCTTTCTGAGCCGTCCAAGACGATTCGGAAAATCGCTCTTTGCATCTACCCTTCAGGCCTATTTCGAGGGAAGAAAGGAACTGTTCGAGGGATTGGCTATTGCTGAATACGAGAAGGAATGGGTGAAGCATCCTGTGCTCCACTTCGATATGAGCGGTGCCAAACATTTTGATGCAGATGGCTTGAACAATTATCTGAATCTGCAGCTTTTGCCTTACGAGAAACTTTATGGTAAAGGAGAAGGGGAAATTTACCCTAACGAAAGGTTGGATGGTATCGTAAAGCGTGCTTATGAGCAGACGGGCGAAAAGACTGTTGTCATCATCGACGAATACGATGCCCCATTGCTGGATGTGGTACATGAAAAGGAAAACCTGCAACCGCTCCGCCGCATTATGCAGAACTTCTACAGTCCTCTGAAAAAACTCGATCCTTACCTGGAGTTCACCTTCATCACGGGCATCACCAAGTTCTCGCAGCTCAGCATCTTCAGCGAACTCAACAACCTCGACAATATCAGTCTGTTCGACCAGTACTCAGCCATCTGCGGCATCAGCAAAACCGAGCTTACCACGCAGATGAAACCAGATATTGAGGCTATGGGCGAGGCACTGAACATGACGTATGAGGAGTGCCTGAAAGAGCTGACGCAATTCTACGACGGTTATCATTTCAGCGAGAAATCAGAAGATATTTTCAATCCGTTCAGTCTTGTAAAGGCAATGAATGCAGGCAAGATTGCTCCTTACTGGTTTGGTTCCGGCACTCCATCCTTCCTCTTGAAACTCTTGGATAAGTATCATGTCAATCTTTCTACTTTAGAGAGTCAAGAGACAGTATTGAGTTCCTTCGACCAATCAACAGAGGAAATGACAGAAGCCTTGCCATTGCTTTACCAGAGCGGCTATCTGACCATCAAGAAATATGAACCGATGTTTCAGGAATATACGCTGGGCATCCCAAACAAGGAGGTACGCGACGGACTGCTCAACTCATTGATTCCTCATTATGTGAACCCTCGCCGTTCTGACAACAATGCCTTCCTCTTGGGATTCTGCAAGGCGGTTTATAGAAATGACATCGAGGCGGCACTGGAGCACATGCGCACCTATATGGCTACGATACCATATGATTTGGAGAATCACAGCGAGAAGCATTATCAGACTATCTTCTATCTGATGTTCAGTTTCCTCAACATCTATATCCGCACAGAGGTGAAGAGTGCCATCGGCAGGGCTGATGCCGTGATGCACATGCCAGATACAATCTACGTCTTCGAACTGAAGGTAGATAAGAGTGCTGATGAGGCTTTGGCACAAATAGACGAAAAAGGCTATATGCTGCCATATCATACAGAGGGCAAGCGACTGGTAAAAATAGGTATCTGTTTTGATAGCACCCAGCGCACTATCAGCAATTGGAAGATTAAGGAAGAATAAAGAAAAAATCCGAAACAGAAGCTTGCCAAGTTATCTGTTTCGGATTTTTTGATGCTTATTTCGTTTGGATGAGCCAAGGTTTTCAAACCATCTTGAATTGTTAAAAAAAATAAGTCATAGTTTTCTCTCCCACAACTCATAGTTTCTTTCATCATAACTCATAGGTTTCTTCCCAGCATCTCATAGGTTTCGGCACCAAAATCCATTGTTTTCAAGCAAAAAAGGGCTAAAAAAAACAAACGGACAAATTGAATTTGTCCGGACAAATTGTCCGTATCTTTATAAATCACTCATTTTTAATAACTTACAAGCCACCGGACAAAAGAGCCGGACAAATTCAATTTGTCCGTGTTTTAAAAATCGAGGCTATTCCAGCGTCAGCCATCCATCTTCCGTCCAGTTGATTTTCTTCTGAACCAGGATGCTGGCGCCATTCTTTGGCACGCTATAACCATGACAGAAGAAGAAATCGCCATCGGGGAAGGAGTAGGCAGAGCAATGACCCATCGCCTCATATTCTTTCTTATCGCCTTCCAGAATCAGCGTACCTCCGCCATTGCGCATGTCCCTACCCTCCTTATCCAGATAAGGACCGGCAACCTTCTTGCTTCTGCCCACGGCAACACGATAGTTGCTCTTGATGCCACGGCAGCAGTAATCCCAGCTCACGAAGAGATAGTAATAATCACCATGCTTCATGATGAAAGGAGCCTCGATGGCATTGGTGCCGGCAAACTTGGAGGTAGGATTCGGCTCTGCCGAAGTATCGCCTACGGCATGACGACGGGCGATAGTCTGAGGCTTGGCGCCCTTCTTGACATGCATCGTCTTCTTATCCAACTTGATCATCTGGATGCCATCCCAGAAAGAGCCCCAGGTAAGCCAAGGGTTTCCCTTCTCATCAACGATGAAATTCGGATCGATGGCATTCCAGTTGTCTCTATCACCCTTAGAGGCGACGAGGCAGCCCTCATCCTTCCATCCATCCTTATCAGATAAGGAAGTATTGCTCAGCAAGCCGATGGCAGATGTGTTCTTGCCAAAGGTAGAACAGGAATAAGCCAGATACCACTTGTTCTTGAAGCGGATGACATCCGGAGCCCAGATATGCGTGGTAAAACCAGGCACACTATCATGCGTCCATGCCGGAATCTCACTGTTCTTGAGCACGCCCTGAGGAACGATGGTCCAATGCTTGCGGTCGGTAGAGGTCATCTGCGTGATGCCATGACCAGTGCAGTAGAGATAGTACTTGCCATTCTCATACGCCATTACGGGGTCATGGACAAAAGGAGTATCTACAACCAAAGGCTGTTGTGCACGAGACTCAGCTGGCGCTAGCATCATGGCTATCGCCACAATGCCAAAATATTTCATTGCAGTTTGTTTCATCTGTATATCTTCTCTATTTTTTAACAAAAAAGGGGAGTCATAGCTTCACTGCTTAACTCCCCCCAAAGATTCTACTTAGATTCTTTTATACCTTAAAAACTAACTAACATTTATTTTTTCTTGCCCCAGAAGCTCTTGCTACCACTGACGCCAGAGTATACGATAGTCAACTTGCGAGGACTAGCCTCCCAGTCTACCTCACGCTGTACCTTGAGCTTGGTAGTACCGATGGTGAGGGTGTTGGAAGAAGTATCGAAGTTCCATACCTTCACATTAGGCCAAGCCTTACCACCAGTCATTGAGCCGTCGGCATTGAGTGTAAAATCGGTGCTGACGCGCTGTTTGCCATACTCATAAGCGAGGTCGATACCTTCCCAAGTGCCAGCCAGTTCGCTAGCCTTGATAGCCACTTGTGGCACAGCGCCATAACGCTCAGGCATGACAACAGGCCATCCGTTCTCATTCCACTTGATGCTACGCACACCACCCATCATGATGGCATTGCTTGCATTGATACCAGCCACATTGGCAGGCATACGCTGCTGAGATACATAGTACCAGTTTCCATTGCCATCATCGAAGACAGCGCAGTGGCTGATACCTACCCAACCGCTACCAGCACTAAACTTATAAGGATGAGTCAACACTGTAGGATTCTCATTTGCTCCATTGGCAGCATCTTTTACCGTACCATTCATCGTCTCGTAAGGACCATCCACATTCTTAGAGCGGAGCACACGAGTATTGTAAGGTACATCCAGTGCATCGTAAGCTACGAAGAGATAATAGTAACCATCATGGTAAGCAATCTCTGGAGCCTCAGCACCCTGCCAACGATTGTTGAGTGTGCGAGTGAAGATCAGCTTGCCGTATGGAGCAATCTCCTCAGCTGTACCAAATGGCTTAGGCAATTCTACCTTGGTCTTACCCGTAGAAGCATCCAGCTCTACAGCAGCAAAACCACTGTGCCAAGAACCATAGATGAGCCAGTGCTTGCCCTCTGGAGTGATGATATAAGTAGGATCAATGGCATTGAACTTGAAGTAGCAGTTATTGTAATCTGTCTGACTTACCCTGAAGTTCAAGCCCTTGTCAGAAGCATTGGTGATGACAAAGCCCTTGTCTTCCCACTTATTGGATGCAGGATCAGAAGTTTCCATCAATCCGATGAATGCACGCTCGCTCCATGTACCATTACCATTGATAGTACCTGGGCAGGTGATGCAATAATACATACGATAGAGATTGTCATTCACCTTGCGTACACATGGTGCCCAATATCCGAAGTCCAAATCGTTGGCAAAATAGGTATCATCACGCTCTGGCACGCCCATCTGCTTGCGAATCTCATTGAGCTTAGGTTTGATCCATGAAGGAAGACCTACCATTGAGGCTCCTACAAACTCCCAGTCTACGAGATTCTTACTGCGGCGGCAGAAGAAGTGACCATGCTTATTGCTATTTCTTACATCGCTATTGTGAAAATTGCCATAGCTGGCATCTGTCTGATACATATAGTAATATCCATCAGCAGCCTTTACTACCGAAGGGTCATGCACATTGGCAAGATTCCACTTACTGCGCTGAGTCCAAGCAGCTACTGAAGTATAATTGTCATTATATGTAGGACAAACATACTTAGCCAAATCCTCGCTAGTAGGATTGTTTGGAGTTTCTGGCTGGGAAGGAGTCTCTGGTTTGTTTGGTGTATCTGGTACATCAGGATCATCACTTCCACCACTACTACAACTTACTGCCAAAGTACATGCCAGCAAGAATGCCCATTTATTAAGAAGTTTCATCATTATTTCCTTAAAAGTTTAGTTAGTTTTTATTCGATATTTTTGAAAAAAGGCAAGGCCTCAGAGGAGGATTCTTCCATCCTCCTCATAGGTCATGCCTTTTATCTAGTATTTCAAAGATTCTCTTATCTGCGACGAGCAGAGTACTTGCGAGCAGATGCTGCTGTATCAAACTTCAAGCAGCTGTGATCTACGGTGAAGTCTACAAAGAGGTCGTTTGCATCAACTCCATCAATACCATAGTAATACTGAGTATTTACCTTGCCATCAGTACCTGTTGTAATAGCTAAGACGTCAGCAGTACCATTATTATTGTTGGTTACGTAAACAACAACCTTAGCGCCATTCATACCTGCCAACCAAGTTGCCCAGTCAGCCGCACCAGTAGAACCAGCAGTACAATTCTTCCATCCATAAGGACCAGAGTTGTCGTAAGTCCAACCGAAGTTATCCGAACGAACTACAACATACTCAGCTGAAGTTGCTTTGCGGAGTACTACTACGTAGTTGTTCCAGTTGTCAGGTGCACCACCCAAGTTAGTGAAAGAGAATGCGCGAGTCTCGCCAGCAGGAACCTCCACGTCTGTACCGAGGTGAGCATCCCAAAATTTAGTTGTACAATCCTCAGCACCCAAGATAGCTGGGCTAGGAGTTACGAATGTTGCAGCATGCTTCTCTACTGTTACATCAAATGTTGTCTTCACACCATTCTTAGCAGTTACAGTAACAGCCTGCTTGCCTGCCTTCATTGGCACTGCAGAGATAACCAACTTATCGAGTGTGATATCACGAGTTACACCATCCAAATAAGTAGCCTGAACTGTCAAGCCCTTAGTATCTACTGGGAATACAGCAGAAGCAGGGTTAGTGATGCCTGCTGCCTCATAATACTTATAAGTGAGACGTGTAGGCTGACTTACTATATGGAGAGCTGTGATAGCTGGCACAACTTCGAATGTCTTCTGTGCAACGATAGGAGTAGCCGCATTCTCACCCTTGAATGTCTTGTTATAGATGACGATGAGGTTCTTGATGCCAGAAACATTCATATCGTTGATGGCAGAGAAATAAAGTTCCTTGGCAGGAATTACCTTGGTTACACCTTCCTCGAAGGTTACGGTAGCAGACACATTCTCCATTGCCTTTTCTAGGGGTGTATTCTCGTCTACTTCGGCAGGAACATTGTTCAACACCATAGATACAGGATTTTTGTCCTTAGCAGATGTATAGCCACCGATAGGTTCTACGTTGCTCTGCATGAAATCGATGTAAGAGCCATCAGGTACCAGGAAGCAACGAATCTTTGAGTTGCTTGCATCCGCATTTAGATTACCTATCTTATAAGGCTGAGTATATGTCTTGGTAACAGTACCATTCGTTATTTTGACCAAGAATGTATCTACACGAGAACGATCTACTGTCAAAGTTACCTTACCACCAAGTTTCTGCAAGCCTGCATCTTTATTATCAACAGGACTCATTATTAGGTTACTCTCAGAGAACTTGAAAGGAAGATAGTAATTATAATTATCGCCAGTCTTTGTACTCCACTGCGAGTTATAAGCAAGGGTATCACCTGTACAATCGAAACGGATTACACCATACTCCTTGTAGTCTGCACTTCCACGATCTGCATCGTTCGTAATAACTACGCCAAAGTTTTTGTAATAAGTATTGTCATTAGGGTTGATATTCAGATTGAATACAGCATTCCACTTCTGGTTGTCTTGAACCACATAATACTTTGAGAATGAAGTCCAAAAGCCTGAAGAGAAATCAGTATTACCTACAGTATAGACATCCTCATTCATACCTACAAGCACTTCCTCTGTAGATTGGTTAGCTTTTTCGATTGAATCAATCTTTTCAGAGAGCCAATCAGGAGAGTTGACGCTAAACATGTCACTTCCCTCGCATCCTGTCATCGCTGTCAATGCCATGGCTGCCACACAGAAGACGGATGCTAATTTATTTAGACGTTTCATATTATATCCTATTATAAATATGTAAATGTTATTTTGGTTTCCCTATGGGGCTATCGTTAAGAAACCCCATAGGAATAGATATTATTAGTTGCCCAAGTTAACTACAGGATGAACAGTCCAACCTCTTCCGAAGAAATCAGATGAGTTATCCGTATTCGTATTAGCTGAGTTACCTGTCAGGTTAGGGTTATCATTCAACAAGCCCTGATAGATAGGCAGGAACTCATGACCTGGTACGTATGTATCGTAAGAGCTCTTCAACTCTGGATCAACACCTACCTTAGAGTAGCTGACTGCTTCCTTAGCCTTGTATGGAGAACGACGGAAGGTTCCGTGCTCCTTCAACTGAGCCAAACGACCCTGATCATAGAAGAATCCCCAACGGATCAGGTCGTAACCACGACCGTACTCGCAACCGAACTCCTTTGGACGCTCTACATTGGCAATCTGCTCAAAGAGTTTATCCTTTGTATTGAAATCCTCAAGCTTCAAATCTGCCAATCCTGCACGCTGACGAACTTCATTAATCCACTTGATAGCCTGTTCTGTAGGTCCGTTTACCTCATTCTCACACTCAGCTGCACGAAGCAAAACATCTGAGTAACGCATCATGCGGAGGTTGATACCGCAATGAAGACCGGTTGTCACCTTATCATAAAGGTTGGTACGGAAATTGGTCCACTTAGCGATAGGAAGACCACCATAGTTGTTGTTGGTTATGATTGTATCAGTAGCTGTCATCTGACTGGTATAAGCCACGTTGCCATTTTCAAATCCTTCCCATTCATTCTCGTAGGTACCGATGGTCCAGTAGAGACGTGGATCCAACTTACCAGCTGTGGTACGCTCCTGCTTGAAGAGGTTGTACAACCATGGAGAAGCTGAGAGGTCAGCCCATCCACCGAATCTACCTGGAGCGAAGTTAGACTCAACGGCATGTCCCTGTGTAGCGTTAGGGCTTGTATTAACTGGAGTCCACTCATCATCCACACCCTGTGAACCGTAGTCGAGATACTGGATTTCGAAGAGGCTCTCGGCATTGTTCTCATAAGCAGAACCCTCACGGAAGTTGTCGCCATAGTTGGCCATCAGCTTGTAAGAGCCATACTTCTTGTTCATGATGTCCTTGAGTACAACGAGTGCATCGCTATACTTATGGCGCTGCATCAGAGTGCGGGCATAGTAACCGGCAGCAGCACCGCAGGTAGCACGTCCCTTTGCCCACTCGCCACCTGCATCGCGAGATGGGAGGAGAGTCATAGCCTCTGAGAAGTCCTTCTCTACCTGATCGAGCACCTCATCATAAGTACTGTTCTTGCCATAGAGACCATCCAGAGAAGAATAGTTGGCATAATCAGTAATCAGTGCAGGATTCTGGTAATATCCTGCCAATGTATAGTATGAATAACCGCGGAGGAAGAGAGCCTGTCCCTTGATGCGCTTCATACTTTCGCTGAGCGAAGCATCATCACCTGTGGTACGTGAAAGGATGAAGTTACATACATTAATAGTATAGTAAGCCTCACGCCAAGGCCACATGGAGATTTCATCTGTCACTGGGTCGTCCATGTCATCGAAAGGCATATACCATACCTGTGATGAGTTCCATACCTCATCGCCACGTGTCACATCGAGGGTATAACCCACACGTGCCGAAGAACCTTCCATACGAATATGGTTGTATGCTGCAATAACGCACTCTTCCAAATCATCTGCATTGAAACCGAAGGTTCCGGTGGTCTGCTGGTTAGGATTGGTAACATCCAACTTGTCCTCGCATGAGGTGGTAGCCATTGCACCGAGGCCAAGGAAGAGAGCTAATGATAATTTATATAGTTTCATATCAAATGTTCTTTTAAATAATGATTCTTATACTTGTCTATTCTCATTATTAGAATGTGAAGTGGAGACCACACATGAATGTTCTTGCACTTGGGAAAGAGCAGAAGTTGTAACCTGGGGTAAAGGTACCGCCAGCATAGTCTACATTATATCCATGATAGCCTGTGAAGGTGTAGAGGTTCTGTGCTGATACATAGAGACGTACACCATTTACATATCCACCAAACCACTTGTCTGGGAAGTTGTAGCCCAACTCTATGTTGGCTATCTTCCAGTAAGCAGCATTCTGAATCTTGCGAGAGCTGAAGAGGTCGTTCCATGCCAATGTTGCATTGTTGGCTGCGTAGGTACGTGGAACACTTGAAAGGTAGGTGCCATCCTCTGACCAACGGTTGGCATCCAGCATGCCTACCTCCTTGTTACCATAGCCGTAGCATGAGTTCAAGCTATTATAGATATCATCTGATACGTGATAATTCAATACTCCGTATGTAGAGATGTTGAGGTCGAAGCCCTTATACTCCAAGTGAGTGCTCAAACCGAAGTTTACCTTTGGAAGACCACTGCCCAATACGGTCTGGTCGTAAGCATCGATTACGCCATCAGGAGTTCCGTCAGGACCTGAGATATCCTCATAGAGGCAGTCACCGACATTGGCACCCTGCTGAACAGCATTGTTGTCCAAATCTTCCTGAGTACGGGCGATTCCCTTATAAACCCAACCATAGAACTTACCAATCTCCTGACCTACGTAAGTAGCGTATGCACCAGAAATGTATGAGTCCTTACCGATACCCAAAGAGGTAACCTTATTCTTCAAGGTACTTACATTGGCGCTGATATCATACTTGAGGGCATGATCGCGGTTGCGGTAGGTAGCGCTGAACTCGAAACCACTGTTCTCCATAGAGGCAGCATTCATGGTTACAGAGGTGTTGGATACACCGGTCTGTGCTGGCACAGGAACTGCGTAAAGCAGGTCTTCTGACTTGTTCTTATACCACTCGGCAGTGAACTCCAAACGGTTGTTGAACATTGCCAGGTCGATACCCACGTTGGTGGTCTTCTTCTTCTCCCAGGCGATATCGTTGTTCACGAAGGTAGAAACAGCAGAACCGGTTACAGGACTGTTGCCGAAGCTGTAAGTCATGTTGTTACGGTTCATGCTAGCCATATACTGGTATTCACCGATGTTCTCGTTACCGAGCTCACCATAGCTGGCACGAATCTTGAACATGTTAACGATGTCGCGGCTGATAGGGAAGAACTTCTCCTTATCGAAACGCCAACCTACAGATATAGAAGGGAAGGTTGCCCAACGGATATTCTTGGTCAAGCGAGAGCTACCATCACGACGTACTACTGCAGAAAGCAGGTACTTCTCATCATAGTTGTAGTTCAAACGACCTACGTATGATGCCAGGCTATGCTTATACTCGAATGACTCTGAGTAAGTGTTCTTGGCGTTCTGGAGCTGGAGGAAGTATGGCTCTGTGAAGTTGATACCCCAACCAGTCAGGAGGTTGGTATTCTCTTCCTCGTAAGTCATACCGGCGAGCAGGTTGATGTTGTGCTTGCCAATCTTGCCATCGTATGTGATGGTATTCTCAACCAAGGCGTCGCTGTAGTTGCGTGAGCCCTTGGTAAGGCGCTCATTCTCCTTGGCAAGATATACACGGTTGCTCTGAATCCAGGAAGGAATCCAGGTCTTATCCTTTGCCTCTGTCTTGCTGTAAGAGAGGTTTACATTATAGTGAAGACCATGGTTCTTGCTCTTGATACCTACCATGCCCAACAAATCTACGTCGGCAGAAGCGGTACCTACGAAGCGGTCAACCAAGGTGTTGCGCTGCAGGAGGTTATTCACCAACAATGGGTTGGATGCAGAGATATCTCCATGTACGCCATCATAATATACACCATAGCCATAGGCATCGTAGCGATAACCATTAGCTGCACCTACCTTGTCATCGAGAACCCATGTTGATTTATCATAAGCCTTGATAGTTGGCTGCATCAGAAGTGTACCACGGAGCACGTTGGTTACATCACCATACAGACCCTGGACATACTCTGAGGCATTGGAAAGACCCATGTTGTCCTGGTTAGAGTGAGAATAAACCATGCTGGTGCGGAACTTCACGAACTTGGTATCCATGGTGTTGTTCACACGGGCTGTATAACGCTCGTAGTTAGGACCTGCACCCTGCAATGTACCCTTCTGGTTATAGTAGTCGAGAGATACATTATAAGTACTGTGAGAGCTACCACCGCTGAGGGCTACGTTGTGGTTCTGGCGGATACCGGTCTTGAACACTTCGTCAAACCAGTCTGTGTTGGTTGCATCCTGGAAGTGATACTTGCCATCCTCACCCATCTTATATCCACCAGGGATAGGAGTGTTGGAGTTTGTGCAAGCAGTACCAAGGTACTGGCTATACTGGTCGGCGTTCATCACGTCATATACATCGCCAGGAATCTGGTCAACACCAAAGTAACCGGAGTAGTTCACCTTCAGAGGCTGGTCTTTCTTACCATTCTTGGTAGTGATAATAACGACACCATTCGCAGCACGGGAACCATAGATGGCACCCGCAGAAGCATCCTTCAGAATCTGGATGGTCTCGATATCATTAGGAGAGAAGTCACGGATAGTGGTACCCATTGGCACACCATCGATGACATAAAGGGGAGCTGTGCTACCGAAAGAACCGATACCACGAATTCTCACACTAGGATCTGCACCAGGCTGACCGTCTGATGTAATCTGCACACCGGCAACCTTACCTTCAAGCATAGTAGAGATGTTAGAGTTTGACACCTTCTTCAGCTCCTCAGCATTTACGATAGATACAGAACCGGTAAGGTCTGCTTTCTTCTGGGTACCATAACCCACTACAACAACCTGGTCGAGCACCTGATTGTCGGCAGAGAGTTGGATAGATTCGATAATGGCACGACCGCGCACAGCAATCTCACGCTCCTTGTAGCCAAGATAGCTCACGAAAAGAGTCGCATTAGCCTTTACTCGAATTTCGAAATTACCATCTAAGTCGGTAACTGCACCAGTCTTGGCATCTTTAGTCTTAACTGTTGCACCAATCAGAGGTTCACCCTGATCATCTACAACATGTCCCTTGACCGTGATCACCTGATCTTGTGCAACTGCAGCCATTGCGGGCATTGGGGTGACAAAAGAAGCACCACCAACAGCACCTAGGCATAGCATCATAGAGAATAATTGTTTCCTCATTGCTTATCAATTTTTAGGTTTATACTTTGTTTATTATATTTTTAATATTTTTGTTTCGTCCGTTCTCTATTTTTAGGTTGCGGATGAAATGACAAATGTCAGCTAAACTAGACATCAACCATCAAATTTCAGTGGCAAAAGTACAATTAACCGGATTATATTGGGTGGACAATTGGGTTTTATAGGTGGACAAAACGCACAAACAGTAGATTTTTAAGGATATTACGTGCTTATCCACCAGTTGTGTACCCACACATACAAAACAAGGGGTTACTTGACTTATATCAAGTAACCCCTCAGTTTTATTTTATTTACTTAACAAATTCTCACATCTTGGAACATTATTTCTCCGAAGAATCCAAGGAGAACTATGCCATATCTGAACCCTGAGAATCCAACTGATCCTTATATGCAGTCGGCGAGATGCCAAACTGCTTGGTGAAGCAACGGGTGAAATACTTCGGATCGTTGAAGCCTACACGGTAGGCTATCTCCGTAATATTTCGGTTGGAAGTTTTATCAGCCATCATCTTGCGCGAGATGTCGAGACGGTAGTTACGGATAAACTGGGCTGTTGGCAAGCCTGTCTCCTTGGAGAGATTCTTGCTCAGTACACTGCGGGATATACCCAAGGCATCTGCCAGTTCCTGTACACCAAACTCCGAATTATCGTAATTCTTCTCTATCACATCCATCACTTCTTCCATGAATGGACGCGTATTCTCCTCTACCATCTTCCTGTCAGCCTCAATGCTCTTTTTCTGACTGTCCTGATAACGCTTCTGGTTCTGCAGAATCATCTGGATGCGACTCTGCAGCTTTTCCGGTTCATCACTTTCCTTCATCGCTGCCTCGATAGGACGGTACAGAGCCTCAACTTCCTCTTCGCGCATCTTGTTGAGACGGCGCACATAAGCATATTGGAGCAAGGCGATGATACCTATTATAATAAGGGTAACAAACCACCAGCTCTTCCAGAAATAAGGAGTAATCTGAACTTCTACAGAGATAACCTGCTCCTTGTCGGAATTGACAGATGGGATATATTTCACCTCAAACTTATAGTCTCCAGCTGGCAGAGTGGAATAACGCACACTATGCTGACCAGCTTTGAGTTGAACCCACTCATTCTCGTATCCCTTCATGCGATAAAGGTACACGCCCTGTGTCTCGCAGCCATAATTGAGCGCTGAGAAAAAGAGGGTGAACGACTTATCACTCTCATGGATACGCAACTTTCTGGCGATGGAGATGTCTTCTTCCAGATAATCGCTGCCGGCAAAGACAGGCTGGTTATCTACCAGAAGTTCGGTAAAGTATAACTTACCCGTCTGATGCACAGAACGGTTTATGCCCTTTACAGCCATCAGACCCGCATCGGTGCCCAGGAATATTTCGCCCTTCGCATTGCGGATGGCTCCATTGAAATAGAACTGAGAACTGATCAGACCGTCTTCACGGGAGAAACTGCAGAATGCCTCGGTCTTCGGATTGAAGATAGAGAGTCCGTTATCGGTAGCTATCCACAACATACCCTGGTTATCCTCTACAATACCCTTCACGATATTGTTGGCAAGTCCGTTATTGGTGGTATACGACTTCACTTGAGTCTTTCCGTTTTTATCGCTGGTATAGCAATACAGACCGTAGCCGTTACTGCCCATCCATATCTTTCCATCCTTAGCCTGGCAGAAAGACAATATCTTATCGAAGACTCCACTCTTCGGATTGTCGAGTTTATACTGATGATACGTCACAGCGAAATCGCCCTTGCCATGAGGACGCGACTTGAGGTCGACCTCTACCATTCCCCGCACACAACCCATCAGGAGTTTGCCCTTTCGGGTTATCAGAGAACCAATGCAGCCGCGCACATTCTGGCATCCCCTGAAAGGTTCGATGAGTTGGCGGCGCTTCATATCATAGAAGAAGAGACCATCATTGGTTCCGAGCCACATACCATCATTGATAGGATCGTAAGCCAAGGAACCGGCAAAGTTAAGTAAATGCTGATGCTTAGCATCTATCACCAGAGGAATAATCTTGCCCGGCTGACTGAGATTCATCACAGCAAAGCCCCTTCCCCAGGTACCAATCCAGAGCTGATTGCGGTTATCGGCTGCAAGAACCGAGACGGTATTATGCGGCAAACCGGAATTTGCCACCGTATAATGAACAAAGTTCATGCTGCCTGGAGTCAAGGCATTGAGACCTCCCTCTACTGTTCCTACCCACAGGGTTCCGTCGGCTGCCGCATACATGGCATTGACAGCATTAGGAGAGATACTGCCCGGGTTGGCGGGGTCGTGACGGTAGAATTCCAAAATCAGCTGACGTGGAGCCAGCTTGATAACACCACCTGTCTCGGAACCTACCCATATCTGTCCGTTCTTAGAAAAAAGACTGTTGATAAAGTTGCTGCTCAGCGGATTCACAGCCGTAGCAGTGTTCCAATGTTCTATCTCTCCGGTCTTATCATTGAAGATATCTACGCCACAGAGCGTTCCTACCAGAAGTTTGTCATCTGGAGAAACGGCAAGGCTCGTCACTACTTCGTGCTGGAGCGAATGGTCGGTAGCAGAGCAATGGAATTCCTGCTTTGCACTATTAAACAATCCGCGATTCGTACCCATCCATATCTTACCATGATAATAAATAAGCGCCCCCCATACCGACCTTCGAGCGGAGGGAACAGGGATGAGATATTCTTTGCTACGAGCTGATTGTTCTTCACAGAAAACTCGCTCACCACCCCATTGTTGCATAATACAACCGTTCCTCTGTGATAGACATCACAGATTCCGAGGTCGGGAGCATTATAAGGATAGGATGTGGACAAGACGCTGTTCACCTCGCCCTTTTCGTTAAAGCCGAAACGGGTAAGCTGGTTGAAAGAAAGCATCCATATATTGCCCTTTGCATCACAATATATTCGGGTGCAAAAGTTCTTGAATACTTTGTTGAGTTGTGCCTCTACCTGGCTGTTCTCACAAGGTGGAACAACAGGCTGCATCGTTTTGAGGTCGAGAACCTGCGGACCTTCCTCGAAAGCCACCCAAAGGCGCTTGAACGGATCTTCGCAGACATTACGGCAACTGTTGCTTCGCAGACTGATTCCTACAGACCCCAAACCGAAGTTCATGAAATTGAAACCATCGTAGCGTACCAGTCCACCACCATGCGTACTGATCCATACGAAGCCGTAAGAGTCCTGAAAGATATCATCAGCATAATTATTCGGCATACCTGCAGCCATATTGAGATAGCTTACATTATAGCGACTAGGCAGCCCACCTTGCGCCCAACTGCTCAAGGTAACGATCAATGCTGCTATAAAGGGAATGTATCTTCTAATCATTATTTTCCTTTCTTCCTGTCTTCTATTTTTGCATAGATGACCATACCAACTCCTAACAAAGCAAGAGCGATATACATACTAAAAAGATTCCAATTCATAGCTATTGTTTTTTTTGTTCTTTGTGATCCTCTATCTTCACATAAACCAATGAGCCTATAGCTATAACTGAAAGGAACAAGTACATTCCTAATAATCCGTAATCCATATTATTTACCTTTCTTATTTTTTATTTTCACTTCGTCTGATAAGATATAACCCTGTCCCAAACGTAAGAGCTACAAAAAAGACTGCTCCTATTAAAGTCCAAATCGAACCATCATCATTACCAAACATTCTCACTAAAACATAAGCTGTAACAATATATTTTGCTATATCTAACAGCCATTTGCCTAATTCTTCTATCATTCTAAAGCTATTTCGTTAACTCTGCTGCAAATTTACAAAGAATAATTGAAACGAAAGAATATTTTTATGAAAAAAAGCAGGCTAACACTGATAACTGCGTTAGCCTGCTGAGATATGAAAGTATCAAGTGACTGATACTAAGTCTTTAGAACTCAAGAATCATGCTCTGGCGAGGACGGAGCTTCACGTTCTTGTTGATAAGAACGGTGCGACCGTTTGTAACATCCGTAGCCTTGTCATGAGAACCGATAATCTCTGCATAACGGGAAACATTCAGCTCGTTTGCCTCGTTCTTGCCGTTGATCACCGTCATCACATTCTTACCCTTATACTGGCGGGCAATTACGTAAACACCCTTCTGAGGACAGAACTGGGTCTGCTTGCCCTTGGTAATCACTTCATTGCCCTGACGCCAGTGCAACAGGTTGCTGAGCCAGTTGAACATCTGGTTTTCTGCCTGTGTTCTACCCTCTGCAGTAAAGGCATTGTGCTTATCACCAGCCCAACCGCCAGGGAAGTCCTTGCGTACATTGCCATCGGTTACACTCTTGGTACCGTTCATCAGCACCTCTGTACCATAATAGAGCTGAGGAGTGCGATTGATGGTAAGAAGCAATGACAGCGCCTGCTTCAGAGCCAGGGTATCCTTGCCGTCTCCCAGAAAGCGGTCGGTATCATGATTCTCGATGAATGCCATTACACTCTTTGGATTAGGATAGAGATAGTCGTAGCAGAACACGTTGTAGAGACGGTTCATGCCGTTCCACCAGTCATCAGTCTCCTCTTTCTTTGCACTGTTGATGCGGTCGAAGAAAGCAAAATCCATAACGGTTGGCAGATAGCTGTTCTTCTCTGAAAGTTTGCTGTCCTTCTGCCAGGCTGCAGTATAGGCAGGCTCGGTTACCCAAGTCTCGCCTACGGTATTGAAGTGAGGATACTCCTCGCCCAGCACCTTCATCCAGTGTGCCATCGCATCGCGGTCGGCATAAGGATAGGTATCCATACGGATGCCGTCGATACCAGCGCTCTCTATCCACCACTCGCTGTTCTGAATCAGATACTTGATAACATGTGGGTTACGCTGGTTGAGGTCAGGCATAGTTGGAACAAACCAGCCGTCTACGGTTTCTGTGAAATCAACCTTGCTGGCATATGGGTCAAGTACCGGAGTCAGCTTATAACTGGTCTGCAGATACTTATCGTTCACCTTAGCAGCACCATCCACCATACCGATGTTCTTCTGATGCTCGGCAGTCTGATTTTCAGGAGCCAGCCATTCTGGGGTATTGAACCAGTCCTTTGAAGGCATATCGGCCACCCAAGGATGTTCGAAACCGCAATGGTTGAAAATCATATCCATCACTATCTTCAAACCTTTCTTGTGAGCCTCATCTATCAGCTGCTTATAATCGGCATTGGTTCCGAAACGTGGGTCTACACGATAATAATTGGTGGTAGCATAACCATGATAACTGCTGTTCTTGCCGTTACTTGGACTGTCGTTCTCCAAAACCGGGGTAAACCACAGAGCGGTTACACCCAACTGGTTAAAATAATCCAAGTGCTGGCGGATTCCCTCCAGGTCGCCACCATGTCGCAGACTAGGCTCTGCACGGTTGCAGGTCTTATCACGCATCGTCTTAAAGGCATCATTCTTCAGATTGCCATTGGCGAAACGGTCTGGCATCAGCATATAGAGCACATCTTCATTAGAGAAACCGATGCGCTTGTCGCCCGCCATCTCACGGTTCTTCAACACATACTTCACCTTCTTCGACTGTTTGCCCTGCTTGAAGTTGAGGGTCATCTCACCAGCCTTTGCCCCATCGAGGTTAAGATAAACCAGGAGATAATTAGGAGAATCAAGGCGAGCGATGCTGTCTATCTTCACACCCGGATAGTCTACCGTTACATCGGCATTCTTGATATCTTTGCCATACACCATCAGCTGGAGTGAAGCATCTTTCATGCCCACATACCAGTCAGTAGGTTCAATGCGGTTCACGTTAACCGCTGCATTCATACTTATTGCACTACTCATAAGCAATAATGAAGCTATTATTTTTTTCATATTACACCTTATTATATATAAACTATTTCTGATAAAGTATCAGGGCTGACTGAGGGGCAACCTCAACATCCTTTCCCGAAACAAAGCCTAAGCCTTCCTCGTTAATCACACCATTGCAGCAAGCCACGGTATAATTACCCTCAGGAATCTGCATCTTCTTTGCCTCCTTATTGAAGTTATAGATCACGATGATGTTCTTCCACGCATCAATGCCCTCCAGATTCTTGAGCTGGAAACCTACGAGGCAAGTCTGCTGACAAGGCAGGAACTCCAGATGCTGACGTACCTTATCGCCTGTTGAAAGACGGAATGCCGGATGATTCTTGCGGAGCTGGATCAGACTCTTGTAATAAGCAAACGCCTGCGGATACTTCTGCAGATTGGTCCAGGTAAACTGGTTGATGCTGTCAGGAGAGTTATAGCTATTGTGTACTTCCTTCTTGTCGCGGAGCATCTCTTCGCCGGCAAGGATGAAAGGAACACCCTGTGAAGTGAAGACGCAGGTCTGCGCAAGCTTATCGATGCGGAGCAACTCGGCAGTACGTATTGCTTCAGGGATATTCTTGTCGGTAAGAGATGCGATGCTTGCCTTCAGACGGTCTACCAGACACATATCGTCGTGGCAGCTTACATAACTGATCTGCTCGGTAGGATTGTTGGTCCAAGGCTTCTTGTCATAGTTCACCTTTGTCATATCCACCTGCGGATGAGCAATGCCACCCACAATACCGAACTTCAGACTCTCCTCCTGACCTGTAAGACCAGCCAGGAGCGCACCCTGATGGTCATCAGAGAAAGGACCACGGAGCGCATCGCGCATATCATCGCTGAAAGCACCGATGCCCTTGAGCTGCTGGGTATTCGCCTTCACCGCCAGTTTCTCGGTAGGATAAGCACAACTGCCTGCACTCCATCCCTCACCATAAATATAGATGCTAGGATCGATGCGGTTTACCATCTCACGGATAGCCTGCATGGTTTCGATGTCATGAACGCCCATCAGGTCGAAACGGAAACCATCGATATGATATTCGTCTATCCAATATTTCACGCTCTCCAGCATAAACTGACGCATGAGAGGCTTCTCTGAAGCAGTCTCGTTGCCACAACCTGAACCGTCAGAATACTTACCATCCTTGGTCTTGCGATAATAATAATCAGGATAGGTACGCTGGAAATTGCTGCCGTTGATATCAAAAGTATGGTTATATACGGCATCGAAAATCACTCGGATGCCTGCCTTATGCAGCGCCATCACCATCTCCTTGAACTCCTTGATGCGGGTTGCTGGAGAATAAGGGTCGGTAGCGTAACTGCCTTCCGGCACATTATAGTTCTTCGGATCGTAACCCCAGTTGAACTGTGGTTTGTCGAGTCGGGTCTCATCTATAGAAGCGAAATCGAATACAGGCTGGAAGTGGATGGCGTTGATGCCCAGATTCTTGAGGTATTCGATGGCCTTAGGCTCGGTGAGGGCGAGATACTTGCCCTTATATTTCAAGCCGGATGTAGGAGAAATGGAGAAATCACGCACGTGAAGCTCGTAGACAACGAGATCGGCTGGCGATTTCAGGGCAGGACGCACGTCCTGATCCCATCCAGATGGATCGGTATCATACAAATCCACGATGGCGCCACGGTTTCCGTTCACACCTACTGCTTTGGCAAATGTACCTGGTGTTTCACCCTTGCCAATATCAAAGGTATAGAACTTTCCCTTGAGGTCGCCCTTTACGGTAGCCTCCCAGCGTTCATCACCCAACTTCTTCATTTTCAGCGTTTTATAAGCCTTTCCTCCCTGACCTTGCTTATAAAGACGGAGGGTTACAGAAGACTTTTGGGCTGTTGGAGCATTCAGGATAAACATGGTTTTCTCCTTGGAATACATCATCTCATTGAATGTCTGCTGAGCATTCAATGAAGTTGGTAAAACGGTTGCTGTCAATGCTGCAATTATTAGTTTTTGGATATTCATATTGTTAAGTTATTGTTATACAGGACATTAAAGCGAACTGAGCGAAGAAAACTGTGACAGATTATCTACGCTCATTTTTAGCGTATTTCCGACCAACCGGACAGTTGGACGGAAATACGGAAATTATAGGCTTATTTAGCGAGCAATGAGATGGCGAAACCACCACCACGTGCTTCATTAATCTTCAAAACATCACCCTTCTTCACAGTCTTGTGAACAATCTTGTAAGATTTAGGGTTCTTCTCGTAGTCAGCAGTCTTGCCGTCCTGATAGATAGCGCAAACATACTTCTTGCCCTTATCCAGGAAGTCGAGCTTTACTACGGCTGTGCGGGCTGCATCAGTCTTACCGCCTACAAACCAGTTGTCGGTTCCCTTTGCTTTGCGGGCTACGGTGATATACTTGGCTGGCTCTGCCTCCAGATACTTGGAGTCATCCCAGTCGCAAGCTACGTCGCGGATGAACTGGAAGGCATCATCATACTTCTCATAATGCTCTGGAAGATCGGCAGCCATCTGCAAAGGACTGTACATTACGAGATAGAGAGAAAGCTGACCACAGAGAGTGGTATGAACATAACTCTTATTGTTGCTCCACTCAGAAAGCTTGGTCTCGAAGATACCAGGAGTATAATCCATCGGACCACCCTGCAGACGGGTGAATGGCAACATTACGGTATGATAAGACTTGTTACCGCCAAATGCCTCATATTCTGTACCACGTGCACTCTCGTTGCCAACCAGGTTAGGCCAGGTGCGGCAGATACCTGTAGGACGGGTTGCCTCGTGGGCATTTACCATGATATGATGCTTGGCAGCGGTCTCGATGACACGCTGGTAGTGATTGTTCATCAGCTGGCTGTAGTGATACTCACCTCTTGGGATGATATCACCTACATAACCGGTCTTCACGGCATCATAACCATATTTGTTCATCAGGTTGAAGGCATTTTCCAGGTGGCGCTCGTAGTTGAGAGCTGCAGAAGATGTCTCGTGGTGCATCATCAGCTTCACGCCCTTAGAATGAGCATAGTCGTTGAGCATCTTGATATCGAAGTCAGGATATGGAGTCACGAAGTCGAAGACATCGAGCTTTTGGTGACCGAACCAGTCTTCCCAACCTTCGTTCCAGCCTTCTACCAATACTTCCTGCAAACCGTTCTTGGCTGCAAAGTCGATGTAACGCTTCACTTCCTCGTTGGTTGCACCATGAGTACCGTTAGGCTTGCACTTGCTGTAATCAGTAACGCCGAGACGCACAGATGGCAGATCGTTGGTATAGCTCCAGGTCTTGGTACCCACAATCATGTTCCACCATACACCGCAGTACTTGGTAGGATGAATCCAGGATGTATCCTTAATCTTGCAAGGCTCGTTAAGGTTCAATGTCAACTTGCATGAAAGCATATCACGGGCATCATCACTTACCATCACGGTACGCCAAGGGGTATTGAATGGAGTCTGAATGAATCCCTTTCTGCCCACGGCATCAGGAGTAAGCCAAGACTCGAAGGTCAATGTTTTCTCGTCCAGATTGAGGTGCATAGTAGGATAATCCAGGCAGGCAGCCTCATGGATGTTGATGTAGAGTCCGTCCTTGGTCTTCATCTGGAGAGAGGTCTGAACACCGGTATCAGAGAAGACGGTGGTAGACGAATTGCTCTTGTAAGCTTCACGGTTTTTCGCAATAATTGGGCGAATGCCTGTCAATGGAGTAATGTTGTAATCATACTCCTGTGTATCATAATCACCAGGAATCCAGTAAGCGGTATGATCGCCTGCCATGGCAAACTGGGTATGTTCCTCCTGGATGACAAAATAATTCAGACTTTCCTGCTGTGGAAACTCATAGCGCAAGCCCATACCATAATCATATACACGGAAACGGATGGTGATGTTACGCTTAGAAGTAGCCTGGTTCAGGTTTACCTCCATCTCGTTGTAATGGTTGCGGATGGTAGCGGTCTCGCCCCATACCGGCTTCCAGGTTTCATCGAAGGTCGATGTCTTGCTGCCAGTTTCAGTAAAACCATCCATCAGGCTGGTTTCCTCCATGCCCTTAGAGGCATGTTTATCCTTAGCCAGTTCCAATCCTAAGTGGGATGGCTTGCATACAGTCTTTCCCTTATAGCTCATCTCATAGGTAGGCTGTCCCTTTTCGGTCAAAGAGAATGTTACCGAGACGTTGCCGTTAGGCGACTTTACGGTCTGGGCTGCTGCCAACATAGGAAGCAAGAGACCCATCACTAATACATTCAGTTTTTTCATACTGTTCAGTTGTTGTTTATTCTTGTTTTTGAATCTTCGTTAGTTTATCTCAATCATTATCTGTTTATTCTTAAGATAGTGCAAAGGTACAAAAATCAAAAATACCCTCCACGTTTTGGGAGGGTATTTTTCTGCAAATGAGTGTGCAAACGTTTGCACTATATATAATTATGTTAGTTAGCATCTTCCAGACTGCGAAATCATCTCTGTGATATTCTGCACGAAACGCTTGTCTGCAGCCAGATCCTCTATGTTGAGATGCATGCGATAACGCCAGTAATGCTTAGGGTTAGCCGGGATATTGATACGCTCAGCATCAGCATCAGGCAGACGGAGAGCCTCATCGGTAGCCAACCAGTCCTGGATGCTCAATATGCAGAGCATGGATGGAGAGGTGAGATGGCGGCTGATGATGTCACTAGCCAACCAGCCTGGGAGTGGATGAGGTGCTGGTCCCTGACGGTAGAGCATCGTATTGTAATACTCCTGGGTACGCTGGATATTCTCATCCCACCACATGCGCAGAGTAGGCATATCATGGCTCGAGATGGTACATACCGAGCGGTATGGGTTACGGCTCAGATGTCCGAACTTAACCGATGGATCCTTTGGCATGCTCTGGAGTTCCAGACTCAATATCTTCAACTCGTCCATTACCCAAGGCACACAGTCTGGCACCATACCGAGGTCTTCGGCACAAACCAGCATGCGGGTAGCCTGAACCAATTTAGGCAACTTTTTCATCGCCTCCTGATACCAGAACTGGTTGTTGCGGCGATAGAAATAGTCGTCGTAAAGGCGGTTGAACGCTGCCTTGTCATTATCATAGAGCGACTCGTAGATAAAGTCAAGCTGGGCTGAGATACGTGGATGGAAGACGCTAGGGTTGGTATGATCACGTACAAAGAGTACATCGCTGATCAGGGCATACAAGCCATCACGCAGCCAGAGTTCCTTCTCATCTGTTACGTCAGCAAAGAGAGCCTCTACCTTGCGCTGGGTATCTACCTCGGGTTTCATCTGATAACGTTCGTCATCCAGACGGTCGAGATACTTCTCCTTTACCTCGCCGGCACGCTCATGGAACACACGGTCCAATACCCAATCGGTAATGAACGGACGGGTAAAACGGTCTTCCTGGAAGTGCAAACCATAGCTTTCTATCTCTTCACGGCTCATGGCAAGCGCCGGTGCAAACTGTCCGAGCAATCCATGTACGCTATGTACCGGAATCTCCCAGATACGGAAGAAGCCCAATACGTGGTCGATGCGGTAAGCATCAAAATATCTTGCCATGTTCTGGAAACGGCGGTTCCACCACTGGCAGCCATCCTTCAGCATCTCAAACCAGTTATAGGTAGGGAATCCCCAGTTCTGACCATTGGCAGAGAAGTCATCAGGTGGAGCACCCGCCTGACCATTGAGATTGAAGTATTTTGGTTCCGTCCATACATCGCAACCATTGCGGTTTACGCCGATTGGAATATCACCCTTCAAAATAACGCCCTTAGCCTTGGCATGCTCGTGAGCCTCCTGCATCTGGCGGTCCAGTACGAACTGTACGAAATAGAAGAACGCCACGTTCTTGTAAGCAGCAGTCTTAGGGTCGGCAAGCGCCTTGCGCTCAGCCTCATCCCATACCTGATGATCTGGCCACTGGTTGAAATCAGCCGTACCATTCTTATCACGCAGGTATGAATACTGTGCGTAAGGAACCAGCCACAGTTCAGTATCCTGGAAGAAAGCCTTATATTCGGCTGTCTTCATCATCTTTTCACCTTCCTGATTGAAGATTTGGCGCAAGTAATTTATCTTGAAATCATTTACTTTCTCGTAATCTATCTTATCCAGTGCGTTCAACTCAGCACGTGTCTTCTCAGCCTCAGCACGAGCCTTGGCATCCTTCAGCTCTGGGAGAGCATGGAGGTCGGCATACTGCGGATGAATAGCGAAGACGCTGATGCAGCTGTATGGATAACTGTCGGTCCATGTATGAGTGATGGTGGTATCATTGATAGGAAGGAGCTGGAGCACCTTCTGACCGGTAGAAGCCACAAAATCAATCATGGTCTTCAGGTCACCGAAATCACCGATACCGGCACTCTTACGGGTACGCAATGAGAATACTGGCACCTGCGTTCCGGCAAGTTTGCGGTTATACAGGGCGAAGAAAGCCTGGTCGAGTTCATAAGATACCAACTCACCTGCCTTCATCTCCGGCAAATCCACGGTTCTGTTCATGCTGGTTTCCCAGAGAAGCTCGTTCTTCGCATTACGGAAAGCCACGAACTTAAACTCCAGATGGCTGCCCTCAAGATGAGTCGCATCAATATCAGCCACCCATTCATTATAGGTATGCTGAGTCATCGGAAGAATCTTCTGCACATCCCAGACACCCAAAGCTTTATCTGCACCCAATACACCCAGACGCTCACCATCACGAAGCTGAGGAGCACGGACTATCAGACGCACAATCTTGCTGCCCGTTTCCGGCTTCATCTCCTGTGGAGCCTGATGATTGATGCAATCGGTAAAGGCACTGCTGTAGAGGTAAGCATCCTCAGGCATAGCCTTCCAATGATCGTAAAGGGTATAAGCCGCAGCCTTCTTGGCATTTACATTGAGCTGATGCTTGATTATAAGCCATTCGGTCTTGACTACTCTTCCTTCACGTTCTACACTATAATAATAGGTATACGATTTTTCAGGTGATTCAACACACCAGTCGCATGCCCATCTTTGACCATCTGTTGTCTCGAGAGGAAGTTTCAGTTCACCTTCCTCCGTCTGAATGTTTACGACGATCTGTTCGCCGAACATTGCTTTATATTCAATATTAAACTGTACTGTCATAAGACTCTTAAAGGCTCTTAAAAATGTTATAAGTTATATTTGATGCTACAAAGGTAAGAAAAACGAGCGAAAAACGTATCTGAAATTTGCATATTTTTTCTCACAAATCGTGCAAACGATTGCACAACCCTCACTCCGTAGAAACAATCAATTAATCGTTCATCTTATTTTATTCTGATTTCTTATCCTTGATGATACTCACAGACAGCGCACCCGCAATCAGCAGGATACCTGCCACAATCATCATATCGCTCTGATGAGAACCCACCAGACTCAGGACAGTTCCACCGCAGATGGCAGCCACAATCTGAGGGATACAGATAGTTCCGTTAAACAGACCGAGATAAGCACCCATGTGACCATATCCCTGCAAAGCATTGGTAACAAAGGTGAAAGGCATCGCCAACATGGCTGCCCAACCGGCACCAATCATCAGGAACGGAATAAACTGCAGATACTGGTCATGCAGGAAAGGTATCAGGGCAAAACCCACACCACCGATAACCAGACTGACAGCGTATGCCACCTTCGTATTCTTAAACTGAGGGAGAATCACAGCCCAGATAACACTACCTACAGCCTGAACTGCAAAGAGAATGCCCACCCAGTTGCCTGCCTCCTGAAATGCTTCAGAAGCAGGGTCGATCGTATTCCATACGGTTTCAGCGATGGCTCCCGTAGAATAATTCCAGAGATAAAGGAAACCAGCCCAGCAGAAGAACTGAACCAGTCCCACCTTCCAGAAGGTAGATGGCGCCTTGCGGAGCAAAGTAATCCAACCGGCCTTGTCTTCAGAAGCATTAGGATTCTTCACTCTTCCCTCTTCACTCTTCGCTTCATTATACTCCGCATACTGCTGTGGATTCCACTCCTTCACCTTCATCGTGGTGTAGATAACACAGAGAATCAGGATAGCCGCACCGATATAGAACGACCAGATGACAGAATCAGGAACCACACCCTTCTCAGCATAATTCTTGATACCGAGGAAGGTAAAGAGGAACGGGAAGATATATCCGGCTACAGAACCGGCATTGCAGAGGAAACTCTGGATAGAGTAAGCCTTTGCCTTCTGTTTTTCATTTACCATATCGCCTACAAGCATCTTGAACGGCTGCATTGCCATATTGATGCTTGTATCGAGGAACATCAGCGCTATCAGTCCGAAGAGCATCGCACCGCTCACGGTCAGTCCGAGCGAACCGGCGTTCGGCAGCAGGCACATCACCAGGACGGCAATCGTAGCACCCACAAAGAGATAAGGGATGCGGCGACCGAAGCGGCACCACGTCTTATCGCTCAACGTGCCCACGATAGGCTGAACCAGGATTCCCATCAGAGGAGGGAGAATCCAGAAATAACTCAAGTTGTGTGGGTCAGCACCCAACGTTGCAAAGATTCGGGAGATGTTGGCGCTCTGTAGGGCGTAGGCAATCTGTACTCCGAAAAATCCGAAGCTCAAGTTCCAGAGCTTCCAGAAACTTAAATCAGGTTTTTGTTTCATATTGTTATGCTTTTATTTATATTCATTCAGAAAAGAATGTCAATTCAACATTCAACATTTAACATTTAACATTATCTAGTAGTTCCTCTCACCACGAGTCGTGTTCTCACCACTCTCTTCTCCACCTCATCTCTAGGGATGGAGCCTTCCACCTGACCAATCAGGATATTGGCAGCTTCCTCGCCTACGGTTACACCTCGCTGCTCAACCGTAGTAAGCATCGGGTCGCACGCCTTGGCACGGTCACCATTGGTGAATCCGCAGATGCTGATTTCTTCAGGCACCTTGAACCCCATGCGCTTGGCGGTATAGAGGATGCCGATTGCCGTATCATCATTGATGGCGAAGAAAGCATCCGGACGATCTTCCTCTATCAGAATATCCGGCGTTATTGCTTCGGCACTGGCACGGTCATCGCAGATCTTCACCCAGTCAGGGTTCTCCGTCAAACCATGCTTTACCAGCGCATCATGATAACCGTTATATCGGTTCTTGGAGATTTCCAGATTCATCGGCGAGCCGTAGAAGGCAATCTTCTTGCAGCCCGTATCAATCATGTGGGTAACGGCAGTAAAGGCACCCATATAGTCATCTACCACCACTCGCGAGCAGTTCACGCCCGTACATATTCTATCATAGAAGATAAGCGGCACCCCATTCTGCAGCAGTTTTTCGAAATGGTCATACTGCTTGGTATCCTTCGCCTGTGAAACGATGATGCCACAAACCTTGTTCTGATAGAAGTCTTCACAGATGGCCACCTCCTTATCGTAACGCTCGTTACTCTGCGCCACCATCACACGGTAACCTCTGGCTCTAGCCTCTTCCTCTATACCCGAAAGCACCGACATGAAGTAATAGTGTACCACCTGAGGCACAATAACTCCAATCACCTTCATCGGCTTCACCTTATTATGTCTTAAAGCTTCACCCAGGAAATTAGGAAAGAAGTTATGTTCACGCGCGTATTTCTGAATACGCTCCTTTTGGGCAGTACTGATACGAGAACTGTCCTTCAAAGCCCGGCTCACTGTGGCAACACTTACGCCCAGATCGCGAGCAATATCTTTCATTGTTATTGTTTCTTTATCGCCCATTGCTATTAGTTGTGCTGCAAAATTACGAAATATCCTCAATATAAGTTCAATGTTCTTGACTTAAATCAAGTAATTTCTATGCAAACGTTTGCACAAAATAAATAACGGAATTAACACAAAAATAGTACAACATTAGAGAAAAGAACTTAATTTTGCACACAGAAAACGACAAGTTTATGGGCAAGCGCCCCATTCCTACCTTATATAATATAAGTAAGATGTCAGAAAGACCCCGAAAAGAGCCAGAACGGCATTTTGAGTAGGAACGACAACAACTTAAGCCAAGAAGAAAAGAAGAAAAAGTAAATAATTTAATATAATACATTAACTTAAAAATCAAGCAAATGATGAAGCAGGTAAAAATTAAATTGCCTCTCAGAGCGTTGACCCTAGCAAGCGGTCTGCTTCTGACGGTGAGTTCCTTTGCGCAGAGTAATGCGATTAAGGGACAAGTGAAGGATGCTTCTGGTGAGCCTATCATGGGTGCTACCATTACAGTTAACGGTAAGGCAGTGGGCATTACCGATATGGATGGTAACTTCTCAGTAGACGCAGCGCCAGGTACCAATCTTACTTTCACCTATCTTGGAATGACACCAAAAACAATCAAAGCAACATCTAACATGATGATTACCTTGGTTGACGACCAGAAGTCTTTGAACGAGGTCGTTGTCATTGGTTATGGTCGCGCTAAGAAGAACGACTTGACTGGTTCTGTTACAGCTATCAAGCCAGATGAACTCTCAAAGGGTATCACCAACAACGCATCAGATATGTTGGTAGGTAAGATTGCAGGTGTAGATGTACAGACTGCTGGTGGTACTCCTGGTGCAGGTGCCCAGATTCGTATTCGTGGTGGTGCTTCTCTGAGTGCATCAAACGACCCACTCTATGTAGTAGATGGTTTGGTTATTGATAACCAGACTGCTAAAGGTATGAGTAATATCCTCGCAATGATCAATCCTAATGATATTGAGACATTCACCGTATTGAAGGATGCTTCTGCTACCGCTATTTATGGTAGCCGTGCTTCTAATGGTGTCATCATCATCACTACCAAGAAAGGTCGCAATGGTCAGAAGCCTTCTGTTTCTTACACTGGCGATGTAACTATTTCTACTATCCAGAAGAAATATGATGTTTTGAACGCTGCTCAGTACAAGGAACTTGTCGGCTCTATCAATGGTCTTGATGCATCAAAATTAGGCAATGCAGATACCAACTGGCAGGACGAGATTTTCCGCACAGCAGTTTCAACCAACCATAACGTAAGCGTACAGGGCGGTTTGAAGAACATGCCATATCGTGCCAGTGTTGGCTTCAACAACTCAAATGGTATCGTAAAGACCAGTTGGATGAATCGTGTCAACGCTTCCCTCAACTTGGCTCCATCATTGCTCGACAAGCACTTGAACTTCAACCTCACAGGTAAGTTCATGTATGAGAAGGATCGCTATGCAGATGCAGGCGGTGCTATCGGTGCAGCTTTGTCTATGAATCCAACAGAACCTGTTTTTGGTGAAGGCGACCAGTATGCAGTTACAGGCGGTTACTATCAGAACCTGATTAACAAGTCTGATGCTATAACAGACCCTAACTGGAAGAATACGACCAACTCTAATGCAGCCCAGAACCCAGTGGCTCTTCTCAACCAGAAAGAGATTATGGCTCACGCCCGTGACTACAGCGGCAACTTCGAGGTAGATTACAAGATTCATGGTTTCGAGGATTTGCATCTGCATGCAAGCTTGGGTGCTCAGTACACCTCTACACAGCAAAGCGATGAGATTTCCAAGTACTCATACTCTAACAACTATTTTGGCTGGGATGGTATGACTCACTATTGGAAATACAACATGATAGGTAATGCCTATGCACAGTATGCTCATAAGTTTGGTGTTCACGACATCGATATTATGGCAGGTGCCGAGCAGAGCCACTACCACAGACATGGCTACGAACAGGGCTTTGGTACAGATGAATACCTGAAGGCAAACAACCCAGTTCTCAACGAGGAGACAGGTTACTACAATTGGCAGCACAACCCAGCAAAGCGCAGCGAAAAGGAGTGGGCTACCCACAACTCTCTGGTATCATACTTCGCCCGTTTGAACTATAATCTTCTCGACCGTTACTTGATTACCGCCACATTCCGTGCCGATGGTTCTTCTCGTTTTACCAAGGGAAAGAAGTGGGGTTACTTCCCATCAGCAGCCTTTGCCTGGAAGATTAACCACGAGGGATTCCTGAAAGATGTAAAATGGCTCGATGACTTAAAACTCCGTGTAGGTTGGGGTAAGACCGGTCAGCAGAATGGTATCGACGACTTCTACTACGCACCTC